>Ga0210406_10003036_pt1 | contig 18682 bp, 21 predicted proteins | sample IncBWC30MmetaG_FD_155454 | JGI IMG/M metagenome (GOLD analysis project Ga0210406, IMG submission 155454) | Forest soil microbial communities from Barre Woods Harvard Forest LTER site, Petersham, Massachusetts, United States - Inc-BW-C-30-M | ecosystem: Environmental > Terrestrial > Soil >... | reverse complement strand
TCTCCAGGCAAAGGCAGTGGCTGGAAAGGAAGACGTAACTAATCAACTTGAAATCGCACCACCGAAGTAAGTTGGCTCAAAACGAAATAATTTGGAAATCAAAGGAGAAACACAAGTGGCGAATAAGAAAGTAGCGGTATTCGGAATCTATTCGACTCGCACGGCCGTCGAAAGCGCGACAGACGCACTCGTGACAGCCGGGTTTGCGACTGCAGACATTTCCGTACTATTGCCGGAGAGTCTCGGTGGGCCCAAGGACATGGGGACAGAAAAGGCTACGAAAGCGCCTGAAGGGGCAGCGGCAGGTGTGACCACTGGAGGCGTAATCGGTGGAACGCTTGGGCTGCTGGCGGGCGTCGGGCTGTTGGCTATCCCTGGCTTAGGCCCGTTCATCGCGGCAGGCCCGATCATGGCAGGTCTGGCGGGACTGGGCGTCGGAGGAGCAGTTGGTGGAGTCACCGGCGCATTAGTGGGTATGGGAATTCCTGAATTCGAAGCAAAGCGATACGAAGGTCGCCTGCAGAAGGGCGGAATTCTTCTGTCCGTGCATTGTGATACCTCAGAACAAATCAAACGTGCCAAGGAAGTTATGGAACGTGCGGGTGGAGAGGATGTTGCTTCCACGGGAGAGTCCTCTGTTGATACCAAGAAAACAGAGAGTGATCTTTCCCGAAAGGCCGGGCACGGAGCCTAATTCCTTCGGAGGAAGTCTATCCAAGGCTTCCTCCATTTCTTATAGAGACTTATTTCGTAAATTAATTGATGTGGTATAGGAGACTAACGATGATAAAAGAAAATACGCCGAGAACGATTCTAACCTTTTTGTTAGGGACTGCAGCAGGCGCCGCTGCCGCCTTGCTCTTTGCACCAAAAGCTGGCGAAGAACTGCGAGACGATATTGCGGAAGCCGTAAACGATGGCGTCAATCAGGTCAGCGTCAAAGGAAAAGAAATAAAGAGCCAAGCAGAAAAATTAGTGGGTCGGACACAGGATCAGGTGCAGGGAGCAATAGCAGCAGGTGAGAACGCATACAGCCGTGCGAAAAATGCGTAAACCGTCGCACGATCCCTGGATCTCATCCGAGTTATCATGACCAGCAACTGTTCGCCCTCACAGGTGATTTTCAAACCTCACAATCGACAAGCGAATTTGAACGAACGCCGCCGACTGAAAATGGCACGATCCGCGCATGCCTATATGCGCGGGTCAACGGTCAAGTTTTACGAGTGGTTGGAATCATCTAGGGGCAAGCGCGTGCCCCAAGGACCACCGATTTGGATTTGTGGTGATTGTCACGTTGGAAACCTCGGCCCGGTAGCGAACGCAAGCGGTAGAGTTGCGCTTGCCATCAGAGATCTAGACCAAACGGTCATAGGCAACCCTGCCCACGATTTAATTCGGCTCGACTTATCGCTGGCAACTGCAATTAGGAGTTCAGACTTACCAGGTGTGACGACTGCCCTTGTTTTGGAACAAATGGCAGAGGGGTACATCGAAGCCCTTGGGAACGGAGGGCGAGGTCGAAAACCATCGAGCACCCCTCCCGCGGCGGTCCGCCGTATATTGGAGCGATCACTTAAACGGAGATGGCATCACCTCGCAGAAGAACGCATCGAAGACGTAACACCGAGAATTCCCTTCGGAAAAAGTTTCTGGCCGATCTCCGCAGCGGAACGCACAGAAATCCACGAAGTATTCAAAATAACCGAGATACGTCGGCTGGTCACTTCTCTTAAAGGACGAGACGAAGAAGACAGAGTGGAAGTGCTGGATGCCGCTTATTGGGTAAAGGGATGTAGTTCCCTCGGTCGACTGCGATTTTCAGTTCTAATCGGAATCGGAAGGAAGAAAGAGCGCAGGGAAAACGGTTTCTGTCTCATTGATGTTAAGGAAGCTGTGCCGGCTGTGGCTCCTCGGTCACGCACTCCCAAAATGCCTAGCGACAACGCAGAAAGAGTAGTCCAGGGAGCCCGAATGCTTTCTCCATATCTCGGGGAAAGAATGCTTCCGTGGCGATTTCTGAACAGCACCGTAGTATTGCGCGAACTCCTTCCTCAAGACCTGAAACTTGAAATGGATCAATTGACACGCGACGAGGCAATATCAGCCGCGCGTTACCTAGCATCGGTAGTAGGCGTGGCACATGGTTCCCAGTTAGATCATAAGACCCGCCAGGAATGGCAAACTGTCCTAAGTCGAAACCGCTCCAAAACTGTTGACGCTCCTTCGTGGTTATGGTCGAGCGTGGTTGAACTTGTTGCCCATCACGAATCAGCATATCTTGAGCACTGTAGAAGTTACGCTCTTGAGGTCGCGTTGAGAAAACGTAGCTAATTGATCCCGAAGCAATCTTTTGGACTGATCGGATTGTTCGTCTTACGTTTTTCGGTGCCAATATATCGCGATCAGCGCGGGGTGAGATGAAAAGTCGGCGAGGCGCTCTGGTTGGGTCAGCGCTAAGAGAATACTACTACCGCGCATTCTAGTCCGGCGCTCTAGCGTAACGGAGCGACTCTCTTATATCGCTACCAGATATCGCCAAATGTTAGTCCATACCCATGTTATTTTCCTTGGAGAGCGCTTTACATTCGTTACGATAACGCCTCGCCTCGGTAAGGGTAAGCGCCGTCCTGACCACACAATCTGGTTACAGATGGCCGCGGTCAATCATGGAACCGCTGTACAAGGATCGATAAAAGGCGCTCGCTAATCCTCTCCCAATTCTAAGCCGTTCGCGTGCCGCCCCTGAAGAAGTGCAGGACCACCGCAATGACGGCGAAAAGCAGCAGGATATGAATTAAGCCGCTCGCGACGTGGAAAAACAAGAAGCCCCCTGCCCACAGGATTAGTAGCAAAAGAGCCAAGCCCAGAAACGGTCCGAATCTCATTTTCGTTACCTCACTTATCCGTGCGGCGAGCCGTTTGCGCTCACGGGATGGTCAATAGGGCTCACCGCTGGAGAGCACGATATAGGTCCTCAGCCGGCAAGAGAATCGAAAGGAATGGGTATAAACGAACGAAAGAGTCTGTAGAAGAGACAATGCGATGCGCGTGAAGTGACACTTTCAGAGGGGAAGCGACTGATGACGGCGCCCTTTTTATGCCGCGTGGAATCCCATGAACGTCGCGCACCCCAAGAAAGAATTCAATTGGTGTGAGGCCCTTTCGTGTCGCTTAGGGCGGCTACTGCCGTGCGGGCCAGTTCGTTTACGCTTACTTTTTGTTGTTGCGCCGCCACCACTGCGCTTTTTCATTTGAACAAGATTCTTGACTAGAATACGCGGGGCGAATGGTTCCACGACAAGCAAGGTACGCGAACCGGAATCGCCGGAACGTATCGGGAGACGATCGGTCTGAACGTGATGCCCGCATCCTGGATCAATTTCCACCCCGAGTTGAATGTTCCTTGAACTGTCATTCACAATGATCGCGTTATCATTCTTGAGGTCGGAAACTGTGTGCGGGGCAACACTCTTGGCATTCCAGGAACTGTACATAAACGAACAGACAATTGTACTGACCATCGTCATGATCTTGGTTGGATTCGATGGAACATATGGCGGCCATGTCCTTTGTGGAGCGACTGCACACGGTAGTCCGGGCGGGCCTTTGCAGTTTGACCGCTTGGAAGCTGCCCTTGCCGTCAAAGCTCCATTGAAAAGTCTCTCTCCCTCACCCCTATAAGGAATAGTCATGTCGTTCGGAATATATGCGATTGGGTTTGCAATTTTGATCGGCGGGCTAGTGCTACCGCATATGCCTGCAAACTGGATTGTCGTCGGCGCGGTCGTACTCCTAGGAATCGGGATTCAAACGGGTGTAAAAGCCACACGTCAGAAAGATCCCGTTGGATAGCGGTACGGCAGTATCAGACTTTGCTGAGCCTCTGGAAGGAGCCTCCCCCGATTGGAGAGTTGACGGGCGCGCTGTCGCGCAAAAGCGATGAACATGAGTGTTGCGGAGATTGAGGGCGACATTGAGGATTGGAAGTGAGAAGGAATACACAGCAGGGCCTCGTAGTCGCTTGGATGGCAGAGAACCGAAACTGTCTCGTGCTTCTTTCTCTGGTGGCAACGGCGTGGGCGATTCCTTATTCATCACACGGACAGGAAGCAAAAGTTGCCCCGCCAAATCTGAGCTCGATTCTGGACTCTTTGGAACGAATCGGGGAGCAGAACCCAGCGTTGTCTCGTCCCTACGAAGTGACACGCGAATATAAAGTATTCCATGCCGACGAACCAAAGCCCATTTCGGCAGTCACGGCCCAAATCAGTTTTTCTCCTCCGGACACAAAAACATTCACAATCACAGATGCACAGGGCCACCCGCGCGGCAAACAAATCGTAAGCGCCATTTTGGAGCAGGAAGTAGTTTCTGCTAAGGAAGGTCACAAGCGAGACATCAGCCGGTTCAACTATGACTTCGTCTTTCTGCGCGAGCAAAACCTTGGGGTCGTTCCAGAATACGTGCTGCACATCACTCCCAAACGCAAGGAAAAGGGACTGCTACTCGGCGACATCTGGGTGGATGCCAAGACGTACCGCATCAGGCAGATCATTGGAGTCCCAGTCAAGACTCCCTCTTTCTGGATCAAGGACCTCCACTTAACCGTCCAATTCGCTTCCGTCAACGAGATGTGGTTACCGGTTTCTGTGCACGCCATCGCCGCGGTCAGGTTTCTGGGCATTTACTCCCTTGCAGGCCACAATTTGGCGCCACCCGTCGCTGCAGCGAGCACGCCCAGCCGCTGAACGGCCACCAGCGCCGAGCGCTTCCGCCAGCAGCGAAAACTCAGACCAGTCAATTGCCACAATTGCCCTTAGCGTTAAGTTCGGGGCGCAGCATACTGCGCCGAATGCCCAAGCGCAGGGCGGTCACATCTATCGGTTCAAAAACACCTGCTGTGCTGTTGCACAAAATTCCTGCTGTTGCACAAAAGTGTGCCAAAGCCGCCCAATACGCCCCATTTCCATGTGGTACTGTGTACCGTAAGTTGTTGATTTGTCGTGCGTGGTAGTACTACCTAGCGAATTTCAAGACCGCCGCATTCAGCCACTCCTCCAACGTTGGAGCACAATACTGAGGGTCCACAAACGACGTTCGAGGAGATGGCAGCGCGCAACAGAATTTAGCAGCGCACCCTTCCTCGCACGGGACTTCGGCAAACATCAACTTCCACACCTGGGTGTCCGCGGATGCCGTGTTCATGTTCGCCTCCGAACGGGCAGTTCTGGATGGCCCGTCATCCATCCGTTGTCTCCACATGTCACCGGCTTGTCCTCTCGGGTTTGTCGTCGAGCGACTACAAAAAACGCTGTGGTGGCTTTTAGGCTCGGGAGGGTAACCTGTGTTTGTCAAGCTGCTTGATGCGACATTGCGAGCGCGGGTCGGAGGATTTACGTGGCAGGAACATATCGCGCAATGATGTTGACAAGGAAGGGCGGACCCGAAGTTCTCAAAGTCGTTGAGTTGCCGGTTGAGGCCCCTGGCCCAGGGCAACTGCGCGTGCGGGTGCGTGCTGCCGGCGTAGGCTCGACCGACTTGATGATGTTGACCGGAAGCTATCTGTACGCGCCGAAGATACCGTTCGTGCCCGGCTATGAGGTCGCCGGCGTCATCGATGCAATTGGCCGTGGTGCGATCGGATTCGAAGTAGGCCAGCGTGTGGCGGCGCTTACCGTGTACGGAAGCTTTGCGGAACTGCTTGTACGCGAGGCTGAACACTTCCTTCCGATCCCCGAGGGAGTCTCCGACCGCGACGCAGCCGCAGTGATCCTGAACTATGTGACCGCGTGGCAAATGATTCATCGCGTGGCAAAAGTGCAGCTTGGCCGGACCGCCCTCTGCACGGGGGCAGCTGGCGGTGTGGGTACGGCCGCTCTGCAACTATTACGGCTGGCGGGAGTAAAGACTTACGGTGCCGCGTCGGCGCCCAAGCATGAACTCTTGCGCTCGCTCGGTGCCATTCCCATCGACTATCGTGCGGGTTCAATCGATCAACTTACGCGTGCCATGGAACCTGCGGGTGTCGATTATGCGTTCGACGCCGTCGGCGGTGCTAACACCAGTCGTTGCATCGGCGCGCTGCGGCGCGGAGGCACCTTGGCTAGCTTTGGTTTCATGGGCGCATCTACGAAACTTTCCCAACTGGGCATGTTTGCGAATATTTTCGTTGGAGCGCGGCTGCGCGGTCGTGCGGGCACGTTCTACGGCATCACCAAGCTGTACCGGAAGGACCCCCAGCCGCTGCGCGAGGATCTTCCCAAGATTTTCGCACTCCTCGCGGCAAAGAAGATCGATCCCCTGATTCAAACCACTTTCCCTCTGCTTGAGGCGAGACAAGTGATCGAACTTCTGGCATCCGGTTCCGTGGAAGGCAAGATCGTGCTCACCAATGGCTGATTCGGTGCGTCGGCACCGAATGGAGGATTCCATGAAACTCACGGCCTCCGTGTTGCTATCTTTTCTGATGTTGTTGGTGATCGACGCCAGCCCACAAGAGCCGAAGAGCCAAGCACCAAAGGAACGCCCAACGCGCACGAAGGTGGTACTCCTCGGCACCGGCACGCCTGTGCCCGATCCTGACCGTTCCGGTCCTGCGACCGCCATCGTGGTCGGCGATAGTGCCTATCTTGTTGATTTCGGACCGGGCGTTGTGCGTCGAGCCGAGGCCGCTGTTCTTGACAGGGGCATCACGCAACTGGAGCCCGGCAATTTGAACGTGGCCTTTGTGACCCACCTTCATTCCGACCACACGGCTGGCTATTCTGATTTGATCTTTACTGGATGGACTTCGGGTCGGAGCACGCCTCTCGAAGTATATGGTCCTGCCGGACTGAACTCGATGACCGAGCACATTCTGCAAGCCTATCGCATCGACATCGAGACCCGCACAAACCCAGAGGGAAACCAACGAGCTATAGCAGACGGCTGGAAAGTGAACGCCCACGAAATCAAGCCGGGGGTGATCTATAAAGACGCAAACGTTACCGTCACCGCGTTCGCGACAAAACATGCGATGCAGAGCTATGGGTATCGGTTCGACACGCCAGACCGCAGCATCGTCATCTCAGGCGATACCAACCCAACTGAGGAGACGATCAAGGCTTGTAATGGCTGTGATGTTCTGGTCCACGAAGCGCAGATGCTCGAGCTGTACGCGAAGATGCCGGAACGTCTCCACTCATTTGTGACGAAATACCACACAACCACCGAACAGCTCGCCGCACTTGCGACCGAAGCCAAACCGAAGCTACTCGTTGTCTATCACACCGTAGCTTTCCGTCCTGGAATCGCACCTCCAAATTTCTCTCCTCCTTGACCGGTGTTGACGCGTTCCGCTCTACGGCGGAAGTGCTCCAGGAAGAGATCAGCTCTCGATATTCCGGACAGTTCGTCATCGGGCGCGACCTCGACGTTTACTAGGTTTCGCATGCCTCACCCAATATCCTTCGACGAAATTTCATTTCCTCGAAGCGGACTTCTGGCCCGTTTCGCAGAACTGGTGACCTGTTGTTGAACGAGCGCGACCAACTGGCGGAATAACCTCCGGGTAGCCCGTATTATCGGCCGATTTTTTGAATCACTTTTCTAAAAGAGTTTTTCTGGGAAGCGTTATTCTTTTCCAGTTGGATTTTTCTTTCAGAAGCCCTCGTGCACCATGTGCAGGTCACTCCACAAAACATCAATCGTAATTAGAGGTGCGAGTATGGGCAGAGATGGCCGGTAATGCCCGTCACTCGGGAAGGATCGCCCGGAATGTATGCAAATTCCGCACTCCTATTTCGAGGCTGCTCTCAGAAAGTGTAATCGCTTGCCGGCGCGTGCGGCTACTCGTAACGCAGCGCGACCATGGGATCGACTTGCATCGCGCGTCGCGCGGGAATAAAAGTGGCAACGAAAGCGACTCCGGCCACTAGCAGGGACACGCCGGCGAAGGTAATGGCGTCGGTTGAGCCCACACCGAAAAGCATCGAAGAAAGCACACGCGTGGCGGCGAGGGCTCCCGCCAACCCCACGGCAAGGCCGATGGCCGTGAGACGCGCCCCGTAGCCGAGGACTTGGAGCAGGATTTGCCCCTGTGTCGCGCCGAGCGTCATGCGGATACCGATGTCGCGAGTCCGCTGGGCCACCATATATGACAAGAGGCCGTAAATACCGACGCTGGAAAGCAGCAACGCGGTAGCCGCGAAAATAGAGAGCAAGAAAGTATCGAATTGCGAGCGCTGCAATGTCCCGGCGACCTTGTGCTCCATGGTCGAGAGCTCATAAACCGGGACGCCCGGAGTCACCGCGGCCACGGCGGCCTGCAGATCACGCGCCGGCAGGGCCCTGTTGCGGGTGCGTACGACAATATCCATCGTCCGGCCAATCCAATCCCACGCCCCCGGAGGCATCTGCGCGATGGGCAGAAAAAACTCCGGCTGAATCTGGCGGTCCAGCCCCCAGGAATGCACGTCGGCAATTACGCCCACGACTTCGTGCCACACTGGATCCATGCGGCCCTTGGGACCGGCCTCGCAGCACGCGAAGCGCTTGCCGATTGGATCCTGTCCGGGCCAAACGGTCCGCGCGAGGGTTTCATTGACGACCGCAACGAGCGTACGTTCGCGAGTGTCCTGCGGCCTGAAGCCTCGCCCAACCTTCAGACGAATTCGCACGGTCGAAAGATAAGCCGAGGAGACGATCTGTAGCCGGGCGAGCACCAGATTAGCGGGATCGAGGGCCTTCCCTTCTGGCAGCAGTCCGTTGTTATTGTCGCCGCCTCCGCCGGCCAGAGGCACGCGCGAAACGACGGCGGCGGACTCGACTCCCGGCAGACGATCGACCTCCGCGACCATGCGCTCGAACGCCTGACTCGCTTGCTCCGGGGCGTGATACTCCGCAGTCGGGAGTCCGACGCGCCCCACGACGAGGTTGCTGGTCGCGAAGCCGGGGTCGACGTGCGAAACGAGGAGCGCGCTGCGAATCAGCAGGCCGGCGCCGGCCATCAAGACCAACGCCAACGCTACTTCGCTGACGACGAGTCCACTGCGCACTCGATCGCGGCTGCCGCTCGCGGTTCGTCCGGCTTCCTTGAAGGCCTCGCTAAGCTGCAGCGACGCGGCACGCAACGCGGGAGCCAGCCCGAAAAGAAAACTAGCCAACAGCGCCACTCCACAGGCGAATGCCAGAGCCAACGCGTCAATTCGGGACTCCGCGAGGCGAGGCACTTCAGCCGGGCCATAGACGACGATCCAGGCTAAACCCCAGTAGGCCAGAAGAACGCCAATCGTGCCCCCCGCGAGGCCGAGCAAAATATTTTCAACCAGCAATTGACGAACGATGCGCTGTGGCGATGCGCCGAGCGCTACTCGCACCGCTATTTCTTTGTGGCGCGTTCGCGAGCGCCCCAACTGCAAATTCGCAATGTTTGCGCAAGCGATCAACAAAACGAAGCCCACGGCAGCCAGTAGCATCCGTAGCGCAAGTTTCTGGTTGCCAAGCAGCGCCGTTGAGAGCGGAATGGCGCGAAGGCCGCGTTCCTTGTCGTCGATCGGGTGCTCGGTTAGAAGGCGGGTGGCGATGAGATTCAGCTCGGACTGGGCCTGCGCAAGCGCGACGCCGCGCTTGAGCCGGCCCATCACATTCAAATAGTGACTGTCGTAATCCGCGAGCTTCTGGGGCGTAAACGCCTCGGGAAGCCACAGCTCGCTGAGGCTAAGCAGCGGATCGAACGACGCCGGCATGATGCCTACGACGGTGTACCTCAAGCCATTTATGGTCAGGAGGTGGCCGACGACCGCGGGGTTCGCGTGGAGCCGCGTGCGCCAGAGGCGCTCGCTGATGACTACGACCTGATCGTGGCCGGGCTGGTCCTCCTCGGCGGTGAAGACGCGGCCGGCCATCGGCGGCACGCCGAAGGTAGTGAAATAGCTAGCCGTGGCGTATTCGCCGTCGACGCGCTCCGGCATATCGTCTGTCGCCAAATTGAAACTCGCACTGTTCGAAGCACAGAGGCTTTCGAACGAGGCGGCTTGCGTCCGGACTTCGACGAAATTTCCGATCGAAAGGCCCGGGGAAATGTCGCGCCAGGTTTCGCTAACATACACAACCCGCGATGGCTCTTGCACCGCCAACGGCCTTAACAGTACGGCGTCTACCACGCTGAAGATTGCCGTGTTGGCTCCGATGCCGACGGCCAGAGTGAGAATGGCGACGGCGGTGAATCCGGAAGATTTGCGCAGCATGCGCAAGCCATAGCGTAAATCGTGCAGTAAATCCTGGAGCCAATTCACATGGCGTGTGTCACGGCACTGTTCCTTGCGCTTCTCGATTCCACCCATGTCGAGTAGTGCCATCCGCCGCGCCTCTTGCGCTGCCATCCCCTTTGAGACATATTCCTCGGTTTTCAGCTCGACGTGATCCCGCAGTTCGTCATCGAGTTCCTGGTCCGCCTGCGGCTGACGAAATAACGAACGCAACCTGAGCGGTACTGTGAAAATCCAATTTTTCGGTTGCATCGCTGCCTCCTTTAGCACTCGCTCGTCAAGCCTCTTTAAGCTTGACAACACGTGAAATCGCACTCGACAGTCTGCCCCAGTTGTCAGTTTCCTTTTCAAGTTGTCGACGCCCCAACCGTGTCAGCGAATAGTATTTCGCGCGGCGACCATTTATGGAGGTCTTCCACTCGGCTGTAATCCAGCCCTCCTGCTCCAACTTATGCAAGGCCGGGTATAGCGACCCGTCGCTCATCTGCAGAACGTCACCGGACACTTGCTTCAACCGTTGACTGACGGCGAAGCCGTTCATCGGCTCAAGAGCGAGAATTTTCAGCAGCAGCATGTCTAGCGTGCCCTGCACAAGATCGGAAGGTTTGCTCATATGGTTTATGTCCTCGGTAACCGAGTACAACATACACGCGCTGCCCTCGGTAAGCAAGAGGGCAAACGGAGAGATTGGAATTTCGTGAAGGGCATGTGGGTGCGGAAGCACTGTTCGGCTTGGCAAGCTCTGGGTGGATATCGGCAAACCGGAAATTGAGATTCCTTCCTGCATAAGTTCCGGATAGCTCGTCATCCGCCAGCAATCGGAGGTACGCGCTTCTCTCCATGGTATAAACCCGTAGTGCCTCAGACTGATCAACCCGCACTGGCGCGTGCGATTGGACGCTAGAGCCTGTCCGCGCTGATCGTGAACTCCATGATCGGCAGCGCTGTCTTCGGACTACCCTCCGTGGTTGCGAGTCTGGTAGGAGCACCGCGGGGTCGTGTTTCGAGAAGGCGTCTCGGGACTGAGCTTGAATGCGGCAGGCAGAAACGCTTTAACTGCCTTCCGCGACATCTGTCCGTCCAAGAACTCCATGGCGATAAAGGGTCGACTGTTTTCCTCGCCGATGTCGTAGATCGTGCAGATGTTCGGATGATTTAGAGCCGAAGCCGCCTCCGCTTCACGCCGAAATCGTTCTAACGCCGCCGGATCATTGGCGAGCTCATCCGAGAGAAACTTAAGCGCTACCAGGCGGTGCAGGCGAATGTCCTCCGCCTTATGCACCACGCCCATGCCACCCCCGCCCAATTTCTCAAGGATGCGGTAGTGCGAAATCCTAACCCCGAGAGACGCATCAGGTCCTGCCATAGTCCTGCCAGCCCAGTCGGGCCAATTCTTGTATTTTTAATTAATTCGCCGGTACCAATACGGGAGCGCCTTTGTCCTTCACAAGGAACACTACGAATTTCGCCGGTTTGGTTTGGCTAGCGTTTCGTCCCACGATGTGAACATCAGAGGGCCCTTCATAAAAGGTCTGACCAGGTGTCAGTGTCACTTCCTTTCCTCCCCTCACCTGCATCACGATTGAGCCTTCAAGCACATAAACAAACGCATGTGCGTTGTGGCGATGTATTGGGTCCGAGCTGCCCGGTGGATACTCCACTGTAATCATCAGGCCTTCCTTACCAGGAAAGTCCGTAAGGTCTTTCGACATGAGCGGCGATACTTTCGCTTCTTTGGATTCCTGTGGGATGGACATCAGACAAACCAGCAGCATCAACACTAGTTTTCCAATCGTCATAACTAGTCCTTTCGTTTGAATGAGGTCGGTTCACGTACACCGGCCTGTCTTTGAGAGATCCACTAGTGGGCGGCCGCCATTTTCGCCGCGGGCTGAGTGAGCCAGGTTTCGAAACGCGTCTCGCCAAGTTGCGCGTTTTTGCCGGGAACTAGCGTTTGATCATTAACCTCCGCGCCGGAGTATCTCGCGCGTGGGTCGGCGATGACTTCTCGGAAATCTTTAAGGGTGGCCAAGCGCCGCTGGACTAGTTCATTCAGGCGAAACTGTTCCGGTCCGCCTATTTCGACGATGCCATTTAGCGGTGCGCCGACAGCGATCCTGCCTACCCCACTCGCCACATCATCGGCAGACATCGGCTGGAAAAGCACAGGTGGCAAATGCACCTTGCTCCCGTCCATGGAAATATCCGCAAGCCCCTTAAGGAACTCGAAGAACTGCGTCGCGCGCACGATGGAGAAGGGAACTGACGATTCTTTGATCAGTTTCTCTTGAGCGACTTTAGCGCGGAAATAACCGCTTTCGGGCATGCGCTCAGATCCTACGACAGAGAGCGCAACGTGATGTCCCACGCCCGCGGTCGCTTCATAGGAAAGTAGGTTACGGGTTGATGTCTCGAAGAACTTCATCACCGCCGAGTCTTCCCACGAAGGGGAGTTCGTTACGTCCACAACGACCGACGCACCTTTCAGCGCTTCGGCCAGTCCCTCGCCTGTGATTGTGTTGACGCCGGAATTAGGAGATGCGGCGACTGCCTCGTGCCCCTGCTCGCGCAATTTGTTAACGAGCTTTGACCCGATTAGTCCACTGCCCCCGATCACTACGATTTTCATGACTGCCACCTCCGCTTTCCGTGTACCCCCATACGTGTCGTGAACGTCAGCACCAGATTGTATTGGCCCGTGACGCTCGCGTCCTGAGCAACTGGTGGCGGCGTAGGCGAATAAGCTGAACCTGCGCCGCATCCGCAAACGCCGATCATCGCGGCGATGATCCCCGCGGTGACGCGCGTAGGCGACTTCATGTACGTGAAAGACCTAGGCCTTCCGATTGTGCGTGGATTTTGCATGTTTCACCTCAAAACTGCGAATTGATGGAGCGCGAATGAAAAACTGACTTAACTTTGCATGCCCTGGGCTATTTCTTTGGTTTGGCTAGCTACTTGATTGGAGAGGTTCGATAAACGTGATTGCGCGTATCAGACGCGCTTTGAATATCAACGGAGTAAAGGATTTGGAACCGTTGACTGTGCAGCTGGACGCGCGTTGGGGCGAAGGGAACTTCTATCTGCGAAAATCAGAATACAGGACAAACAAATCGGAGGAGGTTGTCTCAGCACCCACGACGGTAGGTGCGCAATGAGGGTGCGCGCCGCACGCGAAATTCTGCCTATCAAGCGGGACAGAATTCGAAGTCCTCTCACTTAACGTCGGCGTGCATTGTTGTCGACCAGCCTTGCTGATCGTGAAGTCATTAGAGGTGTTGTCGATCAATGACAGCAGCTCTGGGATCTCTGCAGATGCGATCCCGCACAAGAGGAAGCACACTGCGAGGGATAACAGCAGTCGGTCGAGGATGGAACGATGGGTAAGCATCCCAGGTGCCTGATCTACTGCTTCTACGCTTGTTTCGTGATTGACGCAAGATATTTAGGTTCGATCCAGAGAAAAAGACGTACGGTGCCGTACTCTACCCGTCGCCGGGCACATCTGTTTCTGAGATAATTCTGGCCGGATCTTCGCAAAAAAAAGCACAGAAGCACCAGCAGTGGTTTCTAACGCGCACCCCGAAGGGTTGTGGTTACCGAAGACTCCGTCCGATTCGGACCAAAGAAGAGCGATCTTCGGCGGAGCCTGGGGAGAAAAGGGCGCGGGCCAAGGAGAACATCGTTCAACCCAACACCACCCCGACGCAGTGCGGGGCACGAGTGTTCCAGGGAATGAGCGGTGTGCGAGTAGCAGCATTACTCGCCTTCTCCAGGGTGGGAGCCGTAGGCGGTAATGCCGCTTGTACGGCCCTGTGCGGGGGGCGATCAGCGATGATCGTCCCTATCGCGACACTCAGGCCGGTGGTCGCAGAGCAAGAACTAGCCGACCTGTCTTCGCGCGCTCCGCGCGATGGAAGGTTGCGACCCGACAGCAATGTCAAAAGCTGGTTATTCACCATTCTGCGTAATATTTGGCTGAACCAATTACGTCAGCGGAAGATTGCCCCGGATATGGTCGGGCTGGATGCGGATGAGCAGGTCGCGAATCGGGCGGTGGATTCCTCGAGAGATCCCCATGCGGCCTAAGTGAGCGACTTGGAGGGCGAGCAAGTCCGGCACGCGATCGAGCAGCTCCCTCTGGAGTTCCGCGAGGTCATTTTATTGCGCGAATATGAAGAGCTTTCCTATGAGAACATTGCAGCGATGCTGGAATGCCCTGCCGGTACGGTCATGTCGCGACTGGCCAGAGCGCGCTCCAAGCTTCGCGATCTGCTTGTGGCAACAGCTAAGCACCGGGAACGAACAGCGACAATGGTTCGCCAACGGTTGTGGACGACGAAGCGCGATTTGAGCAGAAAAGGTGGAAGTGAAAGCGCGGTGCTTCTTTTTGCTGAGAAATTAGGGAATATTTCCATCCTTTGCGTGTTTTGTAGTCGGTGCAGGTTTAATACCCCAAACACTCCCAGCAACAAGGATACGGCATGAGCCCCTGCGATGAGTTTAGCCTCAAGGCGCTGAGTTATCTGGACGATCGCCTGCACGGGCAGGAATTAGATGAGTTTCGCGCGCACCTTGAAGTCTGCTCGAATTGCCGGATGAGCCTAGAGACTGAGCGGGCTCTCTCACAGCTTCTACACCGATCCCGACCGTTATATTCCTCCCCACCTGCGCTTCGCGCTCGCGTGGCCGCAGTTCTTGAACAGCACAGCGCCTCGATCGGCGCCCACGAGAATTTCTACGATCGTCTCTTGCGCAGAGTGGGAAGTGGGCTCACTGACCCTGTTCGGCGTGTTGCAAGGCTTAGGCTGATAATGGCCACCCTTGCTGTGACGGCCTTAATTCTCGCGTTTGTGCCTAGTGCCATGCGTCAGGTGCGCGCTGGAAACTATGTGGAAACGGCCGTAGCTACTCACCGCAGCTATCTAGATGGCAATCTAGTTCTCGGAATTCGCTCGGATTCTCCGGAGCAGGTGACGTCATGGTTTACGGGCAAAGTCCCGTTTCAGTTTCGATTGCCTCAATCCACGCCGGGCATACCTGCGTACCAACTCTCCGGCGCAAGTCTGGTGAGTTACCAGGGGAGTCCGGCAGCCCTGGTAATCTACGAAAAGCAGAAAGAGAGAATCAGTCTCTTGGTGGCATCAAGCCAGTCTGCCGTGGTCGCCGGCGGGGAAGAAGTCCGTTCCGGCGCGCTGATGTTTCACTACCGGACCGACCAAGGCTTTAAAGTGGTTACCTGGAGCAACCATGGTCTCTCCTACGCCTTGGTTTCTTCCGTGTCAGGATCGGCCCGAGAGTCCTGCATGGTCTGTCATCAAAGCATGGCCGATCATCAAAATTTCCGATCGGGCCGCTGAGAACCTCTAAAGTCATCCTCACGGACACGTTCGTTGTTGATGAGAGCTGGCTGAAACGCGAATCGGGAAAACTTGAAACGCCGCATCAGGGCGTTCAGCGCTCGCAGATCTCGAAGTGGAAATCATCGAAGCTGCTCTTGCCGAAAGCCACGGACGAATTTCGGGTCCCTCCGGCGCGGCCGCGAAACTCGGGATTCCCCGGCAGACGCTGGAATCGAGAATCAGGCGACTGGGTCTCGATAAGTACGGGCGGAAGCCTGAAACCTCCCATAGCGTCGTTCTCCCGGCGACTTGCTGATACTTCGTCATTTTGCTGAACATGAGGCGCGATTCTGTCCCTCATTTTGTTTGTTTTCAGTGCTTTCCGGATGGAGAGCCACCTGCATTATCACTCGCAACTGTGTTGGATGAAAAGGAGAACGACAATGACACACACAGATATCCACCTCCACCGGACAACCACTTTGACGCCCGAGCAGTACATTGCTGGGCTCACCGACTTCGGGCCTGGCCGCTCGAAGCTGTTTGACAACAGCGCCGACGAGTATTTGAAGGTGCATCACCTCGGCCAATCAGAAGCCGACGTCACGGAAGGCTCGGGCGGCATCTGGGAACGCCTACACTACGACTGGTCCAATCCAAACCACGTCGTCCTTACAACGACTGACTCTAATGTGTGGGGAGGTGCATCCGGCCACACGTACAATTTCACGCGTCACCCCAACGGCACAACCGACGTTGACCTCGTCGTCGTACGCGAGGGCAAGAATCTCAAAGGGCGACTGCTCGGCTTCGTGCTCCGGACCATCGGTAGAAGCGTCTTAGAAAAGGCGTTTGTAAACTCGGTCAAGGCTATCGAAGCGCGGAACGTTTCTGACTATCATCCGTCGAGGAGGGAGAAAATATATGTCTAAGCTGAACTGGAAACTGCTGACCAAGAAACGCGGTAGCTCTACCCAAGGCCTTCCCCCGGGCAAAGAAGATCTCGCTTGGGTGACCAATACGATCACTCTCATTTACGGCGAACGCGATGCCATCCTCGTCGATACGTTTCTGTCTGTCCAGCATTCGAAGGAGCTGTTGGATTGGGTCGCCGAGAGCGGCAAAAATCTCACAAGCATTTACATCACCCATGCCCACGGTGACCATTTCTTAGGTCTGAAGTTGCTGCTTGACGGGTTCCCCAACGCAAGAGCGTTTGCCACCGCTTCCGTTGTCGCGGCGATGCAAAACCAGATAAAGCCGGAATTCATACGCTCCTTTTGGGAGCCCCGCTTCCCTGGCCAAGTTCCATCGCAGTTGGCAGTGCCGGAGGTCCTTGATGGAGATGCGTTGTCTCTTGAGGGAGAAGAACTAAACGTGGTAGAGCTTGGCCATACCGACACCCAGCACACGACCGCGCTACATGTTCCTTCTATTGGCCTGGTGGTATCAGGGGATGCCGTCTATAACAACACGCACCTCTATCTCGCAGAGTGCGATGAAAAGGCCAGGGTCGAGTGGCTGCGCGCGCTGGATAAGATCGAGGCTCTTCATTCGAAAGCAGTCGTAGCTGGTCATGGTGTCCTTAACCCCGACAGCTCGCCTCGTCACATCGACGAATCCCGGAGATACCTCCATGACTTTAACGCCAACCTGGCGAGTACCTCAACGTCACTGGACCTCTACGAGAAGATGCTGACATTGCATCCAAATCGCGTTAATCCAGGTTCGCTCTGGGCAACGGCAAGAGCTGTGAAACCGTCGTGACTTTGGACGTATTCCTAGACAGATATTCATAGCGACACTTGCAGCCCCACAGAAGCGATGCGGCCCTCACACTCAACAAGATCTGTCTTTCGATTTAACTGAACGCATAGGAGGAAAAACATGACCATTCCCGTTCTGGTTACCGGCGCAGCGGGCCGCGTCGGCGCGGTAGGGCGCACGGTCACCGAACTGCTGTTGAAGCAAGGCAAAGCGGTGCGCGCGATGGTGCGAAATGAAGACCAACGCGCGCAGGCGTTGCGCGACATGGGTGCGGAGGTCGTGGTCGGCAATCTGCTCGATCTCGATTCCATGCATAGGGTGATTGCTGGCTGCGAGACGATGTACTTCGGCATGTCGGTTTCGGATGCCTACCTGGCCGCGACGGTCAATGCTGCGGCGGTGGCGGAGCATCACGGCGTGAAAGCGTTCATCAATATGTCGCAGATGACCGTCTCACAGATGAGCATTACCGAAACTACTCCGAGCCCGCAGCACAAGCTGCACTGGCTCGCCGAGCAAGCGCTGAACTGGTCCGGCCTGCCGGTTGTGCACGTGCGACCGACAGTGTTTCTCGAAGGCTTCTTCCTGGCTTTGACTCCGGATTCAGTCAGGGAATCCGATCAGATCAGGCTACCGTTCGGGGAGGGCAAGACTTCGCCGGTGGCAGTGGAAGACGTTGCGCGGGTGATCGCCGCGCTGCTCGCCAATCCGCAGCCGCACATCGGCAAGATCTATCACCTGACCGGTCCGCAGTCCGAGAACATGCATTTCTTTGCACGGGAGTATTCGAAGGCGCTGGGCCGCACAATCACCTTTCGGGACATTGCCGTCGAGCCGTGGCGGGACGAGCTGCTCAAGCAGGGCTGGCCGGTTCACCTGGTGAACCACCTGGCGGCGATGGGCGATCTGCATCGCGCGGGGCGCTTCGACCGGATGTCGGACGACGTGCTCACGCTGACGGGACGACGGCCGCTGAGTGTGCAGGAGTTTGTCCGAAAGAATGCGGCGGCGTTTACCGCGGCGGCAAAAGCAAAAGAGGCTTGAGTGTTCAGACCCTTGGAAGGGCATCCGCGTTCGCAAAAACTGTGCCATAACTGTGACATGGGTATTCGCGTTTTGCGCGCCTACGTCTTTCCGTGGTCTCCAATTTCAGTCAATTGATAAGTCGCACGGCTGGCAGGCTCAGCTCTCCCGTCCCTGGCCAAGTGGGTGCTTGGGATACCCGAAGTTCCTTATCCAATGAGATTGTCAGCGTTTCGGCTGTGCGACACAGACTAAGAAGGGCCTGGCATTGCGGTGCGAGGGATGAACTGGTCGCTTCCG
>Ga0210406_10003032_pt1 | contig 18691 bp, 15 predicted proteins | sample IncBWC30MmetaG_FD_155454 | JGI IMG/M metagenome (GOLD analysis project Ga0210406, IMG submission 155454) | Forest soil microbial communities from Barre Woods Harvard Forest LTER site, Petersham, Massachusetts, United States - Inc-BW-C-30-M | ecosystem: Environmental > Terrestrial > Soil >... | reverse complement strand
CGGTTGTGCGCGCCCCGCCTTCCTCGTCGAGCTTCATATGCGCGCTGCGGGCCACTTCAAGACCTTCCAAGTTGCCGGCCATGGCCTGCGAACTTGCTTGCAAATTCTCCGCCTGCGTTTGCATCTGGGACAACGCCTGCACGGCTTCTTCGGAAGTTTCAATGCGCTCGAAGATCACCCGCAGTTCTCCGTTGTGGTGCAGCTTATGCGCGGGTTTCGCTTGCAAAACTCTGCCGACCAGGCGGCTGCTCGCGGGAAGAAGTAACTGGTGCGCCGGCGAATAAAGCGGTTCGGTCAGAATGGCGGTGACCGCCGTGCCGCGCACAGCAGTCGCTGAGCTGACTTCAGCAACCAACCGCGCTTTGAGGGTGCTGTCGAGCACTGGCGCGCCTCCCACAGCCGCGAGCTGTCCGCCGGTGCGCGTGGTCTCGCCAAAATCCAGCGGTGCGTCGAGGTCCGCAACAAAGCGCGTACCCGGCTCCAGGTACTGCCGCCGATACGGTGATTGCGAAATCAAAAACTCCTTGAATCGGTGCATGCGTCCCGGCGCTGTCATCTTTTGCCAAGTTTCATTCACCTGATCTTTCGCTTCTTGTACTTTGCCTTTGGCTTCCTGCTTGGCATTGTCTGCCGCGCGGCCGGCCGCACTCTTCTGTTTCGCTTTATCAGGATTGCTCACCAGGTGTACGACTTCAGCAGTTCCCGATGAAACCGTAGTCTTCATCGGGAACTGCCTGCCATCTGGCAGCGCGAGCATCTCAAATGTGACTTCGTATTTGTGGAAGGGAGAAAAATTGCCGTTGGCATAAGCCAGTGTGCGCTTTACCCCGGACACCGGACTAATGCTGATGATTCGGCCACTCACAATACTGCCGGCTGGAATTACCGGCTGGTCGAAGGCGTAGACCGTTTCCACGACTTTGCCGTGCACCACCTCGCCGGGATGATCTACGCGCGCGCGCTGGTCCAGCGCAATGCGCAGCGGTGTGCCGTTCGGCAGGGTGAGAGAGATGCTTGCAACGAACTCGCTGGCAGGAGGAGCGGCATCCTCCTCAGAGGAGGGCGGCACACACAAGGAGACGAGGGCGTCTTCGCCCGGGGCTTCGTCACAAGTTGCCTGCGTCGCATGAACGGCGGGGCGCTGAGGATTCTCGACGGGATCGGATTGCGCCGATGCCGCCGGAATGCAGCAAAGGATCAGCAGTGTAAAAAGAGAGATGCGCCTCATGAAAATCATGGTTATTTTACCTGGGCACAACCTAAGGGCTGGAGGCTTGAGGCCGCACCTACTATCAGTCTGTCAGTGTGAACGATAGCGCTTTGCTCGCAGCCTGTCTACCATGCGCATGGTTTGAACGCTACGTGAGACGCGTCAGGCAGCAAATAGGATGGCTGGTCAGAATCGCGTATTCCTTGTGACTCCTCCAGGCCGAAGCATAGTTTTTTCTTCGCGAACCCTCAGAAGGCATCTTAGAGCCTCAACGGGCCGAGTAGAGAGGCAAATTAGCGGCGGGGTTGCGCCGCGTCTTCTTGCAGGATGGCATCCAGCGTCTTCAGGAAGAGGTCCGCGTCCACTTCGGAGACAACCAGCGGCGGGCGCAGCTTGATGGCGTTGTGGTGCGGGCCATCGGTGCCGGCGAGAATGCCGCAATCGCGAAGGCGATTGACCACGTAGGACGCTTGCAGCGGAGCAGGCTCGCGCGTTTCACGGTCGAGCACAAAATCGATTCCCAGGAATAACCCCGAGCCGCGCACGTCGCCTATCAATGCGTGGCGGGTCTGCAAAGTCTTCAGGCCTTCGATAAGATGCGCGCCGATGCGCAAGGCGTGTTGTTGTAAATTTTCTTCCTCAAGAACATCCAGAACCGCCAGCCCCGCCGCGCAAGCGACAGGGTTACCGCCAAACGTGCTGAAAAATTCCATCCCGTTGTTAAATGAATTGGCGATCTCCGCCGTGGTGATAACCGCCGCCAGCGGAAACGCATTGCCGATCGGTTTGCCAAGCACGACGATATCGGGAACCACGCCTTGCGTTTCGAATCCCCAGAAATGCGTTCCAAGACGCCCGAATCCGACCTGCACTTCGTCCGCGATACAAACCGCGCCTGCTCCGCGAACGTAACGGTAAACCTCCGCGAGATAATCCGGCGGAAAAACGATCTGGCCGCCGACGCTCGGCAGCGTTTCTGCGATAAATGCTGCGACGCCGCGTCCGTCAGCGCGCGTGCGGTCGAGAATCTCCGCAACGTGACGCGCATATTTTACACCCGCTTGTTTGTCGTCACGGCGATACGCGCCGCGGTAATCATCCGCAAGCGGAGCAACGTGCACCCAAGGTTTTTTTCCGTGGCCTCCGGGACCGTCAAATTTGTAGGGGCTGATGTCGATGAGCGCATTGGTATGGCCGTGGTAGGCGTGTTCCAGAACGATGATGTCTTCCCGGCCCGTATGCGCGCGCGCCAGGCGCAAAGCCAGCTCATTGGCCTCGCTCCCGGAGTTCACAAAAAAACAAACGCGCAGCGGTTCGGGAAGCAGCCGCGTTAACCGCTCGGCGTAACGGTTGACGTTGTCGTGAAGATAGCGAGTGTTGGTATTGAGCAGCGCGAGCTGCGCCTGCGCCGCCTGGACCACACGAGGGTGGCTGTGCCCTACCAGCGGAACGTTATTGTAAACGTCGAGATACGTTCGCCCCGCATCGTCATACAAATACTGCATCCACCCGCGAACGATTTTCAGCGGGCGCTGATATGAGACGCTGAGGTTTTTCCCCAGCAAGGCGCGGCGTGCGGCAAGCGTCTCGCTGAAAGCAGGCGCCCTGTTCGGAAAGCGATCGGCCGGAATTCCGAGCAGGAGATTTGGATCCGGCGAGAGACTTGTCCATACGGAACGCTGCGAAGCAGCAGCAACACCTGGAAAATCGGCCCCCAGCTCAAGCAGATCCAGAATGATCTGAAAATGAACGTGTGGCGTCCAGCCCCCGTTCTCTTCTGTTGATCCGACGCGCGCGAATGGTTGACCTCGCGTAACGCGCTGGCCCGCTTCCAGGCGAGCGAGCGAATCTTCGGAGAGATGACCGTATAGCGTGAAAAATTCCTCGCCGCCGTTCGTTTCATGCCGCAGGATGACCAGCGGTCCGTAGTCCAGTGGAGCGGAATTATTCGCGACGATGTCGACCACGCCATCCAGCGGCGCGCTGAGCCGAGCGCCCGGCTCAACAAAAAGGTCCATGCCGAGGTGAATTGTGCGCCGTTCGTCCGTGGGATTGCCGCTCGCGCCGAACAATGGAGAAGTGTAGAGCAGTCGCGCTTCATCGTAACGGCCCACACCAACGGACGCGCCAGCGCACTTCATTGCCTGAAATATTTTTTCCGTGAGTGCGGGAGTTTCCGCAGCACCGGGATCGGCGCCGAGAAACGTGCTGCCGGCACTCAAATCAAAAATGAGGCTCCGGGCCGTTCGTAAATCAACATCCAAAATCGAGGCCGCGGAGCCCGCGCTCGCTTCCAGCCAGCTCTTGATCTTGTCGCCTTGCGGAACGGGTGAGAGCCCGCAAGCCGCGCGAAAAGTGTAGTGCGCGAAACGCGGGTGGATTTTTGCCAGCCGCTCCAAAGCTTCCCACGCAGGCGCTTCGCTGACCGTGACGTACGGATCGTCCGGCTTAAGGGTTTTGCAGTGTGCGGAATTGGTGACGCTGACCGCCAGCCGCGTGCCAAGCAAAGCATAGAGAACGGACAACTCCAGCTCATCGAGTGGAAACGCGCCATGATATCCCGCGACGATGGCAGCCGCTGCCTGCAGTGGGTCTTCTTTCCCAAGAATGGCGTAAGCAGCGGCAATCGCCGGCTCAGACGCAGTGAGCCCATGGTGCACGTCGCCAAAATCAATCACCCCTGCGACCTTGCGCGGCTGCGGCCAGGGATCGCTGACCAGTACGTTGTGGTCGTTCGCATCGCCATAAATCACGCTGCGGCGCAGGCGCGGCAAAACCGGGGCTACTTCCACTTCATACAGCGCGAGAAATTTCTCGACCAGCGCGCGCCGCTTCGAGCCCGCGACATGCTTGACGTAGTCCTTGATCCAGCCAGCCCGGGAAGAATCCCATTTCAGCTCGCGATGCGCAGCGGCGTGTGCAAAGGATTGCAGCGCCACGTCCATCTCGCCCAAGAACCGGCCCAGATCGCCAAGAAGCTCCGGCGTGTGCGGGCGGACTTCGGCGAGAACTGTTCCCCTCACAAAGGTGAGCAGCCAGACGAGCCGCTTCGAGCCGTCCGCGGCGTCAATCGAAGTAAACTGTTCACCGCTGCGATTCGGTGTGACGCGGGGCAAAGGCAATTGAGGCGCGCGTTGCGCCAGATGCGTCAGGGCCCGGCATTGCAAATCGATGAAGGACCGCTCCCGGGCCGGATGCATTACTTTGAGGACGAACGCACGCCCATCCGCGCTCGTTAGGTGAAAGTTGTCGTCGTATTCGCCCGGCAGCGCCCGTGCGCTTGCTTCAAGCCCGTAAAGTTCGCGCGCCAAGCGAACCGCTTCCGCTTCGGTCACAGGTTGCGCTACACGGGCCTCCAGCAGCATGCACCAAATCTTATCCGCAAGAGCCGGAGTGCGTCCATCCCGGACGGCTCAAGAATCCCGCCGAGCCGCCCTACAGCGCGGAATCTTTGGCCCCTTAGAGTTTCTCTCTCGACTCTCGGACGGAAACCGGTCCATTCACCGTGGAAAGCCGGATCATCGCCGGTGCGTTGCCATATTCGATGCGCCGGTGATTGTCGTCCCAGGTTTTGCGGGCATTATCGCAAATGCTCGCCTTGCAACTTACCGGCGCGTAGTTTGTCGATTCGACCATGAAGCTGGACTGATAGTCGCTCGGGACCATCAGGGTCAAGGGGCCATTCTTTGCATCGGCGGAGAGGCCCGTGCCGCTCCACGTCTTTCCTTCCAGTGCCACGGAGATCGGCCCGTTCTCCGTATGAATGCGCACACTTCCGCTGCTGCCCTCCAGACTGATCGGGCCATTCACCGCGGTGATCTCCGCGTCGCCGGAAAAATTCTTTAGGCTGATCGGACCGTTGTGGGCCCGCGCCGTGAGTTTGCCGTCCACGTCGTACAGGGAAATCGGACCGTTCATCGTCTCCATATCGATGGACGCTGACTTTGGCGTGCGAATGAGCAAATAAACCGTCCAATCTTCCTCATCCCGAGGACCGCTCGTCGTTATCCTGCCATTTTCGATGGACAGGTTGATCTGGGTCAGAATTTTCTCCGCCGCATCACCCGAGCCCGCCGCGGCTTTGCATGCCGTCACGGAATAGGTTTCTTTCTCCCAGCCCACGACCTGGACGCCGCCGTTGCTGTGCGGGTGAATCTGCAGGACCGGGGCTTCGGACTTGCTCAAGGTGCGCTCTTCGGAACGCACTACGGCATCCCGGTCGTCAAAGCGCATGCGAAGATCGGAACAATCGGTTGCCGGGTGGCTGCGCCCCTCGGAAATGTTTACGGAGTGGCGATGCCGGTTCGCTCGTGCGCTCGTAAAGCCGAGGGCGAGCAGAGCAGACAACGAAATCAGAAAAAAGAAGTTGCGTCGAGGCATGGGGTCCTCCCTGCCTCTATAGACGACAGAGGAGGGGATTGGTCACGTGCTATCCCGCCCCTTCCGACTACATCTTTGGGCGCGCTAACTCCCGTGCTCTCAATCTTTCTGCCGACCCCCACCATCTAAACCTTTACGGGTCAATCTTTTACAAAATCATGGGAGGAAAGGGGCACCAAATCACAGATATTTCGTTCTCTTCCGACCTTCCGAACTCGGCGGAGGATTTCTCCTACCAGAAGCTTGCCGCCCAAAAATCTGCCTTTGTTATACTGAAACTTAAAGGTGACCTCTCAACCCGTGACCAAACTTCGCATCTCCATCGTTCAATACCTGAACACCGCGCCGCTCGTTTGGGGCTTCACCAACGGCCCGCTGCGCGGCAAATATGATTTGTCGTTCACCGTACCCTCGCGGTGCGCCGAACAGTTGCGCACCGGCCAGGCCGACGTCGCGATTATCCCGGCCATCGAATACCAGCGCATCGATGATCTGGTGATCCTGCCGGACATGGCCATTGCCTCGAAGAAGCAGGTGAAAAGCCTGCTGATCATTGCGAAGAAGCCGATCGAACAGGTAAAGAGCTTTGCGCTGGATGGCAGTTCGCGCAGCACCCAGACGCTGACGCAAATCCTCTGCGTGGAAAAGTGGAAGATTGCGCCGGAGTTCTTTGAGGCGCCGCCGGACTTGGGCGCTATGTTGCAGCAGGCGGACGCGGCGCTCCTGATTGGTGATCCGGCTTTGCGAATTTCCGTGGGGATCGAAAGGGATAGTCGGCCCGGCCCGGAAGGACAAACTCTATGCCAGGCGGCCACTCTCGGGATTCGTAACTCGGAATTGCTCTACGTCTACGACGTGGTAAGTGAATGGCGGAGTTTGACCGGATTGCCAGCCGTCCTGGCGATCTGGGCGGCCAGGCGAGACATTGCCGCTCCCGAAGTTACCGCCGATTTCCTCGCCTCTCGGGATTTCGGCTTGTCGCGCATCGCGGAAATCAGCTTCAACGCGGCGCGCGAGCTTGAATTGCCCGAGCGCACGCTCGAATCGTACTTGCGGCAAAATATTGACTTCTCCCTCGACGCGGAAAATCGCCGCGGCCTGGAGTCGTACTTCGATCATGCCGAAAAGCTAGGCCTGATCCCGCAAGTCAAGCCGCTCGAATGGGCCGCCGCAAAAGCAGAGGCCGTGAAGTTGTAAGGGCGGGGCTTGCCCCGGCCGTTCCGTTCGGGGTTGGACATGGATTCGTTAGGATTGCAGCAGTATCTTCGCGAAGGATCATTGTGGGACTGACAAAACAACAAGCTCTCGAGATGCTCGAATCCGATGACCTCGTGGGCCTCGGCATGGCCGCGCACCAAATGCGCCTGAAGAAAAACGACCCCCGCGTCGTCACCTACCAGATCGACCGCAATATCAACTACACGAATTTCTGCACCGAGTATTGTTCCTTTTGCGCGTTCTACCGGCCGCTCGGCGCCAAGGACGGCTACATCCTCTCGTTCGAGGAGATTTACAAGAAAATCGACGAAATGCTGGAACTTGGCGGCACCGGAATTTTGCTCCAGGGCGGGCTGCATCCGGACTTGCAGATCGGCTATTACGAAAACCTGCTGCGCTCCCTGAAGGCGCGGTATCCGCAAGTGCATCTGCATTGCTTTTCTGCCCCCGAAATTCTGTGCATCGCGGAAGTCAGCGAGATCAGTATCCGCGAAACCATTCAGCGCCTGATGGACGCGGGACTGCAATCCATTCCTGGTGGCGGCGCGGAAATTCTCGACGATGAAGTCCGCGCAAGAATTGCGCGGCTGAAGTGCACCAGTGACGATTGGGAAGAAATGCACCGCATCGCCCATTCGCTGGGACTGCGGACCACCGCCACCATGATGTTCGGCTGCGGCGAAGAACTGCGCCATCGCGTCAACCATCTCGAAAGGCTGCGGCGCATTCAGGAAGACACCGGCGGGTTCACGGCGTTCATTCCATGGATGTTTGCCACTGAGAATACCGCGCTCGGAAAAAAAGTGCAGGAAGCCACGGCGGTCGATTACCTGAAGACGCTCGCCGTCAGCCGTCTGTATCTCGACAACGTCGACCACATCCAGTCAAGCTGGCTCACGCCCGGAATCAAAGTCTGCCAGGTCGGATTGCAATTCGGCGCCGACGACGTCGGCAGCATCCTCATCGAAGAAAACGTCGTCTTCGCCGCCGGTGTAAAAAACCGCACGAACGAAGGCGAACTTCGCCGTATCATCTCCGACGCCGGCTTCATCCCCGCCCAGCGCGACACCCTTTACCGGAGTTATGTACTGAAATGAGTTCAGAAGTTGCAGAATTATGCGGCCCGCCGGAACTAAGCGGGAGGTTTGGGGCGCAGGTGAATCGAAACATCGACTACCATGCCGTCGGGCAACTCGACATCTTCCAGGAGATAGAGAACCCCGCCGCGGAAACGCGCCTGGATTTTCCGGGGTTCGGGTTTGGGGCTGGATTCGGATTTAGCGCCAGATCCGGATTTGGCGCTAGTTTCGGATTTTGTGCCAGATTCAGATTTAGCGCTTGACGCGGATTTTGGGGGTGCGGGCAATTTGGGCTTACCTCCCTCAGTTTCATCGAGCGCTTCGTTGGCGAGGGCGTCGGCCTCGCGGTTCTGTTCGCGGTAGACGTGCTCAATGCGGAAGGAATCGAAGGCCTTCGACATTTTTTGGGCGCGCTCGAAGAGCGGGCGCAGATCCTCGCTCTTCACTTTGTACTGCCCGCGCATCTGTTTGACCAGCAGCTCGGAATCGCTCTCGACGCGAATCGCGCGCACGCCGTGCGATTCCGCGTAGTCCAGCGCGGCGATCAGTCCATAATATTCGGCGACGTTGTTGGTCATGCGGCCGATGTATTTCTTCAGCTTGGCGGCGATTTCGCCGCGTCCATCGTGGATGACCACGCCGTAAGCAGCGGGCCCGGGATTGCCGCGAGAGGCGCCGTCAATGTTGGCGCGATACGCCGCACCAGCCGGCTTGGGCTCCGAAGGAGCCTCGCCGAAGAGGCCTTTTCCACGAGGAGTTGGCGGGCGGCGCGGCATCAGGAATTTGTCGAAGCCGTGGAGGATGTGCCGGTGGAACCAACTGCAGGACTCGCGACAGGAATTGGTTCCAGGGTGTACAGGATGAGGCCGCAGCTTTCGCAGCGGTAAACCTCTTCGTTGTTTTCCGTGCGCAGTTCCTGAAGGATATGCGGCAGGACGCGCATGCCGCAGCCGCGGCATTGTCCGTCGCGCGCTTCGGCCATGGCGGTGCCGTTGTGCCGCTTGGCGATGCGCGCGTAAAGCTCGCGCAAATCTTCCGGCACCGGAGCAATGATTTTCTCGCGCTCGGTGGTGGCGGCTTCAAGCTGTTTTTTCTTCTCCGCACCTTGCAGCTGAATTTCTTTTCGTTCCGCTGCGACGGCCTGTTCGGCTTCCTTGAGTCTGGACTCCGCGATTTTTACCCGCCGTTCGACTTCTTCCGCGCCCATCATCACTTCGAGCTGGCGGTCATCGGCCTTGGCCACTTCGGCTTCGGCATTGGCGATTTCGTGCTGCAATGCTTTGTAGGCTTCGTTGGTTTTCACGGCGCCGCTTTGATCGCGGTATTTGCGCGCGCGGTCTTTCCATTGCTGCCCGTCGAACTCGAACTTCTTGCGTTCCGCCACGGCTTGGGCGTGGGCCTCCTTCGCGGAAGCGACCTCCGCGCGCGCGCTGCCGAGTTTGGCTTCTGCTTCGCGGATACGTTTCGGAAATCCATCCAGTTCCGCGCGCAAAACCGCGATCTGGTGGTCAACGCGTTGCAGCTCAATAAGGTGAGGAATCGCCGAATTCATGGGTAGGTAATTCTAGCACAGGGACGCGGCAGGCTTTGCGGGAACCGCGGCGGCGGATAGAATGCCTGCGTTTTGCATACAAGAGTTCGGGAATCGCTCGTTCAAAGGAGGAGTGAATATGCCGCACGTGCAAATTACCTGGGTGGAGGGCCGGACGCCGGAGCAAAAGCGGAAAATCGCGGAACGCGTCACCGCCGTACTGATCGAAGATGGCAAGGCTAAACGCGAGAATATTCACGTGTCGTTTCACGATGTTCCAGCGACGAATTACGCCGAAGCCGGCGTACTTGTGGTTGACCAAAAGCGCGCGCCGTGAGCAATTATGAGGCGAGACAACTCAAGGCGGGCCGCCTCTCTCACGAGCTCCGGCAAGCCCGCCCCCTATGACGTGCTGAACCGTTTAGCTCGAGGCGTGCGAGTCGCGGCGAATCATGGACCAATCGACGAAGTAACCGACGCCGACCGCTAGAGGAATGATGCCGAGCGCGGCAGCCGTCCAGATGTCACGATCGGCTTGGATGCTCGCAATCAATCCAAAAGTAGCGATGTAGCCGAGCGCGCCGCTGACCAGCAGGACGCCCGCACGGCGGGAACGCGCCGCCTGGTTCAATTCAGGCTCCATCGGAATGTCGACTCCGCGGGCAATCGCCGCGAGCCGCTCTTCGCTGCGCAGCTTGCGCACGCGGTAATAGGTATACAGCCCGCCGAGGGGGACGCCCATCCCCAGAATCACGGCCACTAATCCAATCAATTCTCCGCCCATGGTGTGCTCCTTCTTTCCTTGAGGCGCCGGTGAGGCGCGTTTTATTGGGGGAACCGCTTTCAATAGAAAGTACGCGGAGCAGGCAGAAAAAGTTCCCGGAATTTATAGGTGAAACGGTAGCTGGTCAATTGCCGAGAAGCGCCGTGCGTCTACTCTGCTTTGTCATTTGTCTTGTAGTCCTGAGCGATTCCACTGCGGACAAGGCTCAGGTTCGTTTCGTTAGCTAAGAGAACCGGGCAAGCGTAGCCGGGATCGATTCGCATGTCGCTTATGCTTAGCGGACCCCTACCGCCAAAAAAGATTAATTGCGTTCCCGGCGGAAGCCTTGTCTTGTCACCGCCGATCCCCGAAAGATCGGAAACTTCACGAGTTTCACCAACCCTCCAATCGGTAGCACCTTTGAGCCGTTCCAGCACGCGTATTCTGGTACCAACATGGTGGGAACCCCGTTCATCAATGCTTTCGTGATACCCAAGGATTTCCCCGGTCGCCATGTTGGCACTGTCTCGGCCGAGCATTTCGATGATTGACGGCGAACACGCAAGCTGGTCCCGTAGCTCGTCCACGTGAGGCCTTTCCGCCAGATACTGTGTCCATGCGTCAGGCATGATGTCGCTTTGAGTAAGACAGGGATGCCATCGGGTCAGGCAGGAAAGATCCAATTGCATTAGGCGGTGGACAACCAAAGACTCAGCGTACGGGGTAAACTTGGTCCATCCTTCCACGCAAATTTCGCACCCTCCGGGATGGCCAATCATGTAGTCCGGGTGAAGCCTCAACTGGGCGCTGATCCACCTGGATCCGTAGAAATCAAATCTTGGAACGCTGTGTGATTCGGCCATCAGGGCGTAACCAATCGAGTCTCCTAAGAAATCGGGGACACTGTGCGTGTAGGTCTGGATATACACCGAATAACCCTTACTCCAGACAATCCCGTTACGCATGCCAGCCGTCGCGACAACCCTTGCAGGGCGGCCTCCCAACCGCATATAGGTTCGAAGCAAGGCCCATTCCAACTTTACGAACGGTCCCTCGCTGTAGGACAGATTCAGTCGCCAGCGGAAATAATCGTCCAAACGAACGAAGACATTCCTCTCGCTAACGTAGCCGAACACAAATTGATTGAGAGTTATGGTCTGGGAACACCACTGTTCGTTGCATCGGCTGCCAATTTCGGTGTTTGCGCGTCAGCGCTCGAGTTGGGCCTTTGCTTCATGCCACGGCGTCTTGCGCAATTCGAGCGACTGAATATCAGCTAGCAGGAGTTCGGCGCGGCGGCGGAAGAGCCGTTGTTCAACTTGGCTGGCCGCTAAAACTAAGGAGAAAAGGACAGCAGTACCCAGGAGTAGGGCGAGGAGAGCCCGTCGCAAGGAGCGAAGTCGACTCACGATTTCTTAGACACCAAAGCGTGAAGTTGGGTGCCTCGCTGAAGCGGTCAATCAATTTCGTGGATGTCCATGGTGGCGTCTATAGCGAGATTGGGATAGCGAATGGGGGAACCGGCCGGGGCGGGCAAATGCCGTGCCGTGGCGGTGAAATTACCGCCGGAACATTCGAGCGTGTAGGAATAACCGTCGCGCTCGGTGCGGGTCATGGAAATAGATTTGGAGGAGATGAGTTCGTCGAGCGAAGCGCAATGGCCGTTGGTGGCGATATAGCCGTGTTCCGCATCGGCAATCTGCAGCAGGTCTATTCGAACGCCCGTCAGGCTGATGGCCTGCGTCGGAGCCGTACCTTCATCCGTGACCGGCATTCTCTTCAAATAGAAGTGGTATACGACAAAGAGAAGGGCGGCACCGACCAAGACCCCGACTAGAGAGCGCATGGAAGAATTGTGGGCCCGCATGCCGTGCCCGGCAAGCGGAACGCACAACGACGTGCGGTAGGAAACAACGTCTCCCATTTTCGTTCTGAGTCGCGCACGCTCTGCTAGACTTCGTGTCTACCGCCGAATTTCCCTCTCCGGTGTAACGCTCCCCCTTCGGACGAACGAATGAACACGACTGCGCCGTCGCGCGAACTGCACGCCCTCGAAAAACTGAGAGAAGAAGAGCTCGAAGAAGCTCGCGCGATCCAGAGCGTGATGCTGCCCGCGGAATCGCTGCGCGCCGGTGCAGTGATGATCTCGCACGAATTTCAGCCGGTGGCCGCGGTGGGCGGCGATTTTCTGGACTATTTCCAGCTGACCGACGGGAGCGTCGGGCTTTACCTGGGCGATGTTTCAGGGAAAGGACTGCCCGCGGCGCTGTATGCGGCGCTGGCGGTGGGAACACTGCGCGGCGTACACAAGACGGGCACCTCGCCGCACGATGTGCTTGCGACTTTGAACCGGCGGCTGATGATTCGCGGCATGCCCCGGCGGTATACGGCCATTCAGTATGCCGTCTTCGACCCGCTCAGCCACGAACTGCAAATTGCCAGCGCCGGCATGCCCGGACCATTTCATCTCTCCGCCAACGGCTGCCGCAACCTGAAACTCTGCGGGATCCCCCCGGGCTTATTTGCCGCGGCGAACTACGAGACGCTGACCCTGCGATTGCTGGCAGGTGATTCGGTGCTCTTCTGCACGGATGGCATCCCGGATGCATTTAATCGAAAGGAAGAACAATTCGGAATCGAGCGGCTGAAAGAGATTTGCGACGCCCCGCGGTTCGCCGCGCCCACCGAGCTGCTAGGACAAGTCTTCGCCGCTGTCGAGAATTTTTCCCGCGGGCAGGAACAGCAAGACGATATGGCTGCGGCACTCTTTCATTTTTGCAGTTGAGCGATGCCGGTGCGTGTGCTCACAAGACCATGTAGAGAGTGGGCAAACCGCTTCCCGTTTGGCGTTGACAGGTCCGGGGCTCTCCAGTAACTACAATAGATACAGGCTGTAAAACCAGGAGAGTCCTCGATGAAGACGAAGTCCCCGTATGCCTTCGGGCTGGCCTTATGGCTTTCGTTTCTAATCTCGATTCCAGCAGACGTTTGGGCCGCGCCCCAGGCTGCGGGCCAGCGCGCCGGCGAAGTCTCCCGCGTGATTCCGGCGGTGAGCATAGCCCGCAGCGGGAAAACCATCGCCGCCTCGGCGAAGACCGCCGTGGATTGGCAAGACCTGGTGAATACGCAGGTGAATGCGCGCGCGCGCATCGCGCTGGACGACGGTTCGGTGCTGAACGTAGGTTCGGAATCGTCCATGAAGGTGGTCAAGCACGACGCGGGAGCGCAGCAAACCGAACTGGAGCTGACCTACGGAAAGCTCCGGACGCAGGCGCAAAAGATCGCCAAACCGGACGGGAAATTCGAGGTGCGCACACCGGCAGGCGTCGCGGGTGTGGTGGGAACCGATTTTTTTGTGGAATATGCGAACGGCACGATGAATGTGATCGCGTTCGAAGGACTAGTGAAAGTCTGCAACCTGGCCGGAGTTTGCGTGATCGTCAAGGCCGGGCAAATGACCAGCGTGCGCAGCGGGGACAATTCTGGGCCGCTGCCGCCGCAGCAGGCGACGCTGGATCTGCTGGTGGCTTCCAGCAAGGATACCGATCCAGGAGCCTTGTCGGGCGTGACCGGGGCAGGGGCGCACCTTGGTGTTTGGGGGACGGTCGGAATCGTCGCGGGAGCCGTCGGAGTTGGTTTGGGTGTTGGGTTGACGCGTGGAGGGAGTACCAGGGTGATAGTGCCGCCAAAGGGCTGTCCGCCGAACACTCCGACCTGCGGCGGATAGCCGCTGTAGTGCGGCGATATTGCGCTTTGCTTAGACCCCAGCAATTCGAACCGCCGAGGCCTTCCGTTTTTGCCCCGGTGCAACGCTCCGTGAAGTCAGACCGTCTAAGATAGTGTTGTTTGAACCGCGACTCCCCAACGTGCCGCGCTTTGTGCGCTGCTGTGCGGTGGCGTACACTGAATGTTTGGCGGTCCCGTCAAATTGCAAGTGAGGCTTCCTTTGACCCATTCGAATGGTAATCGTTCAGTTCCGATCTTCTGCGGGCTTATTTTGCTCGCCACCCTGGCCCTGGCCACGGTGCAAGCGGTGCATGCGGCGCCGCCGGATTCGCAGGCGAAGCGCTCGCCGCTGCTCGCGGCACTGCAAGCGGAGCTGGAACGCTCGATGAAGACGTTGAGCGCGCTGGACCCTCCGGCCTACTACATGGGTTATACGATCACGGAGACGCAACGCGCGGATGTGTCCGGTTCGAACGGGGCATTGCTCAACAGCAACGAAGCGCGCAACCGCTGGCTGGAGGTTTCGCTTCGAACGGGAAAGTACGAGCTGGACAATTCGCACAAGGTCGGAGAGCGGCAGATGGCAAGCGGCGGGCCGGGCACGTCCGTGCCGATCGACGATGACGCCGAAGTGGTGCGCCGGGCGATTTGGCTGGAGACCGACAAGCAATACCGGGCCGCATCCGAGGCGCTGATCAAGATCAAGACGGGCAAAGAAATAAAAGTAGAAACGGCGGAAGGGCGCGCACCGGACTTTTCGCGGGAAGAGGCCCACACTTTCATCGGACCGCAGGCTTCCTTGGCCGTGGACCGCAAGCCGTGGGAGGAAAGAGTCCGCGCCTATACAAAAGCCTTTCGCGAATCGCCGGCGATCATCAATTCCATCGTGACGTTCACGGCGCAAGCGCAAAACGCCTATCAAGTGACCAGTGAAGGGACGCAACTGCAATTCGGGCAGATTCGCTACCGGCTGGAGCTGTTCATCCAGGGCAAGGCGCCGGACGGCATGGACATCGACCGCTACTACAATTTCGATTGGGTCGACCCCAAGGACGCGCCGGACGACAAAGCCGTCTACGTAGCGGAAGCGACGATGCGCAAGGAATTGGAAGGGCTGGTCGCCGCGCCCATCAACGATCCGACGGTCGGCCCGGCCCTGCTGACGGGACGCGCCGCGGCGGTGTTTTTCCACGAAGTCTTTGGCCATCGCGCCGAAGGCCACCGCCAGAAAGATGTGAGCGAGGGACAAACATTTTCGAAAAAAGTAGGCGAGCAGATCCTTCCGGAATTTCTGAGCATCACCGACGACACGACCATGAAGAAGCTCGGAAAGCAGGACCTCCTGGGCTACTACCAGTTCGATGATGAAGGCGTGCCGGCGCAGCGCGTAGCGCTGGTGGATCACGGTGTGCTTAAGAATTTCGAGATGTCGCGGTCGCCGCTGGTCGGGTTTCCCCGTTCGAACGGCCATGGCAGGCGGCAACTCGGAGCAACGCCGGTTTCGCGGCAGGGCAACCTGATCGTGCAAAGCAGCAAGACGGTGACCAACGCGCAACTGCGCGCCATGCTGATTGAATTGATCAAAACACAGGGCAAGCCGTTTGGGTTGTTGATCGACGACATCGCCGGCGGATTTACGTTCACCGGACGCGGACAGCCGCAGGCGTTCCAGGTACTGCCCCTGGTGGTTTACAAGGTTTATGCCGACGGGCGGCCTGACGAATTGGTGCGGGGGGTGGATATCGTCGGTACGCCGCTGGCCGCGCTGACGAAGATCGTCGCGACTGGCGATACACCGGAAGTTTTTAACGGCTATTGCGGCGCGGAATCGGGATCCGTTCCCGTTGCCGCCGCATCGCCCGCGATTTTGACTTCGGAATTGGAAGTACAGAAAAAAGAGAGTTCGACGGACCGGCCGCCGATTCTGCCGCCGCCCGCACACGATGTAATCACGACCGGAGGAATGCAGTGAGGCAAGCAGAGAGAATAGCAGGACTGATTTTGCTTTTGGCGGCGACGGCGTCCGGAGCGGCCGCGGGGGCGCAGGTTCCGCAGGATAACGACCACACGCTGCAAGCCATGCGCGATGAGATGGCCCGCGCGAAGACGCGGCTAGAACTGAAAATTCCGAACGTCGACCAACCGGTGCGGCCGTACTACGTCGAATATCGATTGCTCGATCTTGAGGTGCGCGAGGTCGTCGCGGAATTCGGCACATTGTTCTCCAGCACGCATACGCGGAACCGCTTCATGGACGTGGAAGCGCGTGTCGGGAGCTACAAGCTGGACAGCTCGAATTTTGTAAGCGACGACGGCTTCCGCGGCTTCATCGGACCGACCGGCTCCGTGGGAATCGATCGCGATTACGATTCGCTGCGGCAGGACTTGTGGATCGCGACCGATCAGGCTTTCAAAGAAGCGGTGGAGACATATTCGCGGAAACAGGCGTATCTGAGCAGCCTGGCGAGGCAATCGGACATCGACGATTTCGCAAAGGCCGAGCCGGTGCAACTCATCGAACCACTGGAGACGCCGGATTGGACCGGCCGCAACTGGGACCAGGAGGCGCGCGAGACGTCGGCGGCGCTGCGGGCATTTTCCGAAATTCACGAATCGCGCGTGACCTATTACCTGGTCTACGCGACGGAATATCTGCTCACCAGCGAAGGAACAGAAATCCGACAGAATCGTCATTTTGCAGCGATCGAAGCAGGAATGAGCGCCCTGGCCGACGATGGCGTGCCGTTGAACCATTTTTACGCGGCGTACATGGCGCGGCCGGCCGACCTGCCCAGCGTTGAGACGGTGCGCAAGGGATTGAATGTTGCTGGTACTGAGCTCATGGCTCTGCGAGCCGCGCCTCCGGCGCAGGACTATACCGGTCCCGTTCTTTTCGAGGCCCGCGCTGCGGCGCCGATGGTGGCGCAAGTGCTTGGTCCTGCATTGAACGGCGCGCGGCCTCCCATTTCCTTCAGCCCGGTGATGGAACAGATGCTAAGTGGTTTGGGGGGAAAGAGCGATTGGGTGTCGCGGCTTGGTTCGCGCGTATTGCCATCCGGCGTGTCGGTGGTGGATGATCCGGGCGCAAAGGATTTCAATGGCACGCCGCTGATTGGCGGCTACACCGTGGACAATGAGGGTGTGCGCCATCAGAAAGTCACTCTGGTGGAGAACGGCAACCTGAAGAGCGAACTGATGTCCCGCAGGCCCGGGCCGGACTCCAATGAATCCAACGGACACGGCCGCGCCGCGTTCTTAAACGATGCCAAGCCGACGATGAGCAATCTGTTCTTTTCCTCGGCGGAAACACTTTCCGCGGAAGAGATGAAGAAGAAATTTCTGGACACTTGCCGCGCGGAAAAGCTGGCCTATTGTCTGGTCGTGCGCGAAATGGACAATCCCGCATTGAGCCTGCTGCACCAGGAAGATTTCTCCGAACTTCTGGCAAGTTACGGGGGCGGCGCGGGGACAGGCGATCGCCTGCCGCTGGTCGTTTACCGAATCTATCCGGAAACCGGACGGGAAGAGATGATCCGCGGCTCGCGCATCATTGGATTGAACTCGCGCGCGTTGCGAAATCTCGCCGGAATCGGCAACGATAGTTTCGTCTACAACTACATGCAGAGCCAGATGAACGGATTTGCCGGCACGGCGCTGGGGGCGTTCGGCTCGGCACAACTTGGCTTACCGGCCTCGGTGGTGGCGCCGTCGCTGCTGTTCGAGGAATTGGAAGTGCGCGGGGCGCGCGGAGAAGCCAAGCGGCTGCCGCTCTTGCCTCCGCCTCCGATGAGCGCAACGAAGTAAATCCTTTTCAGGAATCGCCGCTGTGAATGAAATCATGAACTCGGCGGCACTGCTCTTTGTCCCCCGAAAAAGCTAGCTTGCGCAAAATGCCTTGGGAACGGATGCCGATCCGCTCAGGGACGCAGGCGCGTCTGAAGTGCGCTTTCTCCTAAGCCAGCGAACGAACTTGAATCTGAGGTAGTCTAGGCGGGCGATGGCGGCGATCAACCAAATCGAGGAAGGACGGGAGAAGAAGCGGGCCGCGCTCTTGAGCGTGGGCTCGGCTCTGGTGTTGGTCTCCCTCAAGACGTTTTTGGTCGTCCGGACGGGAAGCTTGGGCGTCCTTTCAGAGGCGTTGCACTCCAGTCTTGACTTGCTTGCCGCGATCATTACGTTTCTCTCCGTGCGCATGTCCGACCAGCCGGCGGATGAGAAGCATCCCTACGGGCACGGAAAGTTTGAGAACTTCTCTGCATTCGTCGAGACCGGGCTGCTGGCGCTGACGGCTCTTTACATCGTCTATGAGGCGTTTGACAGGCTGTTCTTCCACAACGTGCACATCCAGCCGGGCCTCACGGCAATCCTGGTGCTGCTGGTTGCCTTGTCGATCGATATAACGCGGGCGCGGGCCCTGGGACGTGTCGCACAAAAATATTCCAGCGACGCCCTGGAGGCCGACGCACTGCATTTTTCTACCGATGTGTGGAGCACCATCGTCGTTATCGCCGGCATCGGGCTGGTGTGGGCCGGTGAAACGTGGAACTTGCCCTGGCTGAATTACGCCGATGCGTTGGCGGGCCTCACGGTTGCGGCCGTCATTTTGTGGGTGGGCGCACGGCTCGGCAGACGCACGCTGGATGCCTTGCTAGACGCGGCGCCGCAAGGATTGCAGCAGGAAATCGCCAAGGCCGTGGCGCGCATGGATGGCGTGCTGGATGTCGATCGCGTGAGGGTGCGGCGCGCTGGCAACCGCCACTTTGTCGACGCGACCGTGAGCGTGA
>Ga0210406_10003031_pt1 | contig 18697 bp, 21 predicted proteins | sample IncBWC30MmetaG_FD_155454 | JGI IMG/M metagenome (GOLD analysis project Ga0210406, IMG submission 155454) | Forest soil microbial communities from Barre Woods Harvard Forest LTER site, Petersham, Massachusetts, United States - Inc-BW-C-30-M | ecosystem: Environmental > Terrestrial > Soil >... | reverse complement strand
TGAGCACCTGCGAATCGGAAAAGACGGTCTGGTTGGCTACGTCGCTGCCACCGGCCAGATGCGCTATGCGCCCGATGTGCGCGTTGATCCTTATTACATCGCCTGCTCTCCCGAAGTTCTTTCCGAAGTGGCGATTCCTCTGGCTGTTGAGGGCGCGTTGGTGGGTGTGTTCACGGCGTCGGACACCGAGCTTAACGCATTCTCTCCCGACCAACTCCGGTTGTTCCAAGGACTGTGCAGTCACGTTGCGGTCGCGGTTCATAACGCGCGGCGCTTCGAGAAAGAACGTTCTGAGCGCCAGCGCATGACCCGCGAAGCTCATGAGGCGCGCTCGATCCAGCAGGCATTGTTGCCACGCTCCTCACCGCTGGTTCCGGGCTTTGCCGTGTCGGGTGTATCGGTTCCAGCAGGCGCGGTCGGCGGCGACTGGTACGACTTTATCGATCTGGGGGACGGCCGCTGGGGCCTGGTGCTGGCGGATGTATCAGGGAAGGGAATGGCTGCGGCTTTACTCATGTCGGCGACCCGAGCGATGTTGCGCTCCCTCGCGCAGAACCTGTGCAGCCCCGGAGAAGTGCTGGAGAAACTGAACTCTCTGTTGGTCACCGACTTTCCGTCGGGCCGCTTCGTGACCATGGTCTACGGAATACTCGACCCGATCGCGAAGACGTTCACGTTCTCGAGCGCTGGTCATTTGCCGCCGCTTATTGTGGATGGCTTGGGGTCGCGCTTTGTGGGCTCCGAGACCGGATTACCTCTCGGCGTGCGGCACGGCACTTTTTCAGAGACGTCCGTTCCTCTGCAGGAGGGCGCGCGTCTCATGCTTTACAGTGACGGGATTACAGAAGCGGAGAACCCGAACGCAGAAGAGTTTGGAGCCGCCCGGCTGCGCGAGCATATATCGCAGCACGACGCTTCTATGGAGAGCCTTCTCGGGGAGGTCCGGAAGTTCGCGAACGGCAGCGGCTTACGCGATGACGCGACTGTGATCCTGCTGCGGAGCCACTCCACGCCAGCTCAGGCCTAATGCTTCTTGGCAGCCGGCCGCTTTTGAGCTTTTGATTTTGGTCTTAGGCCGAATCCCAGCGCAGTCTCGTGCGTGGGCTGGTAGAGGCCAATCTCGCCTCCGCTGGGCAGGCGAATCGAAGTGCTCATTCCCCAGTCTGCTTTCACCGTCGCGGAACACTGAACGCCTTTCTTTGCCAGACCCTTTATCGTCGCTTTCAAGTCGTTGCACATTAAATAAAGAACCGCTCCCAGCATCGAGCGATCTGCGTGCTTCTGTACAAAGCTCTCCGTCGCCGGATGTACCGCGAGTTCGGCCGGGGGGAGCGCAAAGATGAGCCAGTTGTGTCCGAGATTGATAGATCGGAATTCCAGCACGTCACTGAGGAAAGCGCGGTCGGCGTCGGGGTCCTTGCTGTAGAGGAGAAAGTGCGCGCCGGTGATCATGCGCGCAGTCTACCACCGAAAAATCAGCCAAAGCGCGCGCGATGTTCGAGCAGAATGCAGCGGTCCATCACAACGAAAACCCCTGCGTCGCGGGCCTTGCTCGCGGCTGCCTCGTGGATCACTTCTTCCTGCATCCACACCGCCGGGACTTTGAGTTGGATGGCCTGATCCACAATCTCCTCGACGAACTCAGGGCGGCGAAAAATGTCGACGATGTCGATCTTTTCCGGAACTTCGAGCAGCGAACCATAAGCCTTCTCCCCCAGCGATTCGGGGATTCGCGGATTCACGGGAATGATTCGATAGCCTTGCGCCTGCATGTACGCGGCGACTCCGTGGCTTGGACGAAGCGGGTTTGCAGACAAGCCGACAACCGCGATGGTTTTCGAGTTGCGGAGGAGGTCGGCGATTGGATCGGCGGAAGCGGAGTTCATAGTTGCTCAGGAATGACGAATCTATGTTCTTAATTTCTCGAGGTGGCGAAAACCGTCGGTCCCGGCGAACATTGCCACCATCAGCGTGAAGTTGTAGCCCACGTGCATTAGGAATGTAGATGCGACCGACTTGCTCGCAGCGCGGACGGTGGTCAACACAATGCCCACCAGGACGATCACCAGCACCGGGCCCCACGAGTATTTTAATTGCGCACCATGGATCGCTCCGAAGGCCAGCCCGGTAACCAGGATGCCAGTCGCCACGCTGAAGCGCCGCGCCAGCACCGGGTAGAGGAAGCCACGAAAGAAAAGCTCCTCCAGCAGCGGCGCGAACGTAATGCCAAACAGAGAGAGCAGCCAAGCCTCGCGCGGTGTTTGGAAGAATTCATCGATGGGCAGCGTCTTCGGCATGGGAAGCAGGTGTGCGAGCAGTTGCAACGCAATCGAGAGCACGACTCCATAGCCCAGAAATGCAGGCCAGCTTTGCGGCCAATTCCATTTCAGCGCGGACGCAGCGGAGTCCCCATGCGCGCTGGCGAGTCGAACCATCAACGCGAGTACAACGAGATAGCCGAGTACCTGAGAGAGCACGACGACCTCAGGCTTGCGCGCCACATCGACCCAGGGAACGCCCGGCTCGAAATACATATGCGCCACAAGGCTCACGCCCATCATGCTCAGAAAAATCGCGAAAATCGTGACCGCCGCCAGAATGAGAACATCCAGCCCGCTCCAAGGTGGGTTTTCTGCGGGTGGCGATGATGGTGCTAGCGGATAGGGCGGAGCTAGAAGCTCGATCGGTGGAAGGTCGGCCGGCTGTGTGCCAACCGCAGACGCCTGGGACGGCAGCGTTTCGGCTTGCCCCTCCAGCGGATTGTGCGGCGCGGTCAAAGAGTTCTCTTCAGCAAACGGCTGCATTCAATCTACACAAAACCGGCTGCCGTCGCCGTCTTCGTTATGCCAGACGAACCAATACTCCCACTGATCCGACGTAGCACGGGACTTGTCAGTGTTTTTTCCCATGCCCATTCCCATTGAAGTAGTGCGCGAGCGCCTGCCCGGTATATGACTTCTTCACGCGTGCCACCTGCTCCGGAGTTCCGTGCGCGACCATGCGTCCGCCGTCTTCGCCGCCTTCGGGGCCAAGATCGATGATCCAATCCGCGTTCCGGATCACGTCCATGTTGTGCTCAATGATGATGATTGTGTTGCCAAGATCAGTCAGCCGGTGGAGCACGTCGAGCAGCTTCTTGACGTCGTCGAAATGCAGCCCGGTGGTAGGTTCGTCGAGCAGGTAAAGCGTCTTGCCGGTCTGCCGCTTCGAGAGTTCGCGCGCCAGCTTTATGCGTTGTGCCTCGCCGCCCGACAGCGTGACTGCCGACTGCCCGAGATGCACGTAGCCCAAACCCACATCCACTAGCGTCTGCAACTTCTGCCGCACCTGCGGAATATTTTCAAGAATGGGTAACGCATCCGCGACCGGCGTTTCCAGCAGGTCTGCGATCGATACACCCTTATATTTCACCGCCAGCGTTTCGTGGTTGTAGCGCCGCCCGCCGCAGACCTCGCAGACCACATATACGTCCGGCAAGAAATTCATCTCGATGCGCCGCTGACCTTCACCCTGGCACGCTTCGCAGCGCCCGCCTGCAACGTTGAACGAGAAACGCCCCGGCTTGTATCCACGTTCGCGCGACTCGGGCAGCATCGCGTAGAGATCGCGAATCTGCGTAAAGACTCCGGTGTAAGTCGCCGGGTTCGACCTCGGCGTGCGCCCGATCGGCGATTGATCGATGCGAATGACTTTGTCGATCGCCTCCGCGCCAGAAATTGACTTGTGCTGCCCAGGCTCTTCGCGCGAGCGATAGAGCTGGCGGGCCAGAGCGCGGTACAAGATGTCATTGACCAGGGTCGATTTTCCCGAGCCCGAAACACCGGTCACGACTGTCATAACGCCCAAGGGGAAGGCAACATCGAGGCCCTTCAGATTATTTTCCCGCGCGCCGAGCACCGTGACCGCATTCCCGTTGGTGTGGCGGCGTTCCGGGCGCATCGCGATCTGCACTTTGCCCGAGATATAAGCCCCGGTCAGCGAGTCTGGCGCCTCCATGATTTCTTCGGGCGTACCCCGTGCGACCAGGTTGCCACCATGCCGCCCAGCCCCCGGCCCCAGATCAATCACGTAGTCGGCGCGCCGGATTGTTTCTTCATCGTGCTCCACAACCAGCACGGTGTTGCCGAGGTCGCGCAAGTTCTCCAATGCGGTCAGCAACCGATTGTTATCGCGATGGTGCAAGCCGATCGAGGGCTCGTCGAGCACATAGAGCACGCCGCGCAGCTTCGAACCAATCTGCGTCGCCAGCCGGATCCGCTGGCCTTCGCCGCCCGAGAGCGTTGCCGCCGAACGGTCAAGCGAAATGTACCCCAGTCCGACCGCATGCAAAAACTCCAACCGCTCTACGATCTCATGCATGATGCGACCAGCAATCAACTGCTCACGCCCTGCCAGCTTGATCTGCCGGGCAACTTCCACCGATCGCGAAACCGGCAGCGCCGTGAAGTCGGCGATCGACATGCCGTTCACCTTTACTGCCAGGCTCTCAGGGCGCAGCCGCTTGCCGTGGCACAGCGGGCACTCCGTCGCCGACATAAAGTCGAGCAGCCACTCGCGATAGCTATCCGATCCCGACTCCTCGAGATTCTGCTTCAAGTAACCCAGAATGCCCTTGAAGCCAGTCTTCCCACCCTTGCCCGCCTCGCCATAGAGCAGGAGGCTCTGAACCTTGTCTCCAAATTTCTCAAACGGCGTGCTCAGATCGATGCCATGCGCGGCGGCCGCAATCTGCAACATGTTCTGCAAATTCTGTGAACCGGCTCCCGGCCCAAGACCGCCGTCCAGCAGCGGCTTCGACCAGTCCGCAATCACCTTCGCCGGATCGAAATCATACTTGCTGCCCAATCCGTGACATTCCGGGCATGCCCCATACGCACTGTTGAACGAGAACGATCGCGGCTCCAGCAGCGGCACATCGATCCCGCAATCCGGGCACGCCAGTCGCGACGAATACAGCGTCTCCTCGCCGCCCACCACGGCGACCTGCACCAGTCCGCCAGCCAGCTTCATTGCCAGGCCGACCGACATCTCCAGCCGGTGCTCGATCCCCGATTTCACCAGCAACCGGTCGACCACGACTTCAATCGTGTGATTCTTACGCTTGTCGAGATCGATCTCATCTTCCAAGTTGACCAGTTCGCCATCCACGCGGGCCCGCGTGAAGCCGTGCTCGGCGAGCTTCTCCATCTCTTTCTTGAACTCGCCCTTGCGCCCGCGCACGATGGGCGCCATCACCATCACGCGATCTTCCGGCGTCAGCGACAATACACGCTGCACAATCTGCTCGGCTGACTGGCGCGTAATTGGATGCCCGCACTTCGGGCAATGCGGCACCCCAATCGAGGCATACAGCAATCGCAGGTAGTCGTAGATCTCGGTAATCGTCCCAACCGTTGAACGCGGGCTGCGGCTGGTGGTTTTCTGCTCGATTGAGATTGATGGGCTCAGCCCATCGATTCCATCCACGTCGGGGCGTTCCATCTGGTCGAGAAACTGTCGTGCATATGCCGAAAGCGTCTCAACATAGCGTCGCTGCCCCTCGGCATAGATCGTGTCGAAGGCGAGGGACGACTTGCCCGATCCGCTCAGCCCGGTGATCACCGTGAGCGTGTTTCGGGGTATCTCGACGTCGATGTTTTTGAGGTTGTGCTGGCGCGCCCCGCGCACCGAAATCTTAGTAATCGCCATGGACTAATCGGCCGTAATGGCCTTCCGTAATGTGGACGGGTCCCCTGATTTGAGGGAAAGTGAGAGTGCGTAGTTCTACACAGGTATCTTATCGGTCAACAGCGGCCAGCGTCAACGCGGGTACAGTGTGGTGAGCCGAGGGGCCTGGAAACAGGGCGCATCGCCCGGTTTCAGTAGACGGCAAATTGAATATTGGGTGGGCCGAACTTGGACGCGTTGGTAGCAATTCTGGTTCTTTCCTTAACGGTGTTCGCGGCAGTTGGAATTGGTGTGATGGTTGCCAGTTGGGCCGTGCAGGGCATCCTGTTTACATTCGGCCACCGGCAAGAACGCGAGTCGGCCCCGGTTTTGGTTCCTAGCGAAACGCACGGCGACTGAGAGTTTCCACCGGCTGCGGCTGGCGCCCTCAAATTCAGGCAGAGTTCGAACCCGTCCCATGCGACGGGCTTTTCCATTTTCAGGGGCGCTTAGTTTTGCTCAGGCGGAGGCTGCCCGTTCGGCGCATTCGGGTAGACAATCTGAGGCTGGCCTTGTTGTTGCTGCTGTTGGAGTTGCTGCTGCTGGCGCTGCAGTTCCTGTAGAAGCTGCTCGGGCGTCTTCGGCGCCTGTCCGGGCGCCACAGGCTGGTCAGCCTGCTGCTCTTCCGGAGGAGTTTCGGTGCTGTCATCGGTGGCATCGGCCGAGTTGTCGTCCGTGGTCGCTTCCTGCTCCCCGTTTTGCGCTTGTTGGTTGACCATGGGCTGGAACCGGTTCGGCATCATTCCTTGCGGGGGTACGGGCTGCTGCTGGGCGGAGGCCGTGGTCGCTGTCTCCGGACCTGTTTTAGCGGTCAGCACCACCCTCTGAACCGTGGTCGGATCGGCGGCCGAACCCAACATTACATAGTTGAAATGTGTGCCATTGAGCAGGGTAGCCAGCACGTCTCGCGCCGGCCCCGGTCCCAGCGTTGCGACCACGCGCTCGGTCGCATTCGCAGGGATCTCGAGTTCAGCCCCGGTCTGCGCGTGTACTGCCCGCAGAATGTCGCCCAGAGTTGAGTTGTGAGCCACAATCGTAAGCTGCCCGCCAGAGTAGGCTACCTGCGGCGGAACTGCCGGCACCTGCTCCAGCGGCATCGGGGATAGGGTCTTCGGTGTGTAGGGTGGGAGAGGCGGTTCTGTGGCCTTTTTGCTGTGGGTTTTGCGGGCGGGAGGCTTCTGTACGGCGTCAGCCCACGCAGCCATGCAAAAGCAGACCTGCAAAGCGACAAACACGACCACGACTTTTCGCAGGGCTGTCACGTGTTCTTTCCACCCACCGCGTCTCGCGATAGGTTGCCGCGAGCCACCAAGTAGCGCCATTCTACACCCGCCCGAGTCTCGAGTCCTGCCCCGGTAAAAACCCTAGTTCCGGAACCCGTTTCCGGACTGCCCTCGCGCCCGATTGCGGAGTACAATCCGATGTCCGTTGGGATGCTGCTCTCTTGCTCGGGTTCGCGTCCAAAGCTCATGCGTCTTTCCAGGAACGTCCGCCCGCCCCTCTCTTGCGTGGCAAGCTCACGCGTTCTGTGGATTGTTTCGGCGGCTGCAATTCTGTCAGGCACGCTCACGGCGCAGACTTGCCTAACCGCCGAGGACATAGAGCCGAGGACCCGAGCCGCTATCGAGGCCGCGAGCGTTCGCTATTTCAACATGGTCGCCCAAGGCGACGCCGCCGGCCTTCGCCAGAACTCTATCCCAGGCGTAGCGGCTGACTTTGGCGGCATCGAAACCGCCATCAAAGACAATCAGCACAACCTTACCGGCTCAAAAGGGACGATCCGCGCTCTTTTCGAGCTGCAAGCCACCAGCAAGGAGCCGATCCCCCGCGCGGAATTCCTGTGTGGCGTATTCGGGAAATCTGGCCAGACCGCGAATAGTGCAGTGATCGTGCTCTCGAATTTGCCGCCCGGCGACTACGCGCTCGCGATTCTGGACGCCGACGGCAAGACCCCGTACTCGGTTTCATTTGTCCTGCAGACGGTTGGCGCGGACTGGAAGGTAGGCGGCTTTTACGCGAAGGCTTCGCAAGTCGGTGGGCACGACGGCCAATGGTTCCTGACGCGCGCGCGCGAACTCAAAACGAAAGGCAAGACGCGAAGCGCCTGGCTGTACTACATGGAGGCTCGAGACCTGTTATCGCCCGTGCCTTTCATGAGCACCCAGGCGACCGACAAGATCTACGACGAATCGCAGCCCCTGCAACCCACCGACCTCCCCACTCCGGGCGGCCCTGCAGTAGACATGGCAGCGGGCGGCAAAACCTATCGTGTAACGAGCCTATTTCCGGTGGGAATTGGGGACGACATCGACTTGGTCGTGAAGTACCAGAGCCCGGATGTCTCAAACGCTACGCAGACCTATCAGCAGAATGTCGTGGTGATCAAAGCGCTCATGGCCAAGTACCCCGAGTTTCGTGACACCTTTGCCGCGATCATCGCTCGCGCCACCGAGCCGTCCGGCAAAGACTATGGGACGCTGTTGGCAGTGAAAGATATTCCGTAAATTCAAAGTTCAAAACTTCATCCCCCACGCGTATTACTAGACTCGGCTTCAATCGGGTGCAAGTCATGCAACCCGAACGCCCCGCGGACATTCCAACTTCCCCCAGTCCTCTGTAAAATCCGCAGTCAGAGAAATTTCGCCATGAATCGACTGTACCGCGTTATATCCTTCGCCCTTCTTCTCGCAACTTCCGCTTTGGCTCAGGTCCTCACATCGCAGTACAACAACGCTCGGACCGGAGCGAATCTCAGCGAGAAGATCCTCACTCCACAAAATGTCAATTCCAGGCAATTCGGGAAGCTGGGCGCCTTCAAGGTCGATGGAGCCGTCTACGCCCAACCCCTCTTCCTTCGAGCGGTCGATGTGCCGGGTAGAGGACTCCACGACGTACTTTACGTTGCGACTGAGCACGACAGCGTCTACGCGTTCGATATCAAGCGTCCCGGTGATCCCCCGATCTGGCAGGTCAGTCTTTTGGATAAAGGGCGCGACGAAAGCGTTCCCTCCCGAGACGACGTACAGTGTGGATTCATCAGCCCTGAGATCGGCATCACATCCACTCCAGTGATCGACCTGCAGACCGGAACGCTCTACGTGTTGGCACGCACCAGGATCCCCCATGCCGTAGGGAGCAATGAGTTTTTCCAACGGCTACACGCTTTAGCGATCACAACCGGAGTAGAAAAGTTCGGCGGCCCGAAACTGATTTCGGCCACCGTACCTGGCAAAGGCCCTGGTTCGAACAACGGACAGGTAGCTTTCGATCCTCTGAAAGAAAATCCGCGAGCTGCTCTCACCCTCGCCAACAATACCGTCTATCTCACGTGGGCCTCATCGTGTGATGTCGATCCCTATCACGGATGGGTCATGGCGTATGATGCGCAAACCCTCGCCCAGAAATCTGTCCTAAACGTAAACCCCGATGGTGCCGAGGCCGGTATTTGGCTGAGCGACACGGGGCCAGCCGCCGATTCAGAAGGAAATCTCTACGTGCCAACCGGTAATGGAACGTTTGACGCCGGTTCCGGCGGCCGCGACTACGGCGACTCGGTTCTGAAGCTCGATGGCTCTACCCTCGGCATCCGCGACTACTTCACACCTCACGATCAAGACCGGATCAGCGACGCGGACTCCGACGTCGGTTCGAGCGGACCGACGCTGTTGCCCGATCAGCCGGGCTTGCATCCCCACCTGTTGCTTCAACCAACCAAAGACTCCACGATTTACGTGATCGATCGGGACAACATGGGCAAGTATCATGGCGACAGCGATGCCTTGGTGCAAACCATCAAGCTCGGAGGCGGCGGCTATGGGGCCATCGCGTACTGGAATGGTCATGCCTTCTTTGCTGCCAGTGACGACAATCTTCGCGACTATGCAATCAAAAACGGTCTGCTCGTCTTGAATGCATCGTCCGACATGAAATTCGAGAACCCGGGAGCCACGCCCACCATCTCCTCCGATGGAAACAAAAACGCAATTGTTTGGGCAATCACGACCAAAGTGTGGAATGCGCCGAACACCAAGCCTGCGGTCCTTTACGCCTTCGATGCCGCGAAACTCGGCGCGCCCATCTATACCTCAGAACAGAATAGTCAGCGCGATCGCGCCGCCCTTGCGACCCGTTTCGTAATCCCCATCGTTATCGACGGACGGGTATACTTTGCCACCAGAGGCGAGGTGGAAGTCTACGGATTGCTGAAGTAGAGGTAGGGTGAGGAAGAGTCCCACCAACACAATTCACGTCAACGAGCTGCAAAATCGCAGAGCTTTCCTTTCTTGTCTGAGGGCATGAAGTGGGGCACGGCTGGGCTGCGTACGTTTCCGCGAAAGTCAACGGCCGGATGCTCGCTGGGTCCTTGGCCGCATTGGGCGCCGGGATTGCAGGCGTCAGAACTCCTAGAAAGGGCGAACGGTATTCGACGGCAGTGGATCGATTACTGGGGGACGACAACAGGACATCGCTCTTCCATGAGAGCGAATCCGAGATAGATCTCTAATTTATCCGAGCGCAGGCGTCGCGAATTCGAGGCTCAACGTCGGTTGTCGATATATCGCTGCTTCGCTCATTGGCCGGAGTTTTCGGCAGCTAACGCCTGCTAAGGTCAACAGCCAGGGATATAATCGTCGCCAACCTGCCGAATACGCGCATTCTGCGATGATCGTCGCGCTCGGACTTCTTCTGTTACCGGGCCACATAACCGCACAATCAGCCTCAACTGGCGCCATCGGATCGAAGGTCAGCGTCGCTTTCTTTGCAAATGATGAGCATGACAGACCGGGTTCGGGCATCACACAGGCGGACGTGGCGGTCTTGGACAACAAGAGAGTACCCCAATCAATCGTCGGGATAGGACGCAGAACAGACTTGCCTTTGCGCTTGGGGCTCCTGATCGACACCAGCAACTCCGAACGGGCTAGCGGTGTCTATCAAGCTGCCGTCCAAGCCGCCTCTGCGCTTTACGATGCCCTGCGCTTGGCATGCGATGAGCGAATGAAAAACGATGCAGTGGAGGATTCCTTGCGGGTAATCGTAGTACTGAGCGATGGTGAAGACAATCAGAGCCGGAGCAGTCGGAGCGACGCGATAGCTAGCGCGCAGAGAGCGGGTGTGGTCATCTTCGCTGAGAGTACGGGCTACAGTCCATCGAGACAGACTGCTCGTGGTGATCGGATACTGAAAGACATTACCAGTGAGACGGGAGGGTTGGCATTCCTCACTCTAAGCCACAAAGAGGTGCCTAGGGTATTTGCGACGATCAAAGATCAGATCGACAACATGCAACTCTTGTCATATGTGCCCGTCGACCCCGGCCCGGCGGATCAATATCACTCACTCGAACTCAAACCCGCTTCGACAGCCAAGCTGCGACTGCGTGTGCCAAAGGGTTACTATGCGAACCTGAAGCCGGGGAGCTAATGCGTTAGTTCTCTTCGACAGGTGAGAATGTGCCCTGATCCCCGCTTGGGTGGCCGGCCACCCAGCCTCGCTACTTTTCTTCGCTCGCAGTCTCTTGACCCATCCGGCACTCGTGCGGATCTTTGTCGTCCCGCAACCCAAGGAATACTGGCGCGCGCAGCTTGGGACCACCTTCTTCTGTGGAATGCGTCCACTCCCCGAATTCGATTTGCGCGACCAGCTCGGGCTTCACCCAGTGTGCGCGCCGCAGTGCCTCGACCTTGCCGAAGAACGGTGACTTCGCCGATTCGATCTTTTGCAACCACTTCCACACGGCTTCGAGGGTTTTGTGGTCGAAGCCGCTGCCTGCCTGCCCTACGTGAATCAGGCGGTCCTCCGCGTCATAAAGCCCAAGCACAATCGAACCGAAATGCGCGCGGCTGCCTTCGGGATCAGTATATCCACCCACCACGCATTCAATCTGGTGCTTCAGTTTGATCTTGAGCCATTCGTGGCTGCGGCGCTCTACATAGAGACTGCTGCGCCGCTTCGCAACAATTCCTTCGAGGCCCGCCTTGGTCGCCGCTTCGAGTAGATCGCGCCCCTGCCCAACGAAGTGGTCGGAGATTCGCACCACCCCATCTTTCTTGCGCAGCAAAGTCGCCAGCCGCGCTTTGCGCTGTTCGAGAGGCAAGCGCCGCAAGTCTTCGCCGTCCAGGTAGAGAACATCGAACACGTAATACAGAATCGAGATGCCCGCCTTCGGCGCAACCCTCCGCCCGTAGCTGCGCAGGCCGGTGCGCTGCTGCATCAGGCTGAACGATGGCCGCCCCTGCTCATCGAGCGCCACGACTTCACCATCCAACACCGCCATCTTTGCGTTGATTTCGGCTGCCAGGTCCGCCAGTTCCGGATACTGCGCGGTGAGATCGTTCTGGTTCCGCGAAACCAGCCGCGCGCGGCCGTTCTCGATGAAGGCGACTGCTCGATAGCCATCCAGCTTGATTTCGAACAACCAGTCGGGATCATCGAAGGCCTTCTCGACTGGAGTCGTAAGCATGGGCTGAATGGCAGTCGGCATCGGCGCGCGAACCGCGCCAGCGGTTGCTTTGGTCTTAGGCAGGGAGGGTGGAGGTGCCGGTGAGGAGTGAGCCTGTGAGCTTCGAGTCAAGCGCGCAGATCTTATGCCGACTTCGCTTTCTTCGACCTTCGCGGACTGCTTACTTTTGCCGTTTTTTTTTCCGCGGCATTGCTCTTTGCGGATTTGCTCTTACCGTCGGCGTTTTCGCCACCCTCGGGTGCCGCACTCTTTTTCCCCGCAGCTTTCTTCTCAGCAAGCTTCCTTTGATCGAACTTGGCGACCGCATCCGCCAGCCAGGCCGCTTTCGGCTTGCCTCGGCCCGCGGGCCGGCTGCTTGTCCATTGAGCCGATCCCGCGTCGTCCGCAATCTCATCCATGCTGCGCTTGGTCAGCACTGACGAATCGTAGTGATCGATGTCGTACTCCTCGACTACATCCGCATCGCGCTTCTTAATCAGCAACCACTCGTTGCCTTTACTGCCCGGCTTTCGCGCTTTGATGTGCACAAGCGCGAAATCGCCCTTCAGCCGCTTTCCCTTGAGCCGAAACTTCAGATCGCCCTTCGCCAACATCGCATCCGCTTCGGCGTCGGTAGCCGGTACATATTTTCCATCCACCATCACCGGCGACAGCGGCTGCCACGTCCCCACATCCCATACCATTACCGATCCTGCGCCGTAGTTGTCAGCGGGAATCGTTCCCTCAAAATCGAAATAAGACACCGGATGATCCTCGACCTGCATGGCCAGCCGCTTGTCCTCCGGATCGAGCGACGGGCCCTTGGGCACCGCCCACGACTTCAATACGCCATCCATCTCCAGGCGGAAGTCATAGTGCAAACGCGTTGCGCGGTGCTTCTGCACCACGAACCGGTGCCCGGCTTTCTTCTCCACTTTGGCGGGAGGCTCCGGGGTCTGATCAAAGCGCCGTTTTCGTTGATATTCCTCGAGCGACATGCCGCCTATTCTAGCCATCCGGCCCAGAAGCGCCAAGGCAGCGCGTCAGTTCGCGAACGAACACCTTAACCGGCTCCATGCGAATACAATTTGCATACAGGGAGGGTTTGCGATGCATAGAGTGCCAAAGCTGGCTGGCCGACTCCCACGCGCCGCCATGATGACCGCCTTCGCACTGCTCTGCCTCGCTCCGGCAGCGGGCTCTGCACAGACTTCGCCAGCCGCCTCGGCCGCCCCACGCAGCTTTCAGGAGCAAGACGCGGTCACCGTCATGGATCGTTTCCGCCAAGCGCTCGAATCGGAAAGCCGTTCCCGCACACTCAAACTGTTTGACGGCTCACGAATGCCCGGGTTTGCCGTCTTTCGTGACGAGGTTACGCAGTTTTTCGCCCAGTACCGCGCGCCGCGCGTCGAGTACCAAATTACGCAGGTCTCGCAAGATGGAGCGCTCGGCGCCATCGTCGCTGAATTCGCGATTGAAGCGCCGCCCACGACCGACGGCTTGCCCGCACTCCGTCGCCGAGCTCAGCTACGACTTGTCACGAGCTGGGACGGCAAGGAGTGGAGGATCACGGACCTGTCTCCGCGAACGTTGTTTCGATAATGGCTGTTTCGCTAGATCGCAAGCCTGGTTTTTACTGAACTCTGGTTTCGCTGAATGTTGATGGAGTAGAGAGGAAGGCCCGGCCATGTCCAAGGCCAGCCGAATCGTTGCACCCATGAAAAGGGAATATCCCGAGACGCCGCTGGTGGGCGTAGGCGCCATCATCATCGAAGGCGATCGCGTGGCCCTCGTCAAGCGCAGCCGGCCGCCGCTGGCCGGTCAGTGGTCGATCCCCGGAGGCCTGCTCGAAGTCGGCGAAACTCTGCGCGCCTGTGCCGAGCGCGAGGTTCGCGAGGAGACTGGCCTCACCGGGGTGATCGGAGAATTGCTGGGAGTCTTTGACCGCGTCGTGCCCGACGCCGATGGACACATCCACTACCACTACGTGCTCATCGATTTTCTATGCCGCAGAACCTCCGGCGAATTAAACGCGGCCGACGATGCTGAAGACGCTCGATGGTTCACGCGCGAAGAGTTGCCCAGTCTCCATCTCAACCCGGAAACGCTGAAAGTGATTCAGACGGGCTTCGAGAAAATCGCCAACGCCGCTCGCTAGTGCAGCGAGGCGGACGCATGCAGTTGACCAAGCCTCACAAGGAATGCCCGCGGCACGAAACCATCACCCACAATTGAGTTCCCATCTCCTCGCCTGCATAATGCTCCGCTATGCACCTTCCCGGCTCCTGGATCCTGCTGATCTTCGTCGCAGTCTCATCCGCCCTGATCCTGATGGTGCTGCACCAGACCAAACTTGGCCGGATCATCCACCAGCGAATCCCCGACCGCCCGCACCGCCGCCTCCTGCTCGCGTCCGTCAGTTTCTTCATCACCTTCGTTGCGGTGCGCCTGCTGGTCGCCTCAATCACGCATCACATCGGCCCATTCGGCTAGGTCGAAATGGGTGGCCGCCACATTCACCATTTGGTCTGGGGCATCCTGCTCCTGCTCATCACGGCTACGCAACCCTCGCCGAAGCCGGCACGAGAAACACGCCAGTCTCCATTTTCGTGAGCCGCCTGCTGGCGTTGGGATACGGAATTGGCGCCGCGCTGACGCTCGACGAATTCGCCCTCTGGCTGAATCTTGACCCGATGGCCTACTGGTCCCACGAAGGTCGCGAGAGCATTGATGCCATCGTCATCTTCGGTGCGTTGCTCGCCATCGGGACTTGGGGAGCCCCTCTGTTTCAACGGCTCGACGGGCGCGGAACAGGGCCTAGCTCTTGAACTGAGTTCTGGCGGATCTTCGGCAACCGCGCGAACATCGCTCCTGCTCACCGCCAGTTGGAAAGTTCGTCTGTAACTCCGGGGGCTCTCCATGACATTCGAGGATAGACATCGAGCACAGACTCTTGGCGCTGTGCCTGCCATCGTCTTCGGCGGGCTTGCGTGCGGCATTCTCGACATCACGGCCGCCTTCATTGTTTATGGATATTTCGGAGTAAAGCCGATTCCGTTGCTGCAGGGGATCGCAGCCGGCGTCCTGGGGCCGCAGTCGTTTCAAGGCGGGCTAGCCACCGCTCTTCTGGGGCTGTTCTTACACTTCGTGATCGCATTCACCGCCGCGGCCGTCTTCTACGCTGCCAGTCGGCGACTTTCCTTCCTGCGCGCTCACGTCGTCACTTCCGGCATCCTTTATGGCATCGCGGTTTACTTCTTCATGAATCGGATCGTGGTGCCCCTATCGGCCGCGCGGCACTTTCCGTTTTCCATGAAGATGATGGTCATCGGAGTCGTCATCCACATTTTCTGCGTGGGGCTGCCGATCGCGGTTTCTGTGCGCCGTTACTCCCCGGGCAACTAAGTTGATCCCATCGGTTTGCCTGAGTGGGCGACCCAAAGTTTCAGCACCAAATGCTTATTCCCGCGGCTCGACTCGTCTTGGCAAAACCGATTCCGGGATGGCTCCTTCTATCGCACGCCACTCCACCTCAAAGTTGCCCCGGTATCCAAACAGCCGCCCCCAGGTATTGTTGCGCACGACGACTTCTATCTGAAAGCGCTCGGTCTTGTCGTCGTACCACTCACAAACGTCGGCGATCCCAGAAAATAGCAACGGGAAAGTAAAACCCACTGGTCCTTCATAGAACCGCTGGGCGCCCGAGCGCAGGCGCAAGCCGCCGTTTGAGTCAACTTTGAGATCGATGTCTACCGCGAGGTGCTGGTGCGTGCCGAGATAGTCGACGATGCACTGTCGTTCTTCGCTGTAGATCATGTAGGCATCGAAGCGCCGAGGGTGCCGCGTGTGGAAGGTGCGAATCCAGGTCACTGTTTCACGGCCCATGGGATCGAGATAACTGTAATTTTCGATCTGGAAGGGAATATTCTCGCCACTTTCCGGAAACATAATCCGACGCCAGGCGCCGACATACAAGAAAGGCAGGGTGTAGAGCGGTCCGTGCCAGATCTTTTCCATCACACCGGTGCCGATCGATGCCAGACGGTCTTGGCTGGAAAATCCGAAACGCCGCTGGATCTGCGGGTGCAGCTTCGAAAAATCGGATCCCAGCGCGCGCTCGTAGATCGACCTCATGCGCTTCCATTGGCTGGTGTGCGAAGGCACCGCGATGCCGAAGGCAAGTCCACGGCCGCCACGTAGCCGATCACCGAAAGAAAGATCATTCCGCAATTCAGTGTGACCGGATTGAAAGCGGCGCTAAGGTAAGCGGGTGAATGCAGCGTTACGGTGGCCAGGGCTCCGATCATCGCCGCAATGTTAGCCAGGAAAAAAGGCCGCCACCGCCAAAGGCCCAGTGTTGCCACTGCCAGCGCGAGTTCGAGAACACCGGAAACCGGGACCAGGCTTACAGGCATGCCCACTGCCGTCATCATCGCTTTCTCGTCGGCATTCGCAAATAGCAATTTCGGCACGAGCCCTTGCCAGAACCAGATGAATGCAATCCCAAATCGTGCGACCGCGTGGATCACGGCCATCCGCATGCTGACCTGCGGCGCGAGCCCTCGCTCAATCCATAGGCGAAGCCGATCGAAACTCCATGCCGTCGCCCACCCGATCAGCGGCCTGAACATAACTCGATCGATCAACCGGCCCGCCATTCCAAAACGTGCGCGGTAGTCGTACCAAGTAAGAAATCGGATGCCGTCGGTCGTCAGAATGTATTTCCAGTAACCCGCTCCTTCCTCGATGAGCGACTTCGGGTCGGCAGACCAAAACTTCAGCGCGGAAGTCCGAAGGCCAGTTGCGTTTTCGCGCGTGCCTGTGCTCTCGCCCTCGCCTTCCACCTTCAGCCCGAAGCCGATGCGAGTCGAATAGCGGAACCGCTGGGGTTCATCTTCAGTTTGCTTTGGCAGGTAATTGATCGAGGTGAAACGGAGATCCCAAAGCTCGTGCAGGCCTGGATCTTGTGTACGGTGCCAGATCTCATCGATCGAGCTAGCGATGAAAATCTCGACGTAGATGCCGGGTTCGCTCACGGTCGCACGAGCATAACACCCTGTCCGGTTCGAAACTTTTCACCCCCGCCTGGAATCGACCAGTAGACACTAAGAAGGACCGCCCACACGCAGTCATTTATGCTGCTCGAATTGCTGACTCAGGCCTCCGGCTACTCCGAAGCTGGGTGCATCTAGGCGCGCGGCAGACGGATGATCCAGAACGCGCTGACGGCCAGCAAAACGAATGCGACGGCCAGCACCGCGACCCGCGGCCCAAAGATTGAGAAGCGCTGGCTGATCGCGGTTAATAGCAACACGGTCGCAAGGAATACCGTCACCTTCACATACTCATCGCCGGTCTCACGCGTGCTAACTCCCTTCGCAAAATAGTCGTTCGCTTGCTCTGCAAGACTCACTGATTCTTGGGCGTTTGCATTCTTGTATTCCGGCATGAAGATGGGTCCCGGCGGGGCCGTGGAATTATGCAAAGGATCGAGTGCCTTCCATGCCTGGAAGGCGATTGCGTACTCCGGACGAAACCGGCGCTCGTAGAAAGCAGTCAGCTTCTCGTTTCCGGCGGTTCTGCCCAGCGCCCAGCCGTTGAAAGTGATGATGACGTAAAGACGGTCCTGGCCAGCCAAGGTTGCTTTTTGCTGCGACATCACGGTCGTTCGCGAGGCTAGCGTGTAATTTTGATCGGAAAGCGCTCCCCACTTAGCCGCTTCATATCCTGTCCAAGCTGTCGCCACTGCGACGACCGCCAGCAGTATGGCCTCCGCGATTTCCGCCCACAGTGCCCGGCCGTCGGGAGGAGCTCCGTGGTGGTGACCCTGCTCGTGAATTTTATGTGCGATTTCGATGTTGGAGATTGCCTCAGACATCCGAACACCTCCCACTGCGACCGGGCAGCAGCCTCTCCCGCGGTCGGCGTTGGTGTCGCCCCCGATGCGGTCGTCTTATCTCAAGAGCCGAAAAGTGAACGGATTATAACGCTGGCAGGAAAGTTCGGCCCTGAAAGCATGTTGGCTGGCGAATGTCAGAGATGATTGGGATCTTGAGGTTACTGAAAAGAGAACGGCCCGCATGCTCTCGCATACGGGCTGCCGGTGGTACTGTTGGGATTGACGAAGAGGTGGTCACTCTACGTGGCCTCTTCGGCAACTCCGAGCATCAAGACAAGCCGATGACACTTCTCTTTAAGGTTGAGGATGTATTCGATATTCAAGGACGAGGCTGCGTTCTCGCCCCCGCTACTGACCCGACGCCAGGGATTCGGCCAGGAGATCGGATTCAGCTCCGAATACCTGCGGATCGGATTCTGGATACCCACATCGCGTCGGTCGAGTTCGTACACGGAAAGACGGCGGACGGAAGCAGGTTCTGTCGCACAGCGGTCATGCTGCCGCGTGAAATCTCGAAGGAAGATATCCCAATCGGCACTGAGGTTTGGCTGCTGTAGCCCAGCCCCAAAAAGAGAACGGCCCGCATGCTCTCGCATACGGGCCGCCGGTGGTACTGTTGGGATTGACCAAGAGGTGGTCACTCTACGTGG
>Ga0210406_10003030_pt1 | contig 18697 bp, 29 predicted proteins | sample IncBWC30MmetaG_FD_155454 | JGI IMG/M metagenome (GOLD analysis project Ga0210406, IMG submission 155454) | Forest soil microbial communities from Barre Woods Harvard Forest LTER site, Petersham, Massachusetts, United States - Inc-BW-C-30-M | ecosystem: Environmental > Terrestrial > Soil >... | reverse complement strand
GGGGTGCACACACCCGTAATCGCGTGCAAAATGATAATTGCCAATCAACAAATGGCATACGCAGCCTAATTAATTAGGCAGCCGCTTTCCACCGCTTCGTCCTCGGGCGGTGAGCGAGCGTCACACAGAGGGCTGCTCTTCTCTGCTACGTCTGGGCGGAGAAGCTAAGATCTCAGGCTAGCGGTTGGCGTTTCTTGTCCGTTCTGAGCGGCAACCGCGAACGTCCTGGGGTAATGCCCAGGGCATGAACTGGAATAAGCATGTAGTCTCTTGACCAGTAACATTTTCGGACGCGGGTTCGACTCCCGCCGCCTCCACCAATATCTGATTTATTATCAATGCTGTACTGGCGCATTTTAGTTTCGTGCAATAACACTGGTAAGGACCGGAAACAACCGGCGAGCCCGATGCGCCAGCCCCCTAAACTTACCGTCCTTGAGCGCGGTAAAGAACATCAGATGCGATCCGTTGTGATCCCCTGCGTCGTATAGACATGCCGACTTCGACATCATGAACACCATATTGCCGCTTTCGACATCTCGCAGTTGGTTATTGTCGAGCGCCGCCTTAACGGCCGACACGATCTCTCCGCCCTAGAGTGGCCGGCCATCACATCCTCGTCCGCAGATCAGGGAGCGGCAAGATCGATCGCGCAAGGAAACCGATGCTGACTACCAGCACCAAGGCCATGATCCTGATCATTCTTGCATTCGTGGCCGCCCTCATCGCGAGGTATCCTTTCGCCGTCGCTGCTCGCTCTCCTTCATGATTTCGCTCAAATCCGCAACCGGCCGTATCTCAACCGGTCCAAGTCCAACTTAAAGCCTGGTTGCTGTGAGACAAGCTGAACGGCATGATTGAGGTCTCGCGCCGCAAGGATTTGAATGCCGCCAAGCTGTTCCTTGGTTTCCGCATAGGGGCCATCAGTCGTCGCAATTTTGCCGTTTTTCCACACGCCGTCCGCAGATTTTTCTGTCACTGTTTCAGGTAACGAAGCGCAACACATCCTGATTTAAAAACCTTTGACTTAACAAGTTTTAATTGGCATTTCTCCGGCAGGTTGACATCTTCTAACAACCGTCTCCCTTCTCCAGCAATGACTGGCATAACGACAAAGCGATATTCGTCAATCAGGCCAAGCTCAATAAGCTGTGAAGGAATATCTACACCACCGACCAGAATATCTTTGCCTGGTTCTTGCTTCAATTTAAGTATTTCATCGTAAAGGTTGGTACGAACAATCCTTGTATTTCCATCTTCAGCGCTGGCCAATGATCGGGAAAAAACAATCTTTTTCTTGGAGACAAAGGTTTGAGCAAATTCGATGTCCGCTTTTGTCTCGGACTGGCTTTTTGCGATATCAGGCCAATAAGGAACCATCAATTGGTAGGTCTTACGCCCATAGACGAGCAGGCCAGTATCATCTCGCAAGAGGTGCGTGAAATGTTTAAGTACTTCCTCATCGGGTGGGGGACTGAATTTGGTGTGGTCGCAGCAGCCGTCGAGGGTAACGTTGATTGCGTAGATTACATTTCTCATTTGATTGTCCTTTCTTACGTACCAGCGCTTATGCGCCCCTAGCACGGTCCGGCTTAGTGGCCTTCCGTTCCGTCCGACCACCGTTGCACGGCCACCACCAACTGCGTCAGATGCTCCACGGGGTCTCTCATACCAACGACGGGGGAACCCTTGATCCTGCGCCGTCGGAGAAGGGCAAGCCGTTGTTGCTTCCACAGGCATGGCGGCGGCTTCATGATGACCGATCCTGGGTGGACGCCGCTCCACGGCCTGCGGCGCGGGAGCAGGAAACGGGGGCATGCCGGGCATTTGCCGGAACTTCCCGACCATCTCCGCTGATAGGTCAAAGGTGGGGAATGCTTGAGTGCAGGGAGAAGTTCCGGATCGACGAGGGAATATGGATCCACGACCGGCGGCGAAGTGTGTGAGCGCGAGGGTTGCTCAGCCTCCGCCCGCGTCGCAGCAGGCGCGAGTCCCATAGCCAAACCAAAGCCGGCGGTGCGGATAGCGAAGTCGCGACGAGTGAGTCGATGGCTCATATTGTGTTCTGTCTCCGTCGTTGCTCACTTGCCTTGATGATTTCGTTCATGTCCCCGGCTGGCCGAATCTCGAAAATGTTGCCATATGTCATCGCCGGATGCTGCGTCATGAGCTGTACAGCATGATTCATGTCCCGCGCCTCAAGGACGAGAATGCCACCGAGTTGTTCCTTGGTTTCGGTATAGGGGCCGTCGGTCGTTGCCACCTTGCCGTTCTTCCAGTACAGGGTCAAGGCGGTCTCCGGCCCCTGAAGCGCTTCTCCACCGGCCCAGTACCCACTGGCGCGAAGATGGTCGTCATATTCAAAGCATGCGTCGAACATGGCGTTTCGCTCGCTCTCCTTCATGCCGTCGAATTTGTCTTTGTCGTAGTAGCCAAGACAGATGTATTTCATTGTTCTTCTCCTCATAGCGGATTGAACGAACCGGCAACAGAGCGTTACACCGGCTCGATCATCTCGTCACCAAGGCGCGTGTTCCGAGGCCGCAGTGGCCAGGTTGTTTACTTGCTTTCGCTGGGTTCTTGTTCCGGAGCCGGGAAGAAAAGAAGCTCGCGCACCTCGCCGGCCACATCGCAGACGATGGCAGCCTTCTTCGCCCATGCCAGCGCCTCGTCGATATCAGCGCATTCCAGTATCCAAAATCCGCCCATGTGCTCCTTGGTCTCGGTGTACGGCCCGTCGGTGACGAGCACCTTGCCGTCGGGCTGGGACCGCAGTGTCTTCGCGCTGCCAGGCGGGGAAATGCCGCAGGCGAACTTCCTCACGCCGGCAGCAATCAATTCGCGGTTGAGCGCGTGGATCTCTTCGATCATCGCTTCGGTTACGGTGGACGGGTCGAAGTCGTCGGGCATGTAGTTAGCAACCAGATACTGTGGCATGATTTTTTCTCCTTGGTTTCTGGGACTTGTTTTCGATAACTCGTTTCCTCTTCACTCAGGAACCGTAGCTCATCGTTCTTTTTTCTATAGTCGTTGGGGAGACGGAAAATCGACAGCTATCCCAATTTTTATTTCAGCTGCCGAATCCGCTCTTGCAGGAATTGGCGCTCTGGTTCCTGTTGGGGTCACTATGCAACCCTATCCCCTCTCTTGAACGCGAGGCGCTTCTTGGGTCGTCCTGGCTTCTCTCCGAAGCGCGCAACCAGCCGGGCGTACGCGAAATCAGGCGCTTCTGAACCTTCTTCTACCGGCACTCAACAAGAGGAAGAAGTGAGTCGGGAAACCAAGAATCCTAAGACCCCCACGGATTGAGCACACCTACTCCCGTGCGCTCGAAGTCGGCTATATTCCGGGTCACGACCGTCAGGCCGTGCACGAGGGCCGTGGCTGCGATGAGGGCGTCACGATCGGAGCGAGGGTTCGGTACGTGAAACATCGCGCATCGCTGGGCGACGGCGGTGTCAATTACTAGAATACGACCGGAAAATGTGGGCAACACGTGACCATCCATCCACGCACGAAGGATCGCGCCTTGCTCTTTGTCGCGCCGGTCGATGAGAAGGATTCCGATCTCCAGTTCCAGCACCGAAATGACAGAGATGTAGAGACTCGCCGAGGGTAAGGGTTCGGCCCATTTCTTGACGTTTGGATGCGTCTTCCTGGCTTTTCTTAATTCTGAAATTACGTTGGTATCAAGCAGGTACATTAGCGCAGGTCTGCCGATTCGTGCAGGTTTCCCCGCAGGCGAGGCGGCTCAAATTCAATCTCAGCGGCTGCCGGCATCGCCAATAGGTCGAGAACGCTCTTTTGCCCTCCGGTGATCCGCTGATATTCCTCCACTGTGAGCAGCACGTGGGACGGACGGCCCCGATTCGTGATGAAAACGGGGCCTCGCTTAGCGGCTCTCTTTGCCCTGCCTGTGTCCTGATTAAAATCTCGACTCGACAGTTTTGTAATGGCCATGGTCCCTGACCCTTCAATGTAGCAACGTAGCTACATTATATCAGGAAAAGCGTTGTTTGCAAGACCGGGAGGGTTCGATCAGATGACGGAGCTGTACCCGAATTGGGTTCTCCGATCAAGCGCTTCTGAACCTTCTTCTGCTGGCGCTCAAGAGGAGGAAGAAGTGAGTCGTGACAGGGGCTGGAATGCGGGTGGAATGGGGACAAACCAGCGTAGTTTATTTTAGGAAATGGCCTGCCAGGTAGCCGATGATGCCGGCAATGACCGATGTAATTGCCTGTTTAAAGAAATCGTCGCGGTACTTTTCCCAAAACGAGGGGCTGTCTGAACGCGAACGAAGCGTCAAGAAGCTCCGCTGAGTAGTCGTCATGATCGAGCCAGAAACGAAGAGACAGAGCATTACAATTGCGCAGATGTCGTAGCTCACCCCATGGATACGTTTCGTAAATAGACAAACAACAAAAAACACTCCTGCCATTATCAGCGCACCCAAACGCCGAACATTTGCCGACCACCAAGTACGGTCCTCAAACAAACTCTTTAGCTGGAAGAAAAGCAGATCGGATTTTTCATTTCTCTCCATCACAAACAAAACACTGCGCTGAGGACTGAGAATCGATTTATAAGCGCCTCGCAGAGCAATTTCAATATGCGGAATGAGGCCCGATACCATGAAAAACTTAAGCAACCGCCGTGATCCGAATGTCTCCATCTCTTCTAGTGAATTGTAGAGATGTTCCTCATCTCCGAACGTAACGTGCTGGCAGTGGGTCTTAAGAAGAGAGATCAACCTTTCGAAATCCTCCCGATGGAGCTTGAGTGAAGGGAGTGCCTGTGCTCTTGGACCGGGTCTAGGTATCATTGGCTTTCGTCCAGCATTATAACGGTGGTGTCGATAAAGGAGGAAAGGTGTATGGACAAAATGGTCTCACTTCACAAGTATTATTTGTGGGCTACCTATATGGCAGCATCCTGGCAAAGAGAAATCGCAAAGATCGAGAAGCCGACGAGTTGGGCACATCCCGAGGCACTCCACGCTTTTATGTTCATGAGCTATTGGTTTGCTACGCTCTATGTCGTCGTCGAAGGTTGGCAGGAGCTAGGATTGTCTGACCCGGCGGTGGATGTGCTCCTCACGGAGCCGCATCTCGCTCTATTGAAGCGGTATAGACATGGAGTATTTCACTTTCAAGCTGACTACTTTGATAAACGATACCGTGACTCTACCGACCAGGGGGAAACGGGGAGCGCCTGGGTGAACAATCTCCATGGGGCATTCACGGCATATTTCACGCGATGGATGGCCACACACAATCTTGACGGAACTCACAAGTAGTTGCTAACCTACTCCATCTTAATGGCGTACAAGGAGTTGCAGGAGTCCAAATCCGGCGAGGAGGGTAAGCACGACCTCGACCATTACGGTGAGAAGGGCATGCAGCAGATCCGGCAATTCCTTCAGAGTTACTTTGAGCTCCCGGATGGCGATCCGGATGACACGAAGGAAGTGGCAGAACTGGTGAAGTTGACGGCAAATCTTCGACATGATGCCACCTTTGAATGCTTAAATCAAAAGCGACACCAAACCAACCAGTACCACGGAATTTGCCCAGATGCAACTTTAATTTTTCAACTCCCGCTAAGCGACTGGCAAATAAGGGTTGAAAAATAGGGCAACTCAAATTTCTTTCGGTCGAACGACTCCGTTACGCAAGGGAGCTTGTTAGGAATCTGCAATTCAAATAGCTCTTGGATGTCTCAACCACGACCTAGGCGTGTCTCGCCCGACGGTTTGACCCATGAAAGGACGTACCATTTCTTCCGCGCGGTCCGATTGTTTGGCTTTCCTCGTTAGGTTTAATGGGTAGTAGGTATGAATTGAAAAGAAGCAGAAGCAGTGGATGAGCATTTATTGAAAGGAGTCGTCAATGAGCAGCGTACAAATCGAGCAGAAGAGCTATGAGATGCCCCCGCGAGAGGGGATCAGCATCGCGCATTTTCTTACCGTCGCCGACGTCGAGCGATCGGCTCGCTACTACGAAAGGGTCTTCGGCGCTCGTATTCTGACCATGGGTGACGGCAACGCGCCTCCGTACCTTCAGCTTGCGAATATCTGGATGATTCTGAACGTTGGGGGCGGACCGACCCCGGATAAGCCGACGGTAACGCTCAGCGTCCCCGACCCGAATCACATCAACAGCTTTATGAATTTTCGCGTTGCGGACATTCAAGCGTGCTACAAATTATGGAAAAGCCGAGGGGCGGAGTTCATCACGGAGCCGATCCCGAAGTATGGCGAGATACGCTGCTATATCCGCGATCCCGACGGCTATATTATCGAAGTCGGACAGAGCACCGATCTGACCTACGGTTAACAGTTGCCCGGACGGCATGCGGACTTAAACGCTGAAAACTGGGGACACACGGGACGCTCACCAATTCCGTAGGTCGAATAATTGTGGAACGTTCCGCCCGTCCCCCCAGTCTTCGTCAAGCGTGGAGAGTTTTTTACTACTAGCGCATCTCAGCGGCGACGGCGTCGCCGAACTTCTTTTCGATATATTTTTGGGTCTCGGGATCGAAGTCGGTCATATCAAACATCCGGCGAACTTCGACCATTTCGTTATCCTTTCCGGGTATGCGCGAGGCCCATTCGAGCGCCTCTTCGCGCGACTTGACCTGGATGATCCAGTAGCCGCCGACTACCTCCTTCGTTTCGGTAAACGGACCGTCGGTCACTGTCGATTTTCCGCTTTTGAAGGTGACGCGCGCGCTCATCGTCGCGGGCGGCGTCAGCCCGTCGAGCGCCAGCAGCACGCCGGCTTTCCCTAGTTCCTCGTTGTACTTGCCCATTGCCTCCATATCTTTGAAGTCGGGAACCCAGCCGGGTTTTGCGTTTTCGTAGACTTTCGGAAACATGATCATCATGAAGCGCATGGTGTTCTCCTTGTGTAATGAGTATCGAGTGTTGTGCGGACACCGTATCAGGGCCGCTACTTTTATATACGAGCTTTCTGGCGGGCCGGTTGCCCGGCCCTCACCACATAGTCGAACGGCTCACCGGAATTCGACAAGTCGTCGAGGTTTTTATTTCAACTGCCGAATCCGTTCTTGCAGGAATTGCCGCTCCGGTTCCTGTTGGGTCAGGGCCAGCGCTTTCTCATAAGACGCCCGAGCCTCGGCGGTCCTGCCGAGCCTGCGGTACATATCGGCGCGGGCGGAATGCGCCAGGTAATAATTTTCCAACTCGCCTTGTTTTCCAGAAGAAGGTTCCAACACTGCGTCGATATGCGCCAGACCGGCCTCTGGACCTTCGCACTCTGCAATTGCCACGGCAAGATTTAGCTGTACAACCGGCGAAGGCTGGATTCGTAACAGTCGGTTGTAAAGCGCAACAATCTGCCGCCAGTCGGTCGCAGCGAGCGATTCCGCCTCCGCATGAACGGCTGCAATCGCAGCCTGCAGAGTGTAAGATCCGAAGCGTCGGGACTTCAGGGCTTTCTCCAGCAATGCCACTCCCTCCGCGATCTGCTCCCGGTTCCAGAGTGCGCGGTCTTGATGCTCCAGCAAAATCAGTTCTCCGGTCGGAGAGGTTCTCGCGGCGCGACGGGATTCCTGCAGCAACATCAGGGCAAGCAGTCCCGTTACTTCCGGCTCTGACTGAAGTTCGGCCAGCAAACGGCCCAATCGAATCGCCTCGCCGGTTAGCTCGGCTCGCGTTACCTCCGCTCCCGCCGCAGCCGAATAACCCTCGTTAAAGACGAGATAGATGACGTGAAGCACCGCGCCCAGTCGCTCCGGCAACTCCTGCGGCGTCGGCACCTCGTAGGGAATCGGTGTCTCCCGAATCTTTGCCTTGGCGCGCACAATGCGCTGCGCCAGCGTACGCGGAGTGGTGAGGAAGGCCTTGGCTATCTCCTCGGTTGTCAGCCCGCACACCTCACGCAAGGTGAGCGCAACCCGCGCTTCCGGCGGCAGAGATGGATGACAGCAGGTAAACATCAGGCGCAGCCGGTCGTCTTCAAGAAAATCTTCCTCACTTTGATTGGAGCTTTCCGCCGAACTCCATTGCGCTTCGAGATAGCGCGCGAGCTCGTCTTGAGACGCATCAAATCGTGCCCGTCGACGCAGAGTATCAATGGCTTTGAATCGGGCCGTCGAAATCAACCATGGTCGCGGGTTGCCGGGCACTCCACTCCTCGGCCACAGGCTCAGCGCAGCCGCAAAAGCTTCGTGCATCGCCTCTTCGGCAAGATCAAAATCACCGAGCAAGCGAATCAGAGTTGCCAGGATTCGTCCCGAATCCACGCGATAAAGGGAGTCAAGCAATTCGCGTATCTGGTCATGTATCTGCTCGGGGGAACGTTCGGACGTGACACGCTGGGACATGACCACGACCTTAGCAAACCAGCTGCCCCTAATCAATTTGGCAAACGGCGGATCGATGCCGACAGCTCGAGGCAAAGTGCCCAGATCGTGACTCTGAAATCTGGACAACCCAACGCTTCCTCGGTTGACTCACAATCGCCAATGCACTGATTCGAGCTTCGTACCAGCCCAACACTACCGCGTTGCTCTCGAGTCACGAGCAATCCGGAAATTAGAGCAAGCGGGCGTAGCGAAGAAATGGCAGGTCGGTGGCCAGCGGGCTGAGTGTTTTTCTCCTCAGCCCAGCAAATCTATCGGATACTGTGGGCACTGGTGGGGTTTGCCCGGCGCAGAGCGAGAGGCGCGAAAACCCAATCAGTTCATTTTTCCTCCAGCATTCCTGCCAGGAATAATCGGTCGTTCGATTGGTTCGTAAATCGGCAAGAAGGAAAACGTTCGCCTCCGATTTCAGGCATTTCCGCCGATTGCATCGAGATCGGCAATCACTTCAGGGGGAATTTGAAGCATCGAAGACTGAAGATTCTCCCGAAGATGCTCGATGGAAGATGTTCCTGGGATCAGCAAGATATTGGGCGAGCGCTGGACAAGCCAGGCAAGCGCAACCTGCATGGGTGTGGCCTTGAGCGACGCCGCCGCTACGTCAAGCGCCGATGACTGTAATGGAGTGAAACCTCCGAGCGGGAAAAACGGAACATACGCTATCCCTCGCGCGGCCAGGCCATCGATGAAAGCATCATCGTTTCTGTGTGCCACGTTGTAAAAGTTCTGCACGCAAACTATCTCCGTCATTGTTTGAGCCTCACCCAACTGCTTGGGAGTGATGTTGCTCAGACCGATATGCCGTATCAGTCCCTGGCGCTTGAGTTCGGCGAGGACGGTCAGTGGTTCCTCGATCGATTCCTGCCCCGGCTCCGTGAATCCGCCGACCCGAAGATTGACGACATCGAGATGGTCGAGGCCAAGATTTCTCAGGTTGTCATGGACGGCATCCGCCAACTCCTGGCGGGAAAGAGCGGGAAGCCATGATTTGTCTGGACCTCGACGAGCGCCTACTTTCGTGACGATCACGAGATCCTTGGCATAAGGATGGAGCGCCTGCTTGATAAGCTGATTGGTGACGTGAGGCCCGTAGTAGTCGCTGGTGTCGATGTGGTTCACGCCCGACTCTACGGCCTCTCGCAGAACAGCAATGGCGGCGTTCACATCCTTCGGCGGTCCCCAGACGCCCGGGCCAGCCAGTTGCATGGCACCGTAGCCCATGCGGTTTAATGTCATCGATTTGCCGGGCGGAGTGAAGCTGCCCGCGAGGTCTTTTTGTTCAATCATTTCATTTCTCCTGATGCGTTGTTCCTCGACAGTAATAAGAAAAGTTAAAACGACTCTCCAACCATTTCTTCGCTTTTCTTCCAGAGAGCCTCGGCAGCTTTTGGATCGACCGCGTAACTGCGTACACCTTCGTTTGTGCCGACGGGCAGATCGTCCGGCACGACGTGGGCGACGTGACAATCATCGCAGTATTGGCCGCCGATCTCGTCGGCGGATGCGACGACCCCAGCCCACACAGAAGTCGCGGCTCCTTGTGGAATCGTTTTCCACTGGAAAGGCCCTTTGCCCTGCGCTGCGCGTTGCTGATTGATCTGGTCGATCATCTTCTCGATTCGGCCACGATCCTGGTAGCGACCAAGTTCGGTCTGAATGCCTCCTGGATGCACAGCCGCAGCCCGTATGCCACGACTCCGGTGTCGGCGGTCGAACGCCACTGCAAACAGGATGTTCGCCGTCTTCGATCGGCCATAGGAGACGAAGGGCTCATAAGGTGTGTGTTCAAAGTTGGGATCCTCGAGGTCCACGTTCGCGTAGCGATGTCCGGCAGAGGACAAGTTGATCAGCCGCCCGCCATCGCGGATAAGAGACTCAATCCGGTTGACCAGGACAAAGTGCCCCAGGTGATTCGTCCCGAACTGCGTTTCGAAGCCGTCAGCGGTGTGGCCGAACGGTGTGGCCATCACTCCGGCATTGGCGATGACCACATCGAACGGTTCCCCTTTCGCCACCAACCGGTCGGCGCAGGCACGCACGCTTTTCAGGTTGGCAAGATCGAGTTCAATCAGTTCGAAGCTTCCGCCATTGGTCGCGGCGTCCTTTCGCACCTGCTCGGTTGCAGCTTTGGCTTTGTTCAAATCCCGCGCTGCGCCTACAACCTGAGCGCCGTGCGCGGCCAGCGACCGCGCCGTTTCCACGCCGAGCCCCGCTGAAACACCGGTTACGAGGATCCGTTTACCCTGTAGATTCATGCCGGACAAAACCTCATCCGTGGTCGAAGTTGCCCCAAATGAGGTTGCCTCAAGTATGTTCGTCATTTTCTGTCTCCTTGTACTAACACATTCGATGTCACGGTCATGGATCGGGTTACGCGTTAGCTGTGTAAAGCCACGGCGTCGGCAGCGTGTTCGAAATAGTGCTCCGCATTCAGATCGGCAATGAGTTCGGGCTGAACCGGTTTCCATCCCAGACGTTCCTGCGTCAGCGAACTCGAAGCCGGGCTGTCGATGCCAAAGAAGCGCGCCATCCAGCCAAAATGATCGGCTGCAGCCTCGTGCGATTTGCTGACGACCGGTACGTTCAGGCCGCGGCCGATAGCCGCCGCGATCTCTCGAGTCGGCACGCCCTCGTCGGCCACGCTGTGGTAACTCGCCCCACCAGTGCCTTTCTCAAGCACGAGCCGGTACAAATGAGCTGCATCGAGCCGATGCACAGCGGGCCAGCGGTTGATCCCGTCGCCTATATATGCGGAAACGCCTTTTTCTTGTGCGATGCTGATCAGGCGTGGCACAAAGCCGTGATCACCGTTGCCGTGGACCGAAGGGGGAAGCCGCAGCACAGATGCCCGGATTCCGTGTGCCGCCAGCCCAAGCGCCGCCTCCTCCGACTTGCGGGGGAAGTTGGGATTGTGCGCATCCTCTTCTGTTGCGAGCGAGCCTTGGCGTTGAACGAGCAAGGTCCCGGAAGTGACGATAAACGGGCGATCAGAGCCCGCGAGCGCAGCGCCGAGAGTCTCGATGGCACGCCGGTCCGCCTCGGCCGCTGGTACATAGTTTGAGAAATCGTGGATAAAAGCAGTGTGGATCACCCCGTCCGCAGCCGCTGCTCCGCTGCGAAGGCTTTCGAGATCTTCGAGTGAACCGCGATGCACGTCGGCACCAGCGGCGATAAGCGACTTGGCGCCCGCATCCGAGCGCGCAAGACCGAGCACCTGATGACCAGCGTCGATCAGTTCTCGGACGACTGCCGTACCAATAAAGCCTGTAGCGCCGGTAACAAAAACACGCATATTCTCTCCCTCCTAAGCATTTATGAATTCGGTCGATAGAGACGAAGCGTTCACTCCGTTTGGGAGCCGAGTCGAAGCCTTCGCAGTGATCAATCGGCATTCGCGGGCTGAGGTGGGCAGCCCTTCAGCCTCGATCAACTCGTGCAACCAGTCTTCTGCTGAGAGCGCCGCCTGTTCTGACCCAAACAACTGCGTGACGGCATTGAAGAATGCTGACAACTCTCGCTCCGCCATCGTTATGATGTCGGCGCAAGGAAACTCGAAATTCTTCGATGGTTTGTAACCAGCCAGTGCATTCATATTCCTCACCTCTCGAAGCCGGAGATTGAAGCCGCAGAACCCGGAACTGCTATTGACAGGACGCCACGTTCCGGATAAAACGGAGAGTGTCTCCGAATCACTACATAAGATAACCGGAGACTACCTCCGGTTGCAACTTTTTTTATGCCCGCCAACACTCAGAAAATTGCCCCGAGAAAACCGCGCATCGACGCGCAGCGGAATCGCGAGCGCATTCTGGAGGTGGCGAAGGAGGCGTTTACTCGGTCCGGCGCGAACGCCAGCCTCGATGACATCGCTAAGGATGCAAGCGTCGGAGCCGGAACTCTCTATCGCCACTTTCCAACGCGAGACGCACTGATCGAAGCGGTCTATCGGACTGAAGTGGAAAGGGTGGCCGCAGCCGAGAAGAAGTTCTCCGCGAACCTTCCTCCCATCGAAGCCTTGCGAGCGTGGATGTTGCTATTCGTCGATTACATCGCGACTAAGCAGATCATCGGCCCCGCTTTAAATTCGCTCGTCGGAGGGCCTTCGAAGCTGTATGAAGGTTCACGCACGCAGATCAAGGGAGCGATTGATTCGTTGGTGAAGCGCGCAGTCAAGAGCGGAGACATACGCAAAGATCTCGAGCCATTCGATCTGCTCCGCGCACTAATCGGCGTCTCCCACGTCGCGTCCGGTCCTGACTGGCAGCAAAGCGCCAGGAGACTCGTGGACATCCTCATCACCGGTTCGCGGCCAATCGAATAGACACGAGACGCAGGCTTCGTACGCCGTCTCAGGTTTACAAGCGTCGAACACTTCGCCTGTCCTCAATCATCGTTTCCAGACGTTCCTTACACGCTTTTACGGAGCCACCCGCGTCATCGCATCAGTCAGATAATGTGAATCCTATTCTGGATCATATAATCCATAACATCAGATTGCACTCAACCAGGAGGATAGAGATGACGGAAAAACCCGGTCGATCATTTGCCGGCAAGATAGCTCTCGTGACCGGCGGCTCACGAGGCATTGGCGAAGGGATCGTGAGGCGGCTCGCTGCAGAGGGCGCAGCCGTAGCATTTACCTATTCCAGTTCGGAAGGAAAAGCCAAGCGGCTGGCAAGCGAAATAGAAGCTGCGGGTGACAGCGCACTCCCGATTAAAGCGGATAGCGCCTGTGCCGAGGACGTTCGCGCGGCAGTTGATCAAGTCGCACAAAAGTTGGGTGAACTGGATATTTTCGTCAACAATGCCGGAATTCTGATCCGAGGAACCATCGATCGCTACAGTCTCGAAGATCTCGACCGCATGTTGGCCATTAATGTCCGCGCAGCATTTGTCGGCGTACAAGCGGCTTCGGAGCATATGAAGAGCGGAGGAAGGATCATCCTAATTGGCAGCAACACTGCCGTCCGCACAGCGTTTCCCGGAGCCAGCGTCTATAGCATGACAAAAGCGGCCCTCACTGGATTGGTGCGAGGGGCCGCCATCGATCTCGCTCCTCGGGCCATCACTGTCAACAATGTTCAGCCTGGTCCGACAGCGACTGAGATGAGTGCGCCCCACGCCGAAGCGGTAAAAGCCCTGATTCCGCTTGGACGAATGGCGGATGTGTCAGAGATCGCAGGTTTCGTCTCATATCTCGCCTCCAATGAAGCCGGGTTCATTACGGGCGCCAGCCTCACAATCGATGGCGGATACATCGCATAATTGAAAGCGAGGAGAGAAGGATATGGCCCGACCGAAGGAATTTGATCAAGAAAGAGCTCTACACCGTGCCATATCCATCTTCTCTCAAAAGGGCTTTGCCGCCACATCAACCGACGACTTGATGCGGGCGATGGACGTCGGGCGACAGAGCATGTATGACACCTTCGGGGACAAACGTGCCCTCTTTCTAAAGGCTCTTGAAGTCTACGTCTCGGAAAACGTTCGAGCCATTAATGTCGTGCTCCAAACCCCAGGGTCACCGCTTGCTGCTATCCGGAGCGCATTGGTTCATTTTTCAGAACGCAAAGATCTTTCCAGTACAGATGGTTGCATGGGCATTAATGCCATCTGTGAGTTCGGGCTGCGAGATGAAGACGTGACACGAATTACCCGCACTGCGGCCAGGATGCAGCGCCACACGCTCATGGACACACTGAGACGAGCTCAGATGGAAGGCGAACTCGACGCTCAGGCGGACATTGAGAGTCTTGCCGATTTCTTTGAAAGCACGCTGGCAGGAATAAGGATTGCTGCGAAGGCGGGAAAGACTCGGCCAGCCCTAAAACGAATCGCTGAAGTAGCGTCCGTAGTGTTTGCCGCTGCTGACATATCGGACCGGTGAAGTCGGCTTGTGAAACGCGATGCAGCGTCATGAGTTAATTCCCGTATACCAGTGGTTAGACATGCTCACTTCGTGAACGGGGCTTGTCGCAGATTTGGTGTCAGAATCATGAGTTCGCCGACTTGTTCCCTCTTCGCGGTACCGCGCAGGTGGGCGGCATGATCCATCATCCAAACCTCAGGAATGATTTCGCCGACCAGTTGTCCATGACAGAAAAGTCGCACCACCGAACTCTCAGAAACGACAATACCCACCGCGTTGGTGACAGCACTCATGTTGGCGGCGGCAATGTGACGGCTGCCGAGTCCCAGCGGCACGTCCAGTGGCGCGGCCACGGCATCCAGGTAGCGGCACGCGGAAAGGACAATTCCTTCCCGACTTACCACGAACCCGCCATCCAGCTGCGCCAATTCCTTGATCGTTCCGCGTAGATTGAGATTGGTGACATGAAGTGAAGACTCAGGATGCCCCGATAACGGATCCAAAATCAACGGTCTAGATCTCGCGAGCACGGCACTCTCATCCCCGAGTGTAAAGAGCGTGCCTACGCGTTTTCCCTCTCGCCCCTCGCGAGCAATTTCGACTGCGAGCCCAATCAGTGACTCAAGGATGTCAGGATCATATTCCGTTACCTGGCAGAGAATACTCTCAAACATCCATCAACTCCCATCTCTTCGGATAGACGCCAACTACTACACGCACAGGTTTTGGATGAGGGGATCACCAAGAAGATTCGGGTGCTCAATTACAAAATGTACCATCGGGACTTTGTCGTCGCACTAGGAGTTTTATCGGGTCTCTTCGAGACACGAGCTCCCAACTCACCCAATCTCGAAAGCAAGAGCTTGAGGATCGGAGACTGGTTCGACTTTTTTGTAGCCGACGACCAGATCCAAGTCTTCGTTGCCGTCGCCCTTAAACTCGTCGATGTGCGCGGTAAGCTTCAGGATTTCGGGGGCGATGGTTGTGTTCTTAATCTTGGTGCATGGTGCGAAATCTATTTTCACCCGTTTCTACCCGCGTCGCTGATGGCAAGCGAATGTCCATTTATATCCATTTCGACCGTTCATTAAACGAAAAGGGAGCTTTAGTGTTGCCACACTTCAGCTATTGAGATTCGGCGAAAAGAACCGGACTCACCATAGTTTCAATCCTGGCTGCCATCTCCTCGGCGGGGATGCGGTTGGGGGTCTGAAACCAGCGGCGCGCGGCTCCGAAAACGGCCCAGGCCGCGGTGGTCGCCAACAGTGCCGCATCGACACCGGGTGCCAGCCCATGAAGGTCAAGGCCTTCCTTAAACATGCCTTCGACGACCGGGATGATGGAGCCTTCGAGCGGTATCCGAGCCAGCTGACTGGGACAGCCTGTGCGTTCAGCAAGATAGTCGCAGACGCCAAGAGCAATGGCGCGCAGTGCTCCATGACAGTCGGTAAAAGTGATGCTGCGGCGCTCTATCAGATCGCGAAAGCGGGATTCTGTCATGGCCTGCAGCAGCGCGTTCTTGTCTGGATAGTGAAGGTAAAACGTCGCCCGGTTCAGGGTCGCTTCGTCTGCAATCTCCTGAATGGAGATGTCTTCAAACGCCTGTTTTATCAATAGCTTGGCTAGTGAATCCATGAGCAGGCGGCGGCTACGCAGAATGCGCGGATCCGTTGTTCCGGTCTCAGGTTGGAGAAGCTGGGCCATTCCTACTAGTAAGGATACCTCCTTGTCGACTAAAGCGACACTTGTTTATTTTCTGAATCGACAAGTGTCTATTACTAATCAATTGTCGTGTAGGAGGACATTCAATGTCAACGCTGTTACATATCGATTCCAGTCCACTCTACGGTCGGTCAGTCTCCCGCGAGCTGACGGCTGCGTTCGTCGCCCAATGGAAGGCTTCGCACCCGGATGGAAGGGTCATTGACCGCGACCTCAACGCGACAGCAATTCCTCCGGTCAATGCGGAATGGGTCGGTGCCGTCTACACCCCGGAACAGGCCCGCACTCCTCAGCAGAAGAAACTGCTTTCACTCTCGGACTCCTTGGTCGCCGAATTGGAGCAGGCAGACGAGTACGTCATCGGAGTGCCGATGCATAACTTTGGTGTGCCCTCGGTGCTCAAGCTATGGATCGACCAGATCGCGCGAGTCGGCAAGACTTTTTCCTACGGGGACGGAGGGCCGAAGGGCTTGATTATCGGTAAGAAGGCGACCTTCATCATTGCGACCGGCGGGATCTACGACGCGCAGACGCGGATGGCCTCTTTCAATTTCGTGGAGCCGTATCTGCGGTCCGTATTTGGTTTTCTTGGCGTAACGGACGCGACCTTCCTCACCGCCGGCGGGACCGCTGTGCTGAACCAGGGGAAAGACCGGAACACGTTTCTTGCACCACATCTTCAATCCGTGCAGACGCACGCGCAGATTTCGCAAGGAGATCACGCATGAAAACTACTTCAATTATTGCTCGCTACCTGCTGGGCCTGATCTTTACGATCTTTGGGTTGAATGGATTTCTCAACTTCATCCACCAGCCGCCCCCGGCGAATCCGCTCGCGATTCAGTTTCTTGTCTCCGTCAGTCAGTCGCATTTTGCCGCGTTCTTCTTCGCGGTTCAATTGCTCGGTGGGCTGCTGTTGCTTTCGGGCTACTTCGTGCCACTTGCGTTGACAGTGTTGGCGGCGGAGCTCTACAACATCCTTGCGTTTCACCTGACGCTTTCGCCGGCGACCATTGCTCCGGCTCTGGTGGCCTCTGTACTGTGGGTATTGGTCTTCCTTCAGTACCGCGAAAGCTTCAAGGGCATCTTCCGCGCGAAGCCTGCGACGCAGGCATGAACTGCGTCGCAATAATCGCAGCGATTCGTACCGCTTGATCTCGAATTGCTAGCCCTCAGCGATGCTCGGCACGTTTCTTCGTACAGCGTCCAGCGCCAGAATCCCTTCCGACCGGAACGCGGGCGATCGAAGAAATCAAATCGCTTCACAGTAATTCCGTTTAACATGAACTGAAAAAAGAAAACAGGGGACCCTCACATGTCGAGCAACTTGACCGTTGTCCTTCAAGAGCTTTTGCAGAACACTTCGAATCTCAAGGTGCTTCAGCAACTCATGTCGCCGGATGTCACCTGCGTTTCTTTAATTTCGACAACCGTGAACTGGAAAACATTATGCCCTGGGCCGGCACTCACAAGGGGCCGCGGGCGCTGTTCGATGTCTTCGCTGCGATCCAACGCTTCTGGAAAACACTCGACTTCACGGTCACCGACACCATTGAGCAAGGTAGCCGCGTTGCATTCTTCGGCTCTTTTACCTACAAATCGAATATGACCGGGAAGGAAATCACATCCCCGTTTAGTCTGTTGGCGCGTTTCGAGGGGGAAAAGGATCGCGTACATCCAGTTTCTCGAAGACAGCAATGGCACTGCGGGTTCGTTCAAAACAGGCGGCGCCACACGGTTCCACAGCGATCCCTCGGGGAAAGAGTTTGAGGTCTAAGGCCGAGTAGGTTAGCAATGTTCAATGCTTGATGAGCCAACGGCTAGCAGCCATTTGGTCTATTTAGTTAAATTGTCTTACACGATGTTTAAGGAGGATCCATCTATGAAGGCAACTACCTCTGAACTGCTTATGCGCAACTTCAACAAGATTTTTATAGAGCTCGATGCCCTCAAGCGTGCGGCATTGCTCGCGGAGTCTTACACCGACGATTGCCTTTGGATTCATCCCGGCGGTCGCATTGTGGGCCGCGAGGGTATCAATGAAGCGGCTACAGAGATTCGCAAACACTTCCCAGAATACCGATACACGGTCACGGGTGAGATCCAGACCATGCAAAATGTGGCGACTTGCCGATGGGGAAGCGGGATGCCAGGTCAACCGTTCCACTACACGGGAACAGACTTCCTCGAAGAGCGTGATGGTCGCGTGTCAAAACTGTACACGTTCATCGACCAGAAGCTATTTTGGTCCTGAATGACGCCTTTGCGAAGATCTTTGCCATGGTGGAATTCGGCTTTTAGACATCGGGCGATCCAACAATGATCGATACATCGAATAAAGAAATCCAGAGTCACTACGACTTCATCGTGGTGGGAGCGGGCGCGGCCGGTTCGGTTCTTGCCGCTGAATTGTCCGCGTCCGGTGCGCAAGTACTCGTCATCGAATCAGGAGGACCCGACGACGCACCGACCATCGCGAATCCAGCATCTGGTTTTATGATGTCGGCGGCCGGCTCGACTATCACCTGCTCCGCATCCAGTCGCCGCGATTAAGCAATCGCAAATTTAATATGGCCCTCGGCCACGTACTTGGCGGCAGCAGCATTAATGCCATGGTGTGGATGCGCGGTATGCAACGGGACTACGACGGGTGGGCGGAGAACGGAGCCAAGGGTTGGGCCTTCGCCGATGTGCTTCCGGTCTTCAAGAAACAAGAGG
>Ga0210406_10003028_pt1 | contig 18707 bp, 11 predicted proteins | sample IncBWC30MmetaG_FD_155454 | JGI IMG/M metagenome (GOLD analysis project Ga0210406, IMG submission 155454) | Forest soil microbial communities from Barre Woods Harvard Forest LTER site, Petersham, Massachusetts, United States - Inc-BW-C-30-M | ecosystem: Environmental > Terrestrial > Soil >... | reverse complement strand
TTCGATGTCACATCGGAGGGACGAAAAAACTCGGTTAGCATCCCGCTGAGACCCCAGCCATCGCGCAATTCCCATGACCAGGGAAACTGCACATAAGGCTGTGCGCCGCGACCGGCGATTTCGGCGCGACCGGTCGGGAGCGCCACGCCTGACACGAAGGACAGGTCGATCTTTCCCGGTATCGGGCTGATCTGCCACTTCACGGCGGGTGTGACATCGGTGAATCCCGAATTGCCGGGCGCGCGGACGCTGGCAACATAGGTCGGCACATCGACCAGCAACTCCAGACACGGCGCGACGCCGAGCCGCCATCGCGTATTCGTGCCATCGAAGCTCCGCCCGCCATCGCGGGAACTGAAATTTACCCCGTTTTCGCTTTGCAGACTGCCGGCCGGCACGACCAGGCTGGAATTGGTGACGTCCGGCCGGTCCGTCGCAATGTCGTCCTTCGCGGTCGGGCAGCTCTCCGCGCGTGCCGAGACCACGCCGATCAGCGTTGACGCGGACAGCAGCAGGACCGTGAGACCGTCGCCACAGGTCACACGCAGCAATTGACATGCGTTGCCGTTGAGGCGAGGGACGGCTGGGAAACCCACTTGCTTCGTCTCCAGATGCGGCAAGAGGTAGATGCGCCAAGAGGTACGGCGTTGCCTTCACGCCGTTCGGCATCCAGTTCATGAACTAACGAGTAGCAGCTTTATTCCTGCCGCGGCATGGGCCTTGACGCTTTCTTGGGTCGTCAAAGGAAAGCGCTACCTGCAGATACTTTCGGCCACAAGCGCTGCACGGTTCAAAAGGCTGTCAGGCACTGGCGTTATTCCGCCGCCTGCCAGGACGGCGGGTGCAAATGGCAACACCATGGCTTCGGTCGCGGAAATCGTGGCGGCGGATCATCAACCCGGCCTCGTGCGACGGTCACGCCGGTACGGGCCGTCTGTCGTTTGGCTGTCGCAATCGGAAGCAATAGTTTGTATGAAGGCGTCGAACAGCCGGCGAGGGCATCAGCGTCTGACAGTCATGAATGCCTTGCCGATGGTGCTGTCCAGTCCAGCCCGGATGTTGTCTTGAGTGAAGATCTGCCATCTGCACCCGAAATTGTGACACGGCAGCCGCCGCAAGGCAGGTTGCCCGTTCTTGCGCTGTCGGCGCTTGGGATCGTCTTCGGCGATATCGGAACGAGCCCGCTTTACACCTTCAAGACAATTCTCGGCGCCTCCGCGAAGTCACCCGATGCCTCCGCCGTGCTGGGCGCACTGTCGCTGGTGTTGTGGACTCTTTTCATCATCACGACGGTCAAATATGTGCTGTTCGCGATGCGCGTCGACAATGACGGCGAGGGCGGCATCCTGGCGCTGATGGCGCTCCTTGGCGTGAAGAAGCAGCATCGGCCGACCATCATTGCGGTGGGACTGTTTGGCGCGTCGCTGATCTACGGTGACGGCGCGATCACGCCGGCAATCTCGGTGCTGTCGGCGCTTGAGGGCCTTAACATGGCGACGCCGGCATTGCAGTCCTTTGTCGTGCCTATGGCGGTTGTCATCCTGCTCGCATTGTTCGCGATCCAGTCGCGGGGAACGGCGACGATCGGCCAATTATTCGGACCGGTCATGCTGATATGGTTTGCGGCCATCGCCATCCTGGGATTGTCGGGCGTTGCCCAACATCCATCGGTTTTCGCCGCGCTCAATCCGGCCTATGGGCTGTCGTACCTGTTCTCCAATGGCGCCGCCGGCTTTCTCGTGCTGGGAGCGGTGTTTCTCTGCGTGACCGGCGCGGAAGCACTTTATGCGGACATGGGCCATTTCGGCAGCGGGCCGATCAAGCTTGCCTGGTTCGCGATCGTGTTTCCGAGCCTGATCCTGAATTATGCGGGACAGGCCGCGCTTGTACTCGACGGCGCACCGACCGACGGCAACATTTTCTTCAGGCTGTGTCCGGGAATGCTGCTGCTGCCGCTGATCCTGCTGGCGACCGTCGCCACCATCATCGCGAGCCAATCGATCATCACCGGGGCTTTTTCAATGACGCGGCAGGCGATCCAGCTCGGCTGGCTGCCGCGGCTGCAGATCACGCAGACATCGTCGGAAGGCTATGGGCAGATCTATGTCGGCGTCGTCAATTGGCTGTTGATGATCGTGACGCTCGGGCTGACCATCGGCTTCGGCAAGTCGGACAATCTGGCGTCCGCCTATGGCATTGCCGTGTCGCTGACCATGCTGATGACATCAGCGTTGCTCTTCATTGCTATGCGCGAGATCTGGGGCTGGAGCCTGCCGGTTGCGGGCTCGGTCGCGGCCTTCTTTCTGATCATCGATGGCGCGTTTTTCCTCGCCAATCTGACCAAGGTTGCTGAAGGCGGATATGTGCCGTTGATGCTCGCCATCACGGTCTACGGCGTGATGTGGATCTGGCATCGCGGCGCCGCTGCTGTTTCGGCGCGCCTGCAAGAAGCGCTGGTCCCGGTTCCGGAATTCATGGCGAGGATCGTGGCGAAGAAAGTGCCGCGCGTTCCCGGCACGGCGGTGTTCCTGACCCGTACGACACGAGACATACCGCCCGTGATGATCTGGCATGTCAAACACAACCGCGCGCTGCACGAGCACCTTTTCGTGCTGCGTGTCGAAGTTCTGTCCGTCCCCTGGGTTGCAGAGGGCAATAGACTCTCGATCGAAGAGGTCGTCCCGAACTTCTGGCGTGCCGAAGCGCGTTTCGGTTTCATGGAGCGCCCGCATATTCCCGAACTGTTGACCTCGAGCAAATTGCTCGGCTGCACCGTCGATCTCGCCGATGTCACCTATTATGTCGGCCATGAAACCGTGGTTCGCCGCGAGGATGGCACGGGCTTGCCCGCTTGGCAGGAGCGAATGTTTGCGGTCATGGAACGCAATGCAGAGCACGTCAGCGATTTCTTCAGCCTGCCCAACGATCAGGTCGTCGAGATCGGCCGGCAGGTTGCGATCTGAGCAAGGTCGGGTATAGGTTTTGCCAAGTGTCCTGCACGACCCATCACGAAGCTGCAAATCGCGCGAAGGGAAGCTTAAGCGTTGACGGCCCAAACACGGCGTAGCTTCCTGGGCATGACGGCCACCGCGGCGGCGCTCGGCCTGTCCCCGCGTCGCGCGCTCGCCCAACCTGAAGGTACCGGTCCGGGCCGCGTCATGAGCGTGCTCAGCGCCTATATGAGTGCTGCGCGAACGCGCGCGCTGCCGGCAGAGGTGATCGAACAGGCCAAGTACCATCTGCTCGACAGTCTGGCCGCCGTGATTTCGGGCTCGGAATTGCCGCCCGGCCAGGCTGCCCAGCGCTACATCCGCGAACACGGCGGCAGTGGCGGAGCGATCACTGTCGTCGCTTCGGCGCTGACCGCTCCTCCGATCGATGCCGCGCTTGCCAATGGCGTGATGGCCCATGCCGACGAGACCGACGACTCCCACAACGAATCCCGCTCGCATCCGGGTTGTGCAGTCGTCCCGGCGGCGCTGGCGGTCGGTGAGGCCTATGGCATCGATGGCAATATCCTGCTTCGCGCCGTGACGCTTGGCTATGACATCGGAACGCGCGTCGTCATGGCGATGGGAGGCGCGGCTTTCAGCTACGACAGCAGCCTCGCGACGCACAGCATCGCCGGCACCTTCGGCGCCGCGGCGGCTGCGGCCTGCGCCGCCGGTCTCGACGCGCGGCAGGTCCGCTGGGCGCTTGATTATGCCGCGCAGGAATCTTCGGGGATCGCCGCCTGGCGGCGCGATACCGATCATATCGAGAAAGCCTTTGTGTTTGCTGGCATGCCGGCGCGCAATGGCGTGACCGCGGCACTGCTCGTCAAATCGGGCTGGAACGGCGTCGACGACGTCTTTTCAGGGCCGGACAATTTCTTCGCTGCCTACGCGCCCAAGGCGCAGCCGGATCGCGTGATCGAGAAGCTCGGCGACCGTTACGAGATCACCCAGACCGACATCAAGAAATGGCCGGTCGGCTCGCCGATTCAGGCGCCCCTCGACGCCATTGAGGCCATCCGCCGCAAACATGCCTTCGAGGCCGATCAGGTGAAGAAGGTGACCGTGCGGCTTGCGCCGTCGGTGGCCAATGTCGTTGACAACCGTGACATTCCTGACATTTGCCTGCAGCACATGGTCGCGGTGATGCTGGTCGACAAGACGGTGTCCTTCCATGCCGCGCACGACAAGCCGCGTATGCAGGATTCCGCCATCCTGAAACAACGCGCCAAGGTCAATCTGGTGCGCGATGACGAACTCGCCAAACTTTTGCCGGTGCGTGAGGCCGTCGTCGAGGTCGAGTTGCAGGATGGTGCGGGGCTTTCGGAGCGGGTCTCTGCCGTGCGCGGGACGCCGCGCAATCCGATGACGCGCGACGAGGTAATCGCGAAGGCGCGCGACCTGACCGCACCGGTGCTCGGACGCGACACATCAACGCGCCTGATCGAAACCATCCTCGACGTCGAGAAGGTCGCGGAAGTTCGCAACCTGCGGCGGCTGCTCCAGCGCGGGTGACGCGCTCAGTAATGCGGATCGTACATCTGCGACTGGACGGATCCGATCAGATCGTTGGGCGGCGGACCGTTGGCAAGGCCGCGCTGATAGGCGACATCCGCGACCGCTGCTCCGATCTGCGCCGACACTTCGCGAATCCGCGGCAGGGCAGGATAGAGACCGCCTTGCTTGAGATCGGCCTCGCTGACCGAATTGGCCAACGCATGCGCGGCGGCCATGAACATCTCGTCAGTCACGAGCCTTGAGCCGCTCGCAATCACGCCGAGGCCAACGCCCGGGAAGATATAGGAGTTGTTGCCCTGGCGTGGCACGAAGGTCGCGCCGTTGAGCTTGACGGAGTCGTAGGGACTGCCGCAGGCGAACAACGCGCGCCCCTCGGTGTGGAAATAAGCCTGTTCAGCCGAACATTCCGATTTCGATGTCGGATTGGAGAGCGCAAACACGATCGGCCGTTCGTTGATCTTCGCCATGGTCTGGAGCACTTCGGGCGTGAAAGCGCCGCCCGCCGCCGCGACGCCGATGATCGCGGTGGGCTTCAGTGTCTGAATCGCCGTCAGGAAGTCGGTGACCGGCGCCTGATCATGTGCAAAGCGCAGCTTGTGCCCGCCAAGCCCGGCCCGATTCTTCACCACCAGGCCTTTGGAATCCACCAGCCAATTGCGCCGCAGCGCTTCGGCTTCGGGCAGGCCTTCGGCCACCATGGCCGACACGACCAGTTCGGCAATGCCGGTCGCTGCTTCGCCAGCGCCAAGGAACAAGAGCCTCTGATCCGACAGCTTGGCGCCGGTCGCGCGCAACGCCGAGAACAGGCCGGCGAGCGCGACAGCCGCCGTGCCCTGAATGTCGTCGTTGAAGACGCAGGCGTCATCGCGATATTTGTGCAGCAGGCGAAACGCCGAGTGGTTGGCGAAATCCTCGAACTGGATCAGCACGCCAGGGAAGGCCGCCCGCGCCGCGGTGATGAACTCCTCGACAAACGCGTCATAGGCCGGACCCGTGATGCGTCTCTGCCGAAGGCCGATATAGTAGGGATCGTTGAGCAGTTCCTCGTTGTTGGTGCCGACGTCGAGCATGACCGGCAGGCACAGCTCCGGATGAATGCCGGCGCATGCCGAATAAAGCGAGAGCTTGCCGACCGGGATGCCCATGCCGTTGGCGCCGAGGTCGCCGAGACCGAGGATGCGCTCGCCGTCGGTCACGACGATGAGCTTGGTGCTGTAGGGCCAGTTGGACAAGATGTCTGCGATGTGGCCTCGGTCGTTGGCGGAGATGAAAAGGCCGCGCGGCCGCTGGAAGATGAGCCCGAACCTTTGACAGGCGAGCCCCACCGTCGGTGTGTAGATCAGCGGCTGGATTTCGTCGATGTGGTCGCAAACGACACGGAAGAACAGCGCCTCGTTGCGGTCATGCAGCGCGTTCAGCGCGATGTATTTTTCGAGGTCACTGGCGAGGCTGCGCAGATTGGTCAGGACACGCTCGACCTGGGCTTGCATCGAAAGCACGGTCGCCGGGAGAAAGCCGCGCAGTCCCAGCGCGTCGCGTTCTTCCTCGGTGAAAGCGGTACCCTTGTTGAGGAGCGGATCACGCAATAGCGCAAGGCCGCGTAGCGAAGATGAATAAGGTGTCGAGCATTCGCTCATACGGTTTGGTCTGCTCAAGACGTTCCCCCGAAAAGAGTTTATCGTTGCGCTCCGGCGCCGGCCTGATGAAGGGGAGGGCGCGAAGCGCCGACACTAACACAAAAAGCCGATGCCGCAGCGCACCAATCACACTGTGTTCTTGCAACATCGCTAAGGGCAATTGCCGTGTCAGGCGCGAGACCGACGTCGTCCGCACGTCGTTGGGCTCAAAGCCGCGGCCGGTCGGCTGCGCCGAGCGGCGTCAGCCTGCAAGCGGTGGATTGCGACGGCGTACCCGGCGAATGGTGGCTCGCTCCCGGAACGATTTTCCGGGATCACGCTGTAGCGATCGCGAACGAGCCGAACAAGGCCGCCACGGCCAGGCCCATGAGGGCGGTGCCAATCCAGCCCAGCGCGATCAGCCACGATCTCGCCTTGAATCGCCCCATCGCCCGCGAATTTGAAACGATCACCATCATCATCGCCATGATCGGGACCGCAACGATGCCGTTGAGCACGGCGCTCCATACCAGCATGTGAATCGCGTCGATGCCGGTAAAACCAAGCCCGAAGCCGATGACGGTGGCGGCCGCGATGATGGAGTAGAATTCGGCCGCCTCCGGGGCCTTGGCTTCCAGCGTGGCGTGCCACCCAAACGCCTCCGCAACGCCATAGGCCGCGGAGCCGGCCAGCACCGGGATCGCCAAGAGCCCGGTCCCGATAATGCCGAGCGCAAAAAGCAGGAAGGTGAAATTGCCGGCCAGAGGACGTAGCGCTTCCGCAGCCTGCGTTGCCGAATTGATGTTTGTGACACCATTGGCATGCAGGACGGAAGCCGTGGTCAGGATGATGAAGAAGGCGATCACGTTGGAGAAGAGCATTCCAACCGTCGTGTCGATCTTGATCCTGTCGAGCTCCAGGCGACCGCCCTTGGCAAGCTCCCGCAATGGGCGGCTCACGCGGCCTTGGTTCATTTCCTCGACTTCCTGCGAAGCCTGCCAGAAAAACAGATAGGGGCTGATGGTGGTGCCCAGGACGGCTACCACCATCATGAGATAGTCGGTGCTGATCGTGGGCCGGGGCCAGACTGCCTCCAGCAGGGCTTTGCTCCACGGCACATCCACCGTGAGCGCGGTCGCGACATAGGCGAACAGTGCGAAAGTCAGAAATTTGAGAAACGGGGCGTATCGGCGATAGGGGACGAAGACCTGCAGCAAGGTCGACGTTGCCGCGAAGATCAGCGCATGCTCGTGGTTGAGCCCACCTATGACCAGCGAAAGCGCCTCGCCCATCGCCGCGATGTCGGCCGCGATGTTGAAGGTATTGGCGGCGACCAGCATGAAAACCAACAGCAGGACGGACCAGCGCGGCGCGAGCTCCTTCACGTTGGCAGCGAGGCCCTTGCCGGTCACCCTTCCGATGTAGGCGCTCACCAGCTGGATCGCGATCATGAAGGGCGTCGTGAGAAACACCGTCCAGAGCAGGCCAAAGCCGAATTGCGCGCCGGCCTGCGAATAGGTGGCGATGCCTGAGGGGTCGTCGTCGGCGGCTCCCGTCACGAGCCCAGGGCCGAGCGATCGAAGCACGTTCCTGATAGTGACCGTCCTGCGTACGGCGTATTTGGAGTCGGCCATAGGTGACCATCATGCGTGAAGGAGACATCACGGATCTTTGAGGCCTGCTTCAAAGCGGTTCGTGCCGAAAAGTTCCAGGCCGGGGAACTAGAGCGTTTTCGAGCGAAGTGGGTACCGGTTCGCGTGAAGAAAACGCGTCAAAACAAAAGACTAGAGCTTCCGTTCCGATTCAATCGGAACGGAAAAGGCTCTAGCCTACCGTTAGTAGGTACGTGAAAGCGGGGCTAACTCGCGAGCGCGATATCAGGAAAAAAAGCCCGCCGAGGTCGCGGGCTTTCGACTGGACACGTGAATCGTCGCAATGACCCTTACGGCTTCGGCTGAGAATCCACCACCGCAAAGGCGATGCCGAGCAGGATGCCAAATCCCATCTCGAAGCCGGGGCAGGCATGGGTCGGGTGAGGTGACTTGCTGCGATCGCCGCCGAACAGCGGGCAGATGTCATTGCCGCCGGCGCGAAGCTCTTCCTGCGTGGCCTGCGCGATGCTGAGATAGATTTTGTCGCCCGCATGCACCTGCACGGGGTTCTTGGTGCCGAGCATGTGGTCTTTCTTCGCCTTCCGCCACAGCCAGTCGGGCGTCGGCTGCATCTGCATCGTCTCGCGCATGGGCGGCTCGACGATCTGATGCGCCTTGACGAACTCGTCCGTCTCCGTGCTTGCATTGAGCTTCGCCTGCAGTGCAAGCAGCGTCGCGGTTCGCTGCCACGTCTTGACGATGGTGACCAAGTTGCCGTTGATGGTCGGCAGCGCGCCCATCATCACGCCAACGATGGTCCGCGCCAGCAGGTCATTGTCTTTCGGGTCCGGAAATTCCTCGAAGAACGCGCGGGTGAGGGCGGCGGTGGGGATCTGGCCCGCGGCGCGCTTCTCGGCGACATATTTGTTGACGGACTCGCGCAGGATCTGGCCGGTTCGCTGACCGAACAAGGTCAAGAGGAAGTCAGGGTCCGGATGCACGATATAACCAGAAGGCGGCGTGTAGTCGCCAGGGCAAAACCCGCCCGAGAACAGATTCGAGATCCGGAAGCCGCCTGCTTTCACATGGACCCCGTCTGGAATATCGAACCAATGGGCGCAGAGCTTGGCGAAGACGACGTCGGAGACCGCCTGGATATCGACAATGCCGTTCGGAGCTGCCACGGTTGCGAGCGCGGCGCGCGTCTCCGCGACGGCGAGATCAAACGCCTCCCTTCTGGTAACGCGACCGATCGCCGCGTTGGCGGGTATCGATTGCCGCTCGTATTCCGCGCCCCAGTCCATCCCGAGATAAATGACGCCGATGCTCTGCTCCATCCGCGGCTGATATCCCTCGATAGTGTAGTTTCCATCGGCGTTGAGCAGCACCTGCTGCACCAGTTCCTTGCTGGTCACCACCACGCCTTCGGGCGTGCGCGCGACGCCGCCTTCCGGATTGATCTTCATGGCGGCTGCCGACTCGACGTGCTTGTCAACCAGATGATCGAGGATCATGCCCCAGACAGTGCCGGCGTCCCGGGCGAATTTTCTTTCCGCGACATTGCCAGAGGAGGGTTGGTCGGCGTCTGCTGACATCGCAATCTCCTTTAAGTTTATCGCGCTACCTGATGCGCCTATAAGTTTATCAATGGATCACATTTTCAAAATTGGTGATAACGCTTTTGTGTCATTCCGGCGTTTTGCACCGCCTTTATCCGCGGCGGTCTGGCGAAAATTCTCGTCAGGAAAAGCGTTGAACGGCTTGGATTATTCGCTTTGCTTCCGACGGGCCGGTCCAGATCAAAAAAGGTCGGGTGCATTGTGCAATCTATGATTGATTTTTGCAAACACAAATTGCGAGCAGTGCGGCTTGAAATTGCTCACGACGGCCAGTCAAGCAGGCTTCGGGCATTGCGGACGTCGCGAGCGGTCTCGCCACCCTCGATCGCCGACAGGATCGGCAGCAGCAGCGCGTGAAGATCGTTGTCCGCCCGCACATCACGCCAGAGGCGGGCGAGATCGGTCGCCGCGCGCAATTCGAGCAGGCGGGCATCTTGGCGTCTTGCGATGTCGATTGCCTGGGTGAAGCAGGCTTCCGCGCGCGACCTGTCGGGCACCGGTTGCTTCAGCGCAAGCTGTCCGCGAAGGCGATGCAGATCGGCGAGCCAGTAACGTTCTCCCGATTGCTCGACGAAGGCAAATCCGTCCGCCAAATCGGCTTCCGCTCTTTCCCAATGTCCTGCAATCAAGGAAACCTCGACGAGATTGCTGATGTGGAGCGAGCTTCCGACCTTGCCGCCCGCAGAGAGCACCGCGTCCAGCGCGGAGCGTTGGGCGGCGATATTGCGCTCCGTGGGCTCGCGCATGGCACGGGCGTAGGCGCAGTGGAAGCTGGCCAACAAACGTATCTGTTCGACTTTCTTCGCGACACAATAGGCAAGGAGCTGGCTGCTGTCGCGCTCCAGGCCCTCAAGATCGCCAAGCATAAGCTCTGGCCAGGTCTTTGCGCAGAACGTTCCCGACGCAACCGTCGTGGCGTGGCCATGATTTGACAATTCGCTCATGACCTGTTCGCTGACGCGCGCCGCGCTGTCGAGCAGGCCGAGCGACAAGCGCACCAATCCTTCGAAGCTGAGGATCGCAAGGCTAGGGTCCCACCCAAACCGGTAGCTGAGCGCCCGTTGCCGGCTCGGGTCGCGATATGTCTTGCCGTTTTGCAGGCTCTCAAGCGCCTGACGGTTCTGGCCCGTATAATATTGATTGGTGCCCAGCATGCGGTAGCCGACGAGCTGGTGGGTCGGATCGTCCCGTCGCTCCGACACTTCGATGATCTGGTGCGCCAGCTCGAAAGCCTGCTGCAATCTTGCCATCAGCGTTGTCGCCGAGCAAAGCCCGAACAGGATGGAAACGCGCTGCAGGTCGGTTCCCACGCCCCGATCGAGGACCTGTTTTGCTTCGGCCATTGCCGCGAAGGTTTCGGGCGCCGAAATGCTCTTCAACGGCACCAGCGCGTTGGCGCGGGCGACCAGGAGGGCAAATTCGAGCGCGTCGCGCTCGGCTCCCGCTGCAATGCTTGGGATCAGCGCGAGACCCGCGCTAGCGTGACGTTCCGCTTCGGCTGGCGCCGATTGCGATAGAGCAAGCTCCGCCGCCGCGAGCCAACTCCGCGCCGCCTGCTCGGAGAGGCCTGCCTCCGTGTGGTGATGCGCGATCGTTGCGGGAAGGTATTCCTCCGCGCTGACACGCCGTTGCAGCGCCAGCGCGATGTCAGCGTGAATGCGTTGGCGGCGGCCGCGCAGCAGCGATGCGTGGGCGGCGTCCTGGACCAGTGCGTGCTTGAACACATAGCTCACATTCGGCGGCGAGCCACGCATGTAGATCAGCTCGGCTTCGATCAATTGGCGCAGCGCGTGCTCCAGCGCGGCTCCCTTGATTGGCGACACCGCCTCCAGGAGCGCGCGGGAGAACTCGCGTCCGATCGCTGCGCCGATCTGCGCGGTCTCCTTGATCGGCGAAAGGCGATCCAGGCGCGCGGTCAGCGAATCGTGCAAGGTCGAGGGGATGGCGAGCGGCGTCAGCGCGGAGGCGAGCACATAGGCGCCATCTTCCTCGCGGACGAGCCCGGATTCCAGCACGCTCTTAGTCAATTCCTCCATGAACAGCGGAACGCCATCGGTCTTTGCCACGATCTGGTCGAGCACCTCCGCCGGCAGCTTCTTTCCCGACGTCATGCGGTCGATCATTGCGACTGCGTCGTGGCGATCGAGCCGGTTGAGCGACAGCGCTGCAAAATTATCAAGAGCGTGCCAGGGCGCGGCGAACTCGGGGCGTCCCGTCGCTACCAAGAGAATCGGCAGACGACGCATTTGCTCCACCAACCGATTGGCGAGGTCCAGCGACGTCGGATCGAGCCAATGGATATCTTCCACGACCATCAAGAGCGGCGCCTGCTTTGCCGAGCCGGTCGTCATCGCGAGCAGCGCGGCGATGGTCCGTTCCTTCAGTTCAGCTGGTTCGAGATCCGGCGCCTGGTAACGCTGCCCGGTCGGAATCGCCAGCAGCGAGGCCAGATAGGGCATGATCTCGTCGCTGTGCAATCCGGTGGATTCGATCATCCTTTGAAGCTTGGAGAGCCGCAGCGCGGCCGGTTCACCGCCTGCGAAGTCGGCCGCGTGCCAGATCTGGTCGATCACCGGATAGAACGCGTCATTGACATGGTGCGGCGAGCATTGGTAGCGCAGCTCCCAGTGATGTTGCTCGCTGATCCGCTCGCGCAGCATCGCCAGCACGCGCGACTTGCCGATGCCGGCCTCCCCCGATAGCAGCGCGACCTGGCCTTCTCCCTTGGCCGCGCGGTCCCAGCGCTCGACCAGCACTGCAATCTCCTGTTCTCGTCCGATGAACGGTGTCAGGGCTCCCGAACGCGATGCTTCGAACCGGCTGACATTCTCTCGTTCACTCAGGATGAGCCAGGCCGCGACCGGCGCGTTGAAGCCCTTGAGCGTTTGTGGCCCAAGCGCCTTCAACTCGAATTTGTTGCCGAGCAGCTGACGCGTCGATTGCGAGATCATGATGGTGCCGGATTCGGCGAGGGATCGCAGCCTCGCGGCGAGATTGGCAGTATCGCCCACGACGCCTCGCTCGCGCGCTTCGCCTTCGCCGATCAGCTCGCCCACCACGACGAGACCAGTCGAAACGCCGATACGCATGTCGATCGCGGCGCCGCGCTCGCGCCGCAGCACGGCGACGGCCTTCAGCAAAGCGAGACCCGCGCGAGCCGCGCGCTCGGCATCGTCTTCATGTGCGCGCGGGTAGCCGAAATAGATCGTGGCGCCGTCGCCGACCCACTTTGCGACATGGCCGTCGAAGCGCGCGACCGCGGCCGTGACGGCGCCCTGAAACCGCACGGATAAGATCGGCCATGTCCTCGGGATCGAGTTGCGACGTCAGCGTGGTCAGTCCGAGGAGATCGCAGAACATGACGGTCATGTGACGGCGCTCCGCGCCATCCTGTGCAGGAGCTTCGACCGCCGCAACGGGCCAGGCCGTACCGGATGCATCGCTGGTGAGCTGGCGGACCGCGCGCAGAATTCTCAGCCTGTGCCCGAGCGGAATACCGATATCGATGAGGTGCTGATCGGTCAGCTCCGGCAGCACGTCCGGTTCGATCCGGTGCGCCCTGAATACGGCCTCGTACTGGTCAAGGCCGAGGCTGCTCAGCCAGGTCCTTACATCCATCTATGTTGGTCTCCCCACCCAGCTCAGCGTCGATGATGGGCCGGAGGACAGGTTCTGTCCAGAACCGTCATGCTTGGCAAGCTCGATCTATAGTTGTTTTTATGAAAGACATCTAATCCATTACTTGTGCGATGGAAGCTCGGCTTGCGGTTCGACCGCGGGATTGACTCGTCGGGCAAATCAAGGGCATATCGTCATCGTCGCAAAGAGCCTGTAGCCGAGACACGGCTGCGGGCTTTTTAATTCAGTGACTTGTTTAATTGACCTGCAGCACTCTAACGCCGCCGCGTCTCACTAAACGTGATCTGCACCACAATATTTCGACGCACGAGTTGCGTCGCGGGGAGGGGGAGTTCCAGGGGGCAACTAGCGCACGCTGACGAATGTGCCCCAGGCGGCCGCCAGCGCGGCAGCGACCAGAACGTAGGAGGGATGATCACAGAACGCGCCGCCATATTCGCACATGGGACCGCCGACCGAGCCGATCTCATGGTTGCCGGCGGCATAGAACAGCCCGGACAGGGTGGCCAGTGCGGCGGCGACATAGTACATCGAAGGCTCGCGGTTCTCTTGGTCAACTGCGCTTAGATTGCGTCCTTGACACGTCGGGCAAATCAGGGGCAGATTGACATCATCGCGAAGAATATACGGCCCGCGCCGCAAAGTCGGCAGCGGGCTTTTTCGTTGTCGCGGCGCAAAGTTGAAAAGTCGGTTTCGGCTTCTCAAACGCGGTCTGCCGCATTTTCGTAAAATTTGACACGTCGGGCAAATCACTGGCATAGTGACATCATCGCAAGAACTTCGAAGCCCGCGCCGGAAACGGCCGCGGGCTTTTTGCTGGCCAATCCTGCTTGCCCATCGGACGGCGGCCCGCATGTCAGGACGCCTCACCCTCCCACGCGCGTCGTCGGAAAGCGCGTCGTCGTCCGTCCCATTGCGTGTCGCCGCATGCGCGCGACGATCATGCTGCCCGAGCGTGGCGAAAGCCACGGCTGGCGCGGCCCCTTGGTTTGCGAGGGATAGGGTTCGCGCCCGAAATGATCGCGCCGATCGCGATCGTGCCGCGCATCTTGTTTTTGGAAGAGGCCAGCAGATGACGGCGTATCTGATCTCGCTCGCGCTCACGGGCCTTGTTGCCATCGTCATCGCCGAAGGATTGTCATGAGCGCTGTTATCCCAAGGCCCGGCGATCGCACCATGGACCATGCCGACACGGCGCCGAGCGAATACGCGCCACCGGAAAACCATGTCCCAGAATAGCGAAATGTCCAGAACGCTCACCGAGATCCGCTCATTAGCGCGAAGCCACACGAGAACGGCGATCAACGTCCTTGTCGGCGTCATGCGCTCGAAAGACGCGACCCATGCGGCGCGCGTCTCCGCCGCCAACGCGATTCTCGATCGCGGCTGGGGCAAGGCCGCGCAAGCCGTGGGAAGCAGCGACGACGGTGCGCTCGAGCTGATCCATAGAATCGAGCGTGTCATTGTCCATCCTGATCCCGACAGCAAAAGCGTTTGAGCCGCTGCTTGCGGCAACAATCACTGGGGCCACGGCGGCGGGGATTCGCGCGCGGCTTTTGATGCTGTCAAACAATACGTGATACAACCGAAAGTAGATTGATCGAATTCATGTTTTGTTCTATCGACGCTGATTGGCTGATGGTCGGCCGAATGGCCGCGACACACGGGCGATCTAGAGACATGGATACGATGAGTTGGCGTTCAGTTTGGGTTGTGAGAATTGCTTGCGCAACGTCGTGTGACACGGCCATCGACGTCCATCAACGATAACACAGCAGTGGAGCGGATTTTGAGGTTTGCGAGAACTGCCGCCGGCAAGGCATTGCCGGCGGCAAGTGAGAACGAAATCAGCGCGCCGAAAGGACCGGCATCTTGTTACTAGAACTCACGATGTACTGGCTTCCGCTGATCGCACTCGTTCTGTCGTCGCTAGGGCTCATCGTTTTGAAGCGGGTATCTGGACTTCCGCCATGGGTGCAGCGCTTGACTGACCCTCCGTTCTATTTCGTTTCGGTGCCCATCGCCACGCTCATCGTTGGGATCGAAATACTGGCAATTGGTGTTTTGGCTTACGTTGGCTGGTGCCTTGTGTACCACAATTGGCTGCTCGGAATTGGTCTGATTTTTCTTTGGACCGTGTGTCTGGTCACCGGCTTTTCACCTCCAGTGTTGACAGACCAAGTTGTAGGATTGCTTCCAGACACTGTTGTCTTAGTTGCATTTTGCGCCGCGCAATTTCTCGGCGGTCGTCTGCTGTGGCGGACGCTTTGGCGGGACAGCGAACGCGAATACCCATCGAACAAGACAATGCAGCACCTCAAAATCTTGTTTCTCTTGTTCGTCTTCGCACGGGTATTCCTAAACATTAGGCATTTCGTCCTTACCAATGGGGGAGGAGCCTTGCCCGTGATCTGAGAGTTGTTAACGACAACGTCGTGTGACACGGCCATCGATGTCCATCGACGACAACACAGTGGAGCGGGTTTTGAGGTTCGCGAGAACTGCAGCCGGCAAGGCATTGCCAGCGGCAAGTGAGAACGAAAACAGTGCGCCGGAGGGATGGGCAGCTTGTCGTTAAGACGACTCATCCTTGAGCTGATAGCCGGGGCTCCGCTGATCGCGCTCCTGCTGTCGTCGCTCGGGCTTATCATGTTGAAGCGGATATCAGGGCTTCCGCCGTGGGTGCGACGCTTGACGATCCCTCCGTTCTATTTCGTCTCGCTATCCATCGCCACGCTCATTATTGGAATGGAAGTGCTGGTAGTGGATGTTTTTGCATGGCTTATCCGGCGCGTATCAACCTCCGCCTAATCGCAACTGTAGCCGATGCACGAATTCAGCTAACGGCGTCTGATCACGCTCACCGGCAGCACCGCCGATGCGATCCTCGAGCCCGAGCAACATCATCCGAATTATCTGAGGCAGTCCCCGTTTCGACGGGGCCGATGCAGTTCGCCTTGTGGTGGCTTGGAAGGAAGAAGGCGGCCGCCGTGCAAATCAGCATGATGGCCGCAGCAGTTACGAGTTGTCCGGACATGGTAGAATGATACTACCAGTCCAAACCGGCGTGAAGAAAGGCGCCGCCTGTCTCGGTGGCTTTCGTCACTCGGGCGGATGAATTTCTGTTGATGTGTCTTGTGAGCGCGCACGCGATCGTCCTGCGATGATCGCTTGCAACTAAATGACACGGATCATCCGATGCTCACGCTTATGAGCAACAATCATAGATTGTATTTACTTTGAGGTGGCGTGATAGCGCCGTCCATCAGCCCGCAAGGCGGTCATTTTCCATAATACCCTCGGTCGATATTTCGCGCCTGTGCTTAGGCGGAAAGATTGGCACGCTTCTGCTTCGCCAAATACGAATCGAAAATGTCGCGAGAATGATCAGGCGATGAACGCACGGCGTGACGAAGATATCAGGGCCATCGTGGCCGAGACATTGGCTGAGCAACAAAGGTATGCTTGCCGATCTTCATCGGCTGACGTTCTTCGACAGCGCACCTGTTCCGCCGTTCGACTGCGGGCATTGGTGGCTTGCGTTCCATGAACGCGTGCCGGTTGCCTTTGCCGGACTGGTGCCATCGACGCATGCGCAGAACGCCGGATATTTATGCCGTGTCGGCGTGGTCGATCGACACTGGGGACGGTCGTTGCAATCGCGGTTGATGCGCGCGATGGAGGCGCGCGCCCGGCGCAACGGCTGGAGCTTTGTGGTCTCGGATACGACGGATAATGTGGCCTCGGCAAATAATTTCATCAAAGCGGGCTATCGGCTTTATCAGCCTCGACACCCCTGGGCTGGCCTCACACGTTATATTGGCGAAAATCCATCGTTTAGGGAAGCGGCTGACATCCCAACCCCCGCGATAAGCGCCCGATAATTCAGCACGCAGGTTGTGTCCCTCGGCATGACCGATAAATGGTCCAAGAAGGCACTCCGCCCGGTGGCATCTGCCACCGGGCTTTTTTGCGTTTCAGGCCCAGGCTCGCCACGCGGTGCTGCATGGCCTCGTGCGCGAGAAGCTATTGTCGGTTCAACCGAATGAACCCTAAAGTCGGCGGCAAAGCATCGACTTCACCATCGTCACCAAAAAACGACAGAGGAACGCCTCGCCATGACCATCAGACCATCATTACCTGACCGCCTGCCGCGCGCGAAAGACGCGCCGACCGCGCTCGACGGTCTGCTGGTTGTGGACTTCACGCGCGTGGTCGCCGGCCCTGCCTGTACACAGACCCTCGCGGATTTCGGGGCCGAGGTAATCAAGATCGAGAACCCTGAAGGGGGCGACGACACGCGCGCCTACGAGCATGCGGACATCGGAGGCGAGAGTGCCGCCTATATAAGTCTCAACCGCAACAAGCGCGGCATCGCGCTTGATCTCACGGTACCTGCAGCGCGTGACGTTGCGCGAGAGCTGATCGGCAAAGCGGACGTCGTCATTGAGAATTTCTCGGACGGGGTCATGAAGAAGTTCGGGCTCGACTATGAGACCGTCGCGTTAACCAATCCGCGCCTCATTTATTGCTCGATCTCCGCCTATGGCCGCAAGGGACCTTTTGCCTCGCGACCCGGCTTTGACCCGATCACACAAGCCGAGAGCGGATTCATGTCACTGAATGGCTTTGCCGACGGGCCGCCGGTCAGGACCGGACCGCCGATCGTCGACATGGCGACCGGCATGTCGGCATGTAACGCGATCCTGCTGGCGCTGATCGCTCGCGACCGGCTTGGACGAGGTCAGCATGTCGAGGTTGCCTTGTTCGACATTGCGATGTCCATGACCGGCTTTTACGGCATGGCCTATCTGATCAACGGGACGAATCCCGGCCGCTTCGGTAACTCGCCAAACGGATCGCCGACCGTTGGCCTTTACGAGGCGGCGGACGGTCCACTTTATATGGCCTGCGCGAACGACCGTCTGTATCGCCGGCTGGTGACCGAAGTGCTGGAGCGGCCCGATCTCATATCCGATCCGGCGTTTGCGACGCGCAGGGCACGTACGGCCAACAAGGAGAAATTGCGCGCGATCATCGCCGGCGTTTTCGCCAGCGATACGCTCGAACACTGGATGGCCAAAATGAAAAAGGCCAATGTCCCGGTCGGCTATCTTCGTACAGTCGAGCAAGGGTTCAATGCACCTGAAGCCCGCGAACGCCACCGTCTCAGCCAGATCCCGCATCCGACCGCGGGGGCCGTCCCAAATATTGAGACACCACTCACGATGGGGCTAACCCCCTGCATCGAGCCGGTGGCCGCGCCGCTGCTCGGCCAACATACCAACGAGGTGCTGCGAAAGACGCTTGGCTACGATGACCGGCGGATCGCCGAACTTGCTGGAACGGGAGTGTTTGGCAAGGCACGAAAAACCGCCTGAAAATGCCGAAGTTCTGTCAAGCATCGATCTTACGCATCAGCACTAGCCTGACGGCATCTAATCGTGCTTTGATATAGCGCGACAAGAGATCTCAAAATAAGCCGTGTGAAGCGGTGGTTAGAGCATGATCCGGAAAAGCATGCCCCGCACTTGTTGCGGGGTGGAAACCGGTTGTCCCTCGCGACAAACGCGGAATGCGTTTGCGCGGAGATCATGCTCAAACTAAAGAGCTAGAGCATGATGGTGATTCCACCTAATCACGTCATGCTCTAGCGGTTCATGCCGCCGGCCCGAGAAGCCAAAGGGAGCATGATTTGGGAATGCCCGGCCGTACGCTGTTGGCCAAGAT
>Ga0210406_10003027_pt1 | contig 18707 bp, 14 predicted proteins | sample IncBWC30MmetaG_FD_155454 | JGI IMG/M metagenome (GOLD analysis project Ga0210406, IMG submission 155454) | Forest soil microbial communities from Barre Woods Harvard Forest LTER site, Petersham, Massachusetts, United States - Inc-BW-C-30-M | ecosystem: Environmental > Terrestrial > Soil >... | reverse complement strand
GTTTTCCGCGGCGCCAAGGAAGTTGTCGCGCAAAAAGAGAACAATTCCGAACTTTCCGCTGACAGCAGCAACACGATAGAAGTCCGCATCAACCGGCGTTCCCGGATGCTGGTGAAACATCAGATTGCCCTGGAAATTGTCTGGCCCAGCCGCAGTCTGTCTTCCGCTCTGCAACATGGCGCCGCTCCCGAGCGTGCGAGCGCCACGTTGGCCCGCTAACCCCTCTCTCTAGAATCATTGAAGTTCACAGTTAAGGTGAGCTTCCCACACCCCGAGGATGGGCCAAACGAGGGGAAGCGCTGGTATTCCTGAGTCCGGGCCTGGTCATGGGAAGATTCCAGCACTGGAATCAGCTCGCGTTCAGAGTCGGCGGCAGATTCCAGATTGCCGCAGCACCAGTCCGAGCCAGCGCAAGGGTGAAGAGAGATTTGTGAAGTGGATTCGAAGGAGTGGCAAGAGGGGGATTTAGGAGCGGTGGGCCAGTTTCAGATAATCCGAGTTACCGGGAGTTAGAAAGAAAAACTGCGGTCCCTAAGCTCTCCGCCATGATATAAAGGGCCGATCTTGCAGCGATTGCGATTGAACTGTTTCTCCTCCGACCCCATGATGTTTCGACTTCTTGCTGGTCACAAAATTATGTCACTTTTGGCCTGCATCTGTCTCTCAGCGGGCACAAGCTCGCTGTTAGCGCGCGAAAATCAAGGCATCGGTCCAAAAGACATACAAACCATTCTCACTGTAAGCGATGTTCAACTTTCGCCAGATGGTCATCGAGTTGTTTTTCTCGTTCGTGACCCACAGGGGGCGAAAAACCAGAAAGAAGGTGGTCCCAATAGACTCTGGGCTGTGAAGACAGACGGCGCTGAAGTTCCGCAAGAACTGGCCAAGAATCTAAAGAACGCTGAATTTCCACGTTGGGCACCTGACGGACATTCGTTAGCCTTCCTTTCCAAGGGCGTCCAATCATCTGACAACAAAGAGGAACCCGGAAATCAAATCTATTTGCTACGAGGCGAGAGTACGAAGCCAGAAAGACTGACTTCTACAAAGGGGGGAGTTGGCTGGTTCGAGTGGTCTCCAAACAGCAAACTGATTGCTTTTGTGACGCGAGGTCAGAATAGCGAAGCAGACTTAAAGAAGGAATCCGAAGGAGACGATGCATTTGAAGTAGATAGAAATCTCCCATTTAGCCAGTTATGGGTTCTGTCACTCGCTGACGGGAGCGTACTGCAGGTGCCTCAGCAAGGTTTTGAAATTAAGACTCTTGCTTGGTCACCGGACGAATCGGAATTTGCAGCCTTCATCGTTCCAACGCCAATTCTGAATGATGCGTTCCATCCTTCGCTCGTTGTCATAGACCGCGCGACAGGAAAGGTCGTAAGGACGCTGAGCAAGAAGGCCGGGCTACTTCCGACTTTACAATGGTCACCGAATGGACAATTCATCCTGTTCAACGAATTGTCGCAGCCACCGCCAAATAGCATCTGCTCTTGGTACTTTGCTACCGTTCCTTCGGCGGGAGGTCCAGTGCGACCAATCTTGGGAGATCGGCCTTTCGACGTCCTTGACGCACAATGGTCGCCTGATTCTACTCATGTGGTCGCACAGATATTTGCAAACACACAAGGGTACCTTGCAAGCGTTGACACGCGGGATTCTACCTTCGTGAAACTTGCAGATGTTTTTACCTCACGTGGAGATTTCAGATTCAGTACCAACGGTCGGCTTACGGCCTATCTGAATCAGTCGACCACTTCCCCCAATGATGTGTGGGTTGTGGGGAGCGATAAGTCCGCAACCAGATTGACAAATTTGAACCCTCAGATTTCGGGATGGAATCTCAACCCCATTGAGGTCGTGCACTGGAAAGATACGCAGGATGGCCTTGACCTCGACGGTTTGTTGGTTACCCCGCCGGGATTTCAAAAGGGCCGCCGCTACGCCACGATAGTCCAGACACACAGTGGGGACAATGCATGGTGGAGAGGTTGGCTGGCGAGTTGGAGCGATTGGGCACAACTTCTCGCATCCCATGGTTATGTGGTCTTCCTTCCAAACACGCGAGGAGTAATAGGGAGAGGGGTAAAGTTCCACGACATGGGTTCCAACGGGGGCGGACTGGCCGTTCAAGACCTTCTAGACGGCGTGGATTACCTCGTGTCCGAAGGTATTGCCGACCCCAATCGACTCGGTATCGGTGGATATAGCAATGGTGGCAATGCAACGATGTATGCCATCACGCGCACTACCCGATTTAAAGCAGCTATAGTGCTCGCAGGAGTGTCTGATTTCTTCAGCTATGTCGGTACTTCCAGTATCGGAAATCCCACAATCGATCTTCGGTTTAAGGGCGTTGGTCCGTACGCGGACCGTGGGCCATACGACAAAGAGTCGCCCATCAGCAACGTTATAAAATGCAAGACAGCTACCCTTTTGCTCTACGGGGAGCAGGACACGGCGGTCACTCCTGGTCAAGGGTATGAATTCTATTACGCGTTAAAGCGGCTTGGCGTTGAGGCTGAGATGGTGACCTACCCCCGGGAAGGTCATTGGGTCGATGAGCCATACCACGAAATTGACGTGCAAAGCCGAGTGCTGAACTGGTTTGACGAGCACCTGTTGGAGTAAACAGCAGAACTGGCTAAGTCCTGTGTGACTTGCCAATCGGAAACTGAACCGCGGGGCGAAAAAAAGTATAGATGGCTGGGCGAATGCCAAGCGCCTAGGTAGTGAGAATCAGACGCCCCACCCGTATTTTTCGGCGTGCTCGAAGGTGCGCTGCATTTCGTCGTGGAGCATGTCGTTGAAAACGGAGCACGCGACGGTTTTCTTGCCGGGTTCGGCGATATCGGCAGTGCGGACGCCGGTGTTGAGGACGCGGACGAGGGACTGCTCGGCCCAGTCGGCTTCGAGGCTGAGGCCGAAAGTGTCGCGCAGCATCATCGTGGCGCTCAAGATGGAACCGATGGGATTGGCCATGTCTTTTCCAGCCAAAGAGGGCGCTGAGCCGTGAATCGGCTCGAACATCGGCGCGCTGGTGCCAAAGCTGGCGGATGGGATCAAGCCGATAGAGCCGACAAGCGCCGCGGCGGCATCGCTCAAAATATCTCCAAACATGTTGGTGCTGAGCATCACGTCGAATTGCGTGGGCTTCAGCGTCAGCTGCATGGCCGCGTTGTCCACATACATGTGCTCAAGCTTCACGTTGGGATAGACCGTGCCCATGGCGGAGACAGTGCGACGCCAAAGCTGCGAACTCAAAAGAACGTTGTGCTTGTCCACTGAGCAGAGCCGCCGCGAACGGGCTTCGGCGCGCGTGAACGCGAACGCGGCGATGCGCTCGATCTCCGGCGTGGAATAGGATTCGGTGTCGAAGGCGCGCTCGACGCCGTTTTCCTTAACGTTGCCCCGCTCGCCAAAATACATGCCGCCGGCAAGTTCGCGCACGATTTCCAGGTCAAGGTCGCCAAGGCGCTCCGGTTTCAGCGGAGAAATTCCGCGCAAGGGTTCGATAACTTTCACCGGGCGCAGATTGACGTAGAGGCCGAGCCCTTTGCGAAGATCGAGCAGTCCGGTTTCCGGCCGCTTGCCAACGGGCAGCGAATCCCACTTGGGGCCGCCGACCGCGCCGAGGAAAACGGCGTCGGCTTTCCTGCACGCGTCCAGAGTTTCGTTGGGCAGCGGTGCGCCGGTCTTGTCGATCGCGGCGCCCCCGACGGGCATCTCGATGAACGTGAACTGGTGATGAAATTCGCGCGCGCATTCCTGCAGAACGTTGGCGGCGGAACGCGTGACTTCCGGACCGATGCCGTCACCGGGAAGAAGGACAATCGTCTTTTTCAACTTCATGGCCTGGCCACCCCGAGAAAAATTCTTTGCATTGTAGCTCAGGCCTTCAGGCCTGAGGCTTTCCCTTGCGGCGGCACGATCTCGCCCCCGCCACGAAAACCCTCGCCCCTGAAGGGGCGAGCTGCAGAAACTACGCGGCCGAAGATGCTTCGTTCGCCACGGCAACGGCTTTGCGGCGAATCACTTCATGCGCAATGGCCATCAGGTCGCGCGCGCGAACGTTCTTAGACTCATCGGCGAGCGACGTGACGCGGCGATAGCACTCCGCGAGCTCGGCGTCGGAGGCTTCATAGCCAAGTTCCTTGAGCGACTGGCGCAGCGCGTTGCGGCCGGAGTGCTTGCCCAAAACGAGCGAGCGCGACGGCACGCCGACGGCTTCCGGTGAAATAATTTCGTACGTGAGCGGGTTTTTGATGATCCCGTCCTGGTGGATACCGGCTTCGTGCGCAAAAGCATTGGCGCCCACGACAGCCTTGTTCGGCGCAATCACCGCGCCAGTGATTTCGCTCAGCAAGCGGCTCGACTTGTACAGTTCCTTCAGGTTGAGTTTCGTGGCGACGCCAAAGCTATCCTTGCGCACGGCGAGTGCGACCGCAATTTCTTCCAGCGCGGCGTTCCCGGCCCGTTCGCCGATGCCGTTGACGGTGCACTCAATCTGCCGCACGCCGGCGCGAACGGCCGCCAGCGAATTGGCAACTGCGAGGCCCAGATCATCGTGGCAATGGGCGCTCAGCGTGATGTGCTCGGGATCACCGAGGTATTCGCGGACTTTCAGGAACATCGCGCCATACTCTTCGGGAACGGCGTAACCGACAGTGTCCGGCAAATTCAGCACGGTGGCGCCGCTTTCGACGGCAATCCGGCAAGCCTTGCAGAGAAATTCAATCTCGGTGCGCCCGGCGTCTTCGGCGGAAAATTCGATTTCTTCCACGTAATTGCGCGCCAGCTTGATCATGGAGCCGATGGCTTCGAGCGCCTGCTCGCGCGTAAGGTGCAGCTTGGCCTGCAGGTGCAGATCGGAGGTGGCGAGAAAAACGTGCATGCGCGGGGATTTCGCCGGCTTCAGCGCCTCGACAGCGGCAAGAATGTCGTCTTTGCGGGCGCGGGCCAGCGCGGCGATGGGAACATCGCGCACTTCTTTCGCAACCGCCTGCACCGCTTCCAGGTCGCCGCGGGAGGCGATGGGAAAACCCGCTTCGATAATGTCCACGCCCAGGGCCGCAAGCTGGCGGGCCATGCGGATCTTTTCCTCAGTGTTCATGGAAAAGCCTGGCGATTGTTCTCCGTCGCGGAGGGTCGTATCGAAAATTTGTACGTGGCTCATAGCTACTCCAGAGACCTGAGCTTCCAGTAACGCACGCCGGGGGGTTCTAGTCCAATTTATCTTCATTCTGTAATTGATAATTCTAGCTTATACTAGCATTTAGGGTTGCCGCCGCCCGAATGTCGCCCGGGCCAGTCGGAACCCTGAAATCCAACACTTTTGAGGGTCCGACTGCCCTGCCCTCCGACATGAGGTTTGCGTATGGATCTTGCCGAATTACAGGTCTTTTTGATGGTTGCGAAGGAAGGCAGCTTCTCCCGGGCGGCGGAACGCCTCTACCGGACGCAGCCGGCGGTCAGCCTGACCATCCGAAAACTGGAAGATTCGCTGGAGCAGCCCCTGTTTGTGCGCGGGGCACGGCCGGTGCGGTTGACGGATGCGGGGACGCTGCTGCGCGAGTATGCCGAACGGCTGCTGAACCTGCGCGACGAGGTGAAAAAGGGCCTGCTGGAGCTGGAAGGGCTGAAGCGCGGCGAGCTTTCGCTGGGCGTCAATGAGAGTTCGATTCACGCGCTGCTGCCGGCGCTGGCGGCTTTCCGCGAAGCGCATCCCGGCGTGCAGGTTCGCGTGCACCGCATGTTTTCGCGCGACATTCCGCACGAAGTGGTCAACTACCGGTTGGACCTGGGCGCGGTTTCCTTTATCCCGCGCGACGCGCAACTCCAGGCCACGGAAATCCTGAAGGACGAACTGACACTGGTAGTGCCGCCAAAACATCCGCTGGCAAAGCGCAAGGAAGTGGAGATTGAGGAACTGGGCAAGGAAGCATTCATCGCTCACATTGTGGAATCGCCGTTCCGCCGGAAGGTAATCGAACTGTTTGCGCGCCACCGCACGGCGCTGGACATGCCGATGGAAATGCCCACGATCGAAAGCATCAAGCGATTTGTGCAGATGGGCATGGGCGTGGCGATTGTGCCGCGCATGTGCGTGGCCTGGGAAATAGAACATGGCTGGATGAAGGAGGTGCACGTGAAGCAACTAAGCATTCCGCGGCATCTCTACATCATTTCGCGTCGCGGAGCGCGGCTGCCGCATACGGCGGCGGAGTTTATGCGGTTGTTGAAAAAAACCTGATTGTTTCGCATCCCGTTTATTCTTAGAATTGTCAAAAGCGACAGAAATCCAAGAGGAGCGGGACATGCCCCGGCCCTACAGCTGGAATGCGCTGTGACAGGAATCGCTCCCACCGGGGCGCTGGCTCCAGTATCCTTGTGATTTGACGGAGGGGCGGAGATGGCCCCATCTAAATATGATCAGCGGACTGACCATACTGGCGATCGGCTTCTTTCTGGGGATGCGCCACGCCACGGACCCGGATCACGTCATCGCGGTTTCGACCATCATCAGCCGCGAGCCATCCATTGGGCGCGCGGGTTGGATCGGCGCGCTCTGGGGCCTGGGACATGCGCTAACGATTCTCCTGGTCGGTACGGCGATTATACTTTTTAACGTGGCGATTCCGACGCGCGTCGGCCTGACGATGGAATTCGCGGTCGGGCTGATGCTGATCCTGCTGGGGATTCTGAACCTGACCGGCGTTACGCGCTGGTTGAGCGAAAAATTCTCTCCCGCGCATCCACGGGTCATCGGGGAGCACGTGCACGTCCATGGACACGGCTCGCACGTGCATTATCATTGGCATTCGCACCAGCCGGCAGCGGAACATCATGGAACAGCGCTAGCGGCGCCGGGATGGCTGCGCGCCCCGTTCGCCAAGCTGGGAATTTTCCATTCACTTCGGCCGTTGTTGATCGGCATCGTTCACGGCCTGGCGGGTTCGGCGGCGGTGGCGCTGCTGGTGCTGACCACAATCCACGACCCACGCTGGGGCGTTTTCTATCTGCTGATTTTTGGCGTCGGAACGATTGCGGGGATGATGCTGATTACGGTGGCGCTGGCGTTGCCGTTTTCATACACCGGGACGCGCTTTGCCTGGGTGAATCGCGGGCTCGTTACCGCTTCGGGAGTGCTAAGCCTTTGCTTTGGACTGTTTGTTTCCTACCAGATTGGATTTGTGGACGGCTTGTTTACCAGCCATCCGAATTGGACGCCGAAATAAAACCGATCGTCCCAAGATTTGTAGCTCAGGCCTTTTAGGCCTGGGGGTTTCCGTACCCACAATGCCAATTTGCCAACGCAGTGGAAATCATCACCCCTGAAGGGGTGAGGTACAGGCCTCGTCAAACTTTTTTCGCGGCGGCCTCTTCGACAGTTTTGTAAATGGGGAGCAGGTTCTGCAGGCCGGCCACCGTTACCACGGCAAGGGCTTGCGGCGGCAATGCAGCCAGGCCGAACTCTTTGCCTTGATTGCGCCGGCTGACGAACAGCGAAACCAGCGCACCCACGCCGGCGGAGTCCAGAAAGCTTACCCCGTTCAAATCGAGAATTAGCCGCTGCGCAGCTTCCGCGCGAAGCTTGGGCAGGAATTCGTTGACAGTCTCGATGCTCAATTTCCCACTGGCCGTGTAAATCGTAAGCGCTTCCGTGCTGCTGGACAGCTTTTCGACGTCAAGTTTAAATGGCGGCATAAGCGTTTCAATCTATCCGAAAGTCGGTTGGGCCCGCATTAACATCCATTCACAGACATTAACGCCAGAGTTCTCATTTGAAAAGGGGGATCTGGAGACCGGAAAGGTGGAGGAACAAGGGGCCAGCTCCATTTTGGAACGCCATCCGGAAAGACCTCACAGCGGCCTGTTCCAATTTGGAACATAGCTGCAGCACTATTTACCATCTCTTTTATACACTTTTGATTGACGCTCTAATCTCCACACGCTAGTCTCGCTCCAGGTTTCCCTCTTATCTCGTTTACAAGCTGAACCCCGCGTTCGGCGCAAGGAAGTTTGGAATGATCTCACCCCCTTCCAGCGGCAACCGCCGCCGTTGTGTTATTGCGTTTTCTTTTGTCGCTGCGCTTGCTTCCAGCTTGGGAAGTTTCCGCATCGCCGCTCAGACGCCGCAACCGTGGCTGTTCGTGGAAACGATCGCGAACACAAAACCCACCGGCGCATTGACTTTTCTGCGCGACGATTCCAGCGGTGTGTTGACGCTCCTTGCGGGCTCGCAAACCACGTTCACGAATCCCTGCGGGCCAGCCACAATCGACCCCAAAGGCCGTTTCCTTTACGGGTATTGCGCCGACGGGCTTTCAATGTACGCGCTGAACACAACGACGGGCGCGGCGACAGAAATTGCCACGTCGCCCTTCCAGGCGTCGACGGGGCAGTTCGGCGTACTTGTTGTCGCGGAGAGTTCGGGGCAGTTCGTTTACCTGGTAAAGTCCGACCTGCTGCAGGCGCCGGCAACGAGCACGTTGACGCTGGACACGTTTCATGTCGACGCGGCGACTCCGGCGCTGGTGCCGGTGAGCAGCCAGACGTTGCCGATCGCGGGCGCGTGGGTGGACGGCGGCGCCGTGGGAGATCCGAACGGCCACGGCATCGCCATCCTGATCAACCAGTTCCCTTCTCCGCCGACCCAGTTTCCCAATGCGCTCCTTTACTTGATTACTTTTGATCCGGTGAGCGGCGCGGCCACGCTGGACCCGACGGGTGGAGCGGTAATCGGCAGCCGGGGCCTGGGCATTCGCGTCAGCACACGGGGAAATTTCCTGGCGCTCGGATACGGCTCAAGCCGCGCGTCGCTTTCCATGTATCAGGTAAATCCCCTGAATTTTGCGCTGACCTCTTTGGGCACCGAGGACCTGGGCAGCGAGCAGAGCCCCACGGGCGCCGATCAGATGTTTCCGAACACGATTTTTTTCGATCCCACGGGACAGGTAGCGTATGTGCAGGTGCCGCTTTCCGGAACTTCGAATTGCGTTAATTGTTTCGAACTGCTGGATAGCAGCACATTCCTGGTGCTGCCTTCGTCGCCGATGCCCGTGTCTAACGCAAGCTTTTTGACCTCCGTGCAAAATCCGCAGGCTCCATTTACCTATTCTGCCAGTTCAGCTAACAGCGTTTTCGGCATCAGTGTGTATGAAGTTGATCCGGGAACCGGGTTGCCGAGCCAATCGGGCGCGATCAGCCAGCCGTTTTTCCAGCAGTCCACGCAAGTTGTGCCGGTGGTTGCCTCGCTGGGCCCCGCGGGCGGTCAAGGGACAGTGGGTCCGGTGTTGTCGCCGAACGCTCTGGGCCTGAGCTTCCCCGATACGGTGACTGGACAGAAAAGCGCGTCGCAATCGATCACGTTGACCAGCAGCGGCGATCAGGCGGTAAGTTTCCAATCCGTTTCGGTGACCGGAGCAAACGCCGCCGATTTCGAGGAGAGCGACAACTGCGTCTCAACGGTGGTGCTGCAGCCCAAGCATTCGTGCACAATTTTCATGATTTACGCGCCCACGAGCGTTGGCTCAAGTCTGGCAACATTAAATGTTCTGGATAGCGCTGTGGGAAATCCCCAGCAATATGGCTTGAGCGGCACGGGCGTCGCCCCTCCGCCGCCGGCACCCGTGGTCACGCTGAATCCGGCGGGAACATTTAATCTGCCGGGAACGACGACGCAGGGCACAACCGCCGCGCCGCAAAACCTGACCGTTTCGAATACCGGCACGGGGCCGCTCCATGTCACGGCGATCGGAGTCAGCGGGCTGAACGCCGGCGATTTTTCCGTCGCGGGATCGAATTGCCTCGTGACGGCGGTTGCGGCGGGCGCCAGTTGCGCCATCCCAGTGACGTTTGCGCCGCTCGCCTCGGGAATTCGCACCACGACCCTGACCATCACGGACGACGCGGCAAATTCGCCGCAGATGGTGACGTTGAACGCCACCGCCGTGCCCGCGGCCACGATCGTCGCCGCTGCCGGCGCCACCTTAAGCGCTTCCGTCAGCGCGGGGCAGACAGCTACGTTCAATCTGCAAGCCACGGCGGGCGCGGGCTTCAGCGGTACGCTGGCGTTCGTGTGTTCGGGAATGCCAATGGGAACGAAGTGCAGCGTGCCCAGCGTGACGGTGACAAACGGCGCGACCGCGAGTTTCACGGTTTCAGTGACGACGAGTGGCAGCGCGCCCGCTGCATACGGCTCCCCACGAAATTTCCCCGACGTGCCGCGAATGGCTCCCGTGGTGACGACTCTCCTGCTGCTTTTACTGGCATACTTGCCGGCCCTGAATACGCGAGCGCGCGCGGCAATTTCCACGATCACGTTCGATTGGAAGAGATTCGCCACTCTCGCCTGTTTGGTGTTCCTGGTGATTGGCTGCGGAGGGGGAGGAGGCGCGAGTTCTACGCAACAACCTCCGCCGATAATCACTCCCACGGGAACGTATATTTTGATGGCGACTCCGTCGGCGACGCCCGCCAGCTCTTCGAAGAGTTTCCTTCTTCCGGCGATTCCCCTCACTCTGGATGTGAAGTAGCCGGCTGAAACAAGACAGTGCGCATCGAAACGCTGCCAAACTCGATTCCCTCGTACGGGTATGTGGCTCGATCGTCCGCGTCCGTTGCTGAAATGCAATAAAGAATCGGGGCGTAATGCTCAAGCGTGGGATGTGCTTCTGCCAAAAGTTTCGGCCCCCACAGCCCAGGTTCGGCAAGTTTTTCCATATCGCGCTGCTCGATCGCGCCCTTGACGAGTAAATCGAACTCGGTAGCCCACGGATACGCCTCGTGTGGCAGCTCCCAATTCATCTTCTGCAGATTGTGAACCAGGTTGCCGCTGCCCAGAATCAGGATGCCGCGCTCGCGCATTTTCTGCAGCTCGCGGCCCAGGGCAACATGTTCGGCGAAGGTGCGCGTCTGATCCAGGCTCACCTGAAAAACCGGAACATTCGCCTCAGGATACATGTGGCGCAGCACGCTCCACGCGCCGTGATCCAGCCCCCACTTCTGATCGGCGGCAAGATGATGTTCGAACGCCAAGCGCTTCGCTTCTTCCGGCGCGCCGGGAGCCGGGTACTGCACTTCATAAAGCGGCTTCGGAAATCCATAGAAATCGTGAATCGTCCGCGGCCATTCGGCGGCCAGAACCTGGCTGCCGTGAGTAACCCAATGCGCTGAAACCACGCAGATTGCCCGCGGCCGTGGCAGGTCCCGGCCCAGCTTTTCCAGAGCGCGGGTGAAAGCGTTGGACTCGATGGCGTTCATGGGCGAGCCGTGGCCCACGAAAAGGACCGGCATTTTCACGGGAGGTGTGTGGTTGGGCATAGGCATGAAACCGGTGATTCGGGCCGGAATTTAGAGTATAAGATGCAGTGTAACTTCCCCTGGGGCATCCCACTCTAACCGGGTGGATGCCAAAAAACGCGGCCCCTTTCCCGAATTACAGGATTGCCGAGAAGCGTAATTCTTTTCGGCGGCATCCAACAAGGAATATCGCTGTGGAACCGGCGCGCCGCACAAAGCGGCAAGGCCGGCCGGGAGCACGATGATGCGGAGCGGAATTCGAGTTTTAAGTTTTGGAGCCATTGCAGCAGCGTTGGTGATGTTCGCGGCGTTTAACTCGCGGGCAAAGGCGCCGCGCGCGAACACTTCTTTCCCGAGGCCGGCGCTCGATCAGCCAGTGGCCGCCACGAAGGGCAAGGAAGTGGCCGTGATTTCCGGGGGCTGCTTCTGGGGCATCCAGGCCGTCTATGAACACACCAAGGGCGTGATCTCCGCGACCTCCGGCTACGCGGGCGGAACCGCCGACACCGCGCAATATGAATTGGTCGGCAGCGGCAAGACCGGCCACGCGGAAAGCGTAAAGGTTCTGTTTGACCCTTCGGAAATTACCTACGGCCAGGTCCTGATGATTTTCTTTTCCGTGGCGCACAATCCCACGGAGCTGAACAAGCAGGGCCCGGATTGGGGAACGCAGTACCGCTCCTCGGTCTTTTATGCAAACCCGGAACAAAAGAAAATCGCCGAGGCGTACATCACGCAGCTGAATGCGGCAAAAGTTTATTCCAGCAAAATCATGACCCAGGTGGTGCCGCTGAACAACGCGTTTTATCCTGCCGAGGGCTATCACCAGGACTACCTGAAGCATCACACCGACAATCCCTACATCGTGATCAACGATCTGCCGAAGATTCAAAACCTGAAGAAGCAATTCCCAGAACTTTACCGGGAATATTAATCCTGTAGCTCACCCCTTCAGGGGTGAGGGTTTTCCCTGCGCTGCCTAAGTCGTGATGTGGCTATGAAACCCCTCAGGCCTGAAAGGCCGAAGCTACAGTTTTGGGCGCTCTGTGATGGGTTTGCCTTGCGGGCCGCGCATAGGACTCTTGTGCGCGCTTGCCGGGAGATCGCGGAGCAATTCGTCGAGTCCCGTGTAGGCGTAGGTGGTTGGCGCGCGATCCTGCATCAACCCGCCCGTGTCCGCGGTTGGACCGTAGTTGCTGTGCAGATCGCGGCCCAGCATGCGCAGCATGGCCATCTGCTGGCCGCGGTGATGCGCCGTGTGAGCGATGCGCCGGGTCATCACCCATGCCACAGAGCGCTTCACGCCAAAAAAAGTGGTTTCGCTTTCCCACCAGGCTTCGTCGCGCGCCTGCATCACGGCCAGGCGTTTCGCGCTGTCTTCCGCATACCTGCGAATGAATTCAACGCGCGTTTCCTGCGCGGGCAACGGCGGCGCGGCAACATCCACCGCAAGCATGGTCCGCAGCCAGACATCCTCGCTGACGCATTGATGGACCATCTGCTCGTGCACGCTGCGCCCGCGCGGATCGCCCGCATTCGGGCGAACTTCCAGGTCCGTATCGCGAAATTCGCTCCAGACGCTTAGCACCTTGATGCGTTCCGTGGCATAGGTTTCCAGCAAGAAGTCATAACGCACGAAGCACCTCCGTCAGATCTACGGTCGATTGGATGCTCGAGGTAAAGCGCAGGGCAGATTTTACTCCATCATTAAAACTGGAATTCCTTCTTGACTTGCCCTCCACCGGGGAGTATTCAGAAATTCCACGCGCAGAGTGAACTGTGAAGTTCCCTCCCGTTGCTTCAACCTCCCTGCGCGCCCAACCCTAAAACCCTAAGGAGGAACCATGTGCGCTGTAAAAGCTATTCCTGAAGGATTTCATTCCATTACTCCGGCAATCGTTTGCAAAGGTGCGGCCCGGGCGATCGAATATTACAAGGAGGTATTTCACGCCAAGGAAAATGTGTGCATGCGCGGGCCGGGAGACTCGATTATGCACGCAGAGCTGTTGATCGGCGATTCCCACTTGATGCTGAGCGACGAATTCCCCGGGATGACCAGCGCGCCGCCCGCGGATGCGCCAAACTCCATCAATCTCTTCCTTTACACGGAGGATGTCGACACCGTCTTCAATCGAGCGGTGAAAGCCGGCGCGAAAGTCGAAATGCCGCTCGAAAACCAGTTCTGGGGAGATCGCTACGGCAAGATTCGCGATCCCTTCGGACATCGCTGGGGGCTTGCCCAGCACATTGAAGATGTGGCCCCAGAGGAGATGAAAAAACGGTCGGAGGCGTTCACCGCTAAGCTGAGCAAGGCGGCCAGCAAGTAGGCTGAGGCCAAACAGGAGGCCGGAAAATCAGTCTACCGGCCTCTCCCCTCTCCCAATAACGGGGAAGGAAGCGACAATCGAGTTTTAGTACTGGATTCCTAGTGCCCCTAGTACCTCTATGTGTTTTATTATGATTGTCTTAAGGGAAATACTGCAAAACGAAGTCCCTCCGATGGAAGTTGTTTTCACGCCCTTCGAGAATCCTTCTCCTGAAACAGAATAACTCTGTTATTTTCAATACCTATCATCTTAAGTCGTTTGGAATCTGACTTGCACTTGTCAAGGGTGCAGGGCCCGCAGCCTTGTATCGACCAAGGGGAGACACGGATGAAATTCGTCAGGCTGCTAGGGCTATTAGTGGTTGCAATGATTCTGGTGCCGTTCGCTTACGCAGATGGCCCGGTGACAATGGTTTTTCAGGGCGTGAACGGGGCCAACGACGGTCAATATTATGTCAGCCCGTACTATGGGACGCTGAACGGCCAGACCGTTACCCTCTTCTGCGACGACATCATCAACGAAGTGAATTTTGAACAGACGTGGCAGGCGAACGTCACGAATCTCGCCACCGCCGTCGGCACGAGCGATTTCTCCCAGACGCGTTACGGTGGTGCTGCAGGTTCGCTGGTCGTCAACCCGGCGACAGCCTATAAAGAGGCGGCGTGGTTGACAACGCAATTTGCCTCCAATCCCGGAGACCTGGTGAACCTGCAATACGCTCTTTGGGACATCATGAATCCCGACATACGTGGCAGCGGCGACGCCGACGTGCAGAAATGGCTGTTCTTGGCCAGCCAGAATTACGGCTCGATCAACCTCGACAATTTTGAAATCGTCACCAACGTGGGACCGCTGACGCTCACCGGGCAGGTGCAGGAATTTATCGTGCAGACCCCGGAACCGGGAACACTGGCGCTGCTTGTTTGCGGGATGCTGGCGCTCTGCCTGCGGTTCATGCGGCGCGGTCAGTTGACCACGTAATCCAATTCACACTTTTTTTCGGAATGCCCTCGGCCATGGCCGGGGGCGTTTTTTTTGTAGCTCAGGCCTTCAGGCCTGAGGGTTTTCCCTCGCCACAGCATGATATTGCCGCGGCTATGAAAGCCCTTGCCCCTGAAGGGGTGAGGCACAGCTATGCCCTCGGACCAGACTCAAGCGGCCAGAGCCACGCAGCGCCGCGGACTCCGCTGGCGTCGCCGTGCTTGGCTACCACGATGGGCGTGCCGGCTTCGCGGCCGAAGACGTGCTCCTTCAGGCGCGATGGAACGTTGCGATACAGGCGTGGCACCTGGGAAACGCCGCCGCCCAGAACGATGATGTCGGGGTCGAGAATGTCCACCATTTGCGCCAGGCTGCGCGTCAGGCGATCTTCGTAGCGTTCCAGGCAGGCCAGCGCCGCGGCTTCGCCGGATTCGGAACGCGCGACGATCTCCTTGCCGAGAATTTTTGTTTTTGTGGCGCGCTCGTAGTCGGCTTCCAGGCCTGTGCCCGAGATCCACGTCTCCACGCATCCGTTGTGCCCGCAATAGCAAGCCGGTCCGGGGTATTCGTCCGGCTTTATCCAGGGCAGCGAGGTGTGTCCCCATTCGCCGGCGACGCCGTTGCGTCCATTTTGTACGCGGCCATCCACGGCGATTCCGCCGCCGCAGCCCGTGCCGAGAATCACGGCGAAGACAATGTGATGGCCGGCGCCGGATCCGTCGGTGGCCTCGGAAACCGCCAGGCAGTTGGCGTCGTTGGCGCAGCGCACCTCGCGGCCCAACGCGGTGCTCAGGTCCTTGTCGAAGGGCTTGCCGTTCATCCAGGTGGAGTTAGCGTTTTTGACCGTGTGCGTGATGCCGGAGATCGTGCCGGGAATGCCGACTCCGACCATGGCGCTGCGCTTCAGCTCCATTTCGATTTTCAGGGCGCCGTCGCGAACGGCTTTCACGGTGGCGTCGTAGTCGCCGCGCGGAGTCGGTACGCGGAAACGCTGGAGTTCCCGCCCGTCCGCTTCAAGGGCGACAAATTCAATCTTCGTGCCTCCCAAGTCCACGCCGATTCTCAATTTTTTCTCAGACCCTTCCGATGAAGCGCCGCTCATGAAGTTCTTCCTCTTGCCTCTTCAACCGGTGAATTTTTCTGCAGCAGGCAGACGCCGGCCCAGGGCCGGTTCGCTTTCCAACGGCGCACGTCGAAAAGTTTTGCGAATAAGCGCAGGAGAGGCGGCGGCCGCCTAAATCGCGCCGCGGTGTGCAGCAGGCCTTCGACCTGGAGCGGTGTCCAGCCGTGAGGACGAAAGAATTCCGGTCCCTCGGCGGGGCCGAATTTGAACGGTGCGCCCACTTTTTCCAGAGCTTTGCCGGTGTTGCGCTGCATCATGGCCAGCAAGCGCGGCGAGTGCATGTCCAGAATCCAGCACTGCAGAGAAGCCACGCCGGAGAGATCTTCCGCGAATTGCGCAACTTCCTCCGCGGAGAGATAAATCAACAATCCTTCGGTGAGCACCAACCCGCGTTTGCCGCGATTGGAAATAGCGTCGAAGAAGCGGCGCCGCTCGCCGGTGTCGGCCAGGTTTACCGCGATTCGCTCGAGTTGGCAGGTTGGTTTGTCGCTCGCGAGCAGTTCTTTCTTGTAGGTGAGGATCCCCGGCAAATCGGCTTCGATCCACTGCAGCGAGGAAGGAAGCTGCATGCGATACGGCCGCGCGTCGAGGCCCGCGGCGCAATTCACGATCAGGTCCGCGCCATCCGCGATTTCTTTTTGCAGAAGCTGGTCGAAGAGATAGGTGCGTGCCACCCAGGCCCAGGCATGGCTCAATCCCTGCGGCAACGCGCTGGCCATTTCGCCGCCGCGCTGTGCGCCGAGTTTCTCCGCGTAGGGATCGCGGAAAAGCGCATCGGGGCGCCGCGACTCTTCGGCGCGGAAATGCGCGGCCCACAAAGCCGTGTCGGAAACATTGCGGACCTGCGCAGGAGCGCTGCTCATCGGACTTTGGCCTCCGGCGGAAAGAGTAGCAGATTACGAGAGTGGGGTGGAATTCGGAAGAGGAAGAGAAAAGCCCCGCAGGAGAGTGTTGCCAACTCCTGCAGGGCTTGCAGGCGGAATTCTTGACCACTAGAAATGGAAGCCGAGGTCGACGGTTTCCGAGCGCGGTGTGACGTAGTGCGTGCCGCTGAACGTGGACAGGAAGTTGTAAACTGCGGTTTTGTTGGACAAGTTGATGACGGTGAATCGCAGACTCCATTTGTAGCGATCGCCATGGAAGAGGTTGTCGTGGCCAATCGCAAGATCAAAGAGATTTCGCGCCTGAACGCGTGGAGGATTCTTGTCATCGTTTTCGGTTCCTGCCGCCGGTATCTGTAAGAATCTGGAGCCGTACTGGGAGGCCGGACAACTGTTTTGCACAACCACGCCTCCTTGAACCGAGCTGATCGGAGTCGTCGGTGTGGCAAAGACATTTCCGCAGAATAGCCCCGCCTGGAACTGTTGGTCGGGCGTCAGGCCGAACACGTCCACGTTCGGATTGATCCCATCTCCAAACGGTACGGCGCCCGCGACCAGGCCGCTGTCGTAACGCCAGTTGAAACCTACCCACGGTCCCCGTAGCCAGGGTTGATACTGAAGGTGTGTTGTCTGGTTGAACTTTTCGTCGTGGTCAATGCGGAAAACGGAGTTCGGCCCGCCGCCGGGTGTGACGCCAATTCCACTGACCTGAGGCGTAAAGAATCGTGCCGCGACGCTGGACATAACCACGAGCGCGCTGAAACCATGGAAATTCGGGACGCTGGCGCGAATGGCGTAGCCAGGGATTTTGGAATTGTGCCACTCCACGGGAAAGAAAATCGGCGTGGCTCCAAAGATGCTGAAGTCGAACCCATAGTGGGTGTACTTCCAGATGTAGTCGCCATCAATAACGAGATACTTGCCGAAGGCCTGCTGGAGGCCGGCGTGAAATTCGTTGCGCCAGCCCGGTGTAAGCGGAACAGTCAAGCAGGAGCCTGTCGTGCTGGTGATGACCCCGTTAACGACCGGATCGTTGCAACCCACGCTGGAAAGCACCAGGTTCTCATTAAACGGTGTTTCCATCGTTCGCGCGTAGGAAAGCCGCAGCACGGTGCTGGTGGGTTTGATGTTGTAGGCGACGCCGAGTCGTGGCTGAAACTCGCCGCGCCCAGCCAAACCGTTGTACTTGTCGCCACGAACTCCGAGGTTGAACGCCCAATTCCCTTTCGTGATGGTGTCTTGCACATAGAGCGCAAGCTGCTTGACGTCTGTATGTCCGCGGAAGAGATAGGTCGAACTCGTTGCGAGCCCTGCGGGACAGCCGTCGGATGCTGGAAGTGCTGCGGTCCGGGTCAAGTCATAGCAACCAAGCAAAGGATTAAATACAGGAACAGTTGCAAGCGGATTCGTGCCGTTATTTGGCTGAAGGCCCGCTCCAGCGCACGCCGCAGGATTGGTCAATCCCGGGCTTGTGAACGGGCTGCCGTCCGGGTTCAGGCAAACAGCATTGAACGTTGGATCGACAATGCCCAGCCTGTCTTTTTCCGTCAAGAAGGTCTGCTCATAAACAATGCCCGCTTTGATGTTGTGAATGCCCTTCACATGGGAAATGTCCGAACGTACTCCTGTATTCGTGAGCCGGCGATCCTGGGCAATCGATTGCTGCTGCAGCCCGGGCGTCAAATCGGCAAAAGGGTTGCGGCTGGGATAGTAATTGTATTGGTCCTGCCGGACGAAGCCGCCAAAATTGAGAACAGTGTTGGAACTGATCAGGCGAGTCCACACCGGCGCGATGTTGAAGGTCCTGATCTGTGAACGCTGATCCTGCGGGCCAACCACCTGGCCATCGGGTCCCAAGCCGCCATTGTCCACGGTCAAACCATTCCATCCGGTAGCCAATTGAGCGTCGTAGGAGTTTGGATTTTGAAACCACGACCGTGTGAAAGCCAGGTTCAAATGAAGGGTATCCTTCTGGGAAAACTGGTAATCGACACGATCGAAGACGTTTTCCTGATTCCCTTTGTCATGAAAGGTAACCTGTTCGGGAGGATCCAGAAAACGCCCCGAGTTGAGGCCGCTGACGGCGATGAAGTT
>Ga0210406_10003025_pt1 | contig 18712 bp, 17 predicted proteins | sample IncBWC30MmetaG_FD_155454 | JGI IMG/M metagenome (GOLD analysis project Ga0210406, IMG submission 155454) | Forest soil microbial communities from Barre Woods Harvard Forest LTER site, Petersham, Massachusetts, United States - Inc-BW-C-30-M | ecosystem: Environmental > Terrestrial > Soil >... | reverse complement strand
ATTTCTATCGGTGTCAATGCATAGATGGCGGCGGTGTCGACAATTCTTCTCAGGTCGACATATTCGTTTGGGCCGTGCGCCACGGAGAGCAAACCAGGGCCATAGGTAAAGGTCGGCATTCCCTGCGCAGCGTAGAAACGGATCTCGAGCAGACCGGGATACCAATCAAGACCCACTTGCCGCAGTTGGGACTCCAAAAAATCCACACAAGCGCGATAGTTTTTACCCGGAGGAATTTCCGTTGGGATCGCGACAAGGTCCGCCAGCAGTGCCGCCATCTCGCTCTCGCGCTGGCGCAACCACGAAAGAATCGCGGCGCTTTGCGCCGTCACGTCGTTCGAACGTCGGTTCATAGGCGAGAATGCCAGGAATTACTTAGGGCCGTGCCAAGGTCCATATTGGTCCGAGCCGGCCATGGTCGATCAGCCGCGGCCATCTTCGGTGATGATGACGTTCGCCGGTTTCAAATCGCGATGATCACACCGGCCGAGTGGGCGGCAGCGAGCGCATCGGCAATCTCAGCGGCATACTTCATCGTGTCTTTCAAGGGCAGGCCGCCGTTATTTGCCAGATCCAAGGTAGTCCCTGCAACATACTCCACCGCAATGAAGCAAACATCTTGCTCTTCAAAGATGTCCTAGATCGTGACAGTGTTGGGATGATTCAGCCTTGAGGCAGCCTGGGCTTCGAGCAGGAACCGTCGCTTACGGTCGGCATCAGCAACCTTCTCCGCCGGCAAAGTTTTCGAAAGCGATGATGCGGTGGAGTCTGGAATCGCGGGCCTTAAAAACCTCGCCCATCCCTCCCGCCCCCAGGAGAGAAAGGATCTCGTACGATTTGAACCCCTGCGGGAAAACTCATTAGCGTCCGCTGATTTTAGCGCCATAAATCCACCAAGGCGAGATCCAACGATCGTACTCCCAAAGAATCGAGTGTTTCGTCCCCGTGAGTCGCGCCACTTACGTTTCTCCCGGCGAAACACTGAGATACTGATCGAATTGTCTTTCCGCTTGCCCTTCCTCTCTTTCTGACGGAGAATCACCGGCATTGCTGTCCCCCTCTTCGGGCGTGAATCATAGGTTGGATCTGGCTGCAAGGAGCATCAGTGCGCAAGCCATCCGTTGGCGCGATTCTGTTAGCGTTGATTCCATTTGTCGCAATCTGCTTTTCCGTGTCTCTGTGGGACCGCATTGATCCCATGGTTCTGGGTTTGCCGTTCAACTTCTTCTGGCTGATCACATGGCTGCTCCTCACGCCGCTGTGCATGTGGGGCGCATATCAACTGGAGGCGCCCCGCGCTTCTGAGCCGCATCGCGAAGACGGCGGCAGGCCGTGAACTCAAGTTTTGTGGCCCTGGCATTCATCGCCGTGATCGTCTTCGTAGGGGCGTTCATCGGTTTTTATGCCGGAACCCGCCGCAAAATGGATCTGGAACAATGGACCGTAGGCGACAGAGGCTTCGGAATGCTGTTGATGTGGCTGCTGATGGCGGGAGAGGTCTACACCACGTTCACATTTCTCGGGGCCAGTGGCTGGGCGTACTCGAAAGGCGCACCGGTTCTATACGTTCTTGGGTACCAGCCGCTGATGTATGTGGTTTCTTTCTTCATTCTGCCTCAGGTTTGGGAAGTTGGTCGGAAATACCGTTTGCAGACACAAGCCGATTTCTTTCATGTGCGGTACAACAACAAATATCTTGCGGCGTTTGTTGCGTTGGTGGGGATCGTCTTCATCATTCCCTATTTGCAGCTTCAGCTCGTGGGACTCGGGATGATCGTGGAAGTAGCGAGTTACGGAGCCATCCAGCGCACCCCCGCGATGGTCATTTCGTTCGTAATTGTGGCCGCGTTTGTGCTGACGAGCGGAATCCGAGGTGTCGCGTGGGTCAGCGTGTTGAAGGATCTGCTGCTGCTGTTTTCGGCTGTCTTCGTAGGTGTGGCGATTCCTTACATTTATTTTGGCGGCATTGGCTGGATGTTCGCTGAACTCGTGCGCGCCAAGCCTGCTCACCTGGTTATGCCGGGAGCCACCACGAATCTTGGGCATTCCTGGTACATCTCCACGGTTGTACTGGTCGCGGTCGGGTTCTACATGTGGCCACAGTTCTTTGGCGCCAGCTTTTCCGCGAAGAGCAGCGACACTTTGCGCCGCAACGCCGTCGTGATGCCTTTCTACAGCGTCACCATGCCGCTGATGTTCTTCATTGGCCTTGCCGCAACGCTCGTTGTGCCCGGCCTTACCAATGGTGACCTTTCGATGCTAACCATGGTGCGAAAGACTTTCCCGGCTTGGTTCCTCGGCTTGATTGGCGGGGCAGGCGCTCTGACGGCAATGGTTCCCGCAGGGGTCATGATTCTTACCGCGGCAACGCTGTTCGCAAAAAATATGTGCCGTCCTATTCTCTGGCCCGGCATGACCGACCAACAGGTTACGAAATTGGCCAAAATTATGGTGTTGGTGATTACCGTCGCGGCGCTATGCTCCGCGATCTACAGTTCGCCAACTCTCGTCGCGCTTCTCCTGGTGGGATATGGAGGCGTAGCACAGTTCTTTCCTGGGGTGGTGTTGGGGCTGTACTCAAAGCGCGTAACCATGCCGGGCGTGTTCGCGGGAGTTGTGACTGGCGTGCTCGTCTTTGTTGCTCTTGCGCTTAGCAAGCACGATCCCGCCATGGGGCTCAACGCCGGCTTCATTGCGTTGTGTTGTAACATGGCCGTTGTTGCAACCGTGAGCCTGCTGACGCCTGCCCAGCGCGGTAGATTCGGCGAGCAGTCTCACGCGAGCACCGGGACCGGACTTTCCATGTCACCGTCAAGCATCGACCAACAGCCGGTTTCTTAAGTGCCATTTAAAACATGGCCTGGGGTCGCCCTTCCGGTTTTTCTCAGACTGTCGCTTGGCGTACCCTGTACTTCCGTACTACCATGCAAAGGAGAGGTCCTACTTTTCTCCAGGTACGGTCACGCTATAGGTTTAACCCGCCAGACCCCATACTCTGCTCGTGAACAAGCACCGGGATTTGGAAAAGGTGAATGGCTATGGCGTCCGCGATCGATTTTATGGTGAAAGCAAACAATCCAGGTGGCGCGCAGTCCCGCCCCAAACAAAATGAACGGCGGTCCAGTCGCCGTTGCAAAATCACGCAACTGATGCGCATCCGTCCATCGGACCCCGAGCGCGATCATTTCGACGACATTCGCGGCACCGTCAGCATGTCGCGCACCGGTGTCTACTTCCACTCCAGCGAAGAAGGCTACCAGGTAGGCATGCGATTGTTTGTCACCATGCCCTACACCAAGGAAGCGACTACCATGCAACGCGAGTATCTTGCCGAAGTGGTGCGGCGGGATCATCTGCCGAACGGCTTGTTTGGCATCGGTTTTAAAATCCTGATGGAAATGGGCTTCCAGGGCGGATATTCCATCGGCGGCTACGCCCAGCGCAAGTAATCCGGACCGTATAACACCGGCAATCGAATCCTCGGAAAACAGAATGGGCGGAAGGCTTGTGGCCACCCGCCCATTCTGCGTTTGGGGGTTGGGGAAGATCGTTGTTTACGCCGCCGGCGAGTTAATCCTTGCCAAAAGCCTGCAGCGTTTTGTGGCGTAGCATCCCGAAGTGGCGGTTCAGCGGATGCTTGCGTTCCAGGAACGTAAAGACCGGGTCGCGTCGCGGCGTCAGCTTGGCCATGGCGATGTTCAGGCGAATATCGCGCCGGGCATACTTCATTCCTGACAGTAGAGCCTCGCGCGCGTCTTCGCGACGTCCCGCCGAGAGGTAAACCTCGGCGAGATTCAGATACAGCTGAGCCTGATTCCTCTTCAGGCGTACGGCGGTATCACACATGCGTTCGGCGTCCGCCCATTTCTGGTACGTGCGTGCCAGGGCCACGCCCAGATAAGACATGTAGTAGGGGTTGTTCTTCTCTAAATCGGCGGCGCGCTGGATGTGTTGCAGCGCCCGGCCGGCGGAATTATCTCGCAGGTACGTCAAGCCGGTCTTGAACTCTCGAAAAGCTTCCGTATCCATCATGATAAACCACCTCGTATGCCGTGGACTCTACCGGGAAGCGGGGAACTCCTACCAGCCAGCGCCCAGAACTGCGATTCCGATCCCGCTCGCATTCCGCCCACCGTTCGCAGGTGTTTCCAGGCACAGGACTTGTGCAGACCATCAGGTGGAAGCCGCGGAGCGAGAATGTTGCAGGAGTTCGCATCTACCGGTCTTTGACTACGCTACGGATTTGCTTGATTAGAATCTACTGACCCGGAGGACAGAAGTGGGGCAAGGACTTGGCGTTCTAGGAAATTTTGGGAGGTCCGGCCTCCCGCATTGGTTTTCTAAGCGGCGTTCGGATTTCGAGCAGAGCTAGGCTCGCTCACACAGGGGAACCGCAGCAGGAGTCGTTCTATTCCCGATGGAATCGTAAAAAAGGATTCTGTAGCTCACCCCTCCCGGGGTGAGGGTTTTCGCTCCCACCGCCACCACGCCGCGGCGCGAGCAAACCTCGCCTGAAAGCCTGAGCTACAGGAATATGGCGCGCCATCACCGTTCGGCGACGGGAAGCCGTTGCCAATTGCGCCGCCAGTATTTCCAGTCGGCGAGTGTGGCGTTCAGCATGGTTTTGGAGGATTTGTGCAGCCAGCGCCCTTTGCGTTTGGCGAGGTCGCGCTTCACCGCAGAGATCGCCTTGCTCGATCCCAGGTGGATATTGGCGGTCTCCCATCCCATGTAGTAGGCGAGGCGCTCTTCGTCGCGCTCTTCGGGCAAGGAATGGATTTCGATGTGGCAGCAATCGGGAGCGAGGCGGCGGACGATCCAGTGCGCGGCAAAATGTACGTGAGGATCCAACACCCGCACGGATGTCTCAATCAGCTTACGGCTGAGGATTTGCGCGCTGTGCAATTGCCTGGCCCAGATCCACGCGGAAGGCGTGAGCTGCTTGGCTTCGCGCACGACATGCGCGCCATCCCATGTCGCCAAAGTCAACACGCGCGGATGCCCCAGGCTGCCAAGACCCGCGATCCGCGACCTGAATTCAAAGTTCATGGTCCTCACCGGCATCGAGCGATGCACCAGCTTCAGCACATCTTTGGGAAGCTTGCCCTTGTACTTTGGACACGCCAGAATTTTCTGCCAAAAGACCACCGGATCGCGTAATTTGCTCAGCGCAACCAGTCGCAGCCAGCGGTGATGTTCCGCAAGTACGAATGGGCGGCCACCATGCGCGATGCTGTCGCGATACCCTTCCTCCATAGCCTCGCGTGCAGCCTTCCGGGTTATGGCCAGATGCTGTTCGTCGATGGCCAGGTAGGCGCTCGCCACCAGCCGCACGAGGTCCACGGCATAAGACGCCGGCCACGCTTCGTCGAAATCGTTCACACCCCAGATGAGCCGCCCTTCCAGGTCGCGCCAGGTTCCGAAATTCTCGACGTGCAGATCGCCAACGGTCAGAACTTGCGGCGCGCGGGCAAGTTCTGGGCAGACCACTGGCCACCATTGCGCCCAGCGGTAGAACGTGGCGCGAAAAAAGGGAAATGCGGAGAGCGCCATGTTACGGTGCTTCAACTTAACTTCGGAAGGAATTAGCTTCACGTGCCGCGACGCCCATTTCTCGAAATCAGCAGTGGCGCGGACGATATCGGGAAGATCAGCTTTTCTTGCAGTCATGAGCTTAAAGCTTGCAGGAAGGCGCGGTCCCTGCCGGAGCAATGGTTTAGCACGAGAAGCTTCAAGCGCGATCCATTTTTGAGCGTCCTTAGACGCGGGCGGGCACTGCCGAAGCGTTCGTGCGCGACTCATAAATCGGAAAACCAGCTGCCAATTCCGCAACCTGCTTTCGTACTTTCTGTTCAATTTCTGGCTCGCCAATGTTGGTGAGAATTTCGGCGATCCAGCCGGCGATCAGTTCCATCTCCGGCTCTTTCATGCCACGCGTGGTGATCGACGGGCTGCCCAAGCGGATACCGCCTGCCTTCATCGGTGGGAGTGGGTCGAACGGAATGGAATTCTTGTTGACAGTAATTCCCGCGCGGTCCAGCGCCTGTTCCGCGTCCTTGCCGGTAATGCCACGTGGGTGTACTTCGATCAGAAATACGTGGTTGTCCGTTCCGCCTGCGACGACTCGGAAGCCGCGCTTAGAGATGGCGTCGGCCATCGCCTTGGCATTGGCCACGATTTGCTTCTGGTATGCCTTGAAAGACGGCTCCATCGCTTCCTTCAAGCAAACCGCCTTTGCGGCAATGGTGTGGACCAGCGGACCGCCTTGCGTGCCCGGGAAAGTGAGCTTGTCGATTTCCTTCGCCAATGCGGCGCGGCAAAGCACCAGTCCTCCGCGCGGCCCACGGAGCGTCTTGTGCGTAGTTGTCGAGACTACATCGGCGTGCGGCACGGGGCTGGGATGCACTCCGGCGGCGACAAGCCCGGCGATGTGCGCCATATCGACAAAGAACAGCGCGTCCACCGACTTCGCCACCTTGGCAATGCGTTCAAAGTCGATGATTCGCGAATACGCGCTGGCGCCAGCCACAATCATCTTTGGCTTGTGTTGGTGCGCCAACTCCTCAATTTCCGCGTAATCAATTTGTTCCGTGTCGCGGCGCACATGGTATTCAGTGAACTTGTACATGCGTCCGGAAAAATTCAGCGGATGCCCGTGTGTCAGGTGGCCGCCGTGGGAGAGAGCCATGCCCAGAACGGCGTCGCCCGGCTGCAGCAACGCCATGTACACCGCAACGTTGGCGGATGTGCCAGAGTGCGCCTGCACGTTAGCGTGGTCCGCGCCAAACAGCTCCTTGGCGCGATCGATGGCCAGCTGCTCTACCTTGTCTGCATATTCGCAGCCGCCGTAGTAACGCTTGCCAGGATAGCCCTCGGCGTATTTGTTCGTGAAGATGGAGCCCATGGCCTCCAGCACCGCTTCGGAGACCAGATTTTCCGAGGGGATCAACTCCAAGCCCGTGGCTTGCCGCCGCGCCTCGTCCCGGAGAAGATTCGCGATGTCCGGGTCGACCGCATCGAGCGGACGTTGCATTCTGCTGTTTGCTTCCGTGTTCATTGGGTCTCCTAAAAGGTTCGCGCGTGCGGCGAGCGAGGCGGCACTCGCAAGCAACCACTAATTCTTCTTTCTTTCATCTTGCTCGATTATGGCGATCTTTTCAACGCGCCGCGCGTGGCGGCCGCCCCCGAAAGCGGTGGTCAAAAAAGTCTGCACCATTTTAATGGCTTGACTGCCGCTAACGACACGCCTGCCGAGGGCTGGCACATTGGCGTCGTTGTGCTCGCGAGCCAGGCGAGCAGTGCTGACATCGTGCGCAACTGCCGCGCGAATTCCGTACACCTTGTTCGCGGCGATGGAGATGCCGATTCCCGTGCCGCACACGGCGATCCCAAAAACATCTTTGTGCGCCGCGACGCATTCGCCCACGGCCCTGCCATAGTCGGGATAGTCCACAGATTCTTCCGACCATGTGCCCAGATCACCGACAAGGTATCCCGCATTCTGCAGGAACTGTCGAATGGTTTCCTTGATGGGGAAGCCGGCGTGGTCCGCAGCCAAGGCAACTCGCGGCTTCGGCGAAAGTTCCGGCATGTGCGCCTCTGGCGGCGATTTTAACGGAGTGTGTTAGCAACCGCAATGCGCGCAAATCGCCAGGAATCACCAGGTAGTTCAGTTTTCGGTTTCACAACCAAACGAGGACTTAGCAACGAGAATTCCGTTTGAAATTCAGCGCCTATTTTATTGGTAGATTTGCCAATACCTACAACCCCGATAAGGACAGATCGTGCGTACGGGAGTTTTTGTCTCGGGAACGCTAGCGATGTTCGCATTTGGTGGGAATCGCGATTCTATCCGTAGCGCTGACCCGAAATACTGCCATCCACAAATGGGCGGGTGGAAGGATGTCACAATGAAGCGATTCGCTGGACGTCTCCGCGAATCCGGCACCACAAGTCGCTCGATATAACGATTGACTTCCCTGATGGGTTAGCTCCAGATCAGTCCCGCAACGTGTGCATCACTTGGATGCGCAGTTTCGGGTGGCGCGCCAAGAGCTCCTCAAGCAGAAGCGGATTCCCCATGGAGCCGCGGAATTTTGACATCATCACGTTGGTTCGCCCTGAGCCGCCTGTCCCCATATGGATGCCTACGGGAATATCCAGTTCCTCGGCGACGGCGGAGTAGGCATCGACTGAAGGGTCGCTGGACGAGATGCTCTCATACTACCAGTCCGATCTCGCCCATCAGTTTGAAGCCGCCGGTTGTGAAATCCTTTCGTAACTCTTCGGGGGCAACACGCTGGCCTGGAGCCATCCCGTTTTCAAAGGACGTGCCGGGGATAATCCTGGCGCGTGCGGCGTCCCTCCATTTCTGCACCCTCTTTGGCTGGCCTGAAAACCACCGCCGTCACGTTGAGGCGTTCCATCTCAGCCAGAACGTCTTTCATATACTCGCCCGGCGCAGAGGGCTAAAGCGCAGGCGTGCATTGCTCCTTCACCCAAGCGAAAGACTCTTCCTAGTCCTTAGCATCGGACGACAAGGTCGCACAGCTCATCTTGACGTTTGATGATTCGACGAAAGCTCCGTAGTGTCAGACACCGCGGAAATTGACTAACGCACCTCCCCTATCGTCGGCAGAACCTTGCCAGCGTCCAATCGCGCCAAAAGTTGCTAGAATTTCAAGCATCCATGGGGCGAAAGCGCACAGTTGTTCTGATTGTCTTGGCAATGCTGGTTTGCCTTCCATTAATTGCTGGCCTAACTCTGCAAAATCCCCCTCCTGTGGCCCAGCCTGCCGATGCCGCAAAAGCACAGACTGGCAAATCGAATTCCGCGCCGAATCCCCGCATGTTCTTCCGAGACGTTGCCTCTGAGGTGGGAGTCACAACCATGCCCAATTCCCGGACGGACCGGCGCTATGTCCTGGAGACGATGGGAGGCGGCGGAAGCGCTCTGTTTGACTGCGACAATGACGGCAAGCTGGATCTAGCCGTCGTGAATGACTCTACCATCGAGCAATACCGCAAGGGTGGGGACTTGCTGATCACGCTGTACCATCAGGACGGCAATTCTCCCGCCGTGCATTTCACCGATGTAACTGAAGCGTCCGGTTTGACGGCCCGCGGGTGGGGTATGGCGATCGCTGTCGGAGACTACGACAACGACGGTCTTCCAGATTTATATGTGACGGGCTATGGCCACAATGTGCTCTATCACAATCTCGGGAGCTGCAAATTCGAAGACGTGACCGCCAAGGCCGGAGTACAAGCCGGAGGTTTTAGTGTTGGCGCCGCCTGGGCGGATTATGACCGCGATGGGCATTTGGACTTGTTCGTTGCACGGTATGTGAAGACAGATGTAAATCATCTTCCAGATCCGGCCAAGGTTTTCCGTGGCTACAGGGGAGTGCTGTTCGAATTACCTGACACCTTGGAGGGAGAAACCGACTTCTTATTTCGGAATCGTGGCGACGGCACGTTTGAAGAAGTATCCAAGAAAGCGGGAGTAAACGACCCCGACAAACTTCATGGCATGGGCGTGGCGTGGGGTGATTACGATGGCGACGGCTGGCCGGACCTTTATGTGACCAACGACTACGGGGCGACCTACCTGTACCACAACCGGCAAAACGGTACATTTGAAGAAATCGGGAGTCCTTCGGGGACGGGCCTCGGGCCAGACGGCCAGGGCTACGGAAATATGGCAGGCGCTTTCGGGGATTTTGATCGCGATGGCAAACTCGACCTGTTTGTTACCCGCGCTGACAATCAACCTGCCAGCCTCTATTGGAATCAGGGCGACCATTTCATAGACGTTGCTCGCGAAGCCGGTATCGCCAGTCTGACAAAAGCTCCCGTGAAATGGGGAACTGGCTTTGGCGATTTTGACAATGACGGATGGCTAGACATCCTGGTGGCCAACGGCAACTTTTCGTCGTTGCTCGACACGCTGCCGAAACAGGATCGGTTTGCCGAGCCGATTCAACTCTTTCGCAACCGGGGCAATCTCACTTTCGAGGAAATGGCCGATGAGGCGGGGCTCAATACCGGGCGACTGCATTCGCGAAGAGGCACCGCTTTCGGCGACATCAACAATGATGGGAACCTGGATGTAGTGGTCTTCAATGCGGGCGCTCCACCTTCGGTGTTCCTGAACGAAACGAAGAACGCAAATCATCGCGTGCTTTTTCGGCTCATCGGCACGAAAAGCAACCGCGCTGCCGTCGGCGCTCGTGTCCGCGTGACTACGTCCAAAATGACGCAAATCGACGAGGTTCACGCCGGCGGTAGCTACAATTCCACCAACGACATTCGACTTCACTTCGGCCTCGGTAGCGAATCGACCATGAATAAAATCGAAGTTTTTTGGCCAAGCGGTTTGCGCCAGGAGTTCCACGACGTTGTTGCTGACGCCGTCTACGAAATCAAAGAAGGCGAGTCCGTACGGAAGATCGCGCAGTTGCCGGCATTGTGAGAAGTGCTGATGCGTTCCATCAACCGCCTTCTCTAGTCTGTGGGCTGCGAAATCGGATGTACAATGCGGCATTCCCAGCCCCGGGAAGGTGATCGTGATGACGCTCCGCGCAATTACACGCAAGAGTTTTGCCGCCATTCTGTTTCTAACCTTGGCCGCAAGCGTCTGCACCTCGGCTCAAACAAAGGCGGGTCCCGTAGACCCGGGCGTGCGTGGTGGCCTGGCAGGTTCTGGCGGTCCGCTGAAGGGTCTTACCGCGGACGAGACGGTGTTCTTTCAGGATGGGCAGGCGAGGTTTGCCAATGTCGAGGTCGTGACTGGCGGAGCGAACAAAGGACTTGGTCCCCGCTTCAATTCAAACCAATGTCTCTCTTGCCACGCCCAGCCCAGTGCCGGCGGATCGAGCCCTTCGGAAAATCCATTGATCGCCGTTGCCACCTTGAATGGAGCGAAGAACACGGTGCCATGGTTCATCACGAAAAATGGTCCGGTGCGCGAAGCGCGCTTCAAGCAAAACGCCAACGGAACCAGCGACGGCGAGGTGCACGACCTCTTTGTGATCACTGGGCGAACTGATGCCACCGGATGCGACATCGCCCAACCCAAATTCCTTCCCGCGGGAAATTCGCTGACGGGCCAAGGTGGGAATGCCAACATTATTTTCCGCATCCCGACTCCGGTGTTTGGGGCGGGCCTGATCGAATCGATCCCCGACTCGGTGATTCTTGCGAACATGCGCTCCAACACAACGGAAAAGTCGGCGTTGGGTATCTCAGGACGCGCGAACGCACACTTAAGCGGAAACGTGAACCGCAGTGCGAATGATGGAACGGTGGCGCGTTTCGGGTGGAAGGCTCAGAACAAATCGCTGCTGATCTTTGCGAGTGAGGCCTACAACGTCGAGATGGGAGTGACGAACCAACTCTTCCAGCAAGAGCGCGACGAAACGCCGGGCTGCGTTTTTAACGCTACTCCCGAGGACACACTCAACTTCACGCCTCCCGTTGCCACCGGTAGTTCCAACACGGCAGTTCTCTCTGACATTGAAGCGTTCGCCAACTTCATGCGCATGCTGGCGCCTCCTACTCCCGCTGCTCCTACGCCCTCCAGCGAGAAGGGCCAGGCCGCGTTCACAAAGATAGGGTGTGTTCACTGCCATACACCATCGCTTGCCACCGGTCCAAAAATCGCGAGCGGTTCCTCTACCAGCCCGAGCGCCGCGCTTTCCAACCAGACGGCGATTCTTTTTTCGGACCTGCTCGTTCACCACATGGGCATAGGGCTTGCCGACGGCATCACGCAGGGTGGCGCCGGCCCCGACGAGTTCCGTACCGCGCCACTCTGGGGCGTCGGACAGCGCGTTTTCTTCCTGCATGACGGCCGGACGACCAATCTGATCGAAGCCATCCGAGCTCACCAAAGCCGCGGCAGCGAGGCAAATCGAGTGGTCGAGCATTTCAATCGGCTGAGCGCGCAGGAGCAGCAAAAGCTCATCGATTTCCTGAGGTCGCTCTAGTCGGGCGGCGCTACTTTCACACAGATCGCTGGGTGGGCAAGCATTGTCTTTCATCACAAAAATAGCTTTTAAGCATCCAAGTTTTGGATGCTATCGAAGCTGCGGTTTTGTGGCGTGCGGTTCTATACTTAAGGCGCTGTTCCCGATACAGCAAATTCACTACTGAGGATGGACATGGCAAACACCTACGCGGATAACTCACTGAGTATTGGTAGGACTCCCCTGATCAAACTGAATCGCGTGACCGAAGGCGCCAAGGCCACCGTGCTCGCGAAAATCGAAGGGCGAGGTCCTGCGTACTCGGTGAAAGATCGTATCGGGGCAGCGATGATCTGGGACGCGGAAAAGCGCGGCGTGCTGAAGCCGGGCATCGAGATCGTGGAACCAACCAGCGGCAACACTGGTATTGCCTTGGCGTTTGTGGCGGCGGCGCGCGGTTATGCGATCACCTTGACCATGCCGGAAACCATGTCGTTGGAAAGGCGGCGGGTGCTGGCGGCGTTCGGCGCGAAGTTGGTGCTCACACCCGGCCCGGAAGGCATGAAGGGCGCCATCAAGAGAGCTTTGGACATTTACGAATCCGATAAGCAGCATTATTTCTTGCCGCAGCAATTTGATAATCCGGCAAATCCCGATATCCACGAAAAAACTACCGGCCCGGAAATTTGGAACGATACGGACGGCGCGATCGACGTGTTGGTGAGCGGAGTCGGAACCGGTGGCACCATCACCGGCGTTTCTCGCTTCATCAAAAACACCAAGGGGAAGAAAATCCTTTCTGTTGCCGTGGAACCGACGGCAAGCCCGGTGATCACGCAGGCGCGCGCGGGCCAACCTCTGGTGCCCGGTCCGCACAAGATTCAAGGACTCGGGGCGGGATTCATACCGAAAAACCTCGATGTCAGTCTCGTCGATCGCGTCGAGCAGGTGACCAACGAGGAGTCCGTGGAAATGGCACGGCGCTTGGCGCGCGAAGAGGGCATTCTCAGCGGCATTTCTTGCGGTGCAGCCGCGGTGGCGGCGGTACGGTTGGCAAAGCTGCCAGAATTCGCTGGCAAGACGATCGTCACCGTGCTGCCAGACGGCGGCGAGCGCTATCTGTCAACAATTCTGTTCGATGGAATTGGACAATAGGAAGCGGACAGAGCCAGGATTAACGAACTGAATCGCCGCTGTGCTTAAGCGCAATTCGCTGGCGCCGAAATTACTATGACCACACCAAATAATGATTTGCGATCCTTGGCGCGGGAGTTCCGTTTGGCGCTGGAAGCGCGCCTGGCCGACGCCAGCATGTGGGAATACCGATTGCCTTCTAAGGACGAGGTGGCGGTATTTTGCCGCTCCTACCTGGATGGACTCTTTCCCTTGTATTACGCCAGGGAAGAAGTACGCAACCCAGATGCAGAAGGGTTTCAGGCGAAACTGGATCTGCAGCTGGCGGAACAGATCGTCTATGCCATGCGTTTTGATTTTAACTGCTGCGGGAAAGCCATCCCGGCAAATCTTGCGGAGCTCGCGGGCGAATTGGTAGAGGCGTTGCACGCAAAATTGCAGAGCCTAGCCCAATTGCTGGGCGCAGATTTGCGCGCCGCAATGAAAAATGACCCGGCGGCGAGTGGCTACGAGGAAATATTGTTGAGCTATCCGGGAGTGGAAGCGATTACGGTACAGAGGTTGGCTCATGAATTATATCTTTTGAAGGTGCCATATTTGCCGCGAATGATGACTGAGACTGCGCATAGCCACACCGGCATTGATATTCATCCCGGCGCAAAACTCGACGAATCCTTTTTTATCGATCACGGCACCGGCGTGGTCATCGGGGAAACCGCCACGATCGGCAAGCATGTGACGCTCTACCACGGCGTGACCCTCGGTGCGTTCAATCCCACCAGCCGCCGCGATGCAGACGGAGACCTGGTTCGCGGCCTCTCCAACAAGCGCCATCCTGATATTGAGGACCACGTCACCATCTATCCTGGCGCCACCATTCTCGGCGGCGACACCCGCATTGGCCACCACAGCATCATCGGCGGAAACGTGTGGCTCACGCATTCAGTCGCACCCTACAGCCGGGTGACGGTGAAAGATCCCGAACTACTCATCCGCAGCAGTTCGCATGCCTCCGACGAAGAGTGGTTCCTGGGCAGCTCGATTTAGCAACACTCGCTAGCAACTCAACACTTGCTTTTTGCCCTTGAGCGAAGGCGCTTGTACTTCAGCGCGACCATTCCGCGTGAGAAGGTTTTGTTCTCGAGGAGAGCGAAATCACGTTGCGGGAATCCGCTGGGAAATAGCGGCAGGCCGTCTCCCAGCAAAATAGGCACGACGCCCAAATACAATTCATCCACCTGGTCTGCCTTCAGGAAATCACGCGCCAGTTCACCACCACCCATCAGCCAAATATCTTTGCCACGGCGCTTCCGGATTTCGGCGATCAGCGCGGCAGGAGTTTGATTCGTGAAGATGACGCCACCCCGCTCGCCCGGTGGTTGAGAACCGGACATGACATAGGAAGTCATGGAAGATCCGCCGAACGAGCCGCCCATCTTGCGGGCAACTTCCCAGGTCTTGCGGCCCATTATGGCGGTATCAATTGTCTTGAAGAAGGGCGCCATTGAGTAGTCCTTGGGCATAAAGAGGAAGTCAACGGAGCCGTCACGGCGCGCGATGTACCCGTCGAGGCTGATGCCGAGGCCAAGGACCACTTCGCGCATGGCCAGGATTGTAAACGAGGAACCAATGGCAATCCAGATGCCACAGCTCAATTCCAGATAGTGGCTTTTATTAAGATCCTTATGGCTTCTTACAGGCTTCTTGCACGCGCGTTGACACTGCTTGACGCGTCCATTACGCTGAAAAGCTTACACACTGGGACAGAAACCACAGGGAGACGCATGGCTGACGAAAAGCTGCCGACACGAGCCGAGGATTTTTCCGAGTGGTACAACCAACTGGTGCTGAAGGCGCAACTGGCTGACTACGCACCGGTGCGCGGCTGCATGATTGTGCGGCCGTACGGTTGGGCGCTGTGGGAGAACATCCAGCAGGCACTGGATCGGCGCTTCAAAGTCACCGGCCACCAGAACGTAGCGTTTCCGCTGCTCATCCCGAAGAGTTTCATCGAAAGAGAGAAGCATCATGTTGAAGGATTCTCGCCGGAATTGGCGGTCGTCACGATTGGCGGCGGCGAAGAGCTGACCGAACCGCTGGTGCTGCGCCCGACGTCGGAAACCATCATCGGTCACATGTGGTCGAAGTGGATCCAGTCCTACCGCGACCTGCCGGTGCTGATGAACCAGTGGAACAGCGTGGTGCGCTGGGAGCTGCGCACAAAACTGTTCTTGCGCACGCTGGAATTTTACTGGCAAGAAGGCCACACGGCCCACGCCACGCGCGACGAGGCGGTGGAAGAAACCAAGCAAATGCTCGACGTCTACGCCGACTTTGCCGTGAACGAGGCCGCGATTCCCGTAATTCCCGGAGCCAAATCCGACGCGGAAAAGTTTGCCGGCGCCGACGTCACCTATTCCATCGAAGCAATGATGGGCGATGGCAAAGCACTACAGTCCGGAACGTCGCATTTCCTGGGACAAAATTTTGCGCAGGCCTTTGAAGTGAAATATCTCGATCAGAACGGGACTCTGCAGCACTGCTGGACAACCTCCTGGGGGCTCTCCACGCGAATTATCGGTGCCATCATCATGGTGCACGGCGACGATCAGGGACTGGTGATGCCGCCAAAGCTGGCGCCCACTCAAGTCGTGATCGTGCCAATCTACAAGACCGACGAAGAGAAAACGTCGGTCATGAAAACCGCGAAGGAATTGAAGACGCAACTCGTTAAAGCGAACTTGCGCGTGACCCTCGATGAGCGCGAAGGCTTCAGTCCTGGTTGGAAGTTCAACGATTGGGAGATGCGCGGCGTGCCGGTTCGTGTGGAGTTGGGCCCGAAGGACGTGGCCAAGCAGGCGGCCATGCTTGCGCGGCGCGACAAGCCCGGCAGGGAAGGCAAGGTCAGCGCACCGCTGGCGGACCTGGCCGGAACCATCGAAAAGCTGCTGGCAGACATTCACCAGTCGCTCCATGACAAGGCGTTGGCCTTTCGCCGCGCAAACACTCACGAACCTGGCAGCTACGACGATTTCAAGAAGGCCGTCGAGACCGGCTTCGCATTTGCCCATTGGTGCGGCAGTGGCGAATGCGAAGAAAAGATTAAGGAAGAGACTCGTGCCACCATGCGGTGCATTCCGCTGGATCCGGCGGCCGTTATGGGGACCGCCGGCGGGGCGGGCACGGGAACATGTGTACGCTGCGGAAAGCCGGCGAAAGACCGGGCAATTTTCGCGCGCGCCTACTGAGAACTCTCTCGCCAAGTGCGTGCAAATGGAGATAGCGGCCCGGGTGTTACGCCTGAAGAACACCTGCCTGCACGAAATCTCGACAGTCCTTCCGCGCGGTGCTAGCGTAAATCAATAGAAGCAGAATCTGCGCTGCCCAATCTCTACAAGGCGGTGCCCGGAGAGGTTTGCGGTGACTCAGCTAGCCAAAGAATCCCAGCGAAGCCAACGTGGTGCCGGCAAGCTCAAGGCCATCATCTACACCGCGATTCTGGTCGTCGGCGTATTCATGTCGTTCAAGATCGTTCCCCTGTACGTCGCGGCTTATCAACTGAAGGACAAGATGGCCGAGCAAGCTCGCTTTGCCGTAGTTAACCGCTACTCGGATGAGCAAATCCGCGATATCATCTTCAAAACTGTTCAGGACCTTGACATCCCGGCCAAGCGCGAAGACATCAAGGTGGAGCACACCAACCACGGCCTGCGCATCAGCCTGGACTATACGACACCGGTCGATTTTGTGGTTTACCAGACCGTCTGGAATTTCGCTCCCGCCAGTGAGGCGGTTGACATCATGAAGTAGGGCCTTCACGCCCTCTTTCTTCGCCTTTTGGCCTTTCTCCTCCTGCGCTTTCTTCCTGCGCGGCAATCGGCGACAATAGGAGCGTCCACCCTCGGGAGTCATGTTTTGCGCTTTCGCCTAGAAAAAGGCTTCTGGACCTCTCGCTTCGGTCTTGGGCTGCTGATCACCTTCGCCGCTTGCTTCTTAATCGCGGCGTGTGCCTTCACTTATTACTACGTGAAATACTCGCGCATGATCGATGCGCGCTTGTCGGGCCACGTCCTGCAAAACACCACGCAGATTTTTTCCGCTCCCGAACGCATCTCCGACGGCCAAGCCTGGAGCCAGGACGACCTGGTAATGTACCTGCAACGCGCCGGCTATCGTCCCTCTCAAGATGACAATTCCATGGGCCAGTATGTCGTCAATGAGAAGACAGTGGATATCCGACCTTCCAAGGTGTCCTATTTTGCCGGCAACAATGCGCTCGCTATCGAGTTCAAGGGCAACGTGATCCGCTCAATCCGGGCGCTTTCGGGTGGACCGGACATGGGAAGCGCGGACATTGAACCGGCGCTGCTCACGAATTTGTTTGATAGCGCACGAGAAAAGCGGCGGCCTGTGCGGTACGTCGATCTGCCGCCGATGCTGGTTCACGCTATTCTTTCCGCGGAAGACAAGCGCTTCTTCGAACACCCGGGCTTCGATTTCATTCGTATCTTCGGCGCAGCGTGGGCCGATGTCCGCCACAGTCAGCACATGCAGGGCGCCAGCACCATCACCATGCAGGTGGCTCGCACGTATTTCCTCTCCACCGATCGCACTTGGCGGCGGAAACTAGCCGAGGCGATGCTGTCTTTTGAACTGGAGCAGCGCTTCACCAAACAGCAGATTTTTGAGATGTATGCGAACGAAGTGTACCTAGGCAATCGCGGGAGCTTTGGCATTCGCGGCTTCGCGGAGGCCAGCGTGGCGTATTTCGGCACCGATCTGCGGCAGCTCACGCTTCCAGAGTGTGCATTTCTCGCCGGCCTGATCCGCGCTCCCAACTATTACTCCGTTTCCGATCGGCATCCGGAACGAGCCGTGCAAGCCCGCGACCGCGTCATGACGCAGATGCTGGACAATAAGTTCGTGAGCGAAGCCGACGTGCAGGACGCCAAGGCCGTTCCGTTGAAACTGGTACGCGCATCCGTAGCGGGCAACGAGGCGCCGTATTTCATCGACATGGTGAAGGACCATCTGCTGGAAAGCTATTCCGGGCCCGAATTGCTGAGCGAGAACTTCCGCGTGTATACGACGCTGGATCCACAGTTGCAGCGCGCGGCTGCCGTCGCCGTGGAAGCCGGCATGAAGAATGTGGATGCGCTCCTACAGAAGCGCTACGAAAAATTGCGCAAGCTGAAAGGGAAGAAGGCCACCCCGGAACTGATCCCGCAGGCGCAGGTGGCGCTGGTGGCGCTGGACCCACGCACGGGCGAAATCAAGGCACTTATTGGCGGCAGGGATTACGGGCAAAGCCAGTTGAACCATGCCTTGGCGCACCGACAGCCCGGTTCCGTGTTTAAGCCATTTGTGTATGCCGCGGCATTCAACAACGCCATTGACGGAGTCCAGCCCATCATCACTCCTGCCACCACAGTCGATGATGAACCCACAGTCTTTGAGTATGACGGCCAGGAATATACGCCCAACAACTACGGCGAGAGATTCATGGGCAAGGTGACGGTGCGGCAAGCGCTGACCAATTCATTGAACGTCGCCACCGTGAAAGTAGCGGAAATGGTTGGTTATGGCCGCGTGGTCCAGATTGCCCGCCA
>Ga0210406_10003024_pt1 | contig 18722 bp, 16 predicted proteins | sample IncBWC30MmetaG_FD_155454 | JGI IMG/M metagenome (GOLD analysis project Ga0210406, IMG submission 155454) | Forest soil microbial communities from Barre Woods Harvard Forest LTER site, Petersham, Massachusetts, United States - Inc-BW-C-30-M | ecosystem: Environmental > Terrestrial > Soil >... | reverse complement strand
GCAAAGAGACCAGCAAAATTGACCGTCAGGCTCTTGCGTGTAACAGTGGTGAAACTTTCCTGCTTTACACTTTCAACTAGGCCAATTTGGAGGACAACATGAAATCATCTGCGCCTGTGGCCGTGGCTGGAGTCTTGGGCTGTATTTTAATTGCGGGATGCGTTCAAACTCGCGAAGCGAATGTACCCAATCCACCTGCCACGAGTTATCAAGTCGGCCCATTTGAACTTCAGCACAGCGGAAACTCTCAGCAGGTTCGCGGCGCGTCAGTTACCCCCGCCTTTTTTCAGAGTGAGAAAGTGTCGCCTTTGCTCGGCCGTGGCTTCCTTCCGGAGGAATACAGCTCGGGCAGGCAGCAGGTTGTAATGGTCAGTCAGCGTTTCTGGCAGCAGCGATTGAGCGGGGACCCACGAATAATCGGCACCACCATGCACTTGAATCGACAAACCTTTACCGTGATTGGGATCATGCCAACGATGTTCGATGTCCCCCCAGGCGTTGATATCTGGGTACCAAAGGCAGGATAGTGGCGTCCACGGTTAGCTAGGACGTAGCCTGATTCGGTCCGGCCGATGGGCCGTGCGAGTGTTCGGGCGAATAACAGGCAATCCGCAAGTAACACCTCGATATTGGCCCCGATAAACGCGCCAGCAGTAACCGACCATTCACTGGAGAGAATCGACTTCCCGGTACCTATCCGCCGACCGCCCTGTTTACTTCCTGTTTGCCGACGATACGCTGCGAAGTTGGTGAGCGCCAATGGTCGCCAGCGAAGACGTCTCTGTGATATCTGACGAAGTTATCGCGGTGCGGCGTTCAGCGTTAATGTTGTGCCCAGCCCAGCGTAAAGATAGTGATCGCCGAAAGCTTTTTTCAGCGCCGTGAAAGCGGGCTCGCCGGTGCAGTGGCCAGGGGCGATGTACTCGACTTTGAATCGATCATGTAGCGCGGTTACGATCTTCTCGATGTCCGCGTCGCTAGCCACCACGAGGTGAAACCCGCCAGCGATGAAGTGGATGCGTGGGTTGATCGCGCTGGCAGATTCGACGATTCTGTCGATACCGGGGTGCGAACAGCCAACCACAATGACCATGCCGTCGGGCGTGCTGAAGGCTAGGGACAGCTCGCGCAGTTCGAGCGTGCCCGGCTTATCGGAGACGAGTGTAATTAGATGGATGTTAGGTGCGATCTCCGTGTTCTTGTCGACAAGCTGAAAATTAGCGCCAGGCCAAGCCGAGCCAAACCGCATGACCTCTGGCGGTGCGCCGTTGGAGTAGCGCTGCTCCCCTGGGAGAGACGAGTCTTTGCGATAGAAGCCGCTCGGCAAATCCGCGCCATAGACGCCGAAACCTTCCTTCGGCGCGTAGATCGTCACTTTGGGGTTCACCTTCAAGAGGTAGGCCAGTCCACCCATGTGATCGCCGTGCCGGTGGGACATAACGACGAAGTCCAGCTTCGAGAGGTCGATGTCTTTCGCTTTGGCGTTCTGGGCGAGAATGTCGGGGTTGTTTCCTGTATCGAACAGAATGCGTTTGCCGCCATATTCGACAAGAGCGGCATAGCCCCAGTCCTTCTGCATCGCCGAAGGCTGGCCGAAGGCGTCATAGAGGACGGTGATTTGGGGCTTGGGTGGATCGATTCTTGCGTCGGTGCCGGAGGTGTTCGCCGTGTATCCGAGAAAAAGCAGAAACGCCCCAGAACAGGATGCAACTGTCATTTTCTTACCTCCTCCGTTTGCAAACGATTCCTCGTTCGGAAACCAGAGAGTCTAGATGCGGATCGTGTAGCGCAAATTGTGCCACGGTCCGCCTATCTCGACGCTGCTGAGAGCAGCGTAAATTAAATTACTGAAAATAGGTGACGGCATGGGGGCGCGCGATGCGTCCCCGCGAGCAAGGGAAAGCGACAACTTCGGTTTTACCGATCCAAAGAACGGCAACAGCACGAAGTTGACAGCTTTCTTTTTCGCCGAGCTCAGGCGAGGTCGAAGCGATCGTGGTTCATCACTTTGGTCCACGCCGCCACGAAGTCTTTTACGAACTTCTCCTTCGAATCCGCGCACGCGTAAACTTCCGCGAGAGCGCGCAGCTGGGAGTTTGAACCGAAGATTAGGTCGATACGGGTGCCGGTCCACCTGACCTCGTTCGTCTTCCGGTCGCGCCCCTCATATAAGTCTTCCGAGCCAGCGGCCGGCAGCCATTGCGTGCCCATGTCGAGCAAGTTGACGAAGAAGTCGTTCGTCAGCGTCTCCGGTCGCTTGGTGAAGACGCCATGCGTCGACTTCCCGGCATTTGCACCCAGGACGCGCAGGCCACCGACGAGAACCGTCATCTCCGGTGCCGTCAGCTTCAGCAATTGCGCCCGATCCACCAATAGCTGCTCAGCCGACAGGCGCGGCTTGCCATTGACATAGTTACGGAATCCATCCGCCTTCGGTTCGAGCAGCGCGAAGGAATCGACGTCGGTTTGCTCTTGCGACGCGTCCATGCGCCCCGGCGTGAAGGGGACTTCCACGCTGTGTCCTGCGGCCTTCTCGATCGCCGCACTACCGCCGAGAACGATCAGGTCCGCCAACGCAACCTTCTTACCGGTCTGTGAAGCGTTGAACGCCTTCTGGATCCCTTCGAGCTTCTGCAGCACCTTCGCCAGCTGTGCCGGCTGGTTCACTGCCCAGTCCTTTTGCGGCGCCAGACGAATGCGCGCGCCGTTCGCTCCACCGCGCTTATCAGAGCCGCGGAAGGTCGACGCCGAAGCCCAAGCCGTCGACACCAGCTCGGAAACGGACAGCCCCGACGCGAGGATTTTCGCCTTCAGAGCGGCAATGTCCTGCGCCACGATCGGCGGATGATTCACAGCGGGGATCGGGTCTTGCCACGATAGCGTCTCCTTCGGAACGAGTGGGCCAAGATAACGCACGATCGGGCCCATGTCACGGTGCGTCAGCTTGAACCACGCCCGGGCGAACGCATCTGCGAACTGATCCGGATTCTCGTAGAAACGCCGTGAAATCTTTTCGTAAGCAGGGTCGAGCCGCAGCGCGAGGTCAGTAGTTAGCATGGATGGCGCGTGACGCTTTGACGGATCGTGCGCATCCGGCACCGTACCCGCGCCTGCGCCGTTCTTCGGTCTCCACTGATGCGCACCTGCCGGGCTCTTGGTCAGTTCCCATTCGTAGCCAAACAGGTTCGCGAAGAAGTTGTTGCTCCACTTCGTCGGCGTAGTGGTCCAAATGACTTCCAAGCCGCTGCCGATCGCGTCGCCACCCTTGCCCGAGCGAAACTTGCTCTTCCAGCCGAGGCCCTGCTCCTCGATGCTGGCGGATTCCGGCTCTGGGCCCACCAGTGCAGCATCGCCAGCGCCGTGGGTTTTGCCAAAGCTGTGCCCGCCGGCAATCAGCGCAACCGTTTCTTCGTCGTTCATTGCCATACGGTGGAACGTTTCGCGAATATCCTTGGCCGCCGAGATGGGATCCGGCTTCCCGTTCGGCCCTTCCGGATTCACGTAGATCAGACCCATTTGCACGGCAGCGAGCGGATTCTGAAGATCACGGTCGACGCTGTAGCGCTCATCGCCCAGCCACTTGCCTTCCGGGCCCCAGTAGACGTCCTCTTCGGGCTCCCACACATCCGGGCGCCCACCTCCAAAACCGAACGTCTTGAAGCCCATCGACTCGAGGGCGACGTTGCCTGCGAGAATCATCAGGTCGGCCCAGGAGATCTTCCGGCCGTATTTCTGCTTGATCGGCCAAAGCAGCCGGCGGGCCTTGTCGAGGTTCACGTTGTCCGGCCAACTGTTGAGCGGCGCGAAGCGCTGCTGGCCCGCTCCGGCACCGCCGCGACCGTCGCCGATACGGTATGTGCCGGCGCTGTGCCACGCCATTCGAATGAACAGCCCCCCGTAATGGCCAAAGTCGGCCGGCCACCAATCCTGCGAGTCCGTCATCAAGGCATGAAGGTCCTTGATCACGGCGTGCAGGTCGAGGCTCTTGAATTCCTTGGCATAGTCGAACTCCTCGCCCATCGGATTCGACAGGACGGAGTGCTGGTGGAGAATCTGAAGGTCCAACTGCTTCGGCCACCAGTCACGGTTCGTGTGTGCGGTGGTTCCGTGAGAAAACGGGCACTTGGATTCAGTTGGCGCCCCCGCTGAGGTGGTAAGTTCTTTGTCCATGTGTTCACCTTCCTTCGAATCAGTCAAATCTGTTACGAACTTCAAACTCATTCTCGGTTTCCCATTCGCGCAATCGCCGTCGCGCTTGCTCACGCGCCTTCGAAAATCAACGGGAAGTGCGCCGCGGAGCGCACTTCGTGCAGAGTCCCCGGAAAATGAGTTCGCATTCGCGAAGCATCCGCTTACCGAGAGAGCGCGAGGCAGGCCTGGGCACGTCGTACCACTCGAGGTCCTCAACATTGCCGCAGCGGTCGCAGATGAAGTGGTGATGTCGCATGCCTTTCGCATCAAATCGCGCGGCGCGGCCCTCGATGGCCACTTCACGTACCAAACCCGCCTGCACCAAGTCCCGCAAATTGTTATAAGTCGTAGCCCTGGAAGAGCGCGGATCCACTCGATTCACGGCTTCGAAGATTTCCGCAGCCGTGGGATGACTGTTGTGTTCCATCAAGAATGCCATCACGGCATAGCGCTGCGAAGTGCACCGCAACCCGCTGCCGTCGAAGGACCGTTTAATCGCCTTGGCGTCCATGAAACATTTAGACTATGTCTAATGTGAGATTTAGTCAAGACTTGTGCTTTTGGTTGCTGCTGCGAGCAGAAAACCGGCGGATGCCATATTGAGTATCACCTGTAGCCATGTTGGGCTCCTCGTGCGCGAAGCCTAGACCCATACCTGCCAAAGGTCCAATATATCGTCGCTATTGGACCCATAGGAAAAAGAAAGCAAAACTCCCTGGCGACCGAGCTGAGACATGGAACTCCATCAATTGCGCTACTTTTGTGCGGTCGCGCACAACGGTAACTTCACGCGCGCCGCCAAAGCCGAGAATGTGGCGCAACCCTCACTATCACCACAGATTCTGAAGCTTGAGGCTGAACTCGGTGCCAAGCTTTTCGATCGTTTCCCGCGCTGTGCAAGATTAACTCAATTTGGAAGGACGTTCCTCTTCAGGGCGGAGGCCATCCTCAGACAGGTCGGTGATGCAAGAACCGAAATTGAAGAGATGGCGGGTGCGGAAAAAGGAAGAGTAGCCATTGGAGTGATTCCGACCATCGCGCCGTATTTTCTGCCGCCAGTGCTTGCAGGTTTCACGCGCCAACATCCGACCATAGCTGTCAGCGTTATGGAAGAAACCACCCATTCTGCTGGAGCGCTTGCACGATGGCGGATTGATCTCGCCTTACTTGCGCTGCCCGTACTAGGAGAAGAGTTGATTTGTGAGGATCTTTTCCGCGAACCGTTCTTTGTCGTTGTACCACCGAAGCATCATTTGGCATCAAGAAAAATGATTGATTTGCAAGAGATTAGAACTGATCCTTTTTTGCTTCTAAAAGAAGGCCACTGTTTTCGTGAGAAATGTGATCATGGCTTGCCGCGAGTCAAAGCTGCAGCCAAACCTGGTCTTTGAAAGTGGTCAGTTTTCAACGATTCTTGCGATGGTATCCGCAGGGATGGGACTTTCAGTAGTCCCGGCCATGGCAGTCGCGAATCGGCAGAGGTGCAAGTTCATACGGATCAGAGATCAACGGGTAAGTAGAAGAGTGGGTTTGGCGCAGCTGAAACACCATTTCGCGACTGCGGCGCACCGAGCGCTGGTGGAGCACCTGAGGCATAGCGCCCGTGAACGCTGCATGTATCGGTCTTCGAGAACATCACAAATTCCCTTGGCTTCGGCTCGCTGCACGGACCAGAAAGCGACCCAATAGGATCAAATCTCGGCAGAAGATCCCAAACCGTGGACGACGTCCCTAGTGACGATGGGATGATTAAAATACTTGGGTCTCTGGGGGGCTGGCCACAAACGGGGTTCGCGGAGATCAGTAGTATGTCCGCGAACCGGACTTCGGGACAGTGAAGCAAAACTACAATTGTCCTGTCTATGCATTTACCAGCGATTTATCAGGAAGTAGTCAATGGGTCAGAGTTGGCTGACCTATCTAAAAATCAAACGGCGGGGAGCTAAATTCTATTCCTTAGAAAATCGCTTCTAGGCGACTTGGGCTAAGGGCTCTACGGTCACTTTGAAGCCTAAACCTTCCAAGCGTTTGGTTAAGCGCCGGCGCAAGCCTTCGGGGTTCAGGCGATCGAAGTAGTCTGCGCCCAGGTCGTGGTAACAAGTTCCGTCTCGCAGAATGTAATAAGCGATGACCAAGAGATTGTGCGCTACGGTGATCGTGGCGCGTTTGCTTCCCCTCCGCGCCGCCAGCCGACGATACAGAGCCGACAAATAGTTGTTCTTCTTCGTAGAGATGGCCCAGGCCCCTTGGCACAGGCAGCGACGCAACCATAAACTCCCTTTGCGGATCTTTCCGCTCTTGCGCTTGCCTGCGCTCTCGTGACTGCCCGGACAGAGTCCCGCCCAACTCGCCAAGTGTTGCGCATCCGGGAACTGGCTCATGTCCAATCCGATCTCAGCCAGCAATCCCCAGGCGGTCACGCGGTCCACTCCGGGAATGGTGCACAACCGCGCAACCTCACTCTGGAAAGGGCCCAGGCGCTCTGCGACCTCCTGCTCCATCCGCCGCATCTTGGACTCCACGAAGTAGTGATGGTCCAGCAATTCGCGCAACAGAAATCGATGATGTGGAGTAACGCGTCCTTCCAGAGCCTGCTGCAATTGGGGAATCTTGTTGCGCAACAGTCCTCGCGACATCTCGGCAAGTCGCTGGCTGTCCTGTTCGCCGTTCACGATCGCTTCCAGCATGGCCCGGCCGGAAGCGCCCAATGTGTCGGTAGCCACCGAAGCCAACTTGATGTTGGCGTCTTCTAACACTTTCTGAATTCGATTGGCGATGCGGTTGATCTCCTGCGCCAGGCTGGCCCGATAGCGCGTCAGATCCCGCAGTTCTCGTGTGGCAGTCGGCGGCACAAAACTGGCTCGCAATAGCCCGTGTTGCAGCAGGTCGGCGATCCACTCGCTATCCTTCTGATCGGTCTTGCGTCCGGGCACCGCTTTGATGTGCTGCGCATTCACCAGCAGTACTTCGAACTGCCCCTCTAGCAGGTTCCACACCGGCTTCCAGTACACCCCAGTGGACTCCAAGGCGACGTGCGTGACTCCGCAACTCCGCAGCCAGTCGCTCATCTCCAATAGGTCCTTTGTAAAGGTCCCGAACTCCCGCGTCTGCCGTCGCCGGCCAGAAGCCCACAGCACACACGCCGTCACACTCTTCTTATGAACATCCAAACCGCAACAGACTTCATGTACCACTTGCATCGCAAGCCTCCCTCCGCCGGGCGGAGGACGTCAGCAAATTACCGAAATTCCTTAGCGTGCTCTCTGTCTTACGACAAAGGCAACAGTCCGTTGTGCCCATCGACGTCCAGGTCATATTCGTAATCGGGCTCTAATCGCGCCAGAATAGCTCGGCCTTCGTCCACGAGGCAGTACTCCAACATACCTCCTTCTCGAGCTTATTTTCATCGTTCGTTGTGGTTCGAAGAACCATGATTTATTCGTAGCGCAGAGCGACCATCGGATCGACCCGCATCGCGCGGCGCGCCGGAACATAGCAAGCCAGCAATGCAATGGTGGCCAGACTTAGCGCGACCGCTGCGTACGTTAGCGGATCGGTGGGCTTGACTCCAAAGAGGAACGTGGAGATCAAGCGAGTGACGCCGAATGCCAGGGCGACTCCAATGGCCACACCTATGGAGGTGAGCTTGAATCCAAGTTTGGTGACCAAGCCAAGGACGTCGCCCGGACGCGCGCCGAGCGCCATGCGGATGCCAATCTCGTGCGTGCGCTCGCTGACCGAATAGGACATTACGCCGTAGATGCCCACGGCGGCAAGCAAGACCGCAACGCCCGCGAAGATTCCGAGCAGCTCCATATAGAACCGGTAATCACCGAGCGACGCCGACAAAACGTCTTCCATGGTCATGATGTTGGTGACGGGCTGATTGGGATCGATCTCCGCCAAAGCTTGCTTGACACTGCCCCCCAAATTCTTCAAGCCGCTCATCGGACCCGAAGGTGTTCGCAGCACTAATGCTTTATGCAGGTGGGCCCTCGCTGCGCCGCCGGGAAACACTGCCGGCTGTTGCGTGAAAGGTGCGTAGACAAATGGAGGCGTTTCTTCTCCCAAGCCAAAATGTTTGACGTCGCCGACAATGCCGACGATTTGGCGGGGACGCAGCTCGTCGACCGGGTAGGGATCGTAGCGAAGAAGAATTTGCTGGCCGATGGGATCTTCGTTCGGGAAAAACTTGCGCGCAAAAGACTGGTTTATCGCGATGACCCACGGCGCGGCTTCCGTATCGTGCTCATCGAGGTAGCGGCCTTTGACCAGCGGAATCTTTAGCGTGCTGAATATTCCGAAGCTGACCTCACTGTAGCCGGCTCGCGGACGATTTTCAGGAGGCGGTGCGGGATGTCCGAGAATCGCAAACGAATAGAATTCCGGGCAGCAGCGCGTGGGCAATGCGCCGATTACCGCGGCGGCTTCCACACCGGGCAACACGTTGGTTTTTTCCAGCAAGCGCTGATAAAAAGCCGTCACCGAGGGCAGCGTTTTTTCCATGTCGCCGCCGGGTACGCGTTCCAGATACTTTCCTCCTTCGGGAAGTTGCAGATCCATGCTCAAGACATGGTTGACGTCGAATCCAGGGTTGACTCGCTGCAAATGGAAAATTGTATTGATCATCAGACCGGCGCCTACCAGAAGCACCATTGCCAACGCGACCTCGGCTACGGCAAGCGAATGCCGAGCCAGGCGCCCGGAAGTGGTTGTCGTCTTGCGTTCGCCTTCCCTAAGGGCGACATTTAAGTCAGGACGCGAAGCCTGAATTGCAGGTGCCAATCCAAACAAGATCGCTGTCAAAAGCGAAACGCTTAGCGTGAACAGCACTATGCGGGCATCGACGGTGATTTCGGTGGAGTTGGGAAACTCTCCGGCTAACACGACGAGTAACTTTATTCCGGCAAAGGTCAAGCCTATGCCCAGCAAGCCTCCGGAAAGTGCCAAGATTCCACTCTCCGTCAGCAATTGCTGGATCAAGCGGCGCCGCGCCGCGCCGAGAGAAGCGCGCAGCGCGAACTCTTTGCGGCGCGTCTCGGTACGGAACTGCAGGAGGTTGGCAACGTTCACGCAGGCAATCAGCAAAACAAACGCGACTGCGCCAAAAAGCGGGTAGAGCGCTTGTCCGGCAAAGCGATAAAGGTCTTCGTGCAAGGGGCGAACTTTCGTGCCCACACCCTTATTCGCCGCGGGATACTCCTGCTCGAGCCGGCCCGACACGACGTCCATTTCGGTTTGCGCTTGCGTCAGAGTCACGCCAGGCCGTACTCGCGCCACGGGCATGAGCCAGTGGTCGATCCGCGCAGAGTAACGGCTGCTCGCGGCGTTGATGGGAATCCACACGTCGAGGCGCCCGCCGTAGAACGGAGCGAAATGCGGCTGCATGACTCCAACTATGGTCGAGACCACGCCCTCGATTGCGAAGGTTTTCCCCAGAACCTGCGGATCACTGTTGAGCTCGCGCTTCCAGAACTCGGCGCTGATGACGATAGCCTGGGCACGATCTTGCGCTTCCGTGGGAAGAAAAATTCGCCCCAAAATTGGTTTCGCCCCCAGCAAGCTGAACAGATTCGGAGTTACATATTCCACACGCAGGGGTCGCGGCTCGCCGAGACCGGAAACGCTGGCTGTGTCGTTGAAACTGATCAGCGCAATATCTTCGAAGACGTGGTTTTGTTTTTGCCAGTCCACCAATTCTGCTATAGGGGGCGGGATGGTTCGATCCGGATGAGCTGATTCGGTCTCCCAAACCACGACTAACTCTTCCGGATGGGGATAGGGCAGCGGACGATAGAGAAATGTGTCCAGAACGCTGAAGATGGTGCTGTTCGCGGCGATTCCTAAAGCGAGGGAGAGGACAACAACCACGAGGAACGCGGGATTTTTCATTAGGCTACGAGTTGCGAAGCGTATATCTGCGCCGAGAGTCTCGAAGAAAGGAAAGGTTCGCATGTTCGCGGTACCTCCTCAGCGAGCGGAACAATTGGTAGAGGACATGGCTTGAAGCTCACGCCACCGCGTCAGCGGGCAAACCCTCTACCCTATACTTCTCCCACAGTAGTATACGTATTCAAAGTCAAATAGTTCCTCGGCGTGCATTGTCCAATTCCCTTACCAGAATCAGACCATTATCGGAAGTGACCCGCGATCCCCGGGAATTGCGGAGAAAAAGTATCTTACTGGAGTGAAGTCACGCACTTGGAAAAGCGCCGGTCACTGGCCAGAAACGGGGTTCGGGGAGGTTAGTTGTTGATATCCGCGAACCGGACTTCTGTCCCGGAAAAATCTGCGAGTAGCCCGTCGTCCCTTAATGCAGATCAGTAGGGATTCATCAACGCTCCAATACCTGCACCACATGTCCATTCTAAGGAAGTCGACACGGTGATAGCTTCAATGGGGAATCGAAGACAGCCGAACGAATCAATCTAGGCTCGAAGGGATTGTCGCCTGGCAGAGGCAGCGCAAGGCTACTGTTTGTACTGTTTGTTATGGCAGACTAACCCTGCCGCGATAAAATTGTGGTCTGGGCCTTCGGTGGTGAGATCAAGAACCTCGAACGGTGCATTTATAACTGTTAAGGCACTGACCGAGACGAGACTGCCGTTCCCGGTCACCACTGAGTCGCCTTCTTTTAAATTCGATGCTTCAACCCAATCGGCAGCCTTCCGGACTGGTTGAGTCGGCGTGACGAGCCACGATTCGTTGAGGCGAACACAGCTCGAGCTCTGCATGCTGGAAACAAGTGTGACCTTCCTGTTCACTCTTTTGTATCCGTCTTCTAGATTGAGCGATACGAGAACATGCCCCGGCCGCAAGCACTCAATCGGGACCGGTCCTGACGGCGTATCGATTAGTGTGCCCACAGGAATACATCCACTGCCTCCGCCCGGAGTTGGCCAATAACCATCAGGAATCGTCGCCCGAATCTTGTCACGTCTTTCAGAACGCACGACAGCCAAGTCTGGATCAATCGCCATAGCTGAAACTGCGCTGTATACTGTTCGTCCTGTGGCCCGGAAGCCTTCCGCCTGCCCCCGCGTAAACCAATCTGCGAGACGGTCGACTGTTTGGTTCAGTAAATCCTCCCGGTACGGGTGTCCACTTTGAAGAGAGGAAGCTTGCAGGCACCGAACGCAAGCTTGAAGATATGGGATGTCCAACTGGGTTCTCACAGGCAGATCCGCGATCACCTTCACTATGTCATTCAGTCGTGCATCCGCTTCGTCAAGGTCACCGTCCCTAATCATCAGCCGTATGCTGTGCATGGCATCATTAGCGGGTTCCTCCCATAGCTCCGGGAAACTTTGCAAAAACATGCTATGCGCCGTGTAGTCGTTGAACACAAACGTCCTGGGAGAATGCCAAGTCGTGTGATTGCGGAGTGGTTTCACGTCGACGTGAATCCCCCCATACTGCAGTTCAGGAGGAAGAAAACGGTTAACCTTTACTCTCTCATCGTTGATTTTGGCGAACTTCTCTGCACTGAATACCTGAGTAAGTCGGCTCGGTAAGACCTGGGGCGATAGAATTACGCCCAAGGCGATCTGGCACGTGGTGAAGGCGGCGGCGAAGCGGGCCGCCATCAAGGACCTTGCTCCTCATGACCTGCGTCGGACCTGCGCACGGTTATGCCATTTGGCCGGCGGTAAACTTGAGCAGATTCAGTTTCTCCTTGGGCACGCTTCGGTTCAGACAACTGAACGTTATCTCGGCTGCAAGCAGAAACTCGACCACGCGGTGAACGACAACCTCGGACTCGAAGATGCCTGAAGGGGTCACGGTCCACAACCTGACTTCTGGCCGACCAACAGACGAACGGGTCATGAACACTTCCCCGAAGGGGACTTCTGGCCCGGAACAGTTGCGCATAGCCCGTGACACCGACATGATGGACGACTTGCGCAGGAAAGATAGAATGTATTTGCAATGACAAAAGACTGTGCCGCAATCTTCGATCTTGGTGGTGTGGTAATCGATTGGAACCCGCGTTACCTCTACCGCAAGCTGTTCGATGGCAATGAAACAGCAATGGAATACTTCCTCGCTGCCGTTTGTACATCGTCGTGGAACGCGCAGCAAGATGCCGGACGACCGTTTGCTGATGGTTGCGGTTCTCTTAAACGACTTCATCCAGACAAGGCAGAGTTAATTGATGCTTGGTTCGAGCGATACGAGGAAATGCTCGGGGGAGAGATCCCTGGCACAGTCGACATTCTCAGAGAATTGCGGTCGCAGAGTGTACCGACATTTGCACTGAGCAACTGGTCAGCGGAGACGTTCCCTATCGCTGTCAATCGATTCGAATGCCTGAGCTGGTTTAACGGCGTGCTGCTTTCTGGGCAGGTCAAGGTGTTGAAGCCAGACCGGCGTATTTTTGAGATTTTCCTGGATACTTTTAAAATCGAGCCGAGTCGGGCCATTTACATTGACGACACCAGCGCAAACGTCGAAATGGCTGTCCAGCTTGGTATGCGCGGGATCGTGTTTAGAGATTCTGCTGGGCTTCGAACGGAATTGACGCGAACCGGGCTCCTTGTCGATAAGATACAGGGCCGGCTGCTCTAGACTTGGTCTTCTGACTCCGATAAACATGACTGACATGAATCAGAACATCGAGCCCGCGGATGCGCGCGATGTCATTGAACGTCTGACACAAGCGTTCGGCAAGCTGCCTCAGGTCCTAGCGGTGGTTCTCGGGGGTTCGCGTGCGGCAGCAACCAGCGACGTTGCGTCCGACTACGATCTCTACGTGTACACGGTGCGGGAAGTGCCGGTCGATTTTCGACGGACACTTTTGGGAGAGCGCGCGGAAATCGACAATCGCTTCTGGGAACCTGGCGACGAGTGGAGCGATCCATCCACGGGCACGCACGTCGATATCATGTACCGTTCGCCTGAGTGGATTGAGGGGCAAATCGAGCGCATTTTATCGCGTCAGGAAGCTTCGCTCGGATATACCACCTGTTTTTGGTACAACGTCGTTCATTCCGAAGCACTACTTGACCCGCGAGGTTGGTATCAGGGATTGCAGAATCGTGGTCGCGTGGCGTATCCCGAAGGGCTCAGGCGTGCGGTAGTGATGAAGAACTGGCCGGTGCTACGGCGAAACCATTCATCGTATCGACACCAAATCGAAGTCGCTCTAAATCGCGGTGACATTGTGAGTGTTCAGCACCGCGTGACCGCTTTCCTGGCGAGTTTCTTTGACCTTTGGTTCGCTCTAGAACGAAAGCCGCATCCGGGTGAAAAGCGCCTCTGGTCTCATCTGTCAGAACCGTGGGGTTCACTCGTACGAGCGCTCACCGAGGCCTCTCCCGGTACGCTGCTGAAGCACATTGATGCCCTTGTCGATCGGGTCGACGCCAAGCTAATCGAAGAAGGAATCTTTGTGGCAAACGGACGAATCGAGCATTTAGCCGCATGGGTATCTGACGTCGACAGAGCATGTGCTTTCTACCAGCGGTGGTTCGGAGCTGCGATAGGTCCAAAATATGTAAGTAGCACGCGGCCATTCACGTCTTGCTTTCTCGCGCTAAGCTCTGGAGCACGCCTAGAACTTATGAACGCGCCTGGTGAGACCCCAAGAATGGCGCACATCGCGGTTTCGCTAGGTTCGCGCGATGCAGTTGACCGTCTAGTCGCCGCCATGCGCGCAGCCGGAGTGGCCATAGCTCGAGGTCCGAGGGTAACCGGAGACGGATACTACGAAGCGGTGGTGAATGACACGGAAGGCAACCTGGTTGAAATTACTGCGTAAGTTAATACCGACTCGGGCTCGCTAGGACTTCGGCGCGGCAACGACTCCCCCCCAAAATGATCGTCTCATTCGGGCGGCGGGTCGAGCGAACTGGAAACTCGGGATTCGAGGAGATCCTTTGCCACGTCCTCGAATCGGACTTCTGGCCCGGAATAATTTCCGGTTAGCGTCATCCGACCGCAAATCCGCGGGATTGAATTCGATTCTGCTAAACTCTCCGGCATGCGAAGGAGAATCGGCAGGTCCATTCCGTTTTTTCTCGGACTGCTCGCCTTTTGCATCTTGGGTATATCACTCTCAGCACAAACGACGCCCGACGTGAATTGGCCATACTACGGAGGTGACGCCGGTGGGATGCGCTACTCGCGGCTGACCCAGTTCAATCCGGAGAACGTGTCGAGGCTCAAAATCGCCTGGGTCTTTCATACCGGTGATGTTTCCGACGGGAAACACGGAAAACAGAGAAGCGGATTCGAAGCTACACCAATTCTCGTCGATGGCCTTCTGATTTTTGCCACCGGCTTCAATCGAGTGATCGCGGTCAATCCCGAAACGGGAACGCTCCAGTGGGCATACGACCCCAAGATCGATCCGACCTGGGACTACGGTGATGCTCTCGTGAACCGAGGCGTAGCGATGTGGTTCGACACGGCACGCAGTGCGCAGACCGGGGCACTGTGTCGGCGACGCATTTACGAGGCATCCCTGGACGCCCGGCTGATTGCCCTCGACGCGGCAACGGGCGTCCCATGCGCCGATTTTGGCGATAAAGGCGAGGTATCTCTTCGTGATGTGCCTCGGTACCGGCCTGGGCAATATCATATGACTTCGCCGCCCGCGGTCATCGACGACTTGGTTGTCGTGGGCTCTGCGATCAACGATAACAATCGCGTTGATATGCCAAGCGGAGTGGTCAGGGCTTTCGATGCGCGTACAGGAGCTTTGCGCTGGAGTTGGGATCCAATCGACAAGAACGACCAGGCCCTCGCAGGTGGCAGCGGCACAGCAAAGACGTGGCGGACTGGCGCCGGCAACGCGTGGTCCATCATGGCTGTGGACAAGGAACGTGATCTGGTCTTCATTCCTACGGGAAGCGCCAGCCCAGACTATTACGGTGGATTGCGCCCCGGCGACGACAAATGGGCTGATTCGATAGTAGCCTTGCGCGGAAAGACGGGGGAACTCGTCTGGGGATTCCAGTTGGTGCACCATGATCTCTGGGACTACGACTCTGCTTCACCGCCATTGCTGGCGACACTGCAGCGCGCTGGCAAGCAGGTACCCGTCGTAATCCAGGGAAATAAGACTGGATTGCTATATGTCCTGAATCGCGAGACGGGTGTTCCAGTTTTTCCGGTCGAGGAGCGACCCGTACCGCAAAGCGATGTTCCGGGTGAAGTGACATCGCCGACGCAGCCTATTCCCGTAGCGCCTCCTCCACTCGTCCCGCAGAGGCTTTCCGCAGATGGCATCTTCGGTGTGAATCCCGTCGATCGCGAAACCTGCCAACAGTGGGTTCGATCATTTCGCAATGAAGGCATCTTTACGCCGCCTAGTTTGCAGGGCACGTTGGTTGTCCCTGGAAACATCGGTGGCATAACCTGGAGCGGTTATGCATTCGATCCCGTGGACAACCTGCTTGTGGTTCCGACGAATAATATTGCGGGGGTGGCAAAACTCATCCCGCGCCAGAAGTTAGAAGAGGCTGCACAGAGCGGTGAAGATGGAGACTATGCGCGATTGACGGGAGCTCCGTACGGAATGTACCGGCGCTTTCTGCAAGGTGCGTCGGACCTTCCGTGCACGCCGCCACCGTGGGGGATGCTAAGCGCCGTAGATTTGAATCAAGGGACGATCAAGTGGCAGGTGCCACTAGGTTCGATGCAGTATTTCGGTGGAGGCCACGACCCAGTGCCTCCAGGATCAATTGGGTTCGGGGGTCCGATCATCACCGCTACCGGGCTGGTGTTTATCGCCGGCACGTTTGATCCCTATATTCGCGCCTTCGATGTCCAAACCGGAAAAGAACTTTGGAAGGCACAACTTCCTGCAAGCGGGAACGCTACGCCGATGACCTATAGTGTGAATGGCAACCAATACCTTGTCATCGCTGCAGGCGGCCATCCGAAAATCACGGAAGAATCACTGAATGACGCGTTGGTGGCTTTTGCTCTGCCCTAGCGACCAACGCGAAGCATGACTCTCGGATTGTTCAATAAAGACCTACTGATCGTCTTGATCGTCACTTGCGGGCGTATGGCGTGCCTCGCGACGAAATTCGCTACGTTCCGGCCCAGCGTGTTGCCGACGTCACAAGAAGTGCGGAAGTGGATGCCGCCGAAGACGCGAGCGTCGGCGATTTCTGATCTCGATGCACACTGGCTGAGTCAAAGTGCTGCGTTCGTGCGGTTGAGGTGTGACATGCGTTCTGGGTGTAGCGAGCTTGTTCCTCGAATGACGGGCTAACAGGAAGTTATCCCGAGTCATTAAGTCTTAGTGCGTAGCGCGAGGGAAAAACTCATTGGCGGTTATTTGCCTGAGATCACGCTATCAATCCAGTTGGTGTAGCGCGAAATCCGGACCTGGTAAGTGATTTGACCATAAAAGCAGCAATGAAATTTCCCAGCGGCCCACTCGCGAATTTGTGCGGGAAAAACGGATCGAGACGAAAGCTAGACGTAAGACAGCCACCACAAATCCCGGCGCCGGTTTTTCAGATCGGCGTACCAGCGGCATATGGGATAGCTGATGGCGACCACCCCGACCCAAATCACATACACAACGAGAAGGCTGAAGCCGTAGTCCGCCGGAAAAATGTCGCGCGAGCCGCCCAAGGATGGCGGAGGAAGCAACAGAAACCGGTGCGGGCCGTAGCGAAAGGCACTGAGGATGATCGCGAGCACATGCGCGAAAAGGAGATGAAATAGAAAAAAGAAGAACGGCACGCGCCCGAAGATTATGAGCGGGTTCGAAAAGGAAAAAGTCCTGCGGTCCAGAAAGGCCAGGGCAAGCAGGGCGGGGCCAAGGGTCATCAGAAGCAAGATTAACGAAGGCGGATATTTCGTCGTGTTTAGAAAGGAAAGCACCGTGAAAAGCGCGGTCGGCTGGTGCGACCACTTGTCTGGATCCCCATAGTGGTTCCAAGCGCGCAGCACGACGAAAGCAAGACTGAGCGCCAACCCGGCGCGAAGCAAAAAACGACGCCGACGCTCCGGCTCCCACATCAGAACAGTCCCTAAGCAAAAGCCCGCAGCCATCACCGCAACCCAGGGCACGAGTGGGTACGCCACTGCAAAGAGCGCGTCATGAAACGGAAAGACCCCTTGCTGATGCAGAATTTTCCACAGCCACGCAAAGCGGCCAAAACGCTCCGGCACGATTGGATCCAGCAGGTTGTGCGCGGCAATCACCAGCAGGCTGAGCGGCGCAAGAATTTTTGTCGGCAAATGCACAAGCGCCGCCAGCGCGACCATCGAGAGGCCGAGCATCCAGAACACCGTTAGAATGATCAGCCCGCCCTTCCAGTTCCACTGAAAGAAAAGGACAAAGCGGAGTACGGTCACCTCCAGAAATATCAGCCATAACCCGCGTGTCAGCAAGAATCGAGACAGCTGCGGCAGCGTGCGGCCGTGGCGGTACCAGAAAAACGCGCCAATCCCCGCGGTAAACGCGAAAACCGGCGCGCAAAAATGCGTGGTCCAGCGTGTAAAAAAGAGGGCGAGCGTCGTGCGCGTCAGGTCCGTCGGCAAAAAAGACATTGCCGAAATGTTCGTAAAATCCCGCACATGATCGAGCGCCATAATAATGATGATTGCGCCGCGAAGAGCGTCAACAGACTGGATGCGAGCGGAGCCAGAGTTTTTTTCCATTAGCGCAACCGGACATTGTATACAGTTGTCAGCTTGAAAGGACAATTTCACTTCGCAGGCGGCTTCCAGCGCTTGCGAACCTCGGCCATGAATTTGACTTTGTCCTTTTTGATGAGCCGCTCCACCCCGTCCATCCGTCTCAATTTCCGGGTAGCCCGTGAACCGCCCGGAATCGGGGCCAACTGCTCAGTCCATACAGGTTCGCTGTGCTAAATGCTGTAGTGGGCAACAACCCGCGTCACCTTGCCACTAGCGCCGAAGTCCATAAACTCACCCGTGCGCGTCCCTTTTTGATTCGTGTAATACAGCACCAAGCTGTTCAGACCTGCCAGGACATCCTTCAGATCGAAGTGCAGTTCGGGATAGGCTTCCAGCCCGCGCTGAAAGTATTCTCTCAGGGAGGCTTTTCCACTTACCTTCCCATTAGGGATACCCAGAAGCTGCTCGGCAACCGGCGAGGTCAGTTCGACTCGTTCATCATAGTGGCTGATGATCGCTTCCAAATCATGAGCATTCCAAGCTGCAACCCAATCCTCGGCCATTTGTCGAATCTCATCTCGTGTCACGTGTCATCTCCCTCCAATTACGAATTTGTCTTGCATGGAGCGTTAATGGAAACTCTGCCTTTGTGGCTTTAAATTGTGAATGGATTGTCGGCAACCCTTCCACAACGGCTCGATGCCAATGCGATCATTGACGGCTGATCGAATCCGCTGTTTCGAGCCAAGGTAGCGTTCGGTCGTTTGCACCGAAACCCGCCCCAGGAGGAATTGGAACCGGTAGCGAACTCGGACGATCCGTACTTCCTTCATTGATCAAGGGCTCCTGCGAACTTTTCAGGAGTTGCATCAAACTGTTCTTTGTGGTCGCGCGAACAGAAGTAGTAGGTCTTGCCTCTATAA
>Ga0210406_10003023_pt1 | contig 18722 bp, 18 predicted proteins | sample IncBWC30MmetaG_FD_155454 | JGI IMG/M metagenome (GOLD analysis project Ga0210406, IMG submission 155454) | Forest soil microbial communities from Barre Woods Harvard Forest LTER site, Petersham, Massachusetts, United States - Inc-BW-C-30-M | ecosystem: Environmental > Terrestrial > Soil >... | reverse complement strand
GGCTGGCTCACGGGAGAAATCATCTTCGCGAACGGCGGCAACAAGTAAAGGTGCGCTGACCTCGGCAAATTAACTTGCCGGATCAGGATTTGGCAGAGCCCTGTTCGGGGCTGTCACAGTCAAACGAAAAGAGGAAGGCCATGATTGACCACATTTATCTCCCCGTCTCTGACCTGAAACGGTCGGCCGAATTTTACAGGCAGGTGCTTGAGCCGCTTGGCATCGACATGCCCTACAAGTTCGATCAACCTCCCATGCGCGGTTTCGCCATCAATGGCGAGCCGGGTTTCTGGCTGAAGAATGGCGAAGTCGCCAAAACCCTTTACGTCGCATTCACCGCCAAGAGCGCGGACGCTGTCAGGGCCAGCTACAAGGCGGCGATAGACGCGGGAGCTACGTCAAACAAGGAACCGAGCCTTCGGCCCGAATGGCGCGCCGACTACTTCGCAGCAAACATCGGCGACCCGGACGGATACAATATCGAGATTGCCTATAAGCCTTGGCTCTACAAATCCAAGACGCCGAGGCTCTGATTGCCGCGATCCGGCGTCCAAAAATCGCTCCGCGATTTTTGTCGAACCCGGTTGGTTCGTCCACATCCTGCACGCCAAATGAAAAAGGCCTGAAAACAGGCCCTTTTTATTTGGCGGAGAGGGTGGGATTCGAACCCACGTGCCGGAATTACCCGACCATCCGATTTCGAGTCGGCGCCGTTATGACCACTTCGGTACCTCTCCGGTTAACTTAAAATTTGTCTCGTTTACTTATGCAATTCGGCCATTAACTTAAACAGAATTTAGTTTTGACGCAGTTGGCAACCCGGCCAAAAACGCATTTGTCAAGGGTTCGCAGGAAGAAATATTCGTTTATTCTAGCGCATCGGAAAAGGGCTCGCCTCAACAACAGGAACTTGCCCTGCACCACGGACTCAAATGGATTCTCAAACCGTGCGTAATTTGAACATACGAAAAAATTGGCCGCGCTGGACCAAGCTGACGATAGCGGTATCCGCCCTCGTTCTGCTGAGCAGCTATGCGCCTTTGCCCGGCTTGATTGTGCAAATCAAGACGCTGGGAGAGCTGCGGGTGGCCACACGCACGGGCCCGCTGGCATTCTATCGGGATCCGAACGGCGTTCCCGAGGGCCCGGAATATGAGCTGGCGCAGCGCTTCGCAGATGAGCTGGGAGTCAAGCTCAAGATCACACCCATGCGCAGCTACGCGGACATCTACGCGGCGCTCACCTCCGGACAAGCACACATAGCGGCGGCCGGCCTCAAGGTCCCCATGCAATCGGTCCCCGGCGTCCAATTCGGTCCGGCATATCAGCACGTGCGCGAGCATCTTATTTATCGTCGCGGCGCCATACGGCCGGGCTCTCTGGCTGAGATCGGCAATTCCGATCTGGAGATCGCGGCGGGCAGTTCGCAGGCAAAAACTCTGGAAGAAGCGCGCAATTCGAATCCGGATCTTGTTTGGGTTGAGAACGCCAGCACCAATTCGCAGGCGCTCTTGGACGGCGTTGCCGACGGCGCGATCGATTACACGATCGCAGACTCGACGGAATTCGCCTTGGCCCATGACGTGCACCCGGACTTGCGCATCGCCTTTGATTTCCCCAGCAGCCGCCCGCTGGCGTGGGCTGCAAGCGACCGCGATCCGGGCTTCGCGCGCGACATGTCAGAGTATTTCGCGCGCTTGAAAGTCGGCGGCGAACTGGCCGCCATCGTCAACCGCTACTACGGCCGAACCGAGGACGCGGAGTTTGCCGGAGGGCCGGGCTTCATGCGCCATCTGCAGAGCCGACTGCCGCTTTATAAGCAATGGTTCGTGGAGGCCGCCGAGCAAAGCAGTCAGGATTGGCGCTTGCTGGCGGCGATCGGATATCAGGAATCGAAGTGGAATCCGCGCGCGTCCTCCTCGGCGGGCGCCCGCGGGCTGATGCAATTGACGCTTGAAACTGCAACCGAAGCCAAAGTTACCGATCTTTCTGACGCTCGACAAAGCATTTTCGGCGGCGCGCGCTATTTTCGGCAGGTTTACGAAAAAATTCCCGGACATGTACCTGAGCCGGATCGAACCTGGTTTGCGCTCGCCGCCTACAACATAGGGTATGGTCACGTAGAAGATGCGCGGGTGCTTGCGCAAAAGGCCGGACGCGATCCGGACTCCTGGCAGGACGTTCGTGATTTTCTGCCGCTACTGGAACAGGAGCGCTGGTACACGCAAACCGAGAATGGCTATGCGCGCGGACGGGAACCGGTGCGTTACGTGGATAACGTACGCGGCTATCGCGACCTGCTGGAATGGGCCTGGGGCGACGGGCCCAATGCTGCGGTCTTGAACTAGCGGCGGCTTTCGAAGAATTGCCGCAGCAAGCTTGCGGATTCTTCACTGCACACTCCTCCAAATACGTCTATGCGATGCGTCAGCCGCGGCTCGCGCGGCAGATCAATCACACTGCCGCAGGCGCCGGCTTTCGAGTCCCAGGCGCCGAATACCACCCGTGCCAGCCGGGCATTGAGCACCGCTCCCATGCACATCGAGCAGGGTTCCAAAGTCGCATAGAGCGTCGCGTTGCTCAGCCGATAATTTCGCAGCACCTGTGCGCCGGCGCGCAATGCCACGATCTCGGCATGGGCGGTTGGGTCGTGACTCGCGATGGGCCGGTTCCAACCTTCGCCGATCACCTCATTGTCGAGAACCACCAGCGCGCCGACCGGCACCTCACCCTCCGCTGCGGCACGCCGCGCAAGCATGATCGCGCGGCGCATGAAATCGGTATCGCTGGGCGAGTTCATGGCGACCCGCGCGCTGACCGCTCTCGGGCAACATGGCGCGTTACGAAAATCGCGATATACAGCAACAACAAGGCCGCGGCACTGTAGCTCAATGAATTGTGGATGCCGATACTGGCACCGAGCAGGCCGACGCTGAGCCCGCTGAACGTGCGCATTCCGTTCGCGGACATCGCGAATACGCCGATCACTCGACCCCGAATCTCGGCCGGCGCATTCAATTGCACCAAGGATTGTGCCATTGAATTGAACGCAAGTTCGACGAAACCGGCGATGAATAACAGGGTTATGGCAATGGCGTAGGAGTTCGATCGTGCGAATCCAGCCAGGGCGCAACACCATATCATTGCCAACACATATGCGCTTCGCACCTTCGGCGGCAACAGTCCGCGGCTCTCCAATATCAAGCCGGCAGCCAAACCGCCTGCGGCGTCGGCGGCCAGCAAGACACTATAGGTGAAATCCGGGCGCCCGAGGCCCAGATCCACCGCGAATCCAGGCATCTGAGCCTGGTAGGCATTGCCGATGAAAAACGCAGAAGCGCCGACGAGCACCGTCATCGACAGCAGTACCGGGCTCCGCTTCACCACGCCCATCGTCCGCCAGATATCGGCAAAGCCTCTGATTCCCGCCGGGCGTGGCGCACTCGAGGTGTCGGTGCCATATGGGGCCGTGATCAGCCAAAGGAACAACGGCGCATAGATCAGCGCATTGACAAAGATGCCGCATATTGGACCGAGCGTCAGCAGCAAAGCGCTGCCCACAGCCGGCCCAACCAAAAAGGCCAGATAGCGGCCCGTAGCATTCAGCCGGACCGCGCTGGGCAATTGTTCGGCACCGACGATTTTGTGTATCAACACCTGCGATGCCGGTATCCAGATGACGCCGGCCAATCCGTGCGTGAGCAGCAAAGCCATCGCCTTCCATTTCGCCGTCGAATCGGTCAGGAACATGACTCCCCATCCAATCGACACGCCCATGAACATGACCATTCCGATCTGAATCAGACGTCGGACATCGAATCGATCGGCCAGACCGCCGGTGTAGGCCGCAAACGCAAGATAAGGTGCCCAATGGGACACGACCGCGAAGGCGAGCAACGAAGGGGAATGAAACTTCTGAAAGACGACCCAGTATGAGATCACGTGCTCGATATTGTCGGCCATCATCGCCGCGCTGGTCGCAAAGAAAAAAATCCGAAAATCTCGATTGGCAAACGAAGTGAATGTGCGGCGCTGCGGGGCTTGCGAGGCGTCGATTCGAGGTTCCAATTTCTTGCAATACCTTTGACGAGATTTTCGACGATTGTAAGTCCAAAGCGAGTCAATTCAGTAAACTATCGTGCTGGCTTTGGCGAAACATCAAGACGGGGATTCAATGCGTGGACTTGTGCTGCTTGCGGCGTGCGCCATCTTCTTGCCGGCGCATGCTGAGGAGGGAATGTGGACGTTCGATGACTTCCCGGCGGCGGTGATCAAGCGAAGTTTCGGCGTGGATATCACACCACCGTGGCTCGAACATGTGCGGCTGTCGACGCTCCGGCTGACCAATTGCACGGCATCGTTCGTTTCGTCCGAGGGCTTGATCCTCACGAATCACCATTGCGTAGAATCATGCCTCGCGGAGCTTTCATCAAAAGAGAAGAGCTTGCTGGAACTCGGTTTCGGTGCGCCGACTCGCAAGGAAGAACTGCGCTGTCCGGCGCAATATGCCGACGTCCTGGTCGGCACAGAGAATATTACCGGCGAAATCCTGAAGGCCGAGTCCGGGCTGGGGGAGGCGGCGGCCAACGACGCGCGCAAGAAGATGCTGACTCAACTCGAGCAAGCCTGCCGACAAGCGAGTGCCAAGCCGGCAGCCGGCAAGCTCGAGTGCCAGTCCGTCGGTCTGTATCAGGGCGGCCAATACTTTCTCTACAAGTACAAGCGATACACGGATCTTCGTCTGGTGTTTGCCCCCGAAGCCGACATTGCCGCATTCGGCGGGGATCCGGATAACTTTCAATTTCCCCGCTGGACGCTGGATTTTTCGATGCTGCGAGCCTACGAGGACAACAAACCCGCCAAGACACCCAACTATCTGCAAGTCGATTTTGCCGGCCCGAGTACGAATCAACTGGTGTTCGTATCGGGCGCTCCGGGCGCGACCGCGCGTCTGCAGACCCGGGCGCAACTCGAATTCGACCGTGATGTGTCATTGCCCATTACATTGATGCGCGCCTCTGAGCTGCGTGGGCGTTACATTCAATTCGGGAAAACCAATATCGGCGACGAGCGGATCGTACTCGCCCCGCTCAACAGTCTGCAGAACATCATCAAAGTGCGTCGCAAGGAGCTCGATACGCTCAACGACGATGCGTTTCTCGAGAGCAAGTCGCGCGCGGAGAATGAGTTGCGTGCCGCCGCACACCTCGATGGTGTCGATCCGTGGGCTGCGATCGCCTCGGCGTCGCAGCGCGAGCGCGGGCTGTATCTGCCCCATATCTTCATTGAAAATGGGGCGGGCTTCGGCAGCGCCTTGTTCCGTGATGCTCGGTTGCTGGTCAGAGGCGGCGATGAACGGCTGAAACCCAACAAGGATCGATTGAGGGAATTTACTGAGGCCGCGCTGCCCCTATTGCAGCGCGATCTGTTTGCCCGCGTTCCGGTTTATACCGAATTCGAGGTGCTGACACTGTCTTTTTCCCTCGAGCGCATGCGCGAATGGCTGGGCCAAGATCATCCCGTAGTGCGCAGATTGTTGAGCAAAGAATCGCCGGATGAGTTGGCGGCACGGCTGATTGCCGAAACCAAACTCGATGATGCCGGATTCCGCAAACGGCTATGGGACGGAGGCAAGGCAGCCGTCGAGGCGTCGCATGATCCGATGATCGAGTTGGTACGGTCGATCGACGCTGACGCCCGCCTCATCCGCAAGCAATACGAGGATGAGGTAGAGGCGCCGACCAACGCCGCCGCGACCAGAATTGCCGCGGCGCGTTTTAGAGTCTACGGGACCAATACCTATCCGGATGCGACATTCACGCCTCGTCTCAACTACGGCACGGTGCAAGGATGGGTCGAAAATGGCGCAGTGGTGGATCCGTTCACCCACTTGGATCGTGCGTTCGAGCGCGCCACCGGATCCACGCCATTCAAGATTCCGGCGAGCTGGATGCAGGCGAAAGCTCAGCTGGACATGCATACGCCATTTTGCATTTCCACCAGCAATGACATCGTGGGCGGAAACTCCGGAAGCCCACTGATCAATGGCTCAGGAAAAATCGTGGGCCTGATGTTCGACGGCAATATTCACTCGATCGCGGGTCGCTACTGGTTCAATCCCGAGATCAACCGCGCAGTCGCCCTACATCCTGCCATCATTCGCGAGGCGCTCGCGAAGGTGTATGGTGCGAAACAACTGTTGGCGGAGCTCGAGGCAAATGAGCCTCGCTAAACTGCCATTCTCTTGAAAGCACGCGCCAGCAAGGCCCAGTAAGAGGCCGGCCTGAGACGTTGGATGATATCGAGGTACCGTGCATCAGCGCCAATGAGAATGCGAGGTTCATTTCGCTCGATACCCCGGATGATGCGCTGAGCTGCCGCCGCCGGGCTGGTGCGCGCCAATTGCTCGAACCGATTCCCAAGCTCATTCGAACTCACGCTCTCACGCAAATGAGCCCCGGAGCGCGCCTTGCGCGCGATATTGGTTTTCACACCCCCGGGATGAACAACCGACAACCTCAAGGTACTGTTGCTCATCGCCAGTTCGTGGCGCAGGGACTCCGAGAAGCCGCGAACCGCAAACTTCGACGCCGAATAGGCGGATTGACCTGGTGGCGCGATGATTCCGAAGATGCTGGAAATATTGACGATATGTGCCTGCGGCCGGCTCTTTAGATGCGCCATGAATGCACGTGTACCGCGCACGACCCCCCAAAAATTAATATCCATCAGCCACGCCATCTGCGAGTGATCGAACTCATCGAACTCGCCCAGCAATGCGACGCCGGCATTGTTGATGAGGATGTTGAGAGATGGAAATTCGGCGATGGATGACGCAGCGAAGTCTTCAATCTGCTTCGGATCGGCAACATCGACACGGCGGATCGTGGCTCGCCGCCCGTGAGTTGCGATGATGTCTTTCGCAGCCGACTCTAATCCCGCTTCGTCCAAGTCGGCGAGCGCCACATCGCACCCTCTGGCCGCCAGTTCCAATGCGAGTGCGCGGCCGATGCCGCTCGCGGCCCCCGTTATCGCGGCTGCAGATCCGTCAAAGCGAAATTTTTGCACGATTCACCTGTGAAGCAGCTTTAGTTATATCATTTGGCCGGGAAATCCGTGGCAGAATGGTCTGCAGTCATAATCTATCCTGAAAGACTCGTGGCCGGGTGAGGACCATCGATGTCGGCATTTCAGCGTGAAATTCTCGTCCGATTCGGGCATTGCGACGCCGCCGGGTGGGTTTTCTATCCGCGATACTTCGAGATGATCAGCGATTTCGTGGAAGACTGGTTCGAAGACGGCCTCGCCGCGAGTGCACCAGGCCTGTTTCATCACAAGCAGATTCTGACCCCCTCCGTCCATTTCACGGTCGATTTTCCCAAGCCGACACGCTACGGCGATCGGCTCACTTTCAATCTATGGACTGTCAAAGTGGGCCGGACCTCCTGTGAACTTCGCATCGAGGCATCGCACCACGGCGAAGTGCGAATGACGGCAAAGCAGGTGCTGGTGTTCATTTCCGCAGAGCTCGGCCGTGCAACGGAGATTCCGCCGGAACTCGTCAGCCGAATGGCGCGCTTTGGAATAGACCCGGAAACGGTGGCCCAAAAGGTTCCGGCGGCCCGAAAGGTTCCAGCAGCGCGAAAGTCCTGAAGGTATTTCAACTACGGGGAGATCCATTATGGGCAGTGAGAACATCCACAAGGGCAGCTGCTTTTGCGGCGAAGTTCAATTCGAAGTTACCGGTGAACCGGCCGGCATGGGCTACTGCCACTGCGGCTCTTGCCGACAATGGTCAGCGGGTCCAGTGAACGCGTTTAGCCTATGGAACCCTCAGGCTCTCAAGGTGACCCACGGTGCGGCCAGCATCGGTACCTACAACAAAACCCCCATCAGCTATCGTAAATGGTGCAAAAACTGCGGTGGTCACTTATTCACGGACCATCCAACCATGGGGCTCGTGGACATTTACGCGGCGATGCTGCCGGGGCTGAAGTTTGAACCCGGCGTGCATGTGCACTATCAGGAAACGGTGCTTCCGATTCGCGATGGAAAACCAAAGTTCAAGGACATGCCCAAGGAGATGGGTGGCTCGGGCGTCAATCTGCAGGAGTAACCGGAGAGGCCATCGTCAAAGAGACGGCGAAAGCCGGCTGATGACGACGTCTACGATGGTCTCGACGCCGGCGGCTTGCGGAATGCGGTCCATGCGGCTGCCGAAAACACCAGCAAGTTGGCGACGATGACCGGCCAGGAGCTGATCGCTAGGCCATAGGAAAACCAGAGCAGCGCCCCTAGCATCTGCGCGACCCGCATGCGCGAAGGATCTCCAAAAAAGTATGATGCTACGAAAACAGCGGTCGCGCCCCACCCCAACGACTCGCTGATGACAGGGGTCATACCACCGCGGCTTGCGCCTGCGCGCCACGCGGCAGCATCTCACTGATCGTCACTCGATCAGTTCGATCCTTTTCCCAACCATTTAGAGTCAAGCCGTAGGATTCAAACAATTCTCGTATGTCGCCTGTGCGCCAGTGCAGAAGTTGATCGAGAACCGGCACGATGATGCTGAACGCGCTCTCGCTGAGTACCGTGCTTTTGGCAATCCGCGCGAGCTGTTTATTTTCGGAGACTGAAATGGTAAATCCGTCATGGTTGTTGACGTGCAGCATCACGTGAACATCGGAACTGCCATCGCCGACATAGATCATGCGATCCGGCGTCACGCCCAATCGCTGCTCGAGTTCCTCGATTACCGCGACCTTGCCGTAGCCCGCAGGCACACGCTTGATGGCGCGCACTTCACCGGAACGGGAATCGAATTCCAGCTCGGTTCCGTAGATGTGCTCAGGAGGCACCACGCCGGCCAGCGCCGAGATCACGATTTCCCGCGGAGCCGCGGAGATCACGAAAAAGGAAAAACGATAGCCTGCCGTGCCTCGCGTCACGAAGTCCTTGAGCGCCGGTATCGAACTCTTGAGGCGCACGCGCCGCCCGGCCTCCACCAAATGCTCGCGGCGGACGCCGCGAAATTCTGGATCGTGACGAATCAAATAGGCGAGTTCGCCGCCCTGCTGCACGAGATTGCTCCGGGCAAGGCCCGCAACGCGATCCTCAAAGCCGGATATGCCAAGCAACTCGCTCAGAACAAGCCCTGAATCTTTGAAACTCAGAGTTTGGTCAAAGTCCGAGGCCAGCAAGTAGTGCTTGATCGGTGTTTCGTTCATTGACTGCGATCTCCTGGTTCTTCCGCGTCATGAAACTCCCCAATCCTATGATCAAGCAAGTGCCCCTGAAAGTCAGGTGATAAAGATTCGCGTGTTGCCCCGGTCTTCTCATCCATGGCAAAACCGCGGCAAATACCTGCGGAATGGCGCATTAGTCAAGCCTAATTTGTTCCGGCGTACAAGGTCCGCGGGCTCCTTCGAGGCCGCGGACCTTGCGGTATCAATGCGGCCGATTAGCTGACAGGGTCAGTGCGAGACATACGCGACACCACGGTAGACAGTCCCATAAGTCGGCCCCGCGACCGTGGCGAATGTCTCGCCCGCCACGCTGCCGGTAAGGCTCGTGGCTGCCATCTGATCGGTGATCTGCACGACTTTGTTCGGATCCGCGCCGTTGTCGCCCGAGGCACTCAACGTCGAAGTCGTCGCCCACAGGGTAACCGTGCCGTCCGCGTTGACGCGGCCCGCGAGGTTACGAAGACCGACAGTGGTAACGTCCGGATACTGGCCGTCAAAGCCGAACAGGTTGGTGTCGACGACCCCGATCAGTCCTTTGGTGAGCACGTAGTCGAGCTGCCAGGTGCCGACCAGGCTCCATTTCTCGAGTCCCGCGTGCTGCGCGAGATCCGTCGCGTTACCAGAGCCCTCGTCGGCCACGTACATGGTGGTCGCGTTCGCGAAGAACACCGCGAAGGGCGTGAAGTTCCCGCCCGTCGCCCGGGCCGAGTCCGTCGGAAACCCCGGCACCACAGTGATGGACTGGGCGGCGGCGTTGGCAACCGTCGGCAACGAGCTGACCGTGTAGACGGTATTCATGCCGTTGCTGCCGCTGCCCTTGGTGAAATACAACGCCCCGCCAAATTCCGCCAGGCCACGGTAATTGTCGTCCTTGCCGGGCTTGTCCAGGGCGCCCTTCTTGCCGAGCGCGAACTGCAGCAGCGGATCGACCTCGGAGGAATGACCCGCGGGAACCGTTGCGTTCGCCGAGGTGGAATCAATCGGAGTCACCACTTCAAGCCCAGTGGTCTCCGTGACGTCCGGATTGGTGCCGTTCGCGGGACCGAACGCTGCGGCGTTGCCATTGTTGGCATTGCCCACCGTGTAATAGAGCCCATTGGAACCCAGTAAGGCCGCGCGACCGTTGTTGCCCCCGTAGTTGATGGTCGGGGTGTAGACGAAATTCCCGGCCCGGTCCACCGAGACGATGGTGCGCTTGAAAGCATGGTCGGCGCCGAAGGCGAAACTCACCGGATTGGTCGGATCCTGGCCGGCGACTGAATCGGCGTTGGACACATCGAGCGCACCCACTCCGGGGCTCGCGTAACCGACGAGCACCAGGCGTGCACCATGCCCATTCCCAGTGATGTGCAGACCGAGTTCCGACTTGGACGAGAAACTCGTGACCACCTGGTCGGTCGGTACGAGAATGCTGTTGAAAACGTGACCGCTGTTCGGCTCGATGTCCGTCAGTCGAATCGCCGAAGTCACCCCGAAACTTCCGTCGACGGTGTCGTTGGTCCACACATTCGGGTAGGTGTTGTCCGCGATCGCTGCCACCGTCGCCGTGTTCGTATTGGCGAGTTGCGTGACACCAGGGGTGAGCGAGGCCACCGCGCCCTGGGTGCGGTCATAGGCGCTGCTGCTGATGACGAGCGAGTTAGGTAACAGGAAGGGTTGGTCGGCACGTGCGGGGCTTGCGGGGCAGAGAGCGAGAGCGCTGCAGGCCGCGACCAGCGGCGCAGCGGTGATCGGTGAAGGGATTCTCATGGAGACCTCGGTTTGGTGTGCGGACATTGCCGCGCCGGCGCACGTGGCCGGCGCTCGCGCGGCGAATGCTAGCCCATCCGTGTTGCATTCCGATGTCAGCGATACCGTCAGATTCTTCGCTGAACTAACATTTCCTTAGGCGAGCCTTCGTTTCGCGCTCCGTGTTTCCTCATGTTCGAAAGCCGGCGCAAACGCCTCCGACTCTGCCGCCGACATTCCCACCACCGCGGCCACCTGTCTCCACCGCGAAACCGCACTAAGGACTTCGCCGAGTATGCGCAAGGCACCTTCATCGGTGAGATGAAAGTATGACGCTGCGCGCAGCGCGTCTTCTATCTTCCCCGTGGGCCCCGTCTCTTCGGTCAGCCAAGTCTTGGGGTCCCTACCTTTGTCGGGAAACGGATTCAGGTCGAACGCGGGTGCCAGTCGCCATTGACCGTGCCCCACATGCAGGAATCCATGATTATTCAAATGATCGTCGACGTTCGTAATCAGCATGTTGAAAATGATCCGACGCCAGAGTTCCGCGAGGTCCCGCCTGGAATCCGGTGAGACACTCAGAATACGCTCAACAATCTCGCTGTAGGCGTGTTCCTCTTCCTTCGAAGCCTGCAGCATCGACGTCGCTGAAAGATACGGAATTCGCCCACCGTTCCTCCGATCGAAACGCCGGATCAAGGCCACTGGTATACCATCGGAATGTACGATGCGTCCTCGTGCAGCATCAATTCCGGCGGCGGCAGCAAGATTGAGCGCCAAAACTTCAGCCTTAGTCACTGCGCGATCATCGCTCACACTCGGAAATTTACCGATGGCGAGATGCCCATCTTCATCAACCACCGTGCATTTCGGGCGCATGCCGCCCAACGACGTCGCCCGCCCGCGAAGATAGCCAAGGTCTCTCTCGGTTTCCGTACCGCGTTCCACCGCGTGCGCAGCGCCAATAATTTCAGTCAGCTCCAGCAGAGGCGGTATTCCACGCTCGCCCTCCTGCGGCGTACGCATGAACTCCCCCGCTGCGTTGCGGAATCTTAGTGCGCCCATGCGACCTATATCGTCCACCCCCAGCAAGTAATCCATTTCAGTGAGCGCCATTCTCTCGCCTGCCTGACCGGCTTTGCGCCGTTTGGCATGGTCGCGCGCAATAACTTTGCACCCCCAACCATCCGGCTCAGTGTCCGCAATGGCAAAATGAAAAACAGAGTCGCTGCGGGTCGCTGCCTTGTGAAAGTATCGTTCGCGTGTCAGCGGCAGCTCGGGGGAAATTTCAAATCGGTTGTCGTTTTCGAGCCATGCATCGTCATAGACAAATAATGTGTTTTCGCGCGTGCCCTGGCGCGAGTAAGTCAGCGTGCCGACGGGTATTGCGTGCTCCCCAAGGCAGACCTGCATGCCCTGAGTAGCGGCTTCCGTTCTCATAAGGTTTCTGGTCCTCGGCTGCTGGATTTCCTGGAGATACGTTTAGGCAAGGCTTCGTCCATGAGTTGCAGGCCAAGGTCGTCGATGCCGGTGTCGAGCAAATGGGAAAAGCGTTCGAGCGCGTTCAGCACCAGCAATGCCTTCGCCAGGGTGCCCATCGCCAAAGATGGATCGCCGCGTTCCAACCGGCGCAAGGTGGCAGTTGAGACTTGCAGGCGTTCCGCCATGGATTGCGTTGAGATCCGTCTGCGCCGTCTAGCGAGACCCAAATCGCTGCCGAGCTGCATCAAGGCGCGGCGTACTGGCAGGGGCAACACGGGCGTCTTCACATTATAGCTCATATATGAGCGATTATAGTACTTAAAAGAAGATATGAGTAGTATATCCAAATGGCTGGCCCTGGCCGATCCTGGAATGGACAAAGCCGATTTGTTTCGCGAAGCGGGAAGGTGTTCGTTCGCGTCCAGGCGGCGAAGCGACTATCCGCGCTCCCTTTCGCACATCAGGCCGCTCACGCCTTCTCCAAGAGGGGTCGAACCTCTACGGCACCGGATTCCGCCGCCGGGCAAGACGCGGCCCATTGCAGCGCGGACTCCTCATCGGGCACATCGACGATAAAGTACCCACCCAGCTGGTCGCGTGTATCGGCGTAGGGGCCTTCCTGCACCTGACGCGTTCCGGCACGCAGGCGTACAGTCCGGGCCGTTTGCCTGGGCTGAATGCCGTTCATGCCGAGCACCACGCCAGCCTTCGACAGGGCCTCGCCATATGCTTTCCATCGTGCCCAATAGTGACCGTGCCGATCGGCACCATCACCGCGGTTCCCGCGGGCATCGAAATCCTCCGGTGATTCGTACGCAATGATCATGTACTTCATTCGTCCGCGTCCTCTACTGTGTGGTTTGCAACATCGGATCAGGACTCTATGGTAGTCTATTGTCACTTGCAAGTAACAAGTGACTGATCATGACCAAGAAACCTCGGACCCGTTGCCCGATCGCCTACTCCCTGGATCTCTTTGGCGATCGCTGGAGCCTCGTGATCGTGCGCGACATGCTGATGGGCAAGAAACGCTTTGGGGAATTTCTGGATTCCTCAGAACGGATAACCACCAATGTGTTGACCGATCGGTTATCACAGCTCGAGGCCGACGGCTTGATAAAGAAGACCTCGTATCAGACCAACCCCGTGCGCTTCGAATACGGCCTGACCGACAACGGCAGGAGCCTCCTTCCAGTGCTCCAGGCGCTGTGCCGGTGGGCCGGTCGTCACTTTCCGTCCGTGGGGCGAGCCCCGACCAAATTCATGAAGCTTGGGCTCGATTGACTTTCCCATGCGTGAAAGCCGCATGACAGTGATGGCGGCCCTCGCCCTCGTCGCAGCGGTTGCCATTCCCACTCAAAAAGACCGCTGTACCAAAAAGCCAGAATGGCCGCCATGGTCGCGGGTTGATTCAACATCATGGCCGCACCAATTCGACCCGGCGGTTGAGCGCCCTGCCACGGTCAGAGTCGTTGGATTCCTTCGGCTGGGATGCGCCAAAACCGTTGGTCGTCAGTTTCGAATCATCGATCTTGTAGCGGTCAACCAGCGCTTTGCGCACCGCCGTCGCGCGCCGGCGTGACAAGTCGAGGTTCAATGGATCACCGCCAATATTGTCGGTGTGCCCGTTGATGATCAGTGTCCATTCCGGATGCGCCTTCAAAGCGTTCGCGATTTCATTCAGCACCGGCTCCGATTCGGAGCGCAACTCGTCGCTGGCGAAATTGAAATAGATGCCATAGACGTCCGTGTGCTTGTCCACCGCGAGATGCTGCTCCAGCTCATTGGCGGTGGGAAACGACACTTTGTCATACGTGATGAAGAACCTGTGAAGCGACGGGATGTAGTAATCCAGCGTCAACGGGAAACGGGCGTCGTCCAGCACCTTCACCCGGATGATGTCGTTGGTTCTGAAATTGACGTAATTGGCCTCGATCGTCGGAACCTCGACCACCTTGTCGTTGATGATGAGTTTGAAGTTCGCGGGACCGTCCGATACCAGAGTGCCCTCCACGTCAATCTCTGAGAAAGCCAAATTTTGGTCATCGATCTGAAGGTATCGGTGGCGGACTTTACCCCGGGTCTTCAGCGCCGCGAACGACGCCACCGACAGGTTGAATTTCAAGGCGCCGACCAGCGTTTCTGGATACGTCTTGGCGACTTGGGTGATGTAAAGATAGGAATCCATGACGTCCGTCCAGCAAATGCGGCGAACCAACCTCAGCGGCACGTGGTTCTTACCGGTCGGGCAGCTTTGCGTGGTCGTGATTTGACGGCCGTCGATCTGAGAAATCTGCAGGAGGCACTCGTGTTCGTAGTCCTCCGCGTTAGCTTTCCAGATGCTCGACAGCGTCAAGCCCACCTTGAGGGGTATTCGCGCGGATCCCGCTGCGGCGATGACCGCACTGCCCGACGGGCCGGGGTCTGGGCACTCGGCGCCCGGCGCGAGATCGCGGATGTCCGACAACGGTTTGTCGCCTTCGGGCACGGCGCGAGGCTTCGGGGGCGACGGCGCGCGAGTATCGACAGTCGGTGATCTTTCGCCGGCTGGGATTTTGATCGCGGACGTCCTGGCTATCGGCGGCGCGGAATTGCCGCAGGCGACGGCCCCAACGGCGATGGCTGCGAGCAGCACCATGCGACAGGCATTCGCGAGACGCTCATGCATGGAGCGGCATCAGAGTGGGAATGTCGGCCGCCGCCACCGCACGCGCCGCTGAATCCAGATCGATGACCGCGTCGGCGACCGCAAGAACAACTGCTATCTGATCGTAGAGTGCGATCAACGAGGCGCGGCTGTCCGCGGCCTTGCGAAAGCCGGGCGCGCGAAAATGATCGCGGCCATAGCGAGGAATGACGAGCGTCAGGCGGTTGTCGCGCGCCACCACCAGCGGCCGCCCGTCGATGTTCGCGGCGGAGCCGCCAAGCGCGAGAAGCCGTTCCATGAGTGCGGGGGTCAGCAGCGCGCGCGCGGCGATCTGATCCGTGCTCCACACTTCGTAGACTGATGCGAACCGTGGATCTTCCAAAGCGACGTGCTGGCGGTTGCTCGTCTTCAGCCAATGGCGCAGCTGCTCAAAGGCGCCCGTGCCGGCAATCACCGCGGTGGTCCCCTTTAGGCCCCGCGGCAACGTCACCTCTACGAGCAGACCCTCGAAGGACACACGGCGTTCTTTGCCCGATCCCGACGTCAGAAGCAGAGTCGCGATGCTGATGGGAAGTCCGCGATGCACACCGAAGAATTCGTTGCCTGCAACGGCGCTGTCGTAGTCGTCGAAGAGTCTTTCGGAATTCAATGCTCGCAGATCGAGCTGGGCGGGCGACCGGAACGACAGATCACCGAATCGCGCCGCCAGCAGCGGCAGGACGCGGCCCACGTATAAGTGTGCATAGGCGACGCTGCTGTCGCGCACGGCCGAGTAATAGCCGGCCATCGCTCCAACGCCTACCAGGCAGACCGCGTTCCAGACCACGCCGGCGACGCCGTCTCGATCGGGCCGACCGCTCATTTGCTCGAGACACCATAGGCCGAAGCCTGCGGCAGCGCCCAACGGAACCCGGGTCATGGCGCGGGTATTCACCTGGCGCACCACTCCCAGGCGGGCGGCCTCGAGTTCAGCAAGCACCGGGCGAAGCGCAGCGACGAGTTCGTCCGCCGTCTTGGTGTCGATTGACGACGTGTTCTTTGGGCCGGTAAGCGACAGCGCCGTCCATGCCCCGCACGCACCCACCAGCAAGGCGGCGAACAACCCCAAACAGAATCCGGCGAAGACTCCTTCGACTCCCGGTGTCTGGCGAATGCGGGCGATTAGCACCACAACGAAAATGATCGCCGCCGCCACGCCGCACAGGCGCAATATGACTCGGGCTTGGCGTTGGCGACCCGCGAGGTCAAAGGCGTCGGCTTCTTGAGTCACCGGAGAAGCGCCCCGGCGTCCACCGCCTCGCGCGCCGCGGCTGACGCCTCAAAGAAGGGCGGAGGCTTCGCGACGCCGGCGAACCTTGCCAGCAGGGGGCCGGGAAACGTCTGAATGGCGTTGTTCAAACCGCCGACCGCGGCATTGTAGAAGCGGCGCGCCGCCGCGATGTTGGTTTCCACCTCTTGATAGCTGCGCTGGGCTTCGATCATCGGCCCATCGGACTTGAGCGACGGATAATTCTCAGCCACCGCGAACAATCGTCCGAGCCCGGCCGCCAGCTGCCCTTCGGCCGCGAATTTGCCCGCCGTCGCCGCGGGGTCGGTCGTGTTGCCGAAGCTCGCGGCTTTGCCGCGAAGCGCGGCGATCTCATCGAGCAGGCCACGCTCATGCTCCATGAATTTTCGCGCAATCGCGAGCAAATTGGGGATGAGGTCATGCCGCTGGGTTAATTGCACATCGATGCCCGCCAGCGCTTCGGCAACGCGGTTGCGCCGCTTCACGATGGTCGCGTACCAGGAATACAGCACGACCGTCGACAGGATCGCTGCCGTCCAGACAATGATGTTCATGGCAATCCACCTCAGGTTTGTAATTCGCGCCGCGGGGCTTGGCACTTATAGGAACGTGATTGCTCCCCTATTTGGACACGGGCTGCTGCTTTTCTTCGATCCGTGTCCAACGAGGAAAGGAGTTCGTCGGGGTGGTGGTCACCGGACCCAACGCCAGCGAAAAGATCGCTATCGCGGTTATGGCTTGAATGGCTTCCCGCCGGCGGAAGGGCCCCGAGTGGCGAAACTTTCTCGACCGGCCGTGGCGCTATCGGCGGCTGCACGGGCCGCATCCGCTTGCTGCCTGGCTTGCTGGGCCGCCTCGTTGGCCGCATGGTACGCCTGACCCGTCGGATCGCCGGTATCCATGAAGGCGTCGTCGGCACGTTTCTGGGCAGCCGCAGCGGCCTTGGCCGCCTCATCGGCCGCAAACCCTTTCGGATCCGCGGTCTTTTGCTGAGCGGCGGCATTCCGCTCCGCCGCGCTCTGGGCGTCTGCGGCCTTGGCGTCCGCGTCCGCCTTGGCGAGCCCGGCTTTCGCTTCCGCAGCCGTCACGTCGGCGTTGGCCTGTTGATCAGCAGCCTCGGCTGCCTGCGCATCGTCATTCAGCCTCTGCTGGGCCGCATTCACGGCATCGTCCCGGGCGGAGTCGGCGGCGTGCGATCCGGCGCGGGTCTCGTCGGCCGCCGCCTGGTTGGAGCTCTTTTCTCCCCAAGGATCCGTGAAGTCGTCCGCCGCCTTGATGTCGGCGGCATCGGCGGCGTCGTGTGCCGCGCGCGCGCGTTCCTCCGCCGCCGTGACCGCCGGGTCACCTGCCGCTGCTGTAGCTTGCTTGATCTGTGCAGATTCGAGTGCACTCTGCGCATCCAGTCTTCGCTGTTGCGCATCCGCGAGGTCTGCGGCGGCGGCGTCCGAACGAGCGCCCGCGGCGGCGACCGGGTCCGGTGCCGGTGCGGGAGGAGGCACGCGAGGTGCCGCGGACGGCGACTGGCCGGCGCCGTCTGCATTCGAAGAGGCATTGCCGGACGAGTTGGAGGGGGCGCCGGAAGACGCACCGGATCCTGTATCAGGCAGCTCCAGGGTGCGCGGCGGCGGGGCAAAAGCGCCTGCTCCGTCGGCCAACATCGAGCCGGCGCCTGGTGTCAAGCGATCGGCTGCCGATTGGGCGTGCAGGCTGGCGAGAAGACTCGCACCGGGCGCTAGGCCGCCAAGCATTCGCAACAGCGAAAACACGCCGAGAGAGACGGCTCCGACGCCACACGCTACACGCAGCCCGACCAAGGCGGCTTCATCGCCGATCGACACTCCAAGAGTCAGGGCTCGAGCCCGCAGCCCGACGATCGTGCGCCACGAGATCCACGCCTGGGCGAGGACCGATATTGGAAACAACAATTTCGCCACGAGCGGCTGAAGCATGAATGCCTGCAAGGCCGCCGTTTGGGGCGAGCCGCCGACAAAAAAATACAATGCGGAGGGTGTCATGATGACCAGCCACAAGACCACGGACGGCCGCCGAAGGGCGGCGCGCAGCGCCCTCGCCGACCAACCCGGCGGCCACAGGGCCGGCATCAGCGTCCGCCACTTCGCGAGTTCGCGATCCACCCGATCGCGTTCGTTCACGAGCATCGCATTCAGCGGAACCGTCCGCGCCGCGAGGTGCTCGGTGCGAGCGGCGCGGCGCATCCGCACGAAACGATCGACCGCAATGAGCGACCAGGGAAGCCGGCTGAAGGCGGCCTCGAGAGTGCCCCGCAGGCGGGATGATCCGGATTGTTCTGCCTCGAGCAGCGGCTCGAAGA
>Ga0210406_10003022_pt1 | contig 18728 bp, 14 predicted proteins | sample IncBWC30MmetaG_FD_155454 | JGI IMG/M metagenome (GOLD analysis project Ga0210406, IMG submission 155454) | Forest soil microbial communities from Barre Woods Harvard Forest LTER site, Petersham, Massachusetts, United States - Inc-BW-C-30-M | ecosystem: Environmental > Terrestrial > Soil >... | reverse complement strand
GCAGCCAGGTGTACAGGCCGGCTGCCAGGCGGCGAATCAGTCCCGCACGCAGCATGAGCTGATGGCTGACGACCTCTGCGTCGCCGGGCACCTCTTTGAGGGTGGAAATGGGGTATTGGGATAAGCGCATAGCCGCATATCTTACATGAGCCCCCCTGGTATTATGGCCGTCAATGGGCGACGACGACGATTCACCAGCACGGCGGCGCGGAGTTTATTGGCTCCCCAATCTTCTCACCACCGGCGCTCTATTCGCCGGGTTTTATGCCATCGTGGCCGCCATCGACCTGCGATTTGAATATGCGGGCATCGCGGTGTTCGTCGCAATGACTTTCGACTTTTTGGATGGGCGCGTGGCGCGATGGACCAATACCGCCAGCTCGTTCGGCAAGGAATACGACAGCCTGTCGGACATGGTGTCCTTCGGCGTCGCGCCCGCCATTGTCACCTACCAGTGGGGCGTGGCGCGCATTGCCGAGTACGGTCCGCTGTGGCGCCGGGTCGGGTGGCTGGTCTGTTTCTTTTATGCCGCGGCAGCCGCGCTACGCCTGGCGCGATTTAATTCGCGTGCCGCCACCCAGGATAAAAACTATTTCGAAGGCTTGCCAAGCCCCGCCGCGGCGGCCATCGTCGCAGCCTTGGTATGGTTGGCGAGCGATCAAACCAATATCGGATTGCCCGGATTGATTTTGGCGTTTTTGGTTACCGCCAGTGCCGGTGCGCTGATGATCAGCCGTTTTGCCTTCAACAGTTTCAAATACGTCAAGGCAGGCGCCAAGATTCGCTACACGTACATCGTGCTGGTGCCGCTGGCATTCATTTTTATCTTTCTGCACCTGCCCACCAGCCTATTGGTGATTTTCGGTCTCTATGCCCTGTCGGCTCCCACCCTGTGGGTCTATCGCAAGCTGCGGCGCAGAAACAGGCCGGCCGCGCCCACGCATGAATAGCGAGCTTCGCCAAGAATATCTGGCGGCCCTGGGGCTGCAGTCGTGGACGCGGCGCGGCGCCGGCGCGTCCGGGCTCGCGCCGGCACCGCTGAGCGCCGTTTCCGCCGCACCGGCAAGGCCGGCGTTTCCGTCCGAGGCGTCGGCCGCCCGCGAGGAGGGGGCGGATTGGGCCGAGCTGCGGGCGCGCGTGGCCGCCTGCACCCGTTGCGCTTTGAGCGCGACGCGAACGCAAACGGTGTTTGGCGTCGGCAATCCGCACGCCGATTGGCTCATCGTCGGGGAGGCGCCCGGCGCCGAGGAGGACCGCAAAGGCGAGCCCTTCGTCGGGCGCGCGGGGCTACTGCTCAATTCCATGCTGCACGCCATAGGATTGGCGCGAGAACAGGTATACATTGCGAATGTCTTGAAATGCCGGCCGCCCGGTAACCGTGATCCGAACCCAACCGAAGCCGCCGAGTGTTTACCCTATTTGGAACGGCAGATTGCGCTATTGCAACCCAAGATCATGTTGGCCGTCGGACGCATCGCCGCACAGAATCTGCTTCGCACCGATAAAACGCTGGGCGCTTTGCGTCAGCAGGTGCATCGATTCGGGCTCTCCAAGGTGCCGCTCGTGGTGACCTATCATCCGGCGTATCTATTGCGTACGCCCACCGAGAAGCGCAAAGCCTGGGAAGACCTGAAATTTGCGCGCGAGGTGTGCTCGCGTGTCTAGCGTCAAGATCGAGGAGGCGTTTGCGCGGGTCGACATTCGGCCCATGCATGAGCTCGACATCCCCGTGGTCGCGGCGATCGAAAAGGCGGCCTATCAGTTTCCCTGGAGCGAGGGGATTTTCCGCGACTGCCTGCGGGTGGGCTACGTCTGCCGCATCATCGATGTGGCCGGCGATGTGGGCGGCTACGGCATCATGTCGGTGGGCGCGGGCGAGGCGCACATATTGAACGTCTGCATTCGCGATGAATATCGCTCGCGGGGATTTGCCCGCAAGGTGATGCTGTACCTGCTCGATCGCGCGAAGGCCGCCGGCATGAGCGAGGCGTTTCTCGAAGTGCGGCCCTCGAATGTCGGGGCCGCTCGTTTGTATCATTCGCTCGGCTTCGAACAGGTCGGCATACGGCGAGGCTACTACCAAGCCACCGTTGGCCGCGAAGACGCCGCGGTTCTACGCCGCGTGCTCAACGCGGACCTGAAATAGACAACGACGAGCCGCGGGCGCTGGACCGCACCCCGCTAAGGATTATTCGCTAGGCCGGGTGCGTTCTTCAACGAGGCCAGGTCGACTTTGCCGTCTTTCACGGGTAAGGAATCACCCGGATCGGAATTCATGTGCAAGTGATGCTTGCCGCCGTCCAATTCGTAGACGACGTCGAAGCCAGCCGGCTCTTCCTTCATGTCATACACCGTGTTGCAGCGCTGCTCCGTCGTGGTGTACGTGTCGTGCTGCTGCGCGCTCTGTTGGATCTTGTTGCCGGCGTAGCCGCCCGCGCCCGCGCCAGCCACGGTTGCCAGTGTCTTGCCGCTTCCGCCACCGACCTGATGCCCCAAGACGCCGCCAACCAAGGCGCCGATGCCGGTGCCAATCAAACGGTTCTGATCTTTGACCGGCTTGGTGTGCGTGACCTCTTCGTCGTGGCATTCCTGCCGCGGAGTCTTGACCGTTCGCGTGAGTGGCTTTGCGCTCACGACCTTGGCCGTGTGAGCGGTCTGGTACAGGTGGTAGCCGGCAACGGCACCGCCCGCGATTGCTACTGCCGTTCCGGCAAGCGCTCCCGCCATAAAGGATATTTTCATGGTTGCCTCCGAATCACTTTCAATCACTCCTTTGCGGTTAACCGCATGATGCTCAACGCAATTATCTCGCCGGGAAAAGCGCGCCTCCACTGTCTCCACCACACGACAGCGAAGCGCAACTGGTCAGCGCGGCGCGCTCGAGCTCTCGAGCAAGTTGAGCGCAAATCCGACTGCTACCAGAACGGCACCGCAGGTCATCAACGCAAGCCAGCCTGCGAATTCGTAGATGAATGCGGCTGCGGCAGACGCCGCCGCGCCGCATCCGAACACCCAGGCCATAAAGAGTCCATTCAGTCGGCTTCGATCCCCTGGCTCCAGCATGTAAATGCCACGCAGGCTAAGCACCAAGCACATCTGGACCGCAGCGTCGAGCGATAACCCGGCGACCGCTAGAATGGCGACGGACTTGATGTGATCGGCCCAGGCCGCAACGATCAACGCAGATACTGCCGCGAGCATCGAAAGACGGGTTACTCGCTTCGTCAACCCGAGGTCGGCCAAGTGCCCGGCGAGCGGAGCGGCGAGTGCCCCACCCGCTCCAACCAGAGAAAACAGAGCGATGCCGTTGAACGTCATTCCGTAGTGACGCATCAAAAGTAACGGCGACCCGGTCCAGAACACATTGAATGCGGCGAACATGATTCCTTGATAAAGAGCGCGCCAGCGTAGCAGCGGCGTATGCAAAACGAGCGACCACAGGGAGGCGAGGACGGCGCGGTAGCCAGCCACTGGCGTGGGGCGTCTCGCGGGTAACTGTTGCCGCAAGATGCCGACGAGGACAAGAAGAAGGACACCAGAGACAGCGAATACCGCGCGCCAACCGTACTTTCCGGCAATGAGGCTCGAAAAGGGCCGCGCCAGCATGATGCCCGTGAGCAATCCGCCCATGATTCGCCCGGTGATCCGTCCGCGCGACGCGGCGGGTGTCAGATGGGACGCGAACGGAACCAGCACTTGTGCCGCTACCGCGCACACGCCCACGGCAAAAGAGGCCGATAGGAACTGCGATGGATTGGTGGCGCTCGCGATTCCGAACAGTCCGAGTGCCGCGGCGCACAGCGCCAAGCAAATCAAGCGCCGATTTTCGATGAGATCCGCGAGCGGAACGATCAACAAGAGCCCTGCGCCATAGCCTAGTTGCGTGAGCGTCATGACCAAGCCGGCCAATCGCGGCGGGAGGCCGATCGAGACAGCAATCACGCTAACGAGCGGCTGCGCATAGTAGAGGTTGGCAACAGCCAGCCCGCACGCGACGGCGAGAATTCCAGTCAGTGCAGGGGTCAACACTAGGTAGCGGGCAAGTCAAATCGCGATTGAAAACGCCCGAGCCCTACGGTGACGCTCTTGACCTGCGTGTACTCGCGCATCGCCTCGAGGCCATGCTCTCGTCCAATTCCGCTGCCTTTGTAGCCGCCGAAGGGGATTTCCGACTGATAGCCGTACGAGTTGATGAATACGTTGCCCGACTCGAGGGCTGCGGCCAGGGTATGCGCCTTGCGAATGTCATTGCACCAAACGTAGCTCGCCAACCCGAACTCACTGTCGTTTGCCATGTCGAGGGCCTCGGTGAGTTCCGTGTAGCCGATGGCGCACAGCACCGGCCCGAAGAGTTCTTCCTGCGCGACGCGCATATCGTGCGTGATGTTGGTCAGAATCGTGGGCGGTAGAAAATTGCCTCGAGCCAGGCCCTCGCCGCGGGCTTTTTGCCCACCGCACCGGACGACGGCGCCAGCCTCTTTAGCGCCGGCGATGTGCGCCAATATCTCCTCGAGGCGGGTCGATGATGCCAGCGGGCCCAATTGCGTATTCGGATCCAGCGGATTGCCCATGGGAATTGTCGAGGCTTTTTGGGCGAGCGCGGCTACAAAGGGCTCGAGCATCGCGTTCGGCACGAACAGCCGTGTCCCCGCAAAACAAACCTCCGCTTTGCGTGCGAATGCTTGGGTCAACACGCCGTCGATGGCCTCTTCCCAGTCGATCTCCTCGCAGACGAGGATCGGACCTTTGCCGCCGAGTTCGAGCACGGTCGGGGTTACGCTGTGGGCACATTGGTCCAAAACTTCCCGACCGGCCTCGAGCCCTCCGGTAAAAATCACTTTCCGCACTTTGGAGTGCTCGACCAGGGCTTTACCAACGGTGCGGCCCGGCCCAGTCACGATGTTGACGCTCCCCTTGGGAAAGCCGGCTTCGTGGACGAGGTGAGCGAAGCGCAGGACGCTCAATGGCGCAACCACGGACGGCTTGATGACCATGGTGTTTCCGCATGCCACGGCGGCGGCAAAACCGCGCGTCATGAGTTTGAGCGGGGTATTCCACGGAACGATCTGTGCGATCACTCCGTAAGGTTCGCGACGCAGGTAATTGAATCGCGATCCAAGGTCCTGATAGGTACCCTCGATCTTGCCTGCCAGACCGGCGAAATATTCCAAGTGCAGTGCCGACGTGGCGATTTCCATGCGGGTTTCGCGAATCGGAATTCCGGTATCGAGCGACTCGATCGAGGCGAAGAGTTCAAGCTCGCGCCGCAGTAGCTGCGCCAGGCGGTAGAGCAGCTCGCCGCGCTCACGGCCCAGCATCATTCGCCACGATGCCGAGTTGAAGGCCCGATGCGCAGCATCGCCCGCCGCTATCACCTGCCCAGTCGATGCGGGCGCTATCCGGCAAATCTCCGCGTTGTCGTAAGGATTGACGACGGAAAACGAGTCCTCGCCAGTCCCCACTTGCCATGCGCCATCGACGTACAGGTCTGAGGTGATCTCGGCGCGCAGGCTGGATGCTGAAACTTGCATTGGCGTGTACTCCTGAGTGTTGAAGTACACAGTAAACTATTCCCAAAATGGTTAGAATCACGTGATATAGCAATAGACTATCCCGTAAAACGGAAGGATGGGACGATGGATCGTTTTGACGCGATGACGGTATTTGTTCGGGTCGTCGAAGCGGGCAGTCTCTCGGCTGCTGGGCGTTCGATTCCAATGTCGCTTACGTCGGTGAGTCGCCACCTCACGGCTCTCGAGCAACGGCTTGGCGCGCAGTTGCTGCGCAGAACGACCCGGCACCTGTCCCTCACCGACGAAGGGCGGCTGGTCTATGACCGAGCGAAGACCATCTTGAGCGAACTGCAAGAAATGAATATGACGCTGTCGGCCAGCCGCAGCGAACCCTCCGGGCGGCTTCGCGTCAGTGCACCGGTACTGATCGGCAGGCGGCTGATCGCGCCGAAGCTGCCTGCGTTCTTGGCGCGACATCCGTTGGTGGACATCGATCTTTTATTGATCGACCGAGCCGTGAATCTGGTTGAAGAGGACATAGCGGTCGCCGTGAGAGTCGGTCGACTGCCGGATTCGAATCTGGTGGCGCGCAGGCTCGCCGAGATCCGGATGGTGGTGTGTGCCGCTCCGAGTTACCTCGTCCAGCGAGGCAGGCCGACGACGCCGGCCGAGCTTCGTCAGCACGACTGTCTGGTGTTTTCCGAGACACTGGGTCCCATCGATTGGCATTTTCAATCTTCCAAAGGCCGCATCAGCGTCAAGGTGCAGGGCCGCCTGTGCGCCAACAATCTTGACGCCGTGGTTTCGGCGGCGATCGGCGGCGCGGGAATTGCCCGTCTACCGTCATGGCAAGTCTCGGCCGATATGTCGGCAGGACGCCTCGAAGCACTCCTTACGCATTGTGAGCGTCCGGCCGCACCCGTTCACGCGGTGTTCCAACAGTCGAAGGTATCGTCCGTCAAAATCCGGGCGTTCGTCGATTACTTGGTCGCGCAATGGGCGGGCGAGGTATTCGCTGAGCCGTAGGCCGCGAGCACCGCACTACAAATTGTGGCATAAGCACACGGAGGGTAGCTGCCCTGGGAGGACTGTGGTGTCGGGTGGAGCATCGCACGAGGCGAGGTATCGCGCCCGTTGGGCGGCCCGTGCCGCCATAATCGCCATTGCGGTGTGGTGCGCCGCCGCCTTTGCCCATGAGGCGGTCGCCGCCCAGCCCGCCCGGCCAATGCTGCAAGCCGCTGTCGATCCGCAGGTGATCCGGCTGCCTGTTGTGGAAGGGACGGATCTGCGGTTCACGCGGCTCTCCCTCACCGAAGGCTTGTCGCAAACGCGTGTGACCCACATCGTGCAAGACGACCGTGGCTTCATGTGGTTTGGAACGCAGTACGGCCTGGATCGCTACGACGGCTATCGATACAAGGTGTTCAAACATATACCGGGCGACCCCTCGAGTCTGTGCGGTGTCTATGTTTACGCATTGTTCAAAGATCGCGCCGGGAATTTGTGGATCGGCTGCGATCGATATCTGGATCGTTTCGATCCTCAGACCGAAACGTTTGTTCATTACCAACTCGACCCGGCAGCGAAAACGGGCTCTTCAGGCGCCATCGTCCATATCAGTCAGGACGACCACGGCATGTTGTGGTTGTCAACCGGTCGAGGTCTTTATCGGTTGGATCCGAAATCGGCCGGGACCGACCGATTCCAGCACATCAGCGGTGACCCAACGAGCCTTGCCAGCAACGACATCAAGTCGACCTTCCTTGATCGATCCGGAGTGTTCTGGGTCGCGAGCAGCGAAGGACTCGACGCGTTCGACCGCGCGTCCGCGCACGTGACGCTGCATATTCCGTTAAACGAGCCACGAGAAATGTCCTTCTACGAGGACCATGCGGGCACGTTCTGGATTCTCTACTCATCGAATAACGGTCTAGCCGTCTTTGACCGCAAGACACGCCGGCTGACCCGCCTGTCTTTCGCGGACCACGATCTGCCCGGAGACCCCCTGACCGGCGTCATCAGCATCCTGGAGGACCGGGACCAGCAGCTTTGGATCGCGACGCAATCCGACGGCATTCTCAAATACGATCGTGAGGGTCACCGGTTCATCAGGTATCGCAACGATCCCTCGAATCCGGAGAGCCTTGCTGAGAATCGTGTCACGACCCTGTACGGGGATTTGGAGGGAGTCATTTGGGCTGGGCTGGGTGCGACGGCGCCGGTTCATTTTGCGCCGCACCGATTTCCGTTCACGAAACTTCCGTACGACACGAGTAATCCAGCCAATTTGAGCGAAACACTCGTCAACGTGATCTACGTGGATTCGCAAGCGAATCTGTGGACGGGAACCACCGGAGGGCTGAATCGCTTGGACCGCGAACGCGCTCGCTATACCCGTTTCGCGATTCCCGGCGCAGGCGTCAGCAGTGACGTGATATCACTGGTTGAAGATCGCTCCGGCGAGCTGTGGATCGGTACGTCCGGACAGGGACTCTATCGCCTTGATCGGGGAACGAGCCGATTGAAAGCGTATCGGCACAACGATGCAGACGCGGCAACACTGGCCGACAACACCGTGCCCCGTCTAATGATCGATCATCGGGGAACGTTATGGGCCGCGACCCTGAACGGCCTTAGTCGTTTCGATCCAGAGTCGCAGCGCTTCGATACCTACCGGGCAAAGACCGACGGCGCAAGTGCGCAATACATTTCGCTCGCGGAAGACCAGCACGGAATCCTGTGGATAGGGACTCATTCGTCGGGCATGCTGCGCTTTGACCCGCAAACACAGCAATTTCAGACCATTGAGCACGATGCCGGCAGGCGCGGAACCCTGACGGATAACAGGGTCAATTCGCTCCACTTCGATCGCAATGGCGTTCTTTGGGTCGCAACGCAGAACGGATTGAATCGCTTTGATCCCGCCACCGGCACATTTTCCAACTACTTCGAGACAGACGGTCTGGCGAGCAACGCGGTGAGCTGCATCCTGGAGGACAATTTAGGCGATATTTGGATGGGGACCAAAGACGGCATCTCGAGGCTCGACCCGCGACGCGACAGTTTCAGGAATTATTCGGTCGCCGACGGATTGCCGGGGCAGGACTTCACCGGATGGGGTGCCTGCTTCAAGAGCGTGAGCGGAGAAATGTTCTTCGGTGGATTCGCGGGTGCCGTTGCTTTTCGCCCGGAGGAGGTCGTCGACAGCGCGTACACGCCGCCCGTGGTCCTCACAGACTTCGAACTCTTCGGCACCCCTGTCAAGCTTGGAGCCGGCTCACCCCTGGAAAAGGCGATTGGCTACACCACGGCGGTGAAGCTGTCGCATGCACAGAACAGCTTCTCGGTCGAATTCTCGGCACTCAGCTTCCGCAGCCCCTCAACCAATCGTTATCGGTACAAGCTCGAAGGCTTGGATTCGGATTGGTATGTGGTCGGAAGCGACCGGCGGCTCGCGAGGTACACCACGCTGCCGCCGGGCCCTTACAGACTTCGCGTGCAGGGTGCGACAAGCCGGGGCCCGTGGAGCGAGCCGGGCGCAGCGCTGGATTTCTCCATTGCGCCACCCTACTGGCAGACTCTCTGGTTCCGTACGGCGTGCGGGTCCGCCTTGCTGCTGGTGCTGTGGGCACTGTATCGGCTGCGTCTGCGTCAGATCGCGCAAGTGTTCAATGCGCGCCTGGAGCCGTTGTCGGCGCTGCGACGGAGCGAAGCCGCGCTGAACGAAGCGCAGCAGATCAGCCACACCGGCAGTTGGCGCTGGAAGCTCGGCACCGGTGAGGTCTCGTGGTCGGCCGAGCACTTTCGCATCTTTGGCTTCGATCCGGCGACGGCACAGCCCTCCTATGCGACCTTCATGGAGCGGATTCACGCCGAGGATCGGCCCTCGTTCGAGGAAGCCATACAACGGGCCGTGCGCGAAGGAAGCCGGTTTCAACATGAGTATCGGATTGTTCTGCCAAACGGATCTGTCAAGCACTTACAAAGTGTGGGCCATCCCGATGTCTCCAAGTCCGGTGATCTGGAATTCGTCGGTACCGTCATGGACATCACCGAGCGCAGGCACGCGGAGGAAGCGCTGAGAAGTACCCAGGCGGAACTCGCCCGCGCCGCCCGGCTCGCGACGATGGGCGAGCTCGCCGCCTCGCTCTCCCATGAGATGAACCAGCCGCTCGCCGCGATCATGACCAATGCCGAAGCTGGTTTGCAGTGGTTGAACCGGGACGAGCCCGATCTCGACGAGACGCGGGTTGCGCTCTCGCACGTGACGCAGGACGCTCAGCGCGCAAGCGGCGTGATCCGCGGTCTTCGGGCGCTCGCCAATAAATCCGGGCCGCAAGTGGCGAAGCTCGACATCAACGAGGCCATTCTGGAGGTGCTGACGCTCACGCGCGGCCAGCTGCAGTGGCATGGCGTGGTGTGTCGCACCAATCTGTCCGCCGCCGATCGCCCGATCTTCGGTGACCGGGTTCAGTTGCAGCAAGTGCTGCTCAACCTGATCATCAACGCGGTTGATTCGATGAGCACGGTCACGGACCGCCCGAAGATACTGGCGATAACCTCGGAACCCATCGAACCGGACGGGATGCAGGTCGCGGTCGAGGATAGCGGTACGGGGCTTGATCCGGCGATAGCCGATCGGATCTTCGACTCCTTCTTCACGACGAAGTCCGAGGGCATGGGCATGGGACTCTCGATCTGCCGGACCATCATCGACGCCCATGGCGGGCGCATCTCGGTGTCGCCCGGTGTACCGTACGGCACCGTCTTCCGATTCACCGTGCGGGGAACACCGCCAATCTGAGTGAACACGTTACCGCGCGCCGGCCCGGTGGTGATGTGCGAGCGACTGAAACGTCCCTATCCAGCCTTCGGATGCGAGGGCAGGGTGAACTGAATGGTTGCACCGTGAGGTAAATTGGCCGCAGCCCAGATGCGGCCCCCGTGCGCTTCGATAATAGACCGGCAGATCGACAGCCCCATGCCCATCCCACTGGATTTGGTGGTGAAGAACGAGGTGAACAGTCGCTCCGCATGCTCGGCGGAAAACCCGACACCGCAGTCGGTCACCGTGACCCGCACGTGCTGCGCGTCGTGTTGTTCCGAGCGGATCACGATCTCGCGCGGTCGATCGGTGATCGATTGCATCGCCTCGATGCCGTTCAACACGAGATTGAGGATCACCTGTTGCAGCTGCACTCGATCGGCGAGGACGAGCGGTAGGGCGGGCGCAAGATCCATACGCAACGATGCACGGTTGCCGAGCAATTCATGCTGCACCAAGGCAACCGCTTCGCTCACCGTCTCATTGAGTTCGAGCGGCGCCATCAGGATGTCGGTCTTTTTTGCCAGTGTACGGACGCGACGGATGATTTCACTCGCCCGATGGCCTTCCCTGAGGACCCTCTCGAGGGCGGCGCGCGCTTCTTTCGTTTCCGGCGGGTGGTGATCGAGCCAGTTCAGACCGGCCGCTGCGTTGGTGGCCACGGCGCCAAGCGGCTGATTGACTTCGTGAGCGATCGAGGCGGTCAGCTCGCCCAAGGTTGTGACGCGCGTAGCGTGCGCGAGCTCTGTTCGGATCTTGTCCAGTTCCTCCGCAGCCAACTTGCGCTCGCGGTAGCGCTGCTCCATGCTCCGAACGCGGATCGTGTAGATGCTCCACAGGGTAAGTGAAAGTACCGTCGCGCCTGCGGCGATACAAATCGCAAGAAACCATTTCGTCTGGACAAATGCCGGGGGAATCTCGAAGTCGACCGCCGCTCCCGTTTCGTTCCAGACCCCATCGTTGTTCGACGCGATCGCACGGAAGCGATATTGGCCCGGCGGAAGGTCCGTGTAAAAGGCCTGGCGCCGCGTCCCGGAATCCTGCCACTCCGCATCGCGACCCTCCAGCCTGTAGCGAAAGCGCATTTTCTGTGGGGCCATGAAACTCAGCGCCGTATAGTCGATCTCGAGGTTCCTCGTCAGGGCAGGAAGGCGTAGACCATCTTTGGCCAAGTAGCTGCGACGATCAGCCACGATTTGCTCGATGTGAACTGGAGGCGGTATGAGATTCCCATGCAGATGGGCAGGGTCAATCATCTGTAGGACGCTGAGATTGACGAACCACAGCCGTCCATCGAGAGACCTTGCGGCTGAACGGAACGGGGCTTCCTCCGTTTGGACGCCATCGGACGAGTTGAAGACGCGCAGTGGGATCTGCGCATCGGAGTGTTCCCACCAAGCTTGCAGCGCCGTGGCGGCAATTTGGATCAGCCCACACTGCGTATACAACCAAAGGGCGCCGTGACTATCGCGAACGAACGCGAATACCGCGTCGCATGGGAGGCCGTTCTTGACGGTGAGGGTACGTTGGGTTCCATTCCGCCAGCCTATGAGTCCAAAGGCTGTCGCTCCCAATACCGAGCCGTCCGGATCAACCGCGATCTGGAGCAGGCGAGAAGGCAGTGCGTGCTCGAAGCGAAAAGTCTCGAGGTTGCCACGCCGATATCGAGCCAGATCACCATTCAAAAGACCCAGCCAGATCCCGGATTCGCGGTCCGCTGCGATGGTATGAGCCGCGGGGATGACTGAGGCCGGCAGTTCCTCCTCCACCGTGAGGCCCCGGATGCGAAGGAGCTCCCGTGGGGGGCCGATGCTCTCGGCCCAGATGTTGTTGTCTACGTCCTCCGCAATGTCAGTAATCACTCCAGTGTCCCGTCCATCCCGCCGAGTCACCCTGTGGAATGTCCCGTTTGCGTAGATCCATAACGAACTGTCGATGCCGATCCACATCTGGCCGGCACGATCTTCGAAGAGCGATGTGTACTGATTGCCCGGCACTCCCTTCGGTGCATGAATCGAGGTCACCTTGTTCTCATGAAACGCATTCAGCGCATCCGCGCCGCCAATCCAAACCGTGCCGTCGCGCGCCGCAAGCACCGCGTCGAGTTCAGTTACAGTGATCCCCTCACGTTTGGAAAAGCTGGCAACTTGGACGTCATGGAAACAATCAATGCCTCTGGATGTGGCGACCCAAAGGTTTCCCTCACGATCCTCGAAGAACCGTCGTACGCTGTCACCTGAAAGACCATCCGCGGTGCCGAAGTGGTCCACCCGCTCGCCGGAGATCCGATAGATGCCCCGATCGGCGGTACCTATCCAAAGCGTGTTGTTACGGTCCAAGGCGGCGGTGAGCACCTCCAAGGTGCTGCTGTCGAAGCCGGGCGCGACAAATGACTTCCAAGCGCCGTGCTCGAAGTGCTGCAGCCCCAGGCCGCGGCCGCGCAGCGCCATGCCTACCCACAGGGAGCCGTCCGGATTGGCCGCGATCGCACTGATACCGATGCCTGCGTGCGAAGCCAGCGCGGGCGGCGCATAGACTGTCGAGGAGCCCGGTTTCCACCGCACCAGCGCGGTTTGCGAACCGACCCAAAGATTTCCCGAGCTGTCTTCGGTAATCGCCGAGTACAAGGCCGGCGGGATCGCATCGCTGTCTCGATGACATTGCATGGCTGAACTCGTGACCTGACAGACACTCGCCATGGCGCTGCCGGGGGGCTCTTCCCGGACGACCCAGACGGTTCCGTCACGAGATTCAACCAGCGGTTCGACGCTCGAGGGGTCGTGAATAAAATTCACCACGCCCCCAGCGTGCCATTGCGTCAGCCCGGCGGCCGTGGCCACCCATAAACTGCCATCCCGTGCGCCCAACACGTCGCGAATGTCGGACGACGGCAACTCATTGCCGTCCGGTTTCCATGGATCGAAGCGCACACCATCGAAACGGACTACTCCGTTCTCGGTTCCTATCCATATGTAGCCATCCGCGGTTTGGGTTATCGCAGACGGCGCACCGGTGAACACGCCGTCCTGCACACGCCAAGCGGTGTGACCATATTGGGAGATGTGTCGGTCGGAATTAACGGCCCAACTCGGAGCCGCAATGAGCAACAGCGAAACGCAAGCGAGGATCGGACCCCGTGGGGTCCTGCAGGTTCTGGCGTGGAACTGAAACATGTCAGCGCCGGTAGTTTAGATCAGACTTGCCAGGAATTCCGCAATCGGTTTGATTTTTTGGCCGACGCTGGCTGACTCGAGGGTAATAGTACAGAATCGCCGTGCGTTGCACACGTTACAACGCACGGCGGGGACTTGACCCTAGCTACTACTATTTCAATTCGCGGCAATCCCGTTCAGGCCCGCCGCTGCGGGAAGACCATCGGTAGTACCCAAATCGGTGAGAGCACCGTTGGCGGACTGAATCGCAAACATTCCGACGGCTCCGCTGCCCGCGTTCAGCGTATACAAGAATTTTCCGTCTGCGCTGACGGTAATATCGATATTCGCCGAACCGGTCGGGTTGAGCGCGAGGACCGTTCCGGGAAGCGGCGTGAGCGTGCCGCCGCTGCCGATCGCAAATCCCGATACCGAGCCGGAACCTGCGTTCGACACGTAGACAAAACGGCCGTCGGGAGTCACGACGTTCCAGCAATTGGCCGAGCCCAGCGTCGGTACGCTGCTGCTGATCGGCGCCAGCGTGCCGTTGCTTTGCACGACATACGAGGAAATGGCCGATGAGTTCGGCGCGCTAGTGCCGGTTTCGGAAACTACCGCCACGTCGCCGCGGGTAAAAGCCGCGCTGAACGCGCCGGGGCCGGCGCTCTTCGTGATGGTGGCCTGCGACAGAGAGCCGTCGCTCTGCACTTTGAACACGTCGAGGTTGTTCGTCGCCTTCTCGGTTACGATCAAGAACTGCCCGTCCGGGCTGAACGCGACGGAACCGGATGCCACGGCGTTGCCGCTGAGGAAGCGCAGGGAATTGGGAATCCGAACCAACTTGCCGTGATCAAAATTGAATCCGACTACGCTGCTGCTGCCGGCGGTGTTCAATACGTAAACCAGAGACCCAAACTGGGCGACTGAGTTGGGTTCGCTGCCTTCGGTGGCAACGCGATCCGTCAATTCGAGATTAGCCCCGTCGACACGAAACACCGAAACACTGCCGCTGCCGGCGTTGACGGCGAACAGCCACGCCTTATCCGCGCTCAAGGTCAATGAACCTTGCGATGCCAGCGGATCTACGGTACCACCGCTACCGCGTCCGTCCGTGCCATAGCTGTGAGGACTTTCCAGCGTACCGTTCGGGTCGCGCTGGAATGCAATCACCTGATTCGAATCGGCGTTGTTCGTCATCACGAACACGGCGTGTCCGGCGTGATTACCGTCATTCGCGGCGAAACTGACTCCCGACCACGCGGCGCCTCCGGCGATGGCACTCATTGCAATAGCCGTCTTGATGGACTTCATGAATTAACTCTCCTTATTACCGAATGCTTTGATGGATGTACAAAATGCGGCGCGAAGCGGATCACGGTGGCGACCGAGTTGCGTCGGCCCTCTGTTAATTCGTTCGCAAGACGCGGAAAGTTACAGCGGGATGTTTCCTGGCGGCAGGACTACCAACGCAGCAGGCGCGGACCGAGCCACGCGCCGAGTGACGTCGGGATCAACATGCCGAGCAGGTACCACGTGCCGAGAAACGGCGCCGCGAGCTCGGGACAATGCAATGAATACACCAGCGCACCGAGGGATCCTGCGGCGAATCCCGCGGCCGCGCCCGCCAACCGCAGCCGCGTGGGAGCAAGACCCCGCAGGACCCAGACGAACGCGATGAACAGCGGCGCAGCCACTAGCGCGATCAGGAAGGGACAAACGGCGGCAGTCGTACCGAAAACCAGATGCGAGCGGTTCTGTGCCGGCGCCCTCAGCAGTACCGTCGCAGCGAATATCCACATGACCATCACCACAATCCCAATGCCCGCCGGTACAAAGCCGAGCCGGATGCCCGGACGTGCCCATCGAGTGACCGCAGTGAACCCGAGCAGCGCCAATGACGCGCAGTAGGCTTCTCGAATCCAGAACATCGGCTCGAGCACGACATGCGATAGCGCCGGATTCAACCGGAGAAATCCTCCGGTCAGGGCGAGTGCCCCGGCCAGTCCGCCGCCGATCGCAAGTAAATGGCGCCGCGCCGTCCGCGTGGGGTCAATCGCTTCGACGCCGGTGGCGAGCATGGACACCCAATCCTCCGTCTTCATTCGATGCTCCGTATTCTTCCCGCAAGGGCCTTCAAACCGCGGTGGATGCCAACTTTGACGGCCGACTCCGACATGCCGGTCCGTTTCGCGGCGTCTGCCACGGAGCTACCTTCGATTTTCACGTACTGGATCGGCAACCGCTGTCGATGCGGCAGCTGTTGCAGCAGTTTCGCCAAGTCATATCGCGCCTCAGCAGCGTCGCCATCCGCGGCCGCCAGATGGTCATGATCGTGGTCGAGCGGATCGTGCAGCCCATTCGTACGCGAACGCCGACGCAGCAAATCGATGAGTTTATAGCGCGCAATCGCCTGCACCCACGCGGTCAGCGGTTGCGCCGGATCGTAGGTATGGCGTTGATTGTGAATCGCCAGCAGCAATTCCTGCACGAGGTCCTCGACTTCCTCAGGCAGGTGCACGAGGCGCCTACGCACGAAAGCCCGCAAATGCGCCGTGAGTTCGCTCAAGAAACTATGGTATGCCGAAGCGTCACCGACGAGACCACGAATCAGAAGACCTCTTAGGCGCTCCTCTTTCAACTGTTATCCAGCCTTATCTGTAGGGGCAACCCTCTTGGGCCGCGTCACCGCATGGCGCTACCTTGCTAGCTTCAGCGCGAGCACGTCGACTTGTTCGATCTGCGGAGGTTTGGCAAGGAGTTCCGCGGCGTTGGCCATCAAAGCAGCGGCAATCGGGCCTGCAAGATGGGCTTTGCGGCCCACGTCGTCGGCAAATGCGTCGAAAATTCCAAACGTCGACGGCCCCAGGCGCAAGGCGAACCAAACGGGAGTTGTAGTTTCCTGATTCGCGAGCGGTAGTGCGTTCTCGAGAAACCTTGCGACGGCGGACTCCTTTCCTGGTTTTGCCTCCAAACGAACCAACAATGCGACTTTGACCATGGATGCGCTCCTGTGTGAGTGGGATAGGCCAGTCTGGGCCGCATGCTGCCGGGTTAGCAGTGGCAAAAGCGTCGAATATGGTATCGTTCTCGCCATGGAAGTCAGCGTGCTGGCACTGCAAGGCGCATTCGATCTGGGGCTGTCGGCACTACTCGATACATTGGGTACCGCCAACGAACTCGCCGGCACCATGAACGGCCCCAGGGTGGCGATCAATGTCACGGTGGTCGGCGTACGGCGTCGACTACGCACAGCGCAAGGATTTTCGGTGCCGGTGGTTGCGGCGGCGAAATCGCGTGATCCCGATGCGGTATTGTTGCCCGCGCTAGGCGAGAAAATGCCTGCGTCACTGGCGCAGCGGTTGACCCATCGCGATGTCGCAGATGCCGGAGGTGCATTGCGCGAGTGGGCGCAGGACGGTGCATGGATCGGCGCCGCATGTACGAGCACATTCGTTCTCGCCGATAGCTCGCTTCTCGATGGGCATGGCGCCACCACTTCTTGGTGGCTTGCCCCGCTATTTCGCCAGCGGTATGCCCGCGTCGGGTTGGACGAGTCTCGCATGTTGGTGTCTTCGGGAGCATTCGTTACGGCCGGCGCTGCGTTGGCGCACATCGACCTCGCGCTTGGCTTGATTCGCCGGCAAAGCCCGGCTCTCGCCGCGCTTACGGCACGCTACCTGCTGATCGAACCCCGCGCATCGCAGGCGATCTTCATGATTCCCGATCATCTGGCGCACAACGATCCGCTGGTTGAGCGCTTCGAGCGATGGGCACGCCGCCATTTGAGGCAAGGCTTCTCCTTGAGTGATGCGGCGCGCAGTGTGGGCGCAAGTGAACGTACGTTGGCGCGGCGCTTGCGGTCGGTGCTCGGCAAGTCGCCGTTGTCCTACTTTCAGGATTTGCGTGTCGAACGCGCGGTACATCTACTGCAAACCAGTAATAGCAGCGTGGATCGCATCGCCTCCGAAATCGGTTATTCGGATGGCGTCACCCTGCGTACGTTGCTCAGGCGAAAACTCGGGCGAGGTGTGCGCGAGCTTCGTTCAAGATATCAGAGCGTAGCTCGGCTATAATCCATACGTTTTGGGGAAATGGCTGGTGAATGAATCTGAAATTGTCAATGAAATCAGGCGCCGAAGAACCTTTGCCATCATCTCCCACCCCGACGCCGGCAAGACCACGCTGACGGAGAAGCTGCTGCTGTTCGGCGGCGCCATCCAGATGGCCGGTACCGTGAAGGGGCGCAAGGCCACCCGTCACGCCACCTCCGATTGGATGCGCCTGGAGCAGCAACGCGGTATTTCCATTACCTCCTCGGTGATGCAATTTCCCTTCGATGATTGCATCGTCAATTTGCTCGATACACCGGGTCACGAAGACTTTTCCGAAGACACTTACCGCACGCTGACGGCGGTGGACTCCGCGCTGATGGTGATCGACTGCGCCAAGGGCGTCGAGGAGCGGACCATCAAACTCATGGAAGTGTGCCGCCTGCGCGATACGCCCATCATGACCTTCGTCAACAAACTGGATCGCGATGGCCGCGCGCCGATCGAATTGCTCGACGAGATTGAAAGCGTGTTGAAGATTCAATGTGCGCCGATCACCTGGCCGATCGGCATGGGCCGCGATCTGCTCGGCGTCTATCATTTGATCGAAGACAAGATCTACGTGTACGTGCCCGTGGAAAAAGGCCGCGTCGGCACGCATGAGACCATCTCCGGTATCGCGAGCGATGAGGCGCGCGAATTCCTGGGCGACCGCTATGAGCGCTTTCTCGAGGAGGCCGAGCTGGTTCGAGGCGCGAGTCCCCAGTTTGAACTGCAGCGCTATCTGGCAGGCAAACAGACTCCGGTGTTTTTCGGCTCGGCGGTCAACAATTTCGGCGTGCGCGAGCTGCTGTCCTCATTTGTCGCCCACTCGCCGGCACCCCAGCCGCGGCCGACCCTGCAGCGCCCGGTGAATGCGGATGAACCCAAGCTCACGGGATTCGTGTTCAAGATCCAGGCCAATATGGACCCCGGACACCGCGACCGGATCGCCTTCATGCGCCTCTGCTCGGGGCGCTACGCGCGCGGCATGCGCTTGCACCATGTGCGGCTCCACAAGGATGTGCGCATTGCCGATGCCTTGACCTTTCTCGCCGCCGATCGCAGCCAGGCCGAGGAGGCGTACGCAGGCGATATCATCGGCTTGCACAATCATGGCACGATCAACATCGGCGACACCTTCAGCGAA
>Ga0210406_10003020_pt1 | contig 18734 bp, 19 predicted proteins | sample IncBWC30MmetaG_FD_155454 | JGI IMG/M metagenome (GOLD analysis project Ga0210406, IMG submission 155454) | Forest soil microbial communities from Barre Woods Harvard Forest LTER site, Petersham, Massachusetts, United States - Inc-BW-C-30-M | ecosystem: Environmental > Terrestrial > Soil >... | reverse complement strand
CGCGGCGTGCCGAGCGAAGTCGGCGCCACCAAGGCTTGCAGTTCGACCAGGACGGGGCGCGTTCCCTCGATGCCGGCGAACACCGCCGTCCCCGGCGTCCCCAGGTCGCGCTCGGAGAGAAACAGCTCCGATGGATTGGAGACCTCGCGCAGCCCGAGCCCCGTCATCTCGAACACGCCGATCTCGTCGGTCGGGCCGAAACGATTCTTCACCGCGCGCAGGATACGGAACTGCTGCGAGCCTTCGCCTTCGAATGACAGCACCGCGTCCACCATATGCTCGACGACGCGTGGACCGGCGATCTGGCCGTCCTTGGTGACATGACCGACCAAGATGATCGCTGCGCCGGATTTCTTGGCAAATCGAATCAGCGCCTGCGCCGAGGCGCGCACCTGCGTCACCGTGCCGGGCGCGGACTCAACCGTGTCGGTCCACATGGTCTGGATCGAATCGATCACGATCAGCCGTGGCACCGCGCCCTCGGAGAGCGTCGAGACGATGTCCTCGACGGAGGTTTCGGACGCGAGCTGCACTGGCGCATCCGACAGCCCGAGGCGCTCGGCGCGGAGCCGGACCTGCGCCACAGCCTCCTCGCCGGAAATATAGACGGCGCGATGGCCGGCGCGCGCGAGCTGGCTGGTCGCCTGGGTCAACAGCGTCGATTTGCCGATGCCTGGGTCGCCGCCGACCAAAAGCACCGAGCCGCGCACGAAGCCGCCGCCGGTAACACGATCGAGCTCGGCCATGCCCGAGGACAGGCGCGGGGCGTCCTGGCTCTTGCCGCTCAGGCTTTCGAGCTGGAACGTGCGGCCCTTGCGCTTGGAGCGGACCGAGACCGGCATCGACGTGGCGCCGCCGACATCCTCTTCGGCAAGCGTATTCCACTCGCCGCAGGCATCGCATTTGCCCTGCCAGCGGTTATACGCCGCGCCGCAGTTCTGGCAGACGAAGGAGAGGGTGGACTTGGCCATGGGGTGGAATCGCCGCCTCAGGAAGATTGCGCCGCATTCCATAGCATGGATAGACCCGCCGCGAGCATGATGGCGTCCATCACCAGCCGGAACACGTCGGGCTCAATCTTCAGCACAAAACGCTTGGCGATGAAGGCGCCGAACATCAATGAGGAGCCGGCGATCAGGCCCTTGATCGCGATGTCCGGCGTGAGCGCGCCGAAGCGCTCGAAGGTCACGGACTTGCTGAAGTAGAGGCCGAGCGAGCTTGCCGCTTCGGTTGCGAGGAATGCACCCTTGGTGAGCCCGTAGAACAGGAACAGCGGCACGCTCAAGGGACCGGTGGAGACCACGATGCCGGTAAGGTAGCCGATGATTGCCCCGCCCAGCGCAAGATGCCAGAGCCGCGCTTTGAGCTGATGCCGCGCCAGCCAATGCCGCACCGGCACCATCATGATGAGAAAAAGCCCGATCGCAATGTCGACCAGATGCGAGGGCAGCGCCAGCAGCGTGCGCGCACCGAGCGCCGCCGCCGGAATGCCGGTTGCGGAGTAGGCTGCGCAGGCGCGCCAATCGACCTCGCGCCACCAGGCGAGGATGCGCGAAAGGTTCGCCAGCACCGCGGCGATCGCCATGATCGGCACGGCTTCCTTGGGCCCGTACTGATAGACCAGCACCGGCATCAGCATGATCGACGAGCCGGTGCCGACAATGCCCGAGAGCGTGCCGGCAATCAGCCCGACCGTGAGGACGAAAAGGAAGCCCAATGGATTGCAACTCCAGACCGAAAAAACAGGACCGCGGCACGCTGAAAATCGCAATTGTGAGCGCTGCGACGCAGGCTTTCCAGCCAAAGCGGAACACGCGCCATCGGCCGCGGCGAACATCACTTCAGGTTGTGAGTTACCTCACATTCACGCTCCCCAAGTTCTGCGAGGCTGCCGCCGTCTAACGGGATATTGCAACGAAATCTTGCAACGGACTCTTGCACCGGAATCTTGGCTGGCCAAGGCAATCAGCGGCGTCACCTCGTCAATGCCGGTTGCCGCATGAAGGGAGATCGCAATCATGGCCCATGCACGTGTTACGTCCCGCAATACACATTTGGGCTGGGTCAAACCGGGCCTGCTGGTTCTGCTTGTCGGTGGGCTCACCACGATTTTCTCGCTGATCGGCGCCGCAAGCAATGCCGTCCCGGTGATCCTCAAAACGTTCAATGTGCCCGACTGCTTCACCTATGCCGATGTCTATCGCGGTACCCAGAGCGATTTCAAGAAGGAGGGGGCCGTTTGGCACGAGTACGCGCCTGACGCCGCTACCTACAGCTACGAGTTCAATGAGCTCAACCGCACGCGAGACGAGATCATCTTGCGCAACCTGACGCCACGAGCGGGCGTCACGGATTCGGCAAGCCTGGTCGTTCACCTGCCGGTCTGCGGAGGAACCGCCACGCTGACCGAGGGGCTGCCCGAGCGTTCGACGAATTTGGAGCAGGTCTGGCGGGCGCGCTGACGCCTTTTCATCGGTTACCCGCACGTTCCGCCCGAGGTCATGACCGGCATCGTAGCGCGGCCCGAGCAGCCGTCGTCGATATAGGGCCGATGGTTGGCTCTTGGTTAATGCGCCGTGTAAAGGAAAGCGAGAAAGCCCACGGACGAACGCGCTGATCCTTAAAATTCGAGGTGTATCCAAGTCGTTGCGCATTCAAGAAGCATTCAAGAAATTGAGCAACGCGATGTTGAACGACGATCAGTTTTCCGCCCTTGACCGCCACGCCGTCCTGTGCGGTTCGGACGACGGCTTACCGTGGTATGCGGCCTCCATGCTGGTGTTCGAATCGGGCGAGGTCGTCCGGCTGCGGCTCGAGAAATTCGCTCATGGCGACCACGACGTTGGGGAGGAAGCGGGGCTGATGGTCAGCGAAAAGATCGCTGCGGCATTTGAGGCGGCTGTGAGCTGGCTTGCCGGCGCGACGCCTGCGGCGATCATCGGCCGCTACCGGGAGCATGTCGCGGCCAACGCGAAGCGTCTCTCGGCGCACTGATCTATTTCAATACGATCCACGCCGGCGCATGGTCGCTGGCGCCGTCTTCGCCGCGCACCTTGCGGTCTACGCCGGCCTTGGTGAGGCGCGGTGCGAGGGCTGGGCTGAGCAACAGGTGATCGAGCCGCAGGCCCGCGTCACGTGGCCAGCGGTGGCGCTTGTAATCCCAGAAGGTGAACATCGGCTCCGACGGATGCACCGTGCGGATCGCGTCCGTCCAACCCTGCTCGACCAGCGACTTGAACGCCGCGCGGCTTTTCGGCTGGATCAACGCGTCCTTGTCCCACGAGCGTGTCGGATAGATGTCGCGCTCGGCCGGCGCGACGTTGTAGTCGCCCGCAAGCACGACCGGCAGATCCTGTTTCAGGAATTTCCGGGCATGCAGTTTCAGCCGCCTGAACCAGTCGAGCTTGTAGTCGAATCTCGGGCCCGGCTGCGGATTGCCGTTCGGCAGATAGAGGCTCGCGACGAGGACGCCGTTCACGGCGGCCTCGATGTAGCGCGCCTCGTGATCGTCGCGGTCTCCCGGCAAGGCCGTTCGGGTCAGCACGGGCTCGACGCGACGCGCCAGAATTGCGACGCCGTTCCAGGCTTTTTCGCCGCGCCACACCGCGCCGTAGCCTGCGCGTTCGATCGCTTGTGTCGGAAATTCGGCATCAAGGCATTTCAGCTCCTGCAGACAGACAATGTCGGGCTTCGCTGCGCGCAACCATCGCAACAGGTTGGGCAGCCGACGTTTCACATTGTTAATGTTGAAGGTCGCGATCTTCATTGTAGAGGAGCAAGCCCCGATTGGTCAGTCACCTCTGGAGTTTCCCATGTCCAAGCTGCGCCTCACCGTCATCATTTTCGCCATCGGCTTGTCGGCCACCGCGTCCGCGCAGCGGCTGACCACGGATCAGCGTGCGGCCTGCAGGCCGGATTTTGAGAAATTATGCGGAGACATCAAGCCGGGCGGTGGCCGCATCATGGAATGTCTCAGCAGCAAATATGATCAGCTCAGCGACGACTGCAAGAAAGTGGTGGATTCGCGGAAGAAACAATAGCGCTTATCCGCGCGGCGCGGCGGCAGAGCTTTGGGCCGTTGTGTCCGGCGCGCTGGTCGCCGGCGCATCGATCCTCACATCTTCGGTCTTCGCGTGGTCGCTCTTCGCGTCGTCGGACTTTGTGTCGTCGGCCTTGGCGTGGTCGCTCTTCGCGTCGTCGGCGCCGCCTTTGTAGAGCCGTGCGTAGCGGCGTCCGAGGCTGGTCAGCACTTCATAGCCGATGGTGCCGAAGTGATGGCCTAGCTCGTCGACCGTGATGCCTTCGCCGATCAGCGTCGCCATGTGGCCGCGCCGCACAGCATTCGGCGGGAGATCGGTGATGTCGACGGCCATCAGATCCATGGAAATGCGGCCGGCGATCGGGCAGCGCTTTCCGGCCACGATCACCTCGGCGCCGCGGGTGCCGTCGGTGGCGCCGGCCGCGCGGAAATATCCGTCGGCATAGCCGGCCGAAAGGATTGCAAGACGGGTCGGCCGCCGTGCTGTCCATGTGCCGCCATAGCCGACGGTTTCGCCGCGTCCGGCATGGCGGATCTGCACGATGCGTGCCTTTAGTTCGACGACCGGCTGCATCGGGTTGTCGGCCTCCGGCGTCGGATTGACGCCGTAGAGCGCAGCCCCCGGCCGCACCAGATCGAACTGGAAATGCGGACCAAGATAGATACCCGACGAATTCGAAAGCGATGCCGGTACGCCGGTGAAAAGGCTCGCGATCTCGCGGAAGGCGGCGAGCTGCCTGGCGTTGACGGGATTGTTGAGCTGCTCGGCGGACGCGAGGTGGCTCATGACGAGCGTGATGCCGTGGTCGCCGGCATGGATGCGCGGGATCAGGCCTTCGGATTCGGTGATGGTGAGGCCGAGCCGATGCACACCGGTGTCGATCTGGATGGCCGCGCCGCCCTTCCAGCCCGAGCGGCGGCAGAACATGTCCCATTCGGCCAATTCGTTGAGATCGCCGATCACGGGCCTGCAGTCGATCTTGGCATAGGCCTCGCCGGTATTCTGGAAGACGCCATTGAGGACGTAGATGGCCGCGGAGGCCGGCACCACCTCACGCGCGGCGCGCGCCTCATCGAGAGTCGCGACGAAAAACGTGTTGCAGCCGGCTGCGGCCAGCGCACGTGCAACCGGCTTCGCTCCGCAGCCATAGGCGTCCGCCTTGATCACTGCGCCGCATTCGGCGGGAACGGCGGTCTTCTCCAGCTTGCGCCAGTTCGCAACCACGGCGTCGAGATCGACGGTCAGGACGCCGTTTGCGGCGGCAAGCGCTTGGTTGGCTTCAGGCGAAAGGATCGCGCTTTCGCCGGTCAGTCTCGGATGGGAGACAAGGTTCATAAGTCCCGCTTTTACGCGGCACCGCGCGCCGGTTCAAGGCGTGGAACCCAACAGGGGCGAGAACGGGCCGTTCTAATAGCCCCTGTCCGGCAATTGACCGTCGGGCGCGAGGTCGCCGAAGCGCGTCACCGAGGCCTCGAAGTGCAGGTCCACCGTGCCGGTCGGACCGTGACGCTGCTTGCCGATGATGACTTCGGCCTTGCCGTGCACCAGCGACATGTCGAGCTGCCATTTCTCATATTCCGGCGTGCCCGCGCGCGGCTCCTTGTTGGCGAGGTAATACTCCTCGCGGAACACGAACATCACGACGTCGGCGTCCTGTTCGATAGAACCGGATTCGCGCAGGTCCGACAATTGCGGGCGCTTGTCGTCGCGCGACTCCACCTGGCGCGACAATTGCGACAGCGCGACGATGGGAACGTTGAGCTCCTTGGCCAGCGCCTTCAGGCTCGTGGTGATTTCGGTGACCTCCTGGACGCGGTTGTCGTTGCCGCGCTTGCCCGATCCCTGCAGGAGCTGGATGTAGTCCACCACGATGAGGTCGAGGCCCTTCTGCCGTTTCAGGCGCCGCGCCCGCGCCATCAATTGCGCGATCGACAGGCCGCCGGTCTCGTCGACATAGAACGGCAGCGACTGCAGCTCGATCGAATAGTCGCGGATCTTCTCGAAATCGCTTTCGGTGATGCCGCCGCGGCGGATATTGCTCGACGGGATTCCGGTGCGCTCGGCGATGATACGGGTTGCGAGCTGCTCGGCGGACATTTCGCAGGAGAAGAAACCGACCACGCCGCCATTGACCGCTTTGGTGGTGCCGTCGGGCTGCAACTCGCCCTGATAGGCCTTGGCGATGTTGTAGGCGATGTTGGTGGCGAGCGACGTCTTGCCCATGCCGGGACGGCCGGCGAGGATGATCAGGTCGGAGGGCTGCAAGCCTCCCATCTTGGTGTCGAGATCGCGCAGGCCCGTCGCGATCCCCGACAGTTTTCCGTCGCGCTGGAACGCCTTCGCCGCCATGTCGACGGCGACCGTGAGCGCCTGCGAAAAGCGCTGGAAGCCGCCGTCATAGCGGCCGGATTCGGCGAGTTCATAGAGCCGGCGCTCGGCATCCTCGATCTGAGCCCGCGGCGCGAAATCCACCGGCGCATCATAGGCGACGTTGACCATGTCCTCGCCGATATGGATGAGGTCGCGCCGCAGCGCGAGGTCGTAGATCGTGCGCCCATAGTCCTGGGCATTGATGATGGTGGTCGCTTCCGCGGCGAGGCGGGCGAGGTATTGTCCGACCGTCATGCCGCCGATATCGGCGTCAGCCGGTAGAAAGGTTTTCAGCGTGACCGGAGTCGCAACCTTGCCCATCCGGATCAGGCTGCCGGAGGTCTCGTAAATCGTCTGGTGAATCGGCTCGAAGAGGTGTCGCGGCTCGAGAAAATCCGACACGCGGTAAAAGGCGTCGTTGTTGACCAGGATCGCGCCCAGAAGACTCTGCTCAGCCTCGATATTGTGCGGTGCGCTCCGATAGGCCGGCGTTGCCGCATCGGGAGCGAGCTTGAGAACGTTCGAATCAGTCAAGGCCATGGCAGCGTGTTTAGTCGGAGGCGGGGCGGGGATAAAGCGCCTGTCCCACGCAAAGCGGAAGCAAAAGCTGGACGCTATGCACCGTTCTTCAAAAATGTGGATGAATCCTCAGACCGTGTCGGGGATGCTTGACGGGCTTCGGCCAAAATTGGGCGGCCTCCGGGCGGCGTTGAGGCGACTCGTCCAAAAAGTTGAAGCGCGGTCTGAATCATATCGCGCCGGGAGCATACCATCGCACTGCGCAAGGCATGCTGTGATTCGAAAGGATAGCTGCAGCGGATGGCTTACCGGATCAGGTCAGCAGCAGGTAAGCGAGCGCGATGAGGGCGGAGCCGACGCCGGTCAGGATCAAGACATAGTCGGTGGCCAGGTTTTCCTGGATGTCGAATGACGATTTGTAGGGTTTGTCGGCCATGTCCGAAGGTTAGGGGTGCCGACCGGCGAGTTTTGTGAGTTAGTTCACACATGAGCAGATTTTCTTAAGCAGATTTTCTTTACGGTGGGTCTTCCGACCGTTCGCGAGGTCGGGACAAGGTGTGGATCATGATGCAGGAGTTTGGAGCGAGGCGTCCGTTCCGATCGAATCGGAACGGAGCTCTAGTCACTTGTTTTGACGCGTTTTCTTCACGCCAACCGGTACCCACTTCGCTCGAAAACGCTCTAGTCACTTGTTTTGACGCATTCTCTTCACGCGAACCGGTATCCACGCCGCACCAAGTGCGGGGCAGGCTTTCGCTGGAAAAAGCTCTAGCGGCTATTCGCCAGCCGTTCTTAGTCTCGGACGATTGCCTTGTTCGAGCGCGGACAGCCTTGCTTCATGCTGCGCGATATAGCCGCGCGTCATCGGCGTGACGCCTTGCTGCTTGGTAAGCTGGATCTGGAAATTCATCAGATTCTGGTTGCGGAACGACATTTCGGATGCGGCCAGATAGAATTCCCACATCCGCGCAAAGCGCTCGTCATAGATTTGCACGGCCTCCTCGCGCCGGGCCATGAAGCGCTTGCGCCAGGCCTTCAATGTTTCCGCATAATGCAGCCGGAGGATTTCGATGTCGCAAATCAGGAGTCCCGCGCGCTCGATCGCCGGGACGACCTCGGACATTGCGGGAATGTAGCCGCCCGGGAAGATGTATTTGGTGATCCATGGGCTGCTGACGTCGGGGCCGGTCGAACGGCAGATCGAATGCAGTAGCATGATGCCGTCGTCGGCCAGAAGCTCGGCGCATCTTTTCAAGAATGCGTCGTAGAAGTCGACGCCGACATGCTCGAACATGCCGACCGAGACGATACGGTCGAACTGTCCGGTGACGTCGCGATAATCCTGCAACAGGAATTTCGCCGCATGCGACAGGTTTTTCTCCGCTGCGCGCGCATTGGCGATCTGCAATTGCTCGGCGGAGAGGGTGATTCCGGTGACTTCGGCGCCGGCCATCTCGGCAAGATAGAGGCCAAGTCCGCCCCAGCCGCAACCGATGTCCAGAACGCGCATGCCGCGCCCGATCAGAAGCTTCGCGGCAAGATGACGCTTCTTGGCGAGCTGGGCATCGTCGAGGCTCACGTCGGGGGTTTCGAAATAGGCGCAGCTATATTGCCGGTCGGCATCGAGAAACAGCGAATAGAGCCGATCATCGAGATCATAATGATGCGCGACGTTGCGTTGTGCACGGCCGCGCAGATTGAATTGCCCGATGTGCCTGAGCAAATAGCGCATCCACCACTGCGGCTTTGCCCAGCGCGGCAACATGTCGGGCTGACCGAGCAGGATGCGAAGGGCACCCGCGATCGAGCCCTTCTCGATCACGAATTCGCCATCCATGTAGATCTCACCGAGCGCAAGCTCCGGGTTCATCAGAACCCTGCGCTCGGCGGCTGGCGTTAGGAACCGGGCGAAAACCGGCTCGCCGGTTCCATCTCCGCAGCTGAATTTCTCACCACTTGCGGTCGTGAAAACCATCGTACCGCGGCGGATAAACGTACCCAAAAAGCGACGCAACAAACGGTCCATCGAAATCACCGCGATTGGCGATCCCCGCAGAGGGCTGATTTTCCCGGCCGTCAATTTGACGCAGAGATGACCAACCGGTTCCCGCGTCCTGCCACTAATCTAGCTAGCGTGGCCGCTATGCACTATTGCGTTGTGAACAAAGCGGATATTCCGAAATACGGATCACGGCGTGACCAGGGGCGCTGCCGCTCACGCGACGTTTGGATAAAAGATGCAGCCCGTGGGCGCCGGATCGCGTAGCCTGGTTGCATCTATCTGGAGAATTCGAGAATGGTGAGCCGAGCGCTCGGTCTGGCGACAGTGACGCTTCTCGTCGGCTGTTTTGCGGCGCAGCGATCAGAGGCCCAGGCGCAGAACCTGGAGGCCGGCAAGAGCCCTTCCCAGATCTTTGCGGGCACCTGCAGTGCCTGCCACAAGAGCCCGCGGGGCCTTCTGAGGACCGTGGCGCCGGGATCACTGCCGGGCTTCCTGCGACAGCACTACACGACCAGTCCGGACATGGCGAACGTGCTGTCCTCGTTCCTTGTGTCCAATGGCGCAAACGACACGCGCTACGGCGGCGGTGCCGCCCAGTCCAGAGGCGGCAGGGACGGAGGCAGAGATGGCGCGAAGGACAGCGCCAGGGACAGCGCGAAGGAAGGTATCAAGGACGGCGCGAAGGACGGTGTCAGGGACACGAGGTCCGAGGCAAGATCTGAGGCAAGGTCCGAAGCCAGACCGGACATAAGGCCAGAGCCGAAGCCCGACGCCAGGCCGGATCTGCTCGAGCGCCTTGGACTGAGGCAGCGTCCCGCGCGGGCAAACGAGGAGGCAAGCCGGACCGACTCCGAGCCGAAGGAGGCAGCGAAGCCCGAAGCCGATGACGCGCAGCAGGGTGAACCTGCCGGCCGCCGTGGCCGCAACGCAAAGCGGCTGACGCGGCCCGTGGAAGCTCCCGCAGACGCCGAAGGGCCCGATGCGGACAACCAAGTTCAGGCGCATGCGACTGGCGAGCGTGGCTCCGATGGCCGCAGGTTGCCCAAGCAGAGGCTGAGCAAGCGCAGCAAGCCGGGTGCCGATGACGCGGCCAGGGACAGGGAGCTGTTCAGGGAGTTTCTCAGAGAGCAGCCCAAAGAGCAGCCCAAAGCTGAGCCCGCAAAGACCGAGCCGGCGAAGGAAGAGCTGCCTGCGGCTGCGGAGCCGCCCGCAAATGATACCGCCAGGCTCGATCCGGGTAAAGCCGACCCCGATAGCAGCGATTCCGATAAGACCGATTCCGGACATGGCACCGCCAGGCCCGCAGGCGAGGGCGTATCGCAATCCGCGAAGATCGAGCCGGCCAAGGAGGGCGACACGCCGGCGCTGCGACTCGATTCGGGTTTGCCGGCAACGCCTGCGCCGGCTTCCGGCACCGGGGCCGCGATGGCACCAGCTGGTTCCGGCGGCTCCAGCAGCGGTTCGGATGTCGCCTCGACTCCGTCCGCCGCGGGATCTCAGCCAGCGTTCGCCCCGTCAGCGCCTCCGCCGCCCGCCGCGCCCGCGGGACCGCCGATCCCGCCGATATCTCAATAACCGGTGTCTCAGTAACCGGCCTCCAGACAGGACGCGGGCCCGGCCTGGAAAAGCCGGGCTCGATCGAGTCGAAAGCGTCTTACTTCTGCTCCGCCTCGGGCGCTGGCTGCGGCAGGTCCTCCTGCTGGGCCTCGGGGTCGAAGAACTCGCCCGCGGCGGCAAGCGCTTCGGCGGCGGCGTCCTGGTCTTCCTGACGGGTCGAGATATCCTCGCCGCGCTTGATGCGTTCGGCTTCGTCGGCGCTGCGCGCGACCGTCACGGCGATGGCGGCCTCAACCTCGGGGTGCACGGCGATCGTCACCTTCTTCTGGCCGACCACCTTGATCGGCGCGTCGAGCCAGACCTGCGGCCGGCTGACGTTGATGCCCTTGCTCTCCAGCGCTGCGACGATGTCGCGCACCGAGACCGAGCCGAACAACTGGCCGGTTTCGGAGGCCTGGCGGATGATCACGATGTCGAGGCCGTCGATCTTCTCCGCAGCCTTGGAGGCCTCGCCTTTGGCTTGCAGGTTACGCGCCTCAAGGTCCGCCTTCATGCCGTCGAACTTGGCGCGGTTGTCGGCGGTGGCGCGCAACGCCTTGCCGCGCTTCAAGAGAAAATTGCGGGCAAACCCGTCCCTGACGCGGACGACTTCGCCCATCTGGCCGAGCTTGGCGACACGTTCCAGCAAAATAACTTCCATATTCCTTCTCCTTCGGATGACCTGAATTGCTCAAGGGGCGGTGAATCAGGACGCAGGCAGCGGCGGCGGCTTGCCGCGCCGGTAGAGCCTGCGAAAATCGAACAAGGCATCGGCGAGCCCGAGCGCCACGATCGCCAGAATGGGCCAGCCGAACACGATGACGATGGTGTAGGTGATGCCGAGCCAGAATGCCCGGCTTCTCATGCGCAGCGTCAGGATGTGCAGCACTGCGAAGCCGACAGAAGCATAAGCCGTCATCAGGGCCGCGGTGACGATTCCGGCAAGGATGGCGAGGAGGCCACCGACAAAGCAGAAGGCGATTGCGACACATAGCGCAGCCAATGTCATCGGCGGCAGGCTCGTGCCGCGAAGATCGGGCCACGGGCGGCGCAGAAGCCCCGACGTCTCCGTGACTTTCGCGGCGAGCCAGAGGTTCAGTGTCAGCATTGTCTGCGCAACGGTGACGCCGACGGCCGGCACAATTGCGGTGAGCATATCGATCACCCGCTCGACGTCTTCGTTCAGCGCCACACCGTATTTTACAAAGAAACGTTGCCAGCCCCGGTGCAGGACACCGTTGATTGAGGCGGCGTCACTGCCAAGCGTGAACAGTGCGGCGACAATGCTCAGGGCTGCAAAGCCCGCGACCCAGAGCAGAATACGGCCGACCGGATACCATTCGAGCTCCGACTGGTCGGAGAAGGCGTCGCCGGTTGGCGATGCGCCGCCGGCGATCGGCCGGCCGAGCAGGATGAGATGGCCGAGCCACCAGGCGGGCAGCGCGACGGTGAGCGCAAAGGCAAAGCCGTAGGAAAGGCCGAAGACCGCGGCGAGGGCCGTCGCTGCCACGACGCCGCCGGCGGCGGCGCAGAACGGGCCCCATCCGAGCGCCGCGACCAGCAGCGGCAGCGGCGCCAGATAGCACAACAGCAATGAGAACAGCGCGCCCGAAATGATCGAGGCGAACATCAGCGCCGACGTCAAGCCCGCGGCGAGGGCCATGAAGATCATCGCATTCATCAGCTGTCCCGCCCCTTCTGAGCGGTTAGAGGCCCTGTTCTCAAGTGCCCCAACCATCGGCGACCGGACGACCCGGAAGCCTTATGAAGATGTCGATCCGCGGCGCAAAGGCCGCGAACCGTTCTCATCGCGCCCGGCGTCAGCGAATGACGTAGGGCAGAAGACCGAGGAAGCGCGCGCGCTTGATGGCGCGGGCGAGCTCGCGCTGCTTTTTGGCCGAGACGGCGGTGATGCGGCTCGGCACGATCTTGCCGCGCTCCGATACGTAGCGCATCAGCAGCTTGGAATCCTTGTAGTCGATCTTCGGCGCGTTGGGACCCGTGAACGGGCAGGTCTTGCGGCGGCGGAAAAACGGACGGCGTGCACCAGCTTCAGCCATGGCTCTCACTCCACGTTCGTCGTTTCGGCGTCATCGCGGGGACGGCGCGGACCACGATCGCCGCGGAAGCCACCGCCCTCACGGTCGCCCCGGAAGCCGCCGCCCTCACGGTCGCCCCGGAAGCCGCCGCCCTCACGGTCGCCCCGGAAGCCGCCCTCACGGTCGCCCCGGAAACCACCCTCACGGTCGCCCCGGAAACCGCCGCCGCGGTCATCGCGCTCGCGGTCGCGATCGGCCTTGCGCATCATCGCCGACGGGCCGTCCTCATGCTCCTCGACCCGGACGCTCAGATAGCGGATAACGTCTTCGCTGATTCGCTCCTGCCGCTCGATCTCGGCGATCGCCGACGACGGCGCGTCGATGTTGAGCAGCACGAAATGTGCCTTGCGGTTCTTGTTCATGCGGTAGGTGAGCGAGCGCACGCCCCAGTTCTCGGTCTTGGTGATCTTGCCGCCGGCCTGCTCGACAATGCCGGTCATCTGGGCGGTCAGTTCTTCCACCTGCTGGGGGCTCGCGTCCTGACGCGCAAGAAAAACATGCTCATAAAGTGGCATGATGGTCCTTTCCTCATGTTGGCGCGGCTCCCGGCGTCAAGCCCTTCGAGACCTTCGGAAAGGACTCGGGGGAGATAGCTCAGAAGGCGGAAACACGGGACGACGGGCCGACTGGCCCTGCCACATCAATCGCCTGATCAGGTGAGATTGCTGAGACCGTCCGTTCAGTTCCCGGCCGGGACCCACGGATGGCGGGCTTTATACGGATTTTGCGCGCCAAGACAAGAAGCCAAAGGCAAGAAAGGGCAACAACAAGGCAACAAAAAGCTAGTCCGAAAAGCCAGTCCGAAAAACCAGCCCGAAAACCGCAGTTTTGGCGGGGCTGGAGGGGCGCCCTGGCTTGACAGCCCTCCCAGCGCGGTGTCTTACGGCCCAAAGTCTAGGGAAACAAAACTTTAGGGAAATACCCGGGGTCTGAAATACCTGGGGTCTAAGGAGCGCCGATGACGGCAGCATTCACATTTCCGGGACAGGGGTCTCAGGTGGTTGGTATGGGTAGGGCGCTGGCGGAGGCTTTTCCGGTTGCGCGGGCCGTGTTCGACGAGGTCGACGCCGCGCTTGGCGAGAGGCTGACGGCCACCATCTGGGAGGGCCCGTCGGAGACGTTGCAGCTCACCGAAAACACCCAGCCGGCGCTGATGGCGGTTTCGATTGCAACCCTGCGTGTGCTGGAGACCGAGGCCGGGTTTTCGGTGGCACGCGATGCCGCTTTCGTCGCCGGCCATTCGCTCGGGGAGTATTCCGCGCTGGCAGCGGCCGGCAGCCTCACCGTTTCCGACACTGCGCGCCTGCTGCGGATCCGGGGGCGGGCGATGCAGAAGGCGGTGCCGGTTGGCGCGGGTGCGATGGCGGCCCTGCTGGGCCTCGATTACGCGACGGCCGCCGCAGTCGCGAATGAGGCTGCGCAGGGGCAGGTCTGCCAGGCCGCCAACGACAATGGCGCCGGTCAGGTGGTGGTGTCCGGCGACAAGGAGGCGGTCGACCGGGCGGTGGAGATCGCCAAGAGCAAGGGTGCCAAGCGTGCCATGCTGTTGCCGGTGTCGGCGCCCTTCCATTGCAAGCTGATGCAGCCTGCGGCGGATGCGATGGAAAAGGCGCTCGCTGACATCAGCATCAGGAAGCCGGCCGCGCCGCTGGTCGCGAATGTGCTCGCCTCCGAGATCACCGACCCCGACGAGATTCGGCGCCGGCTGGTGGAGCAGGTGACCGGGACCGTACGCTGGCGCGAGTCGGTCGCTTATATGGCAAGCCGCGGCGTCACGCGGTTTTTCGAGATCGGTGCCGGCAAGGTGCTGAGCGGTCTCGTCAAGCGCATCGCCGATGGCGCGGTGGGGGTTGCAGTCGGCGGCCCAGCCGATATTGCTGCCGCAAAGGACGCGTTGGCGGCGGCGCGTTCGGCGTAAGGAGAAGTTGATGTTCGATCTGACTGGCAGGACGGCGCTGGTGACCGGTGCGACCGGCGGCATTGGCGGCGCGGTCGCTGAAGCCCTGCACGCGCAAGGTGCGACCGTGGCGATCTCGGGGACGCGGCGCGAGGTGCTGGATGCGCTCGCCGCCAAGCTCGGCGAGCGCGTTCACGTGCTGCCCTGCAATCTGTCCGACTCGGCCGAGGTCGAAGCGCTGGTGCCCAGCGCCGAACAGGCCATGGGTCAGGTCGACATCCTCGTCGCCAATGCCGGCATCACGCGTGACAATCTGTTCGTGCAATTGCGCGACGAGGATTGGGACGAGGTCATCAAGGTCAATCTGACGGCGACCTTCCGGCTGGCCCGCGCCGCCACCAAGCTCATGATGCGGAAGCGGTTCGGCCGCATTATCGCGATCACGTCGGTGGTCGGCGTCACCGGCAATCCGGGTCAAGGCAACTACACCGCGTCGAAGGCGGGCCTGATCGGCATGATCAAGACGCTCGGGGCCGAATACGCCAAGCGCGGCGTGACCGCCAACTGCATCGCGCCCGGCTTCATCAAGACGCCGATGACGGACGCGCTCAACGACAAGCAGCGCGAGAGCATCCTGTCGAAGGTTCCGGCCGCGCGACTCGGCACGCCGGAGGACATCGCGGCGGCGGCGGTCTATCTCGCCTCCAATGAAGCTGCCTATGTGACCGGCCAGACGATTCACGTGAACGGAGGAATGGCCATGATTTGAGCCGTTTACCGGTCGCGAGGATGCGGCGAAACGCCGTTTCCAAGGGCCGGTGGCGGCTTATGGCCAAGGCGTGGGAAGTATGGTAACCGGACCATCACGGGATGGGCAAAGAACGCCATTGCAGGATTCCGAAACCCTGTATATTGGCGGGGCGGAGCCTGCCGACGTTCGCCGGGCCCGCGTCCGGGGCCAAATTCAGTTAATGCGCGATTGCGAAGGAAGCTCAGTGACCACGATGGCTCACATCCATGGGGTCGGGGTCTAAGGGAACAAGCACGAGGTTGAAACCGATGAGTGAGATTGGCGAGCGGGTGAAGAAGATCGTGGTTGAACACCTAGGTGTTGAACCCGAAAAAGTGGTCGACAACGCGAGCTTCATCGATGACCTGGGCGCGGACAGCCTCGACACGGTCGAGCTCGTGATGGCTTTTGAAGAAGAATTTGGTTGCGAGATTCCTGATGACGCTGCCGAGACGATTTTGACCGTCGGCGACGCGACGAAGTTTCTTGAAAAGAACGCGAAGAGCTGACACGCGGCGCGGCCCTCGCCAGTGCCGTCGGAAGGACCGTGAGCTGGCGGTTCACCGGACACTCGTCGCGAGTCGCGGCCTCGGGCCGGAGTGCTGGACATGAGGCGGGTTGTCGTCACGGGCCTTGGCATGGTGTCGCCACTCGGCTGTGGCGTCGAGCCGAGCTGGACGCGCATCCTTCATGGCGAAAGCGGTGCGAGGAAGATCGAGACGTTCGACGTCTCCGATCTGCCCTGCAAGATCGCCTGCGTCGTGCCGCGCGGCGACGGCAGCAATGGCAGCTTCAACGCTGACCAGTGGATGGAGCCGAAGGATCAGCGCAAGGTCGATGACTTCATCGTGTTCGCGATGGCGGCCGCGCGGCAGGCGCTCGACGATGCGAATTGGCATCCGCAAAATGACGAGGAGCGCTGCGCGACCGGGACCATGATCGGCTCCGGCATCGGCGGCCTTTCCGGCATCGCGGATACGGCGGTGCTGTTGAAGGAGCGAGGCCCGCGCAAGGTGTCGCCGTTCTTTATCCCGGGCCGGCTCATCAATCTCGCCTCGGGCTATGTCTCGATCGAGCACGGGCTGAAAGGTCCGAACCATGCGGTGGTGACCGCCTGTTCGACCGGTGCGCACGCGATCGGCGATGCCAGCCGGCTGATCGCGCTTGGCGACGCGGATGTGATGGTGGCCGGCGGAGCGGAATCGCCGATATGCCGCATCGGCATGGCGGGCTTCTGCGCGGCGCGCGCACTCTCAACCGGGTTCAACGAGACGCCGGAACGTGCCTCGCGCCCCTATGACAGGGATCGCGACGGCTTCGTGATGGGCGAGGGTGCGGGCGTCGTGGTGCTCGAAGACTTTGAGCATGCGAAGCGGCGCGGCGCGAAGATCTATGCGGAGGTGGTAGGCTACGGACTTTCGGGCGACGCCTATCACATCACCTCGCCCTCGCCGGACGGCGACGGTGGATTCCGCAGCATGACCGCGGCGATGAAGCGGGCCGGCATCACGGCGGCTGATATCGACTACATCAACGCGCACGGCACGTCGACGCAAGTTGGCGACGAGATCGAGCTCGGCGCAGTCGAGCGGTTGCTTGGCAATGCGGCCTCGAAAGTGTCGATGTCATCGACCAAGTCCTCGACCGGGCATCTCCTGGGGGCGGCCGGAGCGATCGAGGCGATTTTCAGTATTCTTGCGATTCGTGATAATATTGCTCCGCCGACCATCAATCTCGAGAATCCTTCGATTGAGACGGCGATCGATCTCGTTCCGCGGACTCCGCGCAAGCGCGAGATCAATGTTGCGCTGTCGAATTCGTTCGGCTTTGGCGGCACCAACGCGTCCGTGATCGTGCAGCGCGTGACCAACTGATGCATGCCGGCGGGAATCCACCGTTTCGCCGCATTCGATAATAAATCGTAAGGTTGGGCGCAGAGTGCGGGGCCGTTCGCCCGGCCACGGTGAGAGCGACAGGATTCAGGTTGCATCGATGAGTGAAAGGCCGCCCATTTCGCCCCGCAGCCCGCGTGCCGCGCTGGAACCCGAGAAGGTTCCACCGCCGCCGAGGCGTTCGGAGCGTGCCCGCAATCCCTTCGTCATCGTCGGCAATGCCATCATCACGATCGTGCTGGTTTTGATGATCGGCGTCGGCCTCACCTACTATTACGGCAAGCAGATCATCGACGCGCCGGGTCCGCTTCAGGAAGACAAGATGGTCAACATTCCCTCGCGCGCCGGCATGGCCGACATCGCCGAGGTGTTGCAGCGTGAAGGCGTAATCGATAGCAATCGCTGGTCATTCATCGGCGCGGTGTTCGCAATGAAGGCGCGCTCGGATCTGAAGCCCGGAGAGTACAATTTCCAGAAGAATGCCAGCCTGCGTGAGGTTATCGCCACCATTGTCGAGGGCAAGGTGGTCCAGCATGCCATCACCGTTCCCGAAGGACTGACCTCGGAGCAGATCGTGGCCCGCCTCTCCGAGAACGATATTTTCTCGGGCGCCGTCCGTGAGATCCCGCGCGAAGGCACGCTGCTGCCGGAGACCTACAAATTTCCGCGCGGCACGACGCGCGAGCAGGTGATCCAGCGCATGCAGCAGGCGCAGAAGCGCCTCGTCGCCGAGATCTGGGAGCATCGCAGCACGGACATTCCGATCAAGACGCCGGAACAATTGGTGACGCTCGCCTCCATCGTGGAAAAGGAAACCGGCAAGGCTGACGAGCGCAGCCGGGTGGCGGCGGTTTTCACCAACCGGCTGCGGCAGAGGATCAAGCTGCAGTCTGATCCGACCATTATCTACGGTCTGGTCGGCGGCAAGGGAACGCTGGGCCGGCCGATCAAGCGCAGCGAAATCGGCCAGCCGTCACCTTACAACACCTATGTGATTGAGGGCCTGCCGCCGGGGCCCATCTCAAATCCCGGACGGGCGTCGCTGGAAGCCGCCGCGAATCCCGCACGCACGCGCGACCTTTATTTCGTCGCCGACGGAACCGGCGGCCACGCCTTCACGGAAACCTACGACCAGCACCAGAAGAATGTCGCGCGGCTGCGCGCGATGGAAAAGCAGATCCAGAACGACACGGTCGAGCCGGCCGCCGACGATCCGCCGCCGGCCGCAGCGGCTGCGCCCAACGACACGCCGACGACGGCCACGACCGCAAAGCCGGCTGCGAAGAAACCTCCCGCCCGCGCGCCCGCGCGGCAGGGGGCTGCCCCATCGGCAACGTCCGCCGTGATTCAGCAATAACGGCGGCGCCCGCCTCGGTTCGATCGCCTTCGCGCTTATTGTTTGAGCATGATCTCCGCGCAAACGCGTCCCGCGTTTGTTATGCTCAAGGAAAAACCGCCAAGCACCCCGCAACGAGTGCGGGGCAGGCTTTTTCCGGATCATGCTCTAGGTGTTTGGTCCCGGCATTTTC
>Ga0210406_10003019_pt1 | contig 18735 bp, 22 predicted proteins | sample IncBWC30MmetaG_FD_155454 | JGI IMG/M metagenome (GOLD analysis project Ga0210406, IMG submission 155454) | Forest soil microbial communities from Barre Woods Harvard Forest LTER site, Petersham, Massachusetts, United States - Inc-BW-C-30-M | ecosystem: Environmental > Terrestrial > Soil >... | reverse complement strand
GAGGTAGTGGCCGATGCTATGCTCCCCCTGCATCCAAGGAAACAGTTGAAGTGCTTCGCAGATGCGTGAGAACGACTACCTGTTCATTATTGAACATCATTAGACACTGTTTGCTGGGTAGAGTGAACTCCGAGGTTCCCGAGATGCTTGACGCCGACACGTTCCGAGCACTGTGCCAAAGAGTAGCCGAGGAGAAAGACCCTTCCAAGGTCGAAATCTTGCAAGAACGAATGAGAATTTTACTGGCGGCCCGCAGCGAGCGCGACCGCGCCCAATCCTCCGAGGTTTTTGTTAATTAAGAATCCTGGACACTACGCGACCATAGCTTAGCCTCTGCCCCTCAGTCGATTCGTCCGTTTTCATTTTCCGTTTTCCAGTGAACAGAGCAGGGTTACAAAACTGCTGTGATCGCCGAGGAGCGGCGGAAATACCTGTCCCGGCACGACGCCAAATCAGTCCATCACGAGATCGCATCGATCCATGAGCCAATTGAACTTTCCTCCTTTACGGCTGCGACTAATGTTGCATCGGAACCCCATCCCGAGAAGGAGGATTAATGGTTGTCTACAAGGAGTTCTGCAATGAGCACCCTAGCCGTCCTGCAATCACTGAAAGAAAGCATTCTCAGTCAAGCCAGCATGAAAGCCATTTACGGTGAACCCATCTCAGCCCACGGAAAGACGGTCATACCAGTTGCAAAAATAATGTACGGCTACGGCGCTGGGGCGGGCACTGGTGGTGTGGGCGATACCAGTGCTCGGGGCGAAGGGGGTGGTGGCGGTGGAGGAGTACGGGCGATTCCGGTGGGTGTGATAGAAATCAGTGACCAGCCAACCTGTTTCGTTCCGATTACCGACCGCAAAAAGCTGACTGGAGCGGCGGTGGCGGGAATCGGTCTCGGTATATTGCTGGGTTGGCGCTCGCGGCGGCGGTGAAACCTCGGCAGCATAAATTTGATGGCGAACAGGACCGCACCAAGTTCGTTCTTTGTTTGAGTTCCGACATATTTACGATTTCAAAGAGACTGAAACGCTAAATGCCCGCGACGCGAGCGATTTGGTAGGAGGGAACCCTTTGGTGCCGAGGCGCTGGTGGTAGCGGTACCATCCGGTGTGTTCTGAGATGATCGTTCATTGCGTTCGCGGCCTGAGTGCGGGCATTCCCTAGCCTCTGCTTGTAATCATTCACGCGGGCAGAATATGGGCAATCCATGCACCCGAACACGACTCCTTCTGTTCCTGCGGTTATGGTGTACATCGTTTGCGCCTCCCGCTGTTTGTCCGTAACTACCATAGATTATCCAGCCTGACTCGACCTTGGCATGTGAGCCACATCACTTAAAGACTTACGTTCGTAACCGGATGTCCCGAATATCGATTTACGAAAGATGGAGTTGCGGCAGTGACCAAAGTCTGTATTTGCTGTCCCAATGCCCCGGCAGCCCACCGTTGAAGCGTAGGCTTAGGGCATGTACACAACGACTAGAAGAATTGCAGGCGGCACTTTTATGGTGTGTAGCGACTGCGGGGACGCGATTGGCATGAATAAGATTTGTGAGAATCCTATTCAATCGGCGACCGACATGCTGAAGCATATGGCTGTTCACAAAGCATCCCGTGCCTTCGCGCCTGTAGTCGAGCGCGTAACGCAACCGGAACCGGAAGCCGACCCCTCAGCCGAACCAAGCCTCTAGCTATCGGCGTCCGAGCAGCACTGGATTGCTTCGATGCCTCAGTCACTCAACTAAGTCCTTGCCGCCGACCGTCGTTTTTCCACAGAAACCATCGACCAACGGCTTGCCAGAGGTAAGTCCTGCCTGTATGGTGTGCGGTTATAAGACCAACTTGAGTAGGAATCCGTCATGGACTGCCTTCACCGTGAAGTCCAGCCCATGGAAACCCGCACCGGGCGTAACTGCCAATTCTGTCAACGCTCGGACCCGGAGTTTGGAAATCGCCATCCGCTCGACAGGTTGGCTTGCTCCGAACTGAACGACACAGCAGCGGCACATATGACCGAGAATGGTCACATTAAGCATCGCCTGCTTGAGGTGCGAGTTCGCATTGTTGTGGCAGAGTCCAGACTAGCGAATGTAGCCTGAGCCGCCCCGTTTTATTGTGCCACACCGCGAGTGCGGCGTCCGCCCTGTTGAAGCCTTGCGATGCTCGCGTGATGCGGTGCTTTCCGGTGAGTACTCGGATCAATCATGTGGGCAACGATGACGAGGAGTGTTCGCGACCAATCGAGTTTGCCGAAAACCAAAGCGGATTATTCGGGTGAGGTGTGTTCATGACTGGCGTTTATGAATACCGTCCGTTTACCCTGTTACGGCTTCATTCGATGGCAACCTTCTTGCTCCGCCGTTCAGTCAAGATCGTGTCACGCCAAATACTAGCAAGCTTCCCTATCCGCTCACGGCGTCCGATAACCCGGAATCCACATCTCTCCTGAAGCGCCAGACTTGCCGTGTTCTCGGCAATTGTCGCGCCCTGCAATGTCCAGATGCCATTCGCCTCAGACGAATCGATCAGAGCATCGAGCAGGGCACGCCCAATCCCGCGCCCTCGTGCGACCTCCGCGACGTAGATTCCAACCTCCGCCACGCCCGCGTAACACGCTCGCCTCGATACCGGACTAAGCGCAGCCCAGCCGAGCACGTGCTCGTCTCGCGCAACTAACCTTGAATGAGGCAAACGTGCAGCATTCCATTCATCCCACGAAGGCGCTTTGGTTTCGAAGGTGCCTAAACCTGTGGCTATGCCTTCTTCGTAAATGGAGCAGACCACGGGCCAATCTGCGGGATTCATCAAATCGATTCGCACGCTCATGTGCTTCATAATATCGAGAATGGCTGACGAGACTTTCACCATAATCGACCGCGACTCGGTTCTCCAAGAGCGGCGATACTCGCGGCTCACGCATCCGCTGCTCGCACCTCCTGAAATGATTTGTGCGAGACAACCCCATTGGCATCCCAAGGCTGGATGCCATCCGCGAGGCGCGCAGAGACTCAAGGTTTAAATTGGACGTTGGCGTTACGATTGATTCTCCATCATATGGTTGTGTTTTCAGGACGGACGCTCGATCTCAGCGACCGCGGACTCTCAGCCACAGCGCCTGTCGAACTCCCGGTTGGGGAAGTCGTACAATTGAATTTCACGCTGCAACTGGGACGCGTAGCCGTCTTCGCCACAGTGCGAAACAAGAATGGATATCGCCACGGTTTTCAGTTTGTCGAACCCAATCCCGCACAGCACTTAATCAGAGAAAACTGCTGCTTGCTGGAACGGATAATTCCTGATGCGAAGAACCGATGTAATTAGATGAGCGAAAGTGCCTTAGCAGTTTCGTAAAATTGGGCTAGTTCATCGAGCCGCTGGCCCTTCGCCAACCACGGGTCGTTTTCTTGGATGCAGTATGTTTTCAACTTATCCACGCGGTGAAGCAGCCAGAAGCTGTGAAAATCAGTGTTTCCAGAGCCCAATAGGCACAACAACGTAGTGTGGTCACGTTCGCAAGGCTCTGGATTTAGTGTCCACCTCAGACCCCACCTTTTGGTTTCGTAGCTCGGACAAACCACTATCGAAACGTCAAGAATTCCGTCCAGTCGAACGAGGAACCGCATCTTTCGGGGTAAGCGGACGAATGTCACCTTTTCTGGAAACATGGCCGCGATACGAGCCAGTAGTTGTGCGCGAAGCTTCCGGGTACCTTTACGGCTGTCGGACCTGTCGAAGGCACCCGGTGCGGGCTCATATCCGAGGAGTTCATAGATGCGGCGGAACGGGCCAAAACGAGCGTAGTAGAGCGATAGGGTGTGCAGGTTCGGCGCTCCCTTTACCAAATTCTGGGTCAACTTGCCTTTCGCCCGCAACAATTCCCTGAGGTCGTCCAGCAATTGTGCATCAGATATCCTCTCAGCACGTTTTCGCAGGGCGTCCTGAACTTCGTCGAACCTATCTTGGTCAATAATGGCGTCGAAAGCTCCCGACTGGACGATCCATTGCTCAGGTGGTAGCCGGACTTGCTTTGTATGTAATTTCCGCGAAGATTGATTCCAAGTATTACAGCCAGTGTATTTGGGATTTCTGAGTGTCCTGCCGACCGCCGAATGTGTCCACGGCCTGCCGTTAACGTAGGCAATACCCGCCCGATTGAGATGACGAGCAATCTTGCTGATGCTCATTCCCTTTCTAAGAGCCATCTTGTAAATCGCTTGGACGCATTCGACTTCGTTCTTGGGACCCGGAACCAAAAGTATGCGGTCAGTCGTGAGGTCTTTGTATTCGCCCGAGTTCAGCTTCTGTTTTCGTATTCGATCAGAAGAGATCAGCATACGTCGGAGGCCGTATCCGGGCTTTGCTCCCATCCTGAACCCAAGCTGAGCCAGCCGTTTTTGCCCGGCGAGTATCTTGACGCCAAGTTCACGGCTGTACTCAGCGGCCATCGTTCTCTTGACGGCTTTCAGGAGTGCGGCCGGGACTGTTCCGCTGTTCCCAAATTGTTCAGCACAATAGTGAACCGGGATTCCGGCATTTGTGCAAAGAAATTCGTAATGTGCCGCCTCGTCTGCATCTTGGAAACGACCCCATCTGCTTATGTCGTAAACCAAGATCACCCTAAAACCAGTATTTTCGTTCAGCACATCCTTTAGTAAAGTGCTCAGGCCTGTGCGGTGTTTGAGTACGATGCCGCTCTTGCCAGCATCCGTGTAGGTTTTAACCACGATGAAATCGTGTTGTTCCGCGTATTGTTGGATCGTGGCTTTCTGGTTTTCGATTGAATACTTCTGAAGATCAGTGGACATCCGCACGTACTGCGCGGCGAAAACGGGTCCCTTGGGAGGCATCGTCATGGGGAACAAGGCTTAGGGCAGGTATACCATGATTCACACTTATGATTGTCCGGTGATGGAGAATGTGAGTCCTGACGGCCGTATCGCCGCAACGTAGTTTCTAGGCATGTCCACTGAAAACAGTAAAGGAAGTTAGGAGCATTCCGTGTTCACTCGTCCTCCGATAGCAGCGGCCCAGTACTTGCGAATGTCAACCGAGCACCAACTATATTCGTTTGAAAACCAGTCCGCTGCGATTAAAGGATACGCAGAGACGCACGGATTCTGTGTCCTTCAGACCTATTCCGATGCGGCACGAAGTGGTCTCGTACTGAGGAATCGAGCCGGGCTACGCCAGTTGCTGCAAGATGTTGTAGGCAAGCCAACCTACCAGGCGATTCTCGTGTACGACGTAAGTCGATGGGGACGGTTCCTCGACGCTGACGAGTCGGCGCACTATGAATTCATTTGCAAATCCGCGGGTGTACCCGTGCATTACTGTGCCGAATCCTTTGCCAACGACGGCTCATTGCCTAGCGTCATCATGAAATCTTTGAAGCGTGTGATGGCGGGGGAATACAGCAGAGAGCTTTCGGTCAAGGTTTACGAAGGCTCGAAGCACATATCGCAACTTGGGTTCAAAACGGGAGGTATAGCCGGATATGGATTGCGCCGTATGTTAGTTTCCGCGGATCGCCAACCTAAACTAGAACTGACTTACGGGCAACGCAAGAACATCAGGGATGATCGAGTGATCCTTGTTCCCGGCCCCGAAGAGGAAGTGAACTGCATCCGCGAGATATTCCAAATGTATGCGGAAGAACATAAGCTGCCGATTACAATCGCACGCGAACTGAATCGCAGGGGGATCAAGTGCGCGGGTCTCAAAAGAACAGAATGGGACTCTGGCGTAATCAGTCGCATCCTCCGCAACCCAAAGTACGTCGGTTGTAACGTATACGGCAAACGGTCACAAAAGTTGCGCTCGCGAAGCATCGCTATTCCGAGGGCGCTGTGGGTCATAACGCCGGGCGCATGGACGCCCGTTGTCAGCCAAGGACTTTTTGACAAAGCGCAGCGAAGGATTCAGACCCAGACATTTTTTAAGTCTGACGAACAATTGCTGGCTCAGCTACGTGGATTCCTTGCCACCGAGGGAACGTTGAGTGAGAGGCTCATCGAGGCAACTCCCGGCTTTCCATCAATGCAAACCTATAAAAGGCGTTTCGGAAGTCTCACGGAGGCTCTCGCCCGGATCGAGTACGGAGGCGCACAAATTGACAAGACTCTGACTCGACGGAAGAGAGGTGCGATGCGAGAGGAACTGATGCGGCGAATAGTGACGGCCGCTGGAAATCAAGTTTCTGTGATTCGACGGAATAAGCATCATCGCCCCACGCTGGAACTGCCGAACAAGACGCTAGTTTCCGTGCACTTGTGTCCGTCCTTTAAGATCAAGAGCGGCGAATTGAGATGGCTGCTTAATCACGCTTACAAGAACTCCGACTACATTACTCTTCTCGCTCGACTGAATGGCGCGAACGATGGCTTTCAAGATTTCCACATCGTTTCAAAGTCTCGGACCCGCACGCCGTGGACGATAACACTGGACGATGGATGGTTGAAAAATGGAGAACCAGTTCCATCAATGGCGGATTTTGTGGACGTGGTACAGCATGTGCAATGTCGCCAACTCGCCCTCTGTACGCACGAAGGAGATGATCAATCGTCTGCATGACTCAAGTTCGAGTGAGATTGGACAATGCCGCTGATGCGAGCGGTGTCGCTCCCGGTCCCGGTTTGCACTTCATCAAATTTCCGCATGAAAGCGGGCTACGACCTTGCAGAATGCACGCAAGTCAATGAGTCGCTCGCCGCGATCCAGCCATCGGTCCCTCAGAGAAATGTCGATGCGCCGATCAACGTTGGGAAGAATATGAAAGTCAAGGAATGAGTGGTTGCCTTCTGTCAACCGTGCTAGCAACGTTACATTCCCGCATTCGCGTGGGAGGGCATTGACCCGCCAGCGGACGGTCTTCCAGGGTCGAACCGATCGGGCGACAAGCACTGAAACAGTTGAACCGTTGGTCAGTCGCAATTGACTGCGCCATCTTCCTCCGGGACGCACAACCGATACGTCGTGAGGAAACCTCGCGACGATCTGGGACACCAGTTCTTCGCGCAAAGCCTGTGTCCTCCGGCGCAGGTCGATGGGACCGAACTGATCGGGACGGCCATATTGAATCAGTTCATACGCCCGCCGCAGGCTGCCGAATCGCTGACGGTAGGTGGATGGGGATGGAAGGTCTTTAGAGTTCTGGATTAGGCTGAGTGACAGTCGCGCTTTCTTGGCAAGCAGCCCCCTCAAGCTGTCCAGCAGCTCCTCATCCGACTTGTTGATCGTCCGGTTCCGCAAGATTGTCTGCGCCTCCGTGAATGTTGCATGATCGACGATGGGCTTGAAGGCTCCCGGCGTGAGAACCCATTCTGATTTCGGCAACTTCACAACCGGACTGCAGAGTCTGCTGGAGGTTCGATTGAAGGTGTGACATCCCGTGTACTTCGCATGGGTGAGAACACCGTATACGGCTTGGTAATCCCACGCAGAGTCGGCGCTGTAGTTGACACCTCTCCGGTTCAGGTCGCAAGCGATGGCATAGACACAAAGTTTCTCGGATATGAGCATTCGATAGATATCCCGCACACACTGCACCTCGTCGGTGGGGCCAGGAATAAGAATGACCCGATCCGTCGCTATGCTCTTGCGCTCTCCATGCGCCAGGGGCTGTCTGGGAACCCGATCCGCCGAGACCAGCATCCGTCGCAATCCGTAACCCGGCAAACCTCCTTGCTTGAACCCCAGATGTGCGAGCCGCTTCTGTCCTGCTAGAACTTTTACGCCCAGCTCCCGGCTAAACTCCGCTGCCATAGTTCTCTTCAACGTCTTCATGATTAGGCTTGGCAAGCTACCATCGTTTGCGAAGCTCTCGGCGCAGTAATGCACCGGAATGCCCGCCGATTTACAGAGGAACTCGTAATGCGCGGACTCGTCAGTGTCTTGAAACCGTCCCCATCGACTCACGTCGTAAACAAGGATTGCTCGATAAGCTGTCGTTCCGCCGACCACATCTTGCAGGAGTTGTTGAAGCCCCTTTCTATGCCTCAGAACAACGCCCCGCTTCGCAGCGTCGGAATATGTACGGACGACCTTGAAACCTTGCGACTCCGCGTAGTTCTGGATTGAGGCAGACTGGTTCTCCAGCGAGTACTGCTGATGTTCAGTTGACATTCGAAGGTACTGAGCAGCGGGAATAGGTAGATTGGCGGTCATGGTGCCCTCCTAGCAGGCACATCGACCAGATCACCGAAAACTTTAGGACTGCCGATATTTCGGCAGCCTGGGCTGAATCTCGGCACGCTCGCACCCATGAACTCCTGAAATGTTGAGTTGGCCGTGGCAACTATATTGCTAGGTGTGTCTTCGGCGGACGGCTACTAGCCTGAACCTCGAATGCCGCATTGAAAGAAGCAGGCATCATCGGGGGTGTGCAGCATCCGCGAAGGGGCTTGTGCCAGAGCAATTGATTTTTACGTTTCACAAGTCACATCTTAGGAGCCACCTATGGAAACGATCCTCCTCGTTGAGGATGAAAGACTGTTGCGTGAAATGATTGCTGAAGGGTTGCGGAGACGTGGCTATGAGGTTTTGATGGCAGGCGACGGTCAAGAGGCGGCAAGGATATGCGCGAAACGCCACAAGCACATTCGCCTGATGCTTTGTGACGTGATGATGCCGGGGCTAAGACTGCGTGAACTAATTCGGATTGCGGTCGAAATGTATCCCAGCATGATAGTGCTTCTGATGACCGCATATGCCGAAGAAGATTCATTTCCAACTGGCAACTCTGAGGGGTTTCACTTCATCCAGAAGCCTTTTACTACGTCCGCATTGGCTCTCCGGTTGGAGGCAATATTCGGAGGAGGGTGTGCCTGATGACAAGTTAGAGATGCTGATGGCCGAACTGCGAGCCATCGAACTATGGGATCAACTAGATGGCGGTGCCGTCCCAATGAATGAACTTGACCGAATCGGCGGCTTCCAGGCACGGCGGATGAGACGGTTGGAGATTATAGATGAGATCGGCACTTTGCCGACAAAGGAGAGCGAGATTCTGACCGGACCGCAGCACGGTAGGCATCTGTCAGCATTAACGGGCCGACTCCGGCACGCGATTGAAGGAACGTAGTCATCCCTCGGCATGAAGAAGGTCTAGGGACGAGGCTCAACGGCCAGGTTTCATCAACACTCTTCTGCGTTACTGGATGCGGTTCCAGTGTAATGATTTGGGGGCTGCCCGGCGGCATCATCGACTCGCGCCCGAGCCGACAAAATGAGAATCCAGCGAGGCCGATCTTGTTAGTTGGGTTGGTCGCTAGGGCCGTGTAACCGCATTCTGTTCAAGAGAGACCGCAGTCTGTGCTAACAGTCTGCCGTTTGCGGATGCACCCGTCTTCAAGGCGATCTTTGCTTTAGCAAGTATTACTCCGTTAAAGTGCGAGGTCGTTCCAATGGCCACAGTACCGGAAGTCTGCCAGAAGACGTTCTTGGGCAGTGCGCCGCCTTTCAGGATCACCCTCGTAGCGTTAGCTTGAGTAAGAGGTCCCGCTATCTGGAATATCCAAACAGCGTTTCGATCACCCGAGAGCGTGACATTCTTTGATATTGAAACACCGGTAGTCCATTTGTAGAGACCGGGAACGAGGGTTAACCCGCCAATCTTTCCGCCTCCCAGATTGATGAAATTCGGATGTTTTCGTCCGGCGGCGCTGGTGTACGCGATTTCCATGTCGCCAACAGCCTTTGTGAGTAAAGAGGGGTTAGTCACCCGGCATGGGAGAGGTCCCGCGGCATCAACGGAGTAAACCGTCCCTGCCTGAATTTCTGAACATTTCAGATGGATAGCCGCTCCGGTGATTGGACTAGCTCCAACATCCCCATTGATAACAGATGGAAAAACGTCTGTGATTCCTGTTTTGGTCAGAATCGCGAAACGGGCTGCGCTTCCAAGGGGTACCGGTGTCTGTCCGGTAAACTCGACGGCGGTGGTTGTAAATGTCCATTCAATGGGATTGGCTATGGCAACTCCAGCTGCGTTCTTCGCCGCCGTCGTAACCGTGGCAGTATAGCTGGTGTTCGGGTTGAGAGCGGACGAGGTTGGCGTAAAGGTTGCCACAGTGTTGGCGTCATTCACGACGACGGTACCGGGTACATCGTTTCCGTTTGCCTCTGTGACCGTGAACGTGAAATTTCCCACCGAGGACGAGTCCACCGTTTCCGGGTCCATCGGCTGGCTGAAGGTTGCGGTCACTGCGGTGCCAGTTACAACGTTATCACTGGTATTTGTGCTGGTCGGTACGTTCGTGGCCCTGTTGCTTGGGCTTGACGAAACAACCGTGGGTTCTGCAGCTGCGCCGACAAGAGTGCCGGGAGCAACGGCCGCAAAGCCCCGTCCGATACCGGCACATGCTAGCAAAGCGACGAATAGTAATGCCATGAGCATCCAGGGCTTGTTTGAGATTTCGAATCTGATCATTTTATTTCCCTCTTTTGAAAAGACACTTTATCCTTGCCCTTCTTATCCTTGCCCTTCCCGATGGCTGAGAGAAAGGCGTGTGCACTGAAGTCAGGCTTTTTCTTCGCGGTCGTGACTTGCTTTGCCAAGGTACCGTCGTTAACGTTGAGATATAGCCACTATCAACCGTGCGAGGAATCTAGGCTGGTCAATACGGCTCACTTCGGCTAGAAAGTATTGCGGGAGTGTAGGCTTGCAGATATCACAACCAGCAACCAATCTGCTGATTGCGACGGCTGTAGGTTGAGGTTCAGGGAGCCCAAAAGGTATACCTGCGGGCTAGCGACCTACCCCCCGAAACAGGGGGCGAAAGGTCGCATAAAAAGCTCTCGAAATTCGACCCCTTGCGAACCAGCCGGGCGGCGGGGTCAGGAAAGTCCGAAATAATGCGGTTTTTGCATTATTCTCCTGCATGGGATTTCTTATCGCGGCACTACCCGACAACCCAGGCTTTACGTACGGCATCCATAACTTCCGCATTCGAGGAGTACCGCCCCAGGCTTGATTTGTTTCAATGCGATTTTCGATATCGCGCCACGGAGGTCTCCAGTGACGACACTTGCAAAACTCCCTTTTCGCGCTGCTTTGAAGACTACGTGCTCAGTATTTCTGTTTTGCGCCGCGACAATGTTTCCGGCCGCTGGCCAGACCTTCACCTCGCTTGTAGACTTTGACGGCACCAATGGCGGTGTTCCTCAGTATGGATCGCTGATCCAGGGCACTGATAGGAATCTGTACGGCGTCGCTTCCCTGGGGGGCAACCTTAAATTGTGTAACCACTATGGCTGTGGCACGGTTTTAAAAATGACTCCCGAGGGCAAGCTTACTACCTTGCACAACTTCGACTTCAAAGACGGTTGGTTGGCCTACGGGAAACTGGTGCAAGCCACGGATGGGAACTTTTATGGGACGACGAGCGGCGGCGGATTTTCAAAGTGCGGGGGCCAGGGCTGTGGCACAGTGTTCAAGATCACGCCCCAAGGTGCGCTGACCACGCTTTACAAATTCTGCTCGAAAACCAATTGCGCTGACGGGTGGGTCTCTATCGGCGGGTTGATTCAGTCCACCGATGGGAATTTTTACGGAACAACGGTGAGAGGCGGGGCTTACGACAACGGCACGGTGTACAAAATTACGTCGGCAGGAAAATTGACGACGCTGCATAGCTTTTGTGCTCAGACCAACTGTCCGGACGGCTCGAAGCCTGCCGCCGCGTTGATTCAGGCCAAAGACGGCAATTTCTACGGGACAACGCAATTGGGGGGCGGCTCGTACCGCTATGGTACGATCTTCAAGATCACGCCGACGGGCAAGCTTAGTACGCTTCACAGCTTTTGCAGTCAGAACCAGCAGTGCCCCGACGGCTCGCTTCCAATCGCCGGACTGGTACAAGCCACTGATGGAGACTTTTACGGAACCGACATCGGGGGCGGAGCCCGCTCCGGAGGCACGGTCTTCAGAATCACCTCCGCTGGCAAGCTGACCACTTTGTACAGCTTTTGCGGTCAAGTGGGCTGCCCCAACAGCGAGCAGCCTTACGGCACGTTGATTCAAGCGACCGACGGCAACTTTTACGGAACAACGTACTATGGCGGAAACGGGCAGCGGGACTTTGGCACCATCTTCAAAATAACCTTAGCTGGCAAACTGACCACACTGCACAAGTTCGAGACTGTCACGGGAGGCCAGTATCCCGACGCCGGACTAGTTCAAGCCACGAACGGTACCTTCTTCGGGACAACTTCCGCGGGCGGCACTTTCACTGACTGCTACGGCGGCGGTTGTGGCACCATTTTTATGCTGGCTGCTGGCTCGTCCCGTTAGTGGGCACACATCAAATTAGGAAACCACTGTGCTGTATATACAAGTACTTGAAGGTTAAAACGCAGGGTTCGCCTCTGGAAGGGCGACATTCCTAGCGACGGTGCGCTGGGCTCCCCGGCGCACCGTCAGCAGCCGCAACATGAGCGTCGGGCTCAGCCGCAACTCCCTTTGACCCGAGTGCGCCGGGCGCAAATGTGGGACGCAAATTCTTCGGAAGGTTGCATCTGGAAATTCCGCTTCATTTCGTCCACTGATTCGCCAGTGAGTTGGTCAGGGAGATTAAAGACCCAAGCACATTCAGAACAACCCCACCCCGCAACACCATGCTCTTCGACCCATACCAATTTGCGGGATGAACTCTCGGGACCCGTATGGCGCATACAGCCCTCACAACCGGATACTGAGATAGTACGCCGAGCGAAACGTGACAGCACGGAAAATTGGCGACGTTCGAAGATAAAGCTATCAAACAAAAACGGGACGGAATCGCCACCTCCGCTGGTTCCACTGCCTGCGAAGCTGTCTGATTGAGGGGCTCCAGAGGGGGCTTCCATCACTAGACGATGGCAAGGCCGCAACAATGTAGAAACCACCTATTGATCCCGGCATGTGCGCTCGTTTGCTCGCGGGCCGTACCATTAAGTCAAATGACCTCACCTCTGAGGCAGCTCAAGGTAAAGCACGCGGTCGAGGTGTGCGCCAATGTGCCCCGTGGCTGCAATCAAATCCTCACTTCGTCTTCGGATTATCGTTCCCGCAACCGGAGCGGACTTCATTCTGGTCAACTGCCCGCACTTCATCACTGCCGACATCCACATTTACATCTTCGTGGCTCACCACTCTGGAGCCATGCGGAACCACCACGGCCCCATTCTCAGGCACGGTCATCCCAAGGTTCGCCAGCCCAGTTAGACTAGCTTCCAGCGCGTGCATTTCCTTTATGCTTTCCTTAGTCCTACCCAGCGCCTTGGTGTAGTCCTTCATTTCCAAGTAGCTGCTGATGACCTGCAAGTGGCTCGTCATTCTGTGAACCGACTGCTTAACTGCTCTTAACATCCAACTCCTCCTCTACCGTTTAGCCAAGTATATGATAATGCCTGAAGCGAGAGGTCCGCTGTCTTTAAGATGAGCCAGGCAAACAACTTCCCTGTGCACCTCGGTAACGTACAGACCCAGACGAGCGCTGGTTAGCCCATCCAGTTTTTATCTCGGATGACTGGCAGCAAGAACGTGCTAAAAGAAATTGGAAGTCCTCGCGGAGCCGGATGGCGATGTCCAGCGTGGCGCGGAAGATGGAAGGATGCGGCGAGAAAATATTTCATCTCGGTCGATTTTGGATGGCTCGTATGTTATCTTCCATTTTCCTGATGTCTTCCTCGACAGCGTGCGATAAATGTTTGAGTCCTTCCGCAATGTCCTTGGTTGATGCATCGCCCGCGCTGTTTTTAGCCTTATCAAAGTGAATTCTTGCTTCGCTATAGCTCATCATTTTTCTCCTTGACATTTCATAGCGCCGAGGTCTGGCTCACGTTCCGGCTCACTTTGGATCAACGCATACGGCAATTGCAGGGTCTCACTCGGAGGTCGCAATGTTACTCGCAACGGGCGAGTAAGCCGCAAGCGTCCGCAATGAACTGGTGCGCAACATTGGGCTGCACAAACTCGAATCCATAACGAAAGGCGTTCCTCTCTCGAACAACGGCGCGAACACTTACCGGACCTAGCGGTAACTCGAAGTCAAGTTCCACAACTTCGCCCATGGCCACTTCAATGGGGAGCATCGCAGATATGCCGGATTCGCTGATATCGAGCGCGTAACCTGAGAGAAGTTCCCCTGTTTCAGAATGAATCTTCAGGTTGCATCTAACTTAAACCTCGGGCAGAGCCGCGATTCGACCGAATACTGAACTTCCACTCTTGTTTCTCCTTTGCTTCACTACAATGTGTTGCGGCGGCGAGCCACTCGCGGTGACAACCACGATATCCGCGCTAGAAAGTCGTGGCTACTATATTTTCGCTTTGAGTTAGCACGCTCTCCACTGCCTGAATCAGGGCTGATGAACTGTTCTCGAACGATTTCTCTGACTTCATGAAAAACGCTGCTGCGCCCTCTTTCGCGAGTTTTGTCTCGTTACCCTGAGCAAGACCGCTCAGGACGATGACGGGGATGTGTTTTACGAGCACGTCGTCTTTGAGAGCGCGAAGAACATCGAGCCCCGACACTTTGGGCAACATGATATCGAGCAGGGTAAGATCGGGAATGTCCTTGCGAGCGAGACGAAGACCCTCTTCTCCGTCCCCGGCTTGGATAGTACTGTACCCAGCCTTGACGAGTGCTCGTTCATTTGCGATCCGTTGAAACTTGCTGTCTTCGATCAGAAGTATTTTCATTTTTCTCACCGGAACCCTTGTGCCGAGGATGGCCCGTTCTAATGAGCGTGCCACACCGGAACATAAAGCGGTAACGTGGGCCTGCTGCAGTTGTATGCAGACTTGGCGTGCTCATTCATTGCCCTAGCTGCTTGGGTTCGGCGGCTGCCGCTCTCGGCATTGAAGTCCAACGTGGTGACGGAGTATTTACAATTTGGACAGGTGAATGTGGCTAAGCCATGGATCAGCTTGATGCTGTAATGTCTCACAGTTTCAAGTCTAGTCGCTTATGCGAGCAGGGCTCCGAACCAAAGTTACCAAGGCTGGAATCTGCCTCAACCAGTACGGCTGCCGAGCGAGTCATTTGACCCTGCGTCTTTGCAGAACTGGGTACAATATTGTTCGCCTGCAGGCGGAACGCAGACACAAGGCAAGTGAGCGCATTTCGATTGAGTTCTAGCCATTGTTCTTCTCCTGTCAAGAAGTGAATATCGGTCGTTTGCGATTAAAGTTAACCTGCGTTGGCGGCTGCGCCAGTACGCCCGGAGAAAACTCGCCTTTGGACTTTATTGCGGAATTGCTGAACGCTTCCCGCCAAGGCTCTTCTGGTGTCTTGGCCGCTAGCAGGCGCAAATAGCAGGCCAAGGCCGATGCCCACCCCTATTCCCGCCGCAAGGCGCACGGCGTTGCCGAGGGCTGGGTTGTCCTCCCCGCGAATCGCTCTTGACGCTTTCGCAACTCGGTCAGCCGCATCTTCGTACTTCTGCTGGACAGCATCGCGAAAATCATCAATCCTGTTAGCCGCACGGTTGCGGCCTTTTTGTGCGCCATCCGACTGCTCAAGCAAATAAAGGCTCGTACCGAGTAACGTTTTCAGTAATTTCTTCATTTTGATCCTTTCAATCTGCGTAGGTCGTTATCGCCATCCGCAGGATGGCGCAGTACTCCGTAGGTCTCACCCCGACAAATCGGAATCAGCGTTCTTCAACTCTGTATTCTCGTCACGGTGCCCTAATTGACCTTGCATGCTGGTATTGCCAGTTTCACCTTCACTCTGCGGGTCCTGCTCCGTCGCCCCCTTGCCCCGATCTTGATCCCTCGATTTGTCCATGGGTAATTTCTCTCCTCGCTCGACTATCGTTCTCTCAACACGGAGCGCGGCCAGTGCAGTCGCCGCCGCCCTTCTCGCACTCTGAAGCACTGTCATGGGAATCCGTAGCAAGCGAATGCTTGGGTCTTTCTTTGTCGTAACATGAACTGCAACTCCATCGGCTTCTGGAAATGGGTCGGAAACTACTTCGAACTCCTCGCCGTAGAGCCGAATCCGCTTGGCTGCCGCATAGCCAAGATGCTTGACCTGTGCGCAGATTTTCGAAACTGGGGAAAAGGCGATACTGGGGCTGGTCATGGCGGATCGTGGATGCTCACTTCAAATGCTACTCGGGCGAGTTGTGAGGGTCTGAGCTATAAAGCTCACAATGGCCATCCGGGCGGACACCAAAGTGTCGGGCCGTTCGTCGGACGATGCCAGCAGGGTGTCGATACCCATACTGTGCAATGTTGAACAGACATCAATAAATCATCCTTGTAAGTTAGCTTTGACGGGAGAGTAATGCCACTTGATATGGAGGCATCATGAGAATAGGGTTGCTGCTCACAATTGTGTCAGTGGCGGCGGGACTATTTACAACGCCGTCGGCCCAAAGCCAATCCTTTCAAACGGGTGATCCCACTGCACAATCCCCCTCTACGCTTGCCCCAACGCCCACGGCAACTGCTCCTCTCGACGTGAATCAAGAAGAAGGGACAAGTTTTGTGGGGACGATTGTGAAAAGGCGACATGCGTATGTCCTCAAAGCAGCGGATGCGGAGTACCTGCTTTATGATCGTGGGCAAGCAAAGCAGTACAAAGGAAAGCGTGTCAAGGTGACGGGTAATTCGGACGAAAACCACGTGATTCGGGTAAGGATGATCCAGCTATCGTTATCAAAGTGAGTGCCGTTTCCTCGAGCCCAAGGGCGATTTATTGCCCGAACGATTCCAAATCTAGTTGCCGCAGAGGCCGCCCCGCAGCCCTCAAGGCAAATCTCGCTTGGGGCGCAGTGCCGCCAGTTGTTGCATGATCTCTTCCAGTCTGATCTTTCTCCGTTCATTGGCTACTTGATCCTCATGTCCGTGACATTTCTGAAAACGATAAATTCCGTTTTGCTCTTGGATGCCCTCGATCTCTCGCCTCAGATCGGCAATGCGCAGGCTGATGGGTACATCCGTGCACACCGCACGGCGGGGTGGCTGTTGAGAATGACCGTTCATGCTGGGTAGTAAACCTTTGCGCTCTTGGGGCCGCATTTGCATGACATGGATGACAAACCTCACTGCCCAGTTTACGCCCAAGGACATGAGTCGTGACAAGTGGGCAATCAAGTACCAAATCCGCAGAATCATGAGCGTTATTGAACAGCTTGCCTTCTTTGCGCCAGCTAGAGTGAACATAGGAGATCGACTTATGTCACTGCCACAAGAACCCAAACCGATGGCCCTCGAACCCGCCATTGCCGATTCCGTGTCCGCTTCCCGCAACGCCTTCGACCACCTGATGGGAGTTAGTCCAACCACAAAGGCTAGGCCCAAGGTTCTCCTAGTCGATGACGACCGCGATGACATGTTTCTGTCGCGAAGGGCACTCGAAAGCAGCAAGTGTGAAGTGGTTTCAGCAACCAGCGTCACTGCGGCCTTCAAGGAGATCGCCGCGCAATCGTTCGATATTCTCATCACTGACCTGCACATGCCTGACGCTGGCGATGGTTTCGCCGTAGTAACTGCGATGCGTCACACTCAGCCCGAGGCGTTGATCCTAGTGGTTAGTAGTTTTCCAGACGTGCAAAAAGCGATGTCTGCAATTTTGCTGCAGGCCGACGAAATTCTGGTGAAGCCCTTCGCTGTTGAACAACTTGCTCGACTCATAGACAACAAAATGCTGACAGCTAAACCGTCTGTGAGGCCAGCCAAGGAGGATGTTGCGCCCATTCTGGATCGGGACCTGACCATCATCATGGAACGGTGGTTGTCACGAGTGGAACAGGTGGAGGAATTGACCGCCCTTCCGCTTTCCCCGAAAGAACGCACTGCATATCTTCCCGAGATGATCGCAAACATCACTTCCCGGCTGCGCCTCACCCGCGCGATAGAAGCGATTGACACGGTCTGTCCAGCGGCGGTGGCGCACGGACAAATCCGCTATCGCCAAGGCTACACTGCGCCCATGATCGTGCAGGAGTCACGAATCCTGCAGATATGTATCTTCGAAACCATCGAACGCAACATGGGCACGGTAGAGTTTTCCACGCTGATGGCGGACGTAATGATTGTTGCAGACGAGGTGGACTCCCAGTTGAAGCAGACCATCGAAAGCTTTCTGACTATGCAGAAAGAAAAAGCAGCGTCAGGGACCGCCATCTGAGAAATCTCTCAACGGATGGTGCACATGGCACCTTGCATTTTACGTTATCCGGTTTGTCTTAACGTGAGGCGCAATTGGTCAATTTTGGATAGGTATCCTCGGGCTGCAACACTTACCCTTTCGCAGGGTGTCGCTGCTGGGGCACGGTGTCCAAGCCAGTGACAACTATGGCAGGTGCGAAACGCTAAGGCTTCCAGCGATAACTGTCGCAAGCAGACAATGGCGTGCGAACGATAGTGTGAAGTCTCTAACCGTATCCACAGACTGTTACGCGACGGAAGCTCGAACCCTGCAGTCAGTCCTATTTCTCAGGTAGCCTGTCCTCCAATGTCTGACTCAGTGACTCAATCGAGGTGTTCTTGCTAAGTTCACGGATATCCTTGTCTGCCATGATGCTTTTAAGTCCCAGGTGCCCACAAATCGCACGTACCATCTGCAACACCGTCGTGATTTCTTTCTCTGCCAACAAGTCAACTTGCAAGTTCAGGTGGTCCCGGCGCTCCCCTCGGCGCATCATCCGGTTCTGACGCATGAGTATGAAGCTGGAGAGAATGACTGCCTCTACGGCGACGATCACTCCGAGCAATGAGAAGGGCCACGGGTCGAAAGGTCTT
>Ga0210406_10003018_pt1 | contig 18736 bp, 11 predicted proteins | sample IncBWC30MmetaG_FD_155454 | JGI IMG/M metagenome (GOLD analysis project Ga0210406, IMG submission 155454) | Forest soil microbial communities from Barre Woods Harvard Forest LTER site, Petersham, Massachusetts, United States - Inc-BW-C-30-M | ecosystem: Environmental > Terrestrial > Soil >... | reverse complement strand
GATCGTGACGGGACTCTCCAGGATGGGCTGAAAGGCCTGCCGAACATAAAGGCGCTGGGTCTTGCGGCTAATGAAGACCGATACCGGCTCGAGGTCGCGCGCCACCTTGCGAGCCGCCTCGGCCGCCGCGACTCGCATCGTTTCTGCTTCGACGGCGGCTTCGCGTGCAGACGCCGCGGCATCAAGCTTCGGTTGCAGCTCGGCTTTGGCGGCGGCCACCTGCGCCTCGAGCTCGGCGACCCTCGCGGCTGCCTTCGCCTTGGCGTCCTCGGCTTGCTCCTCTGCGTCGGCTAAGCCTGCGGAGGCGACCGCGCGCTCGGCGGCCGCCAATTGCGCCTCGGCTCTGAGCTTCAGATTCTCCGCCGCGCGCACCGGCACCATGGCCTGCATGGCCTCGCGATACGCCGTCCCGGCGACGCGTCTCGCCTGATCACCTTTCCTGGCCGCCTCATCCGCCTCCGCGACACGCGCGGCGGCCAAGGCGCCCGCGCCCGGTTTCGGCTGGAACAGAAGCGGATGGGCAATCTCGACAGGCGCCACATCGGACGGTGCCACGATCACGCGCAAGCCCATCTGCGTCGCATCGAACAGGCGCGCCGCGAAGTCGTAGGGCATCCGGACGCAGCCATGGGACGCTGGATATCCTGGCAAGGGGCCACCGTGGAGCGCGATGCCCGACCAAGTGATGCGCTGCATGTGCGGCATGAAGGCATCGTCATAGAGGTTCGAATAGTGCTCTTCCTCTTTCTGAATGACGCTGAAGATCCCGGCGGGCGTCTCGCGTCCCTTTTGGCCGCTCGACACCGGCGCCCGCAAGATCCAACCGCGGGCGTCATAGACGGTGATGCGCTGGCTTTGCAGCGAAACGATAGCCATGATCGGCTCGCCCGCGTTGCGCGTCTCGATGGCCTCGACCGAGCGTTCGCCCCGAGCGCCTCTCGCGCCCGCATGATCTCCGGCCACGATCAGCGCGGCGAGACCCGCAATGGCAAGATAGGCAGGCCGCAGCCAAATGCGCATGCGCATTGTCTGCTTGCGCTTCGTTGGCTCACGCATCGGGTTCACAAAGCGAGACGTCATGTACGTTCGATCCGATCGGGCTATCACCGGCTTCGGGCAGACTAACGCCAATCCGCCAAACCTGCCAATGTGGAACTTGCCGAATGCTCGCGATGAGGGATTCGGTCGAACGGCGTTGGCGTCTCAAAAGAGCCGGTCGGCCAGTCGCTCCGCTTCCCACGTCTTGAGGAATCCAATTTCGCGGGCAATCCAGTTGACGGGTTCGCTGCCCCATTCTCGCGCGCGGCTCGCATATTCGCCCATCAGCCAAATGTGCCGAACGATCACGAACACATGTGCTGCTTCAAGATCGTTCGGGGCTATCGGCCGGACGGTTCGATAGGCGTCGACGAAAGCATCCCACATCGCGTGCAGTTTTCGGCCGAAGGAAACCTTCGCCCACAAGAACACTGACAGGTCGTATGCCAGGTAGCCGGGACCGCCGTCGTCGAAATCGAAGAAGATCGCTTCGCCGGCCTCGCTGATGCGCGTATTGAAGCCATGGCAATCGCCGTGACAATGCGTCCAAGTCAGGTAATCGAATGTCTCGATGGTCTCTGCCGTGCGCGCGGCGATGACTTCAAGATCGGCGATCGCCCCGGCGTCGTCCACGATTCCACTGTCGTGCACCCGCGCAAGCGGCCGGCGCAACAGATGGTCGAGATCGAGCCGATAGAGCGGCGCAGCCGCGCGATGTGAGTCAGCGGCATTGTGCAGCCTGGCGAGGGTCACCCCATTTGCACGCGCATCGGCGATGGACGCCACATCGACCGCACGCCCGTCAAGGGCGCGAAAGAGCACGCCTTCACGCACACCCTCCGGTGACTGCCCACGAACGAATAACGCGCCTTCGCGCGTCGGGACCGGCGCCGCGACAGGCACGCCCGATCGGGCAAGATGAGCCAGGAAATCCGTTTCGGTCCTGACGTCGGCGGCACCGCGCGCGCGATGATGCGAAAGACGAAAGACGTAACGCTCACCGGTCGCAGCAACGAGCCGATAGACGTCGTTGAAACCGCGATTGAGCATCCGGCAATCAAGCGGAAGCGCGAGTGCGTAATGTTCGGCGACGAATTGCGCTACGGCGTCCGCCCGCGACGTCGTGTAGAGGGGCTCAAAATCGACCAAGGCCGGTGCCTGCAAGCCAGTGTCTGAAAGAGCTAAGATCGCAGATTATCATAATACCAGGCACGCACATATGGAAGGCGGAAGGTTCCCTGGAAGTACTAGCGGCTGCGCGGTTGCCGGCTGATGTCTTCCAAAAGACCGCGCATTGCGTCGATCTCCTTGCCGAAGCCGGTCCAATCCCCGGACTTCAACCGCTCCATGGCCCGATTGTAGTGATTGAGCGCCTCCTGCGCGCCTCTTGCCGCGGAGCCTTCGCCCGGTGTTTGCCCAGCCGTCGTCGGCGCGCGACTGTCCACGAACAGAGCCGCCAACGCCTCGGCAAGCGTCTCCCTCATCACGACATGCTCGCCATAGGCTGCGATCACCCGCTTGAGTTCCGGCAAATGTCCCTGCTCCGCCCGCAAATACAGCGGCGACACGTACAGGATCGAATTCTCGATCGGGATCACGAGCAGATTTCCGCGGATCACCCGCGAGCCCATCTGGTTCCATAGCGATATCTGTTGCGAGATTTCCGTGTTCTGATGGATGCGCGCCTCGATCTGGAACGGTCCGTAAACCAGCTTCTCCTTGGGAAATTCATACACGATCAGCTTGCCGTAATCGGGCGCATCGCAGCGCGCCGCAAGCCATGCGATCATGTTGTCGCGGCGGCTGGGCACCATCGGGATCATGATGAAGAACTCGGCATGCGTCTCGCCGGGCAGTCGCATGACGATGTAATAAGGGACCATCGGGACGACGCCGTCCATGGACGAGACGCCGTCGCCGGCCGGCTGGCGCGGAAATTGCCAAAGGTCCTCGCGATTATAGAAAACGTCGGCAGCCTCCATGTGGTAGGTTTGGAAAAGCCGCGCCTGAATCAGGAAAAGGTCCTCGGGATAGCGGATGTGCTTTTGCAGATCGGCAGGCATGAGCGCGAACGGCTTGAACAGATCGGGAAAGATCCGCTGATAGGTGGCGGCGATCGCGTCCTGCGCATCCATCAGGTAGAAATCGACGGTGCCGTTATAGGCGTCGATCACGACCTTCACCGAATTGCGTATGTAGTCGAGATTGAAACCTGGCGCGGGCTGCGCGGAGGGAAAATATTCGCTCGTCGTATAGGCGTCCTGAATCCAGAAAATCCGCCCCTCGCTGATGACCGGATAGGGATCGTGGTCGAGGCTGAGGAACGGGGCGATCGTGCGGACTCGCTTCTGAATGTTGCGCCGGATCATGATCCGGCTGGCGTCGGTGATGTAGTCTGAAAGCAGCAGGTTCACGTCGCCGAAATGGTGGGCGAAGATCAGCCTCCGCAACATCCCTGACAGCGGGACGCCACCGGAACCGTCATAGGCTGCGTAGACATTGTCCTTCCCCTTCGGATAGTCGAATTCCGGCACGCTTCCCTTGACGATGACGTAGTCGTCCGTCTCCTTCCCATAATAGATGCGCGGCTCGCGAATGTCGGGGCCGCCATGCGCGACCGGAGGAATGTCGCGCAAATAGAGCAGCGGAAGCCCCTCGGCGCTTTTCTGCGTGACCGGACTCATCACCGCGCCATTGCCGTGAGTGAACAGCACATGGCGGTTGACCCAAGTCTGCGCGTTGGGCGGCAGCAGCGCGGGATTGAGCTCGCGTGCCGAGAGCATCACGCTCTGATAGGTGCCGCCAAGCCAGTAACGATCGACATCGAGCTCGCGCAGTTTGTAGTAGGTTCGAATCTCCTGCAGTTGGGCGTAGGTGTCGGCCAAAGGTTGCCAGTCCCACAACCTGATATTGTCGATCGTCGCCTTGTTGGCCTCGAGCGTCTCGTAGGTCAGGTTCTGCTCGGCGGGAAAGGGTTTCGGCGCGATCCGATTGAGATTATAGGCCTCCCGCGTCAGCGCGATGTTGCGTTCGATGTAGGGCCGCTCCCACTCCAGCTCGTTGGGCTTGACGTAAAATCGCTGAAACAATCCGGGTATCACACCCGATAGCAGGAACGCGCCTCCGAACAGCAGCACGATCGCGGCGGCAGGGAGCCGATAGGTGCGCACCCAGAGATTTGCCCATGCGGCCAAGGCAGCGACGATCGAAAGCACGATCAGGAGCCACAGCACCGGCAGCTCCACATGGATGTCGGTGTAGCCAGCGCCGACGACCACGCCATTGTCCCCGTAGAGCAGGAGGTAACGGTCGAGACCGTAGGACCATGCCTTCACGGCGAAGAAGCAGCCGAGCAGCACCGAGCCGTGGGCGATCGCTGCCGGAGATACCGACCTGCCGTGGGCGTGGTATTCGATGTCGCCGTGCACCCAATAGACAAATCCGGCGAGCAGCGCGCTCAGGAGGAGCGTGAGCAATGCCCAATTCTTGATGGCGATGAAGGCCGGCAGGGAGAACAGATAGAACCCGATATCCTTGCCGTACAGTGGATCGCTCGTGCCATAGGGCACGTGATAGAGGAACTGCAGCATGGTGCTCCAGTTGCCGGCTTCGCCCCAGGCGACGAGCAGCGCGACAAGAACGGCACTGGCGGCTATGACTCTGGGCCAGGGTAGGCGGTCGCGGATGACTTCGAACGGATCGGGCGGCAACGCGATGCCCGCGAGCTTCGGGTCGAAGCCGGCCGGAACCTGGCTCCGCCGCACGGCAAGCCTGAGTGCAATCCGCGCGTTCGCCCACAGGACGACGGCTGTCACCGCGAAAATGACGGCGAAAACGCCGGCTTTTGCGCCGATCGTCGTCCAAAAGACCTGCGTATAGCCGATCGCGGAGAACCACATCCAATCGACCAGGATGTCGCCCACGAGCCCGAGCAGGACCAGGCCAATGCCGGCGACGATGGCAATGATGATGAGCCCCGCCACGGCGCTTCGCCCTGGCGCCTTCCGGTCGGGTCCGGCAATCCCGATTGTCATAACGGGAGTATATAGAGCGTTTTCGAGGGAAGTGGGTACCGTTTCGCGTGAAGAAAACGCGTCAAAATGAGAGACGACAGCGCGGGCGTCGCCTCGGCGGCGCCCTTCGTCGCGTCCCTGCGTTACCCGTCAGCTATTCGGCGGGGACTACTTCCTGTCGTGGCTGTTCGACCATCTGCGGCGACTCCAGCAGGTCCTTGAGCCAGGTCTCGCCGCGGAATTTGCAGTATTGGTCGGCCCGCAGCCGATCCGCCAGGCGCCCCGGCGGCAGCACGACATCGTCATAGGTGATCACGGCATCCTTGGCGATGGCTCGCTTCAACCGGCAGCCCTGCACCAGCCCTTCCGGCAGATAACGAGCGGCGCTCATCTCATCGGCATTCACGGCCTCGCCATACGTCATGTACATGCCGTAGTCGTCGAGCACCTCGCCGGCCTTGAGATCCCGCTTGGCGACGGCGCAGACCTCGACGACCGGACCGCCGAGCGGCTTGGTGGTCGGATCGCGGAACAGCACGGCCCGCGCAATCGCGTTCGGCGCTTCAAAATGCACCAGATGATAGGGGATGAAGAACGAATAAAGCGGGCCCGGTCCCATCTTGTACAGGTTCAGATAGTGCTGCTGCTTGGGATCGGGATGCTCGGCCAGGCAATAGACCTTCGTCAGCGGCGTTCCCACCACATAGTCGATCGCGCCGCCGAGCCTGCGCAGTTCCTCGACGTCATAGATCTCGCCGATCTTGAGAACATCGCCGGTGTATGGCAGGCCGCGCGACATGCCGCGCGAGCGCACCTTGAAGCCCGTCGCGTTGGCGACGATGCTCTGCTCGAAGCTGATCTTGGTGCCGTCGGCAAAGCTGGTCACCATCGCGGCATTCTGTCCCCAACGCTCCGCGAAGCCCTTTTGCGTGGTCGGGTTGCGATAGGGGTCCTGAAGGCCCTTCACATTCCCCATCAGACGCGGCGTGAGACCGAGTCCCTTGACCCAGCGATAGAGGTTCATCTGCACACCCGGCTCGTCGCCCTCGCAGCCGGTGAGGATGACGCCGTGCTTGTCCGCATAGGTCTGCAGGATGGGACCGATCGTGCCATCGAGCTCGGCATTCATCAGCACGACGTCCTTGCCATGTTTGAAGGCCTCAAGCACGACATGCGCGCCATATTCGACCGAGCCAGTGACATCGACGAGCACGTCGATATGCGGCGAGCGTGCCATGAACATCGGGTCCGCGGTTGCCACCGGCCGCCCGCGCGCGGCGGCATCGTCGAATTTGAGCTGCGATTCGGCGAGGATAATGTCCTCGCAGCCCGCGTATTTGAACACCGCAACCGCTCTCTCGGGACCGCGGTTGGATATCGCGACAACACGCATGCCCGGCACACTGTTGACGATCTGGTTGGTCAGGCCCTGGCACATGAAGCCGGCGCCGACGATGCCGACGCGGATGGGCCTGTTCTGTTCTGCGCGCGCCTTCAATGCCGTATCGAGGATCCACATGCTCTTCCTCCCTCGCCGCTCAACTTACCTGCGACGCATCACGCAGCCGCCATCACGCGCGACATCCTGCGCTTCACTTCGTCTTCGATTTCATCCAACAGCCGAAACGCCTGATCCTTCGGCGAGATCACCGAGACCGGGAGCGGCCATGTCAGCCCCAGCCGCGGATCGTCGTGGCGGAGCCCGCCCTCGGCGTTCGGCGTATAGAACTCGCCCACCTGGTAGCTCGTGTCCGTGTTGTCGCGCAGCGCCTGATAGCCGTGCGCGAAACGCTCCGGGACATAGAGTGCCCTCATGTTGTCCTCGTCGAGCTCGACGGAAATGTGGTCGAGATAGGTCGGGCTCTCGGGCCGCAGATCGACAATGATGTCGAGTATGGCTCCGCGCGTGCATCGCACCAGCTTGCTTTCGGCGGCTGGCGGATACTGGAAATGCATGCCTCGCAGCGTGCCTTTCCTTGCGTTCGAGGCGAGGTTGGCTTGCGCAATGACAGGCTTTAGCCCGTGGTCGCGGAATTCGTTCTGACAGAAGGCGCGCGCGAAGAATCCCCGCTCGTCGAGCTTGCGGTCGAGATCGATGATGAAAGCGCCTTTCAGCTTTGTTTCGGTAAAAATCATTATCCGCCTCCGGTCTTACGCGATGGGATGAGGTTGAACCGCCATCGCGCTCCATGAGACGCATGAGCGATCACCCCCGTACCGCGCGACGATCTTCCATGCGTGGAAACCCGACAGACGCTCGCCGGAACCCGCAAGTTCAACGAGACTTCATCCAATCTTCCTGTCGGCGTCGACCGAGGGCGTCCGCGAGGTCGGACCGAGGAGCCAAGGCATCGTGCCTTTCTCGACGAGGTCCTCGAGGATCTGCTTGTCCTTCAACGTATCCATCGGCCGCCAGAAGCCCTCGTGCCGGAAAGCCAGGAGCTGGTCGGCTTGAATCAAACGTCCGAACGGCGCCTCGACGAGTTCTTCGCCGTCGCGCATGTAATCGAATATCTCCTTGCGGAAGATGAAGAAGCCGCCGTTGATCCAGAGGTTGGCGTCCTGGCTGGGACGGATGCGCTCGACCTTGCCGCTCGGCCGCATGTCGACCAGGTGCAGGCTGAACGACGGCCGTACCGCAGTGAAGCAGGCGACCTTTCCGCTTGCGCGGAAGGCCTTGATCATTTCAGTCAGATTGACGTTGGAAAGACCGTCGCTGTAATTGGCGAGGAACATGTCCTCGCCAGCGAGATGCTCGCGCACGGCCCACAGCCGCTCGCCGATGTTGCGCCAGATCCCCGTGTCAATCATCGCGATGCGCCAGTCCTGCTGCCGATCGCCGAGTATCTCGACCTGGTTGCCGAAACCGGTGACGATGCAATCGGAGTAGGTCTGCGGCTTGTAGTTCAGGAAATATTCCTTGATGACGTTTGCCTTGTAGCCAAGGCACAGGACGAAGTCCTTGTGGCCGAATTGGCTGTAGTAGTGCATCAGGTGCCAGAGAATCGGCTTGTCCCCGATCGGAATCATCGGCTTCGGGATGCTTTCCGATACGTCGCGAATGCGCGTGCCGAGACCGCCACAGAACAGAACTGTTTTCATCTCAGCCGCCTTTGCTCGTGTGTTTCGTGTGTCGGATTGGACCCACCTCAACGCAGTGTTCCAGCCAACGTCCTTCAGGCGCGCAGTCACCTTCCGTCACGCCGGAATGTGCGGGAGCCTGTCGGCCATTGCGCCAGATGCTGTGCCGGATACCCGCGAACCCTGTCGGTGGCGATGCACGAAGTCAACAAACAGTCCGGGGTACCCACGCCGGAGGCTCACCCCTGCCGGCATGAGCGGAACGCGCGTCATACACCTTTCGAGGTAGTCACTTTGATGCACAAATCTCGCCCTAAGCGCTCGCCGCTCCGCCTTCCGATCAGATATTGATCAGCAATGAACACACTCCGGTCGGAAATTGATCAGGAATGAACACACCGCTCAAATTCGATCATGAAAAGCGGCCCAATTTTCAGTTCGGGCGCTCGGATTATCGGACGCATTATGAGGATTTGGCCGTCCGCATCCTGCGGTCGATCCTGCGACGGAGCGGACTCATCGCACTGATGGTGTCCCTCGCAATCGCCGCTGCCTGCATCATCATACCGATCATGCCGCGCAAATATTCGGCGGAGGCGCTGATTTATCCGAATCTGTTCTCGCGCGAGCAGGAGAAGATCGTCGCCCTGGCGAGCGTCGACGCGACGACCTTTGTCACCGGCGAGGCGCGTCTGCTCCGCTCCGACGCCTTCCTGCGGGCCGTCGCAAAGCGACTCGGAGAAGACACCTTGTCGCACTCCTGGCCGCAGAGCCTGGATGGGATTCGGGCCATGTTGCTGCCCGAAACCCGCAACCACTCGCCATTCGATCGCCTGGTCTCGATGTTGCGCAACAAGGTCGCGGTGATGAACGACACGCGTTCATACATCATCTCCATTTCCTTTACAGCGTCCTCCGCCGAAGAGGCCGCGCGGGTCGTCAACGCCTTCGTCCTGGAATATGTCCGCGACAAAGTGGTCCAGCGCAGGCTCGACAAGCTCGGCGCCGCCGAGGGTGAGCTGCAGCGGCAGCTGTCGGTCTACGGCGACAAGCATCCCAAGACCCTGCGGGCCGTGGAGGAACGTGACGCCGCACGTGTCTCGTATGAAGCCGTGAACCCGCAAAATGCCGATCAGGAAGAGATCGGCCCCGACCAAAGCGTCAAATTGGCGGAGCCCAATCTGACGCCGACGAGTCCCAACGGGCTTGCCATCCTCGCAATGTCATTGCTTGCCGGCTTGTTGGCCGGCATTGCCCTGGCGATTTGGCTCGATCGCCGGGACATCAAACGCGCTTACCAGGCTCATCCACAATAGAAGCGGGTGCACCTGCAACAGACAGAGATTGCCGGCAGCACGTCCATGGGCGCCAAACCTCTCATCGAAAAAGCATCATGGACGCTCGTCGACCAGGGCGCGGTGAGCGTCGGCAATTTCCTGCTCAACCTGGTGCTCGCGCGATCGCTCAGCGAACAGGAGTACGGGGAATTCGCGTTGTTCCTCGGCGCGATCTTCATCCTGCGGAACATCGATTACTCGTTCATCTCCTATCCGCTGTCGCTGCGCCTGTGTCTGGCGAGCAACGACGAGGAACGCGCGCGTCTGCTCGGAAACACGAGCCTGCTCGCCGCTGCTCTGGCTCTCGTGCTGGTCGTGGTCATGGCGATTGGAATTACGCTGCTGAAAGTCGACAATATCGTACTGCCGGCCTGCCTGTGCTATTTGTGCTGGCAGGTCCAAGAGACGTCGCGGCGATGCCTGCTCGCCGACTTCCTCTATCGCGAAGCGGTGACCGGAGACGGTATCGCGTTTGTCGGACAGGCCCTGCTGGTCGTGCTGCTCGCCTGGCTCAATGTGATTACGCTCGCGGGCGCGCTCTACGCAATGTCGGTGACTTTCGCCATCGGCGCAGTCGTGCATGCATCGAAGCTGCGATATGGCTGGCCGGATCTTGCCGAAACACGGGCTTTGGCCGGTGAATATTTTTCGGTCGGCAAGTGGTCTCTGATCAATTACCAGCTGGTGCTGAGCCGCGTTCAGATCTTTCCGTGGATGCTGGCGGCCCTTGCGGGAACCGCGGCCACCGCATCGCTCCAGGCCGCTCTGAACATCGCAAATATGATGAACCCGATCATCTTCGGGATCGGCAACGCCATACCGCAAGTCTCCGCTCACGCGTACCGCACCGGCGGCGCGATCGGCGCGGCCCGCGCAGCCTATGGCTATGTCCTGTTCGGCTTGGGTCCCATCCTGCTCATTTCTGCCATAGCCGTTCTGATGCCGGAGCTGCTGCTGCGGTTGGCCTATGGTCCGTCATCGCCCTACCTCGCCGTCGCGACGGGTTTGCAGTTCCTCGCGATCGCCGGCGTGCTCGACTACATCGCAGAAATGATCAACAAGACACTGCTCGGCGTTCGGGCCGGTCGGCTCGCCTGCGTGGTCAATGTTGCGGCCCTTGGCGTCGCGGCGGTGCTTGCTTTCGCCCTCATCGGCACACAAGGCGTGTTCGGCGCGTGCCTGGCTCTCTTGATCGCCAATCTGGTGCGCGCGACCGGCGCCGTGGTCGCGATCGCCTGGCTGATCGCCGACGAGAAATCGCGCGAGCGCGCCCGGTCCGGGGCGGTCGGCAGCCCGGCTGCGGCCGACAAGGCCCTTGGTGCCTCAGCGGAACAGTGAGACGACAATGCCCGACACGAACGAACCATGACAGACACGCTCAGGACAGAATCGCGGGGCGCGCTTTTACAGGGCGATCGATATCTCGCCTTCCTCGGGTTCGTGCTGCTGGGCTATGCGCTGATCGGGAAAGGCTTCGCCTATCTCGGCCTCCCGCCACTCTACATGGGCGAGATCGCCTTTCTCAGTGGAATTATCATCTTTCTCATGACCGGCGTTTCCGTCGGAGCAATGACGACGCTGCCGGCCGTCTTGCTTGTCGCGCTCATGGCGCTGGTCCTCGCGCGCACGATCCCCTTCGTCGGCGTGTATGGGTTCGATGCCCCGCGCGACAGCGCCATCATCATTTACGGCGGTTTTGCCTTCATCGTCATTGGGCTGCTGCTCGAGGATGCGCGCCGGATCAATCTCGTGCTCCACCTTTACAGGTTCATGCTGGCGTGCCTTCCCATCATGTTCGTGGGCTTATGGCTCACCAAGTACTGGGGGGACGACGTTCCGCGGCTATACGGTCCGGTGCCGATCGTGGATCTGGGTCCGAGCTCGGTCGGGACGCATCTGGCGGGCACCATGGTTTTCGTCCTGATCGGCTATCGCAAGGTGTCGGTCAAATGGCTCTTTGTCTGGCTCGCAACGCTCGCTCTTGTCGGCGCGACCAACCGTGGCGCGACGCTTGCCGCTCTCATACCGATCGCGATGGCGATGCTGGCGCTCAGAAGGTACCGGCTGATGATCGCCACTGTGGCGGTGACCGTGGTCACATTTGCCGCGCTTCTCACGATTGAGTCCACCTTTGGCACCTACGAGGAAGCCAAGGATTCGATGGACCGTCCGGTCAGCGCGCACCAGATCGTCGAGAATGCCAAGAGCATCATCGGACAATCCGGCCAACAAGGGGAAGGCACCAAACGTTGGCGTCTCAATTGGTGGGACATCATCATCAACGATACGATCTACGGCCCCCATTTCTGGACCGGCCGAGGCTTCGGGATCAATCTGGCCGACGCCGACGGTTTCGCCGATCGCCACAACCCTCGTCCGCCAACGCGCAGCCCGCATAATGCGCATATGACCATGTTGGCTCGCGCCGGGGTTCCGGGCCTGGTGATGTGGGAGCTTGTCCTCTTGTCCTGGTTTGCCACAATGGCGCGAGCGATCGTGACGGCCCGCGCCCGCGGACACGAGCGATGGGTCGAGCTGTTCGTATTCTCCGTCTGCTACCTGACAGCGATCCTGATCAACGCGACGTTCGACGTCGTGCTCGAGGGTCCAATGCAGGGCATCTGGTTCTGGTGTCTGTTCGGCTTCGGCCTTGGATCCGTGATGATCTATCGGGCTCAGCCTTTCGAGGGTTTTCGCCGGCAGATGAACAATGATCTTTAGACCAGCGGATTCGATCCGGGCAGCGCGTCGGTCGCTCGCCGCGCGTCGTTCGCTATGCTGGCCGGCGCTCTCGACCCTCTTGATCCTCGGTTCTCCGGCGACGGCTGCGGCGGGTGTCACCGATGCTGCTTGCCCGCCGGGTGCGATCGCGGTCGAACCCGGCGCCTCCATCCAGGCGGCGGTTGACAGCGCCGCCGAGGGCGCAGTGTTCTGCCTGAAGAACGGAGTGCACAGGGTGCAGGTGGTTCGGCCGAGGTCGGGCCAGAGTTTCTACGGCGAGGGTGGCACGATTCTGAACGGCAGCAGGCTGCTCACGGACTTTAGTCGCGAGGGGCGCTATTGGGTGGCGGGCGACCAATCGCAGCGCGGCCGAAAGCACGGCGAATGCGACCGCGACACGCCAGCATGTGACCTGCCCGAAGGCGTATTCATCGACGATAAGCCGCTGCATCAGGTCTTGAGCAAGGACCGTCTCAAGAGCGACGGATTCTATTTCGACTATGACAACGCCAAGATCTATCTCGCCGATGATCCGACGAACCGCAAGGTCGAGGCCACCGTCGGGGCCTTTGCGTTCGAAAGCACGGCGCAAGACGTCCTGATCAAGAACCTGACTGTCGAGAAATATTCGAGCGTTGCGCAGAAAGGAGCGATCCAGACGACCGAAGGCCCCGGATGGACGATCGAGAATTGCGAGCTGCGCTGGAACAGCGGGGCTGGGATCGGCATCGGCGCCGGCGGCCGCGTGCGCGACTGCGATATTCATCACAACGGCCAGATCGGCATCGCAGGCCACGGTGGAGACATCCTGATCGAGAAGAACAGGATCTGGTCGAACAACATCTATGGCTTCGATTATGCCTGGGAGGCCGGTGGCGCGAAGATCGCCTTGAGCGATGGGGTCACATTCCGCGACAATGATGTTCGCGACAACGGCGGTCCCGGCTTGTGGTGCGATATCGACTGCCTCAACGTCGTCTATGAAGGCAATCTTGTCGAGAACAACCAGGATATCGGCATCTTTCACGAGATTTCATTCAAGGCCGTGATCCGCAACAATGTAGTCCGGCATAATGGCTGGGGGCGCAGGGGCGGGTTCTGGCGCGCCGACATCGGTGTTGCGGCATCGCAGGACGTGGAAGTGACCAACAACACGTTGACGGTCGCGGCCGGCCGATGCGGCATCGTGCTGATCGACCAGGGCCGCCGGACCCAGGACGGCCGCGAATACAAGACGCGCAACAACACCATTCGCAACAACGATATGACTTTCGAGGGCGGCGCATGCGCCGGTGGCGTTTCCGACGTCAATTTCTACGACGAGAATTACTCCGTCATCGTCGACGGCAACAACAGTTTCGACGGCGATGTCTATCGGGTTCCGCAGTCGAGCGGCCCGCCCCGCTTCTTCTGGGGGCACAGCGCGATGGATTGGGACCAGTTTCGGCAAAACGGCCAGGAGCAAGCTGGCCAGATGATCCGTTTTTGAGAACGAACCGAGCATTTCAACAGCATGCGTTGGTAGTACCCCAAAATTTCGCCGATGCATCACCAAAGGCCGTAGTGCAGCCAAAACCGAACTGCCTCATCCTTACTGGCGTAGGAAGCGTTCCGATGGACCGGACTGTATCAGGTCAATCCAGACGTCATCATTCCAGACTTCATCAATCCAGACTTGGCGTCAGCCGGTCCAGATTTCGTGTTGCTAGCGTGGCCCGGCGCGCGGACGGAACGGTTGATCATCGACAATCAAAACTGAAAGGCTTCTCGTGTGCGGCATCGCAGGCTTCCTTGACCCCGGCGGTCACCGCCGTCCCGAATCCATGCGGCGGCATGTCATCGGCATGACGAACACCCTCGCGCACCGGGGACCCGATGACGAGGGTGCCTGGGTCGACCCGATCGCAGGAGTCGCGCTCGGAAGCCGAAGGCTGGCGATCATCGACCTGTCACCCGAGGGCCACCAGCCCATGCGCTCCGCATCGGGCCGGTACGTGATCGCGTATAATGGCGAGATCTACAATTCCGCGGCGATCGCCCGCACCCTCGATCAGGCAGGTCTGGCGCCACGCTGGCGCGGTCACTCGGACACCGAGGTGATGCTTGCGGCGATCGAAGCCTGGGGCCTCGACAGGGCGCTGGATTCGTTCAACGGCATGTTTGCATTCGCGCTCTGGGATGCACACGAGCGAACACTTTGCCTGGTGCGGGATCGACTCGGCGTCAAGCCTGTCTACTACGGCCACCTCAACGGCGCCCTCGTGTTCGCTTCGGAATTGAAGGCGATCTCGGTCTATCCGGATGCAGCGCTGACGATCGACCGCGACTGGCTGGATCGGTACCTGCGCGAGATACACGGGCGATCCGAGGACACGATCTATCGCGGAGTTCGCGGCGTCCCCCCGGGAACATACGTGACGTTCGACCAGAAGCTTCGGGCGCATGAGTACGTGTACTGATCTGCAACCGACAAGGCCGAGATCGGACGCCGCGATCGCTTTCCGGGAAGCGAGGCCGAGGCCGTCGAGAGACTCGACAGCCTGTTGAGAGACGCGGTCAGCTTGCGCAAGGTCAGCGACGTTCCGCTGGGAGTCCTGCTATCGGGCGGCATCGATTCCTCGACGGTCCTCGCGCTTCTGCAGCAGGAGAGTTCGAGGGCGGTCCGAAGCTTCTCGATCGGCTTTCCGGAATCGGGCCTCGACGAAGCACCCGACGCGCGGAAGATCGCCGCTCACATCGGCTCGGATCACACCGAGCTCTACATGGCGCCGGACGACATCATCGAGCTGATTCCTTCGCTCACTCGGCTGTCCGACCAGCCGCAATCCGATCCGTCCTATGTGTCCAATCACGTCGCCTACCGGCTCTCCGGACAGAGCGTGACGGTCACATTGGCCGGCGACGGCGGCGACGAGCTGTTCGCGGGCTACCACCGCCATCGATGGCTGCCAAGGGTGTGCCGACAGCTCGGTTGGGTGCCGGTCGGTATCCGCAAGCAAGGAGCGCGCGCGCTGACAGCGGTCCCACCGGCGACGTGGGATAAGGTCTTCGGCATCATCGAGCCGGCGGTTCCCCCCCGGCTGCGGGAGCGAACCCCCGGCGCCAAGCTCCATCGATTTGCACGCTGGATGGCCTGTGCCTCCAACGAAGAGATGTACCGCGTGCTGTCCACGCGGTGGGAGCCCGATGACCGCCTCGTCGTCGGTTGCGCTCCCGGGCAACCGCCAACGGATTTCGCATTCGTTCCACTGAACGGCGATTTCAACATATTGGAGCGGATGCTCGCTCATGAGCTCGTCACGAGCTTCCTCCACACCCAGCTCAAGAAGGTCGATCGCGCCAGCATGGCCGTGAGCGTGGAGGCGCGCACGCCGTTCATGGACTATCGTGTCGTCGAGTTCGCCTTCACGCTGCCGCCTGACCTGAAGGTGCGCGGCGAGACAGGGAAGTACATCCTTCGCCGGGTGCTTCATCGATACGTTCCCGAAGCATTGTATCAGCGCCCGAAGATGGGCTTCCATCTGCCGTTGAGCACGTGGCTCCGAGGTCCCCTCAGGGAGTGGGCCGAGGACCTCTTGGACCCAAGCAGCATCCGCCAAGAGGGGCTGTTGGACCCGGATCCGATCCGCGTGAAGTGGCAGGAACATCTCAGCGGGCGGCGAGATCGCGTAGACCATCTTTGGCCGGTGCTGATGTTCAGGTCTTGGCTGAAGCATCATGGTCCCGGCGTGTCCACCACGCTCGATGATCGGAGGCTGCTGGGTGTTCACTGACGCAAGATCCATCGCCGCGGGCTCGACCCTGCAGGCCGATATCTGCATCGTGGGCGCAGGGGTCGCCGGGATCACGCTCGCGCGGGAGTTCATCGGCCGGCCTGAGCGCGTCGTGCTCCTTGAAGGCGGCGGCCTTGAATTCACGAAGTCCCTTCGCGACCTGCCGACCGTGCTGCGACGGCATACTTTGGGTGAGCAAGCACTGACCAACGGCCGGAACGCCGGACAACCCTACTATCCGCTCCGCTTCACAAGAGTGCGCGCGTTCGGCGGCTCGTCGCGGGCATGGCACGATCATCGCGGCGTTCACGCCCGGCCGCTCGACGCGATCGATTTCGAGACACGAGACGGCTTGCCGGAGCACGGCTGGCCCATCTGCAGGGAAGAGCTCGACCCCTACTACGAACGGGCCCAACGGCTTTTCGCGCTGGGCCCCTTTGCCTACGACACGAAGACATGGGAAGCCCAAGGCTACGGAGCTCCGCTCCCCCTGGATCCCAAGCTCGTCACGTCGGTGATGTTCCAGTTTGGCGGGCGCAGCAGATTCAACCGATTCGAGGGTGAGTTTGCGCGGGCCGAGAACGTCAACCTCGTGCTCCACGCCACCGCCGTGCACCTCGCCGACAAAGGCAGGCGCGTGGTCCGGATCGACTGCGCGACGATGTCAGGCAGGCGATTCAACGTCCAGGCACGGACCTTCATCGTCGCTGCGGGGGCGATCGAGACCGCTCGCCTATTGCTGGTCTCGACCGACAGCCAGCCCGCCGGCATCGGCAATAGCCGCGATCTGGTGGGCCACTCCTTCATGGAACATCCGGATGCCGGGGTCGGATTCCTGATTCCCGATCCGCAGCTCGATCGAAACGCCTTCAGGCTGTACGAGCACCAGAGCATCGGAAAGGACGTCATGGTCGAAGCCATGTTCCGGTTGAGCGACTCCGTCCTGAGATCGGAGCGCCTGCTCAACGCGGTGCTGCGCCTGCGACGCACCTACCACTCCGGCATGGCGGCGGCCGTGCAATCGGCCCAGGTCGTGCGCAGATCAGTGCACTACGGGGTCGCGACGCCGGGCCTCGCGCGGCATGCGCTGCGGAGCATCCTGGGCGCTCCACAGATCTTGCGCCACTATGCGACATGGCGCTCCGGGCACCCGCCGGATGTGTTCGGCATCGACGTGATGGCCGAGCAGGAGCCGACGGCGTCCTCTCGGGTGAGACTAGCCCGGCGTCGGGACCGACTCGGCGTCCCCATGACTGTGCTTGATTGGCGGCTGACGACCCTGGACTGGGATTCGATCCGGCGGACCGTGGAGATCTTCGGCAACGCCGTCCGCGCGGCAGGCGTGGGCACTGTGATCTCGTCCCTTGGAAAGAATCCGCCCGCTGTCTTCGGCAATTGGCACCACCTCGGTACGACACGTATGCACCACGACCCCGCGCACGGCGTCGTGGACGAGAATTGTCGGGTGCACGAGATGGCCAACCTCTACATCGCCGGAGGGTCGGTGTTTCCCACCGGCGGCTATGCCAACCCGTCGCTGACCATCGCCGCGCTCTCCCTTCGGCTCGCCGATCACCTCAGATCGAGGCGGGATGAGAGCCTGGTCTCAATTGAGACGCCAACCGCAGCAAACATTCAGCTGTGACGCCATTCCGGGGCGATGCCACCGGGTCCGCGCGAAGCGCGGCCCGCGAACCGGTATCCACTTCGCTCGAAAACGCGCTTAGCCCCGGGCGACAGGCTCTCGGCGGCAGGACGCAGACACGACCTTGAAAAGCACTCATTCTGCCTCCGTCCGGGCCGCATCGTGGTGATCGATAAAGGCGCATTTACCGTCGATGCCGGCGATTTTCCGGCGGCAATGAGACGGCGCCTGATTTCTCTTGGAGATCAGCAGAGTACGGCAGAGCGGCGGACGAGACATTAGTGTCAATTCGTTTTTGCAAAATCACTGCACGAGCTCTGCCGATGAACCAACGAGCGGTATTATCCGCATCACGGGATTTCTGCGTTCGATCTCTTGGAATCGTCGGTCTTTCACCTCGCTTCCGCAGCGCATTGACCTTGGTGTCGGCCGATTGACGCCACGAAGATAAACAACGTTTCTCCCGCGCAACACGAAGGGGGAAGGATAAGAACACGAAGGGAAGGATAAATGGCATCGAGACCAACGCATCTATTCAAACACGCAACGTCTCACCTGTCTGGCGGTAATGGAGCGGATCAGGTCGACGGGATCACAGACCTTACCGCCGTGCAACAGATGTTGAGTGCGGCGGATCCCGGCACCAACAATCTCTGCGACCTGCACGCACACAACATCATCAATCAGCTCATCGAGGGATTTTCCTCGGTCCATGCCGCGAACTCAGCAAACGGCACGCCGACCGTGCCGGAGAACGACGTGTCGGAGCCGGCGCAGCCACCGACTGTGGACGCATTCACGCACCACGTGACGACATCCATGCACCACATGCACCATGTGCACCACGCGGCGCCATCGCAGCCGGCTCAGCCGCCAGCGCAGACCCAAACGGCAGATACCACGCACGACGCAGCGCCGCCGCCGGCCGAGACCCAGCCGCCGACTGTGGGCTCATCCACAGACCCCGTGACGCCATCGCAGCCGGCTCAGCCGCCGACGCAGACCCAAACGGCGGATACCACGCACGACGCAGCGCCGCCGCCGGCCGAGACCCAGCCACCGACCGCGGGGCAGCCCGTCAACCTCACTCACAGCACCACGGCGATTCACTCCTCCCACGATGGCCAG
>Ga0210406_10003017_pt1 | contig 18738 bp, 18 predicted proteins | sample IncBWC30MmetaG_FD_155454 | JGI IMG/M metagenome (GOLD analysis project Ga0210406, IMG submission 155454) | Forest soil microbial communities from Barre Woods Harvard Forest LTER site, Petersham, Massachusetts, United States - Inc-BW-C-30-M | ecosystem: Environmental > Terrestrial > Soil >... | reverse complement strand
CACCGGCAAGGTGTCCTACGCGGTGCTCAGTTTCGGCGGCTTCCTCGGCATGGGATCCAATCTCTTGCCGCTGCCCTGGGCGCGGCTCAACTACAACACCCGCTTCGAGGCCTATGAGCTCGACATCGGCCATAACGAGTTGAAGAACGCGCCCTCGTTCCGCGCCGACAAGGATTTTGACTGGGGCGATCGCTCGCAGGAAGCCGCACTGCATCGCTACTATGGCATACCGCCTTACTGGGGCGGCTTCTGATCGCGTGGTAGTTCGCGTCCCGCGGCAAATGCCGCAGCCGGATAGACGCGCCTGCATTTTGCCAAATGTCCGCGATCGTTTGCGCAACTGCGAGGGTTGAATTTGCGCGCTGCGACGGGAACGGCCGGCGCACCAGCGGGTTGTCTCACGACAATTTCTGATCAGGGAGAAGACGTCATGTTCGCAAGATATCTCACGACCGGTGTGGCCGGTGCCGCGCTGATGGCCAGCGTCGCATTTGCGCAAACTCCGACCGCAACTTCCGATCGCGCCAACATGGCGCCATCGGCGGCTTCTGACGCTTCGTTCAAGGGCGACTGGCGGGCCTCGAAGCTCGCCGGCCTTAGCGTCTATAACGACAACAACGAAAGCATCGGCTCGATCAACGATCTGTTGACCGACAGAAACGGGAACATCAAGGCAGCCGTGATCAGCGTCGGCGGCTTCCTCGGCATGGGTGCGCATCTGGTCGCGGTGCCCTTTGACAAGATCAAATTCGTCAACGAGCCGGTTGCCTATACCGGCGTCTCCGGCGCGCCCAACGCGCCGGGCAGCCGTCCGGCTTCGACCACGACGACGGGTGCGGCCACCACCTCGCCGGCGAACAATGTGAAGCCCAATCCCTGGTATCCGGACCACGCCGTGTTCAACGCGACCAAGGACAGTCTGACCGCAATGCCCGAGTTCAAATACGCGACGGAGTAGGCGAGTGCCTGAATCGTCAGACTAAATCGGAGCGCGCCCGGTCTTGCCGGGCGCGCTTTGGCGTTGGGCACTTGTGACTTTCAGCGCCGGTATCGCGATGTTAGGCTCGAAGACAGCAGGAGCACCCCTGCTTCCTGCCTAAGACCGAACGGGAGGACGAAATGCCGGAGAGTGTCTACAAAGTCATCGAACTGATCGGTACCAGCAAGGAATCCTTTGAAAAGGCGGCCGTGACAGCGCTCGACAGGGCCGGCAAGACCCTCCGGGACCTTCGCGTCGCCGAAGTCGTCAAGCTCGACATGCAACTCGATGCCAAAGGCAAGATCGAAGCCTACCGCGTCAAGCTCAACGTCTCGTTCAAGTTCGAGGGTTGAGGAAGCGAACGCGGCGCCAACCTCTTCGCGTAGGCGGGGAGTTGCTCATCGTCATGCCCGGGCATAGCCGTCCGAAGGACGGCGTCGCTTCCGCTCGCCTATGTCCCGGGCATCCACGCCTTGGCGTGTAGGGTGGGCAAAGGCGCGTCTTCGCGCCGCGCCCACCATCCTCGTCATTGCGAGCGAAGCGAAGCAATCCATAGTCCTGATGACGAGGAATGGATTGCTTCGTCGCTTTGCTCCTCGCAATGACAACCTCAATTCGTCTTGACCAGCGGGCAGCCGCCCTTGTCGAGCGGACGGAATGCTTCGTCGCCTGGAATGGTGGCGATGAGCTTGTAGAGGTCCCATTCGCCCTTGGACTCCTCCGGCTTCTTCACCTCGAACAGATACATGTCGTGCACCATGCGGCCGTCGATCCGGATCTTGCCGCCGTGAGCAAAGAAGTCGTTGATCGGCGTTGCCCGCATCTGCTCCATCACCTTCGGCGCTTCGTCGGTGCCGATTGCCTCGATCGCCTTGAGGTAATGCATGGTCGCGGAATAAAGACCCGCCTGGATCATGGTCGGCATGTGGCCGACCTTCTCATTGAAGCGCTTGGAGAAGGCGCGGGTCTCGTCGTTCATATCCCAGTAGAAGGCATCGGTGACGATCAGGCCCTGGGTCGCCTTGGCGCCGAGCGCGTGGGCGTCGGTGATTTCCAGGAGTAGCGCGATCATCTTCTGGCCGCCCTGGATGATGCCGAACTCCGCGGCCTGCTTCAGCGCATTGGTGGTGTCGCCGCCGGCATTGGCGAGCCCGATCACCTTGGCCTTGGAGGCCTGCGCCTGCAGCAGGAACGACGAGAAGTCAGACGAGTTGAGGGGATGGCGGACGTCGCCGAGCACCTTGCCGCCGCTCTCCTTGACGACATTGGCGGCGTCGCGCTCCAGCGCCATGCCGAACGCATAGTCGGCGGTGACGAAGAACCAGGTGTCCTCGCCGCGCTTGACCATCGCCCGGCCTGCGACGTTGGACAGCGCGTAGGTGTCGTAGGTCCAGTGGACCGTGTTGGGCGAGCAGGCAACCCCGGTGATATCGGAGCTGCCGCCGCCGGAATTGATGTTGATCCGGTTCTTCTCGCGGGTCAGCATCGAGATCGGCAGCGCGACCGAGGAAGTCGGGACGTCGAAAATGGCGTCGACCTTCTCATTGTCATACCAGTTGCGGGCGATATTGATGCCGACATCGGGTTTGTTCTGGTGGTCGGCGGAGATGACCTCGACCGGCTTGCCCTTGACCTTGCCGCCGTAATCGGCGACCGCCATCTCTACCGCGGCGAGCGAGCCCTTGCCGGTAGCATCGGCATAGAGGCTCGACATGTCGGTCAAGACGCCGATCTTGACGACGTCGTCGGAAATCTGCGCGTTCGCCATCCCGCTGAAGGCGGCGAAGGCGAGGCCGGCCGCGAGCGCGGCCAAAGTCGATTTCATGGTTTCTTCTCCCGTTTTTTTGATGAGGATTTGGTTGAAGTTTCTTCTAGCCGCCTTCGGCGAGGGGGGCAAAGTCGACTTTTGGGCAGTCCGCCGGGGGAGCGGATGAGAGGCGACTAGGGCGCCGGCAGCGCGGTGACGTAGACGTTGATCGAGCCCTCGGCCTGAGCGATCACGCGCAGCGTCTTGGAGTCGAATGCAATGTCGTCAAGCTGCAGGCTGTTGATCTGCGCCTCCACCCGGATACCGTCCTCATTCTTCTGAAAATCGGCGATGGCGGCGGCGATTTTTTTCTGCGCGTTGGTTGCGAACGGCTTCAGATCGATGGTCGCTTTTTCCAGCAGCGCCTTCTGCAGATGCGGCACGACGGCGCGCGCTGCGGCGCCGAGCAGCCCGAAGGCGGCTTCGGATTCGACCGCGAGCTCGATGTCGGCAAGGCGCAGGGCCTGCCGCGCCTGGTCGAGCATCGGCCTGCCCCAGATATGCACGGTAGCTTCGCCACCGAACCCGAAAAAACTCTTCTTCTCCTTGGCCTTCACCACCAGCGAGATCAACAAACGCTCGCCCGAGGCGGTGACGCTCGCGCTCTTCACGGTGACGTCGACCGAGCCGGAACCGTCTTCCGGAAACGTCCGGCCGGCAAGCTGGGTCTGAAGGATATTGTTGAGGTCGGTGAACGGCACATCGATCGGCACGGCGATAGAGACGCCGCCCGTCGTCGGCGGGATGATCGATATTTTCTCCGGGAACGGGCAGTCGGGCTTGGTCTGCGTTGGCGTGATGCGCGTGTCAGCCTGGATGCCAAGCATCAGCGTCACCGCCTTGGCGTCGACATTTGGCTGCGCGGCGATGGCGCGGGTGGGCTTCAGCTCGAGCCACAGCGCCGGCAATGACGAAGTCGCGCCGGCGCTCTGCAGCGGGATCGAGCGGCAGGCTTTTGCCCATTGCTCCCGCGCATTACGCACCAGCGTCTGGTCGGCCCGGATCCGGTCGCCCACCGCGTTGAGCTGCTCGCCGACGGTCTTGTCGATCAGCGGCTTGACCTGGGCCGGCACGTTGACGCGCGCGCCGGCCACCGAAAGGCTGGTGTCGCCGAGGCTGACCTGCGCTCCCAAATTCGGCTCGAGGTGCCAGCTAGCGGCAAGCTTCGGCCGCGAGGTGATGGTGACGCTGCCCTTGAGCTCGGCGTTGGCGTTCAGCGCCTTGATATTGACGGCGCCGATTTGCTTGGCGGCGTTGCCGCCGAGCAGGCCGCCGATGGCGTCGCCGACCGCACCGGTTGCTTTTGACGACAGCGAGCCCGTGACGTTAAGTTTTCCGCTCAATGGGGTGGACAGCGACAGCACATCCTGTGCGCCGGTTGCGAAGATCGGTCCGCGCGAGGCGGACCAGCCGATATCGGCATTTTGCAGAACCTGCGATACCGGATTGTCGGCCTTGCCGGTGAAGTTGCGCGGCGCGGCGTGGTCGGCGATGTCGCGGATGAGCGACAGCGCAATCGCAACTGGGGCAACGATGACCGAGCTGCGCGAGACCGGCGGCAGCGGCGGCAATTCGGTGATCGCCGGTGCGGAAGACGAGCCGCGCAACGACAGCCAGTCCATCGCCTTCAGGCTGACAAAAAACGAGACAGCCACCACGGCGATGGCAACCAGGATCGTTTTGGGTCCCACCGGGATCGGCAGACGCATCGTCCCCCCGGACTGATTCAAGTCATTGGTTCTATAGGGCGGGTGGGGGCGGCGCCAGAGCGGCGGGCCAATCGTGAACACAATTGAAGGCGGCCCCGGTCGCTGCCGGGGCCGTTTTCGATACGTTAAATTTCCGCAATGTCAGCGAATGGCCGAGCCCAGATCCGCGCGGCGGTCGGCCGTCGGCAGGACGATCACCTTGGTGCCGATGTTGACCCGCGAATAGAGGTCGGAGACGTCTTCGTTGGTCAGGCGCAGGCAGCCGGAGGAGACGTGGGTGCCGATCGTCTCGGGCGCGTTGGTGCCGTGAATGCGGTACACCGTGCCGCCGAGATACATCGCGCGCGCGCCGAGCGGGTTACCGGGTCCGCCGGCCATCTGGCGCGGCAAATAAGGCTGCCGGGCGATCATTTCCGGGGGCGGGGTCCAATCCGGCCATTCCGCCTTCTTGGTGATCGTCTGCGTGCCGGACCAGGTAAAACCTTCGCGGCCGACGCCGATGCCGTAGCGGACGGCCTGGCCACCTCCGAGCACATAATAGAGATAGGTTTTGGGCGTATCGATGATGACGGTGCCGGGCGCCTCGCGGGTCGCGTAGTTCACGACCTGGCGCTTCAGCCGCGACGGCAGCTCGAAGACGGTGCCTTCATCTTCGGAAGGCGCGGCCGCGACCTGCGGCGGCGCAACTTGCGTCGGCGGCGTCATGATGAAGGGAAACAGCTCCAGCGGCGCGGCCGCGGCAGAGCCTGCGAAGGCAACAGCGCCAATGGCCAGCGCGGCAAAAGCGGCGGCGCGGCGGGAATTCAGCTTGCGGGAATTCAACTTGATTGTTTCCAGCTTGAACATCGGTCGTCCCCTGTTTTCAGACTGTTGGAGCGCCCTGGCGCCTGTTTCGGCGTCTCGTTAACGAGATCGTTACCGGCCAAAGGTTTCCGGACGTTTGCGTCGAAACCGCAAAACGGTTTCGTCGCGGTAAGGAATTGTTTCGTCCCGATGCCGCGGGAGGAAACAATCCAGGGTGACGCCATCCGGCACGCCGGGCCGATCATCGGACCGGCTTTTTGGGCAACCTAGCGCTAACCGACGAGAGCAAGGGGAAAGTCGATGCCGAAAGCAGACGGTCAAGCCTGGTTGCGTGATGGCCTCGCCATCACCGCGCTCGGCGTCGCGATGCTCGCCGGCGGCCTGCCTGCGCACGGCCAAGTCGCTCCGAAGGAGCCCGAGCCGGCGACGTTGCGGCACAACGCGGAGTTCGCAAAAAACTTGCCGTTCGCCGACCGCCGTGATTTTGACGACGCCATGCGCGGCTTCATCGCCACGGTACCGGACGCCTTGGTGCCCGGCACCGGTCCGCGTCCGGTGTGGACCATGAAACCCTTTGAATTCCTGAAGCAGGGCGAAGCCGCCGCCACCATCAATCCGAGCCTCTGGCGTCAGGCGCAGCTCAATGCGATCCACGGTCTCTTCAAGGTGAGCGAACGCGTCTATCAGGTGCGCGGCTTCGATATCGCCAACATGACAATCATCGAAGGCGACACCGCACTGATCATTATCGATACCCTTTCCACCGCCGAAACCGCCCGCGCGGCGCTCGAACTGTACTACGCGCATCGACCGAACAAGCCGATCGGTACGATCATCTACTCGCATAGTCACAGCGATCACTTCGGCGGCGTCAGGGGTTTGACCAGCGAGGCCGAAGTGGCGGCCGGCAAGGTCCGGATTCTGGCGCCCGTCGGCTTCATGGAAGCGGTGATCGGTGACACCGTTTCGGCCGGCGTCGCGATGAGCCGCCGTGCGCAATACCAGTTCGGCATCCTGCTGCCGCCGGGTCCGCGCGGGCTGGTCGATACCGGTTTGGGCAAGGCGCTGGCGCGCGCGCCGGTCACGCTGATCGCGCCCACCGATACCGTCGACACGAACATGGACAAGCGCGTGATCGACGGCGTGGAGATTGTCTTCAAGCTGGTGCCCGGGTCCGAGGCGCCCGCCGAAATGCTGATGTACTTCCCGCAGTTCCGCGTCCTCGAGATGACGGAGGATGTGACGCACACCATGCATAACCTCTACACGATCCGCGGCTCCGAGGTGCGCGACGGCAATCTCTGGTCGCGCTACATCGGCGAGGCGCTGGAAACCTTCGGCGAGGGGACCGAGGTTCTGATCGCGCAGCATCATTGGCCGGTCGCCGGACAGGCGCGGGTCGCCGATCTCCTGAGCAAGCAGCGCGATCTCTACAAATTCATCAATGATCAGTCGTTGCGGCTCTTGAACGAGGGCTATACGCCGGCCGAGATCGCCGAGACCTTGCGGTTGCCTGCGAGCCTGCAGCAGGAATGGTCGGCGCGCGGCTATTACGGCACGCTGCGCCACAATGCCAAGGCCGTGTATCAGAAATATCTCGGCTGGTACGACGGCAATCCGGCCGACCTCGACCCGCTGCCTCCGGTCGAGAGCGCGCGCAAGACGGTCGAATATATGGGCGGCGCCGATGCGGTGATTGCCCGCGCGCGTCTCGATTTCGCAAAAGGCGAGTACCGCTGGGTCGCAAGCGTCATGAACCAGGTGATCTTTTCAGACCCGACCAACCGCGCCGCGCGCGAACTCGGCGCCGACGCGCTGGAGCAACTCGGCTATCAGGCCGAAGCCGGCACGTGGCGCAATGCCTATCTCGTCGGCGCCATGGAGCTGCGCAACGGCCTGCCCCGGATTGCCATCACCGGCACCGTGAATGCCGACACGCTAAAAGCCCTGAGTAATGCGCAGCTGTTCGACTATTTGGGCGTCCGGCTGAACGGTGACAAGGCCGAGGGCAAGACCATGGTGCTGAACTGGAACTTCACTGACTCCAATCAAAAATTCGTACTGACGCTGGAGAACTCGGCCTTGACCCATGTCGCCGGAAAACAGGCGGCCGATGCCGGTGCCACCGTCACGCTTGCGCGCGAGACGCTCGACGCCCTTACGGCGCGGCAGACCACGTTTGCCGATGCGATCAAGGCCGGCCGCGTCACGATTGCGGGCGATCCGCGGCAGCTCGAGGAGTTGTGGTCCATGTTCGACACTTTTAAGGTCATGTTCGAGATCGTCGAGCCAAGGGAGACCCAACGATGAGGCTGGCGAGACCGGGCGCAACACTGTCGCGCCGCGCGTTTCACGCGATCATGCTGGCTGCGGCCGGCGCGCCGCTTTTGGCCTTGCGCGAGGGCGGTTGTGAGGCGGCGGTCGGCGATGCCGCGCCGCGGCCGTTCGAGGTCCACGTACCGCAAGCGGCTCATGACCGAGGTGCTCGGCTACACCAGATACGGCGCGCAAGGCGGCGACGTCGGAAGCGTGGTCACGGCGCAACTCGCACGGCAATTTCCGGAGCAGCTCGTGGGCGTGCATTTCAACGGCATTCCGTTGATCGGACCGTTGCCGCCCGAACAGGAACAGATCGCCGAGGAGCAGGTGTGGGCGAAAAAATTGTCGGACTATGTTGCGACCGAGCGCGACTATTTCAACGAGCAGCAGCACAAACCCCAAACCAACGGCTTCCCGCTTGCCGACAGTCCGCTCGGCACCGCCGCCTGGATCGTCGAAAAGCTGAAGGCCTGGAGCGATTCGAACCGCGAACAAGAACCGGCTTTCGGCCGCGACCAGGTGCTCACGAACATCATGATCTATCTCGTGACCAACAGCATCGACACTTCGGTCTGGTTTTTCCGCGGATATATCGAGGATCAAAATCCGGCGGGCCAGGGCGTCCGCGGAGCTCCGCCGGGCCGAATTACGGTCCCGACCGGCAAAGTATCGCTTCCGCGCGAGGCACCGCCGCTCGACCCGCCGCAAAGCCTGATTGCCCGATACTACAATCTCGTTCGCTATACAAAATTGCCGCGCGGTGGGCATTTTGCGTTTTGGGAGCAGCTGGCACCGATGGTCTCGGACGTTCGCGAATTCTTTCGCGCGCTGCGCAGCTGATTCCGCACATCAGCGGATTCGGGACACTAGCTCATTTTCCAGTTCGGTGGCTTCATCCTTCGAGACGGCGCTTTGCGCCTCCTCAGGATGAGGTCTTAGACCCTCATGGTGAGGAGCGCGGCAACGCCGCGCGTCTCGAACCACGAGGCCGCAATGAGCGGCGAACATGATTCGATCTAACTGGAAGGCGTCCTAGCCCGATCGCCGACCGGTTCCGTCACGGTCCTGAATGGTTTTATGACAGTTTCATGAGACCGACGGCGTCCAGCGGTTAACAAAAACCTGATCAACATTTCGATGACGTCACACGTTTGAAATATCCATGGTTGAACGTCGGAGACCTTAGAATCATCGAACCCTCGGGTTTTCGTCATGCGGATATTGATTGCGACCGATGCCTGGCATCCGCAGGTCAACGGCGTCGTTCGCACGTTGACCTCGCTCGCCGGCGCCGCTTCCGCGCTGGGCGCCGAAATCGAGTTCTTGACGCCCGACGGGTTTGCCTCGCTGGGGGTTCCGACCTACCCCGGCCTGCGCGTAGCGCTGCCGAACCGCCGCGAAATTGCCCGGAGAATAGAAACGGCGTCGCCGGACGCGATCCATATCGCAACCGAAGGCCCGATCGGCTGGTCGGTGCGGGCCTATTGCCGCCGCCACAAGCTCCCCTTCACGACCTCCTACACGACGCGTTTCCCGGAATATGTTTCGGTCCGCACCGGCATTCCGGTCAGCCTCGGCTACGCGGTGCTGCGGCGCTTTCACGGCGCCGCTGCCACGATCATGATCGCGACCGACTCGCTCCGGCAGGAGCTTGCCGCGCGAGGTTTCAGGAGGCTCGGCTTCTGGACGCGCGGCGTCGATACCGGGCTTTTCAATCCGGATTCGCCGGCGAGCCTCGATCTGCCGCGGCCGATCTTCATGACCATGGGCCGTGTCGCGGTCGAAAAGAATCTCGAAGCCTTCCTTTCGCTGGACCTGCCGGGCACGAAAGTCGTGGTCGGCGATGGACCGCAGAAGGCGTCGCTCGCGCACAAATATCCCGAGGTCAAGTTCCTCGGCGAGAAAAAGGGCCAGGACCTGACCTCGCATCTGGCGGCGGCGGATGTCTTCGTGTTTCCGAGCCTGACCGACACGTTCGGCGTCGTGCAGCTCGAAGCCTTGGCGTGCGGCACGCCGGTCGCGGCGTTTCCGGTCACCGGGCCGCTCGACGTGATCGCCGGCCATCCGATCGGCGCGCTGGATACCGACCTGCGCAGCGCCTGCCTGCGCGCCGCCGGCACCTCGCGCGAGGCGTGCCGGAATTTCGCGCTCGAGCGCTCCTGGGAAAACAGTGCGCGGCAATTCATCGGCAATCTGACGGCTTTGCAGCCAAGCCGTTCGCTGCAACCCGCGTTGCGCGTTGCCGGCAGAAGCGCCGTGCAGGGCTGATCGAACCCAAGGATTTAGCTTCAAGGATTTAAGGATCGAACCAGGGCCGACCGACCAAAGGCTGATTGGATCATCAGGAAAACCGACGAGAGAGTGATCATGGCTGAAATTCTGAAACTTGACGACGCCGGCGAGTTGGACTTCGATCGCGCCACGGTCGAGCAGGCCTACGACCGCTGGGCTCCGATTTATGACCTCGTGTTCGGCGGCGTGTTCAGCAAAGGCCGGCGTGCCGCCGTCATCGCCACCAACAAGATCGGCGGCCGCGTGCTCGAGGTCGGTATCGGCACCGGCATCTCGTTGCCGCAATATGCTCCGCACGTCCGCATCTTTGGGACTGATATCTCGGAAGCCATGTTGCGCAAGGCGAAGGCGCGCGTCGCCGAGCTCCGGCTGAAGAATGTCGAGGGGCTCGCCGTCATGGACGCCGAGAAGCTCGAATTTCCCGACGATTCGTTCGACGTGGTGATGGCGCAATATGTCGTGACCGCGGTGCCGAATCCGGAAGCGGCGCTCGATGAATTCGCGCGCGTGCTGCGGCCGGGCGGCGAGATGATCATCCTGAGCCGGGTCAGTGCCGATGCTGGAATGCGCCGCTTCATCGAGCAGCGGCTGCAGCCGGTGGTGCGTCCGCTCGGCTTCCGGACTGCCGAGTTCGCGTGGTCGCGCTTTATGCAATGGGCGGCGGGCGCGCGGGGTATAGAACTGGTCGAGCGCCGCCTGGTGCCGCCGCTCGGTCACTTCTCGCTGATTCGTTTCCGCAAAACCGAGATGGCGGCCGCCGCCTAGTGCCGGGCGGCGGCGCGCACGGTTGTGCCATCGCGAGACGTCATATGACATTTTGATGATGTCATATACCGGACATCGAATCCCTGTATAACGAATCAACCTATTTTGGGGGAGAGAATGATCAAGAACTTCCTGGAACAACTACGCGTCCAACGCTGGGACGATCATCGCTACTATCATCACAGCAGGATCAACCAGAGCCTGCACTTCGTCAGCGCCGTCAGCTTCCTGATCGGCTATGTGATGATGTTTTTCGATCCGATGGTGTCCGCGCTGATCGGCTGGCTGGTCTCCATGACCTCACGTCAGGCCGGCCATTTCTTCTTCGAGCCCAGGGGTTACGATCACATCAATCAGGCGACCCACGAGCACAAGGAAGAGATCAAGGTCGGCTACAATTTGCAGCGCAAGGTCGTGCTGATGACGATCTGGGCGCTGTCGCCGGTGGTGCTGTTCTTCGATCCGACCCTGTTCGGCATCGTCACGCCCTGGACCTCGCCGGCCGACTTCATGCGGCACGTTGCCAAAATTTGGCTGGTGATCGGGATCGGCGGGCTTCTGTTTCGCACGGTCCACCTGTTCTTCATCCGCGACGTCGAGACCGGTCTGGTGTGGATGACCAAGATCCTCACCGACCCGTTCAACGACTTCAAGCTCTATCACAAGGCGCCGCTGTTCCTCCTGAAGGGCGAGCTGATCGATCCGGGCCTCGACATCGTTGAGCACGGGCTTGAAGAGCAGCACGCCTGAGCGTTCAGCACGGGTGCATTCAACGTTTCGTCATGGCCGGGCTTGTCCCGGCCATCCACGTTCTTCCTGCCGCGACGTCGCAAGGACGTGGATGCCCGGGACAAGGCCGGGCATGACGGAACGTGCAAGACTGCCCTCAGCGCGAGAACCGGTGCGCAATCATTTCCTTCAGGATCTTGCGGCGGATGGTCTTGTTGGTGAGCGAAGCATCGCGCCACCACCAGCCGTCCTCTTTCATCTTTTCAGTCGCCGCGACAAAGCGATCGGCCACCTCGGCAAAATCCGCCTCGGTATAGTTCAGGCTGAAGATCAGCCGGCCGGTCCCGACCCAGCTCAGCGCGAGCCCTTCGGCCCGCAGATAATATTGCAGCATCCAGTTGTAGCGGGACGGTGTGGTGTAATGGACCATCCAGATCGAAGACAGGTTGGAGACGCGGACCGGCAGGTCTTGCGCGGCAAGCCTGTCGTTCAATTGCGCCGCGCGTCCGTTCCAGGTCTCGTCGAGCCCGTTATAGACCGAACGGAAATTGGGGCTGGCAAGCCGGCTCAGGAATTCATCCATCGCCGTCATGACGTAGGGATGCGAGTTGAAGGTGCCGCGCGCGAAGCAGACGTCGGCGGGGCGATCGTCGCGGAAGCGGCGCATCAGTTCCTTGCGCCCGCATACGACGCCGATTGGCAGCCCACCGGCGAGACTCTTGCCGTAGGTCACCATGTCGGCGCGCACGCCGAAATATTCCTGCGCGCCGCCTGCGGCGAGGCGGAAGCCGACGAACACCTCGTCGAAGATCAAGACAATGCCGCGCTGGTCGCAGACTTCCCGCAGCGCCTTGAGCCATGCGCCATAGGCGGCGCGATCGAAATTGCCGGTTCGGGAGCTGTCGACCAGCGCGGAGTCGCCGGGCGCATTGGCATTGGGGTGCAGCGCCTGCAGCGGATTGACCAGCACGCAGGCGATATCGCGCCGCGTCCTCAGCACGTGCAACGTCCGCTCGGACATGTCGGCGAGCGTATAGGTTTCGTGCGGCGAGAGCGGATTGCCGACGCCCGGCTGCACGTCGCCCCACCAGCCGTGATAGCTGCCTGCGAAACGCACCAGATGCGAGCGGCTTGTGTGATAGCGCGCCAGCCGCACCGCCTGCATCACCGCCTCGGTGCCGGACATGTGGAACGAGACCTCGTCGAGTCCGGAAATCTCAGTGAGCCGCTTCACATTGTCGGTGATGACGGGATGGTAGGGCCCGAGCACGGAGCCGAGCGCATGGGCGCGCTTCTCGGCGCCCGCGATGCACTCCTTGTAAAAATCGTTGCCGAAGATGTTGACGCCATACGAGCCGGTGAGGTCGTAGGACACATTGCCGTCGACATCGGTGACGGTAACGCCCGACGACGATTCCACGAAGGCGCTACTGCCGAGATGCTCGCGGACCAGCCGGCTGTACTGGAACGGCACCCGGTAGGCTTCGGTGAACTGCAAGTCGGAGATCCGCATCGCGGCTTCCGCCGTCATCTGCCGGCCCCTGGGGTAACGTTCCCGGTAAAGCCTTGCGAGCCGGAAGAAGCCGTCCTGGCGCTTGGTGGCGAGGTCCGCCGGCGCGCCGTCGGAACAAAAGAAATCGTTGATATCGAATTCGTAAGCCGGGACCATGCGCGCGACCATGCGCGACATCTTGGAATGTCCGCTCAGCGAGCGGTGCTTGGCGCGCGACAGCGCCAGCCGCGCCTTGACCTTGGGAAAGACTGCGGCTGCGCCGGCGACCGCAGCTGTGGACAAATAGAGAATCGACAGGGGCGAATCCATGCCACCAGCGCTAACCAGAGCTCCTGACAGAATCATGACAATCAGAGCCCTGATCTCCGCCCTGTCCGAGCAGGAGGACCTCAATTTCCTGTTGACCAACCGTATCCCGCGGGCGGCCGCCACGCGCTTCATGGGCTGGTTCAGCAAGATCGAGAATCCTTATGTCCGCGACCTCTCGATTGCCTGCTGGCGGCTGTTTTCCGACCTCGATCTGTCGGAAGCCAAAAAGACGGAGTTCAAGAGCCTGCACGACTGTTTTACGCGTGAGCTGCGCGAGGGGTTACGACCCTACGACCCGGATCCGCGGGTGGTGGCGAGCCCCTGCGACGCCATCGTCGGCGCGTTCGGCAGCATCCGGGATGGCGAGCTATACCAGATCAAGGGCGCGCCCTATTCGTTGCTCGACCTCGTCGGCGATGGCGCGCTGGTGGAGCAACACCGCCAGGGCCGCTTCGTCACGCTGCGCCTGACCTCGAGCATGTATCACCGCTTTCACGCCCCGTATGACTGCCGGATCAAGCGCGTCACGTTCATCCACGGCGACGTCTGGAACGTCAACCCGATCGCGCTGAAGCGGGTCGAGCGGCTGTTTTGCAAGAACGAACGGGCGGTGCTGCAAACCCAACTCTCGAGCGGCGAGGCGCTGACGCTGGTGCCGGTGGCGGCAATTTTAGTCGCCAGCATCCGGCTGCATTTCCTCGATGTCGTCCTCAACGCGCAAACCAGGGGCGCGACCGTCTTTCCTTGCGACGTCGAGGTCCGCAAGGGCTGTGAGCTCGGCTGGTTCGAGCATGGATCGACGATCGTCGTGCTGGCGCCGGATCAGTTCGAGTTTTGCGACGACGTGACCGAGGGCTCGCGGATTCGCGCAGGCCAGCCGCTGCTGCGAAAGCCGGTTCCTAACTAGTGTGGTGGTTCCCGCTGTTCGGCGCACTGGTGATGGTAAGACCCGCGGACCTCGCGCAGAATTGTAACGACGTGAGGAAATGTTCCTTTTGGTGGCTTCATCGCTTCACCATTTCAAGAGGAGTCAAACGCTATTGGCTTTTGGAGAAATTGAATGACTGAGCTTAAACTTCTGGCCGCCGCACTGATCGCCACAGCCATGCTCGCAGCTCCTGCTATGGCTCGCGAGAGCTACGTAACCTCGCGGCACCTCGCAGGAAACGCCAATGCGAGTAACACGCCCGGCGCGCGTTATATTGGCGGAGGCGATGGTTTTCCCGGCGCCCACTTTAGCGGCGGCTTCGGTGGTACTCCCAGTGACGGATACGGGGGCCGCGATGTGTGGGGTCACTGGGGCACCTACTATGGACCTATGGTTCCGACGCTTTGAAACGGAAGCTCCATTTGTTGTTCTGTAAACAACGACGGAGAAAGCATGAAACTCACGACAATAGCATTAGCCTCTGCGTTCGCGCTCTCCAGTACGTTCGCGCTTGCAAAAACGGTTCGTCATAAGCCGAGCATCAGGACCTACGACTTGCACAGGGATATACCGCTGGGCAGATCAGGTTTTTTGCATCCGAACTACGGCAAACCAGACGGTGCAACCAGCATGTCCGCGGGCGGATTGATGTGGAACTGAAGGAGCGCGTCCGAGTGGGGCGGCGGCTAACACTAACCGCAAGGGCTATTCGCGCCCCGTGGTATCAGGATCTTCGGTCAACGTGATCGCTAACCCCGTCAGGGTCGCTCCGATACCGAAGGTTATCGCGCATGTGCCCACGAACATTATCATAACGACATCTGGAGCTCGGCTGTAACTGATCAAGGTCGCGATGCCTAACGCGGTGATGTGAGTTTCGAGAAACGCAAAGGCGAGACCAACGGCAATGCCCATCGCCGTGTGGCTGGTAGCCTCCAGCAGCAGCGAAGGCTTGATCAATGCAGACCGCTTCTTAGGGCGCACAGGCCTGACCTCATGTCGTGTGTGTTTGCTGACAATTGCAGTCGAGGCGCGAATTGTCTGGCTAGATCAATTCGACTGCCGCGAGGATTTGCGCTCCAGAGCAAACATGCCCCACTGCGAATAGCTGATCCATTCATCATGATCGCTCATGTCATCGGCTCCTTTTGTGCAGATAATATTTAGATAAGAGACAACCGCACCGTCACCATTAAAACTTTCTTTAGTTCAGCATCGGACACCAGCAGCACAGCCGATCATCCCTCGAAGCTGTCGAGCGCGAACCGGCTCCGAGCGCTGGCGCAGCACACTTGACCTGCGTGAGTGCTGCCTCATTCCCTTCTTGACCGTCAGTCGCGTTCGAAGATCTTGGCGCCCGGGTAGACCCGGCGAGCGTACGCAACGACCAGCGCGCGGTCCTGTGTCTCCAAGAACGGAGTCCGGATCTGACACGACCCGACGAAGAGGTGCCACAAGCCGTTAAGCTTCTGGATGGTGACGTTCATGATAGGGCTTCACATTCGCGAGCAGCTGACCGAGCCAATGCCTTGGCCGCATCAGCGTGTGCGGCTTTCTCAGCTCGCCGCTCATAGTCCTCAGCAAGCGCCTTAAGCTGACCCGCAACGTATTGGTCGGTCATTGTTTGGGCCGCCCGGAGTATGGTCCGTGCCGTGTCCAAATATTGTTTGCTCAGCATTTCGCCTCCACAATCCCAGTTCGAACGGCATAACGCCGTCGAACTACAACCAATCACAGAGAGACGGATCGGACCATTGCACGGACGTTCATCAGTGCCTTACATTTGTTTGGAGACGATGATACTTAGGTTTACGATTGACCACCTGCGCGCATGGCGAGTGGTAGGAACGTGGCTCCTCGCCCGGCGGCTACCTAGCGACATCGGTCGATCAGCTGGTGACGCTGTTGTTCGCCAAGTACGCGCGCGAGGTCGCTAAGGCGCTACCAAGCGACCAAGCGCATCCTCTGCGCGGCTCGGAACGGCGCGCGCGTCTAACGGCTTAGCCTTGGGCTGATTTCGGGTTTTGGCACCTTTGAGACATGCCGATGAACACCGGAAGTGTCGCAATGTCCGACTTAGGTCCGGAATGCGCACCAAAGCGGACGTTCGCCGGCCACTCTGAATTTATGGATTCACGCCCTAATCTCGCTTTCCGCCGCGCGCCTCTTTATATAGTCCGCGATTCGAATTCAACGCACGGGATCTTTGAGATGGCGCGGGCGCCGGTTCTGGCGGCGGGGGGCATTGTACTGCGGCAGGCGAAGACGCCGCTGGTCGCGGTGGTGCGCCTGCGCAAGCGCAATGAGTGGGTGCTTCCCAAGGGCAAGCTGGATGCCGGCGAGACGCCGCGCGATGCCGCCGAGCGCGAGGTGCTGGAAGAAACCGGGCACGACGTGTCGGTGCACGAATTTTTGGGAACGCTGGTCTACGAGTGCGGCGGGCGTTCCAAGGTCGTCCACTATTGGCGTATGGAGGCCGATGGCGAGCAGATTCATGAACTCATGCATGACGTAAGATCGGTCGATTGGCTGCCGCTTGCCGATGCGGTCGAGCGGCTGTCGCGCGGCTATGAGCGCGCGTTTCTTGAAACCGTCGGCCCGATCGCGCTGCGGGCCGTGGCGCTTGCCGAGAAGGCGCGGCGAAGCAAGGCCAGGCAGCCCGCGCCCGAGAAGCGCAGGGTTCGCCGGCCCGCCGCGCCAAGACCCTCGATGCCAAGCCCTTCGATGCCAAGTCCCTCGATGCCAAGTCCCTCGATACCAAGCCCCTCGATCGGCGCGCCGGTACCGCCTCCGCTGCAACCCGCGCTGGAGGAGCAGACGTATCGGCCGGCCGCCGGTGAGGTCGCCGAACGCGACGCGGCGGTCTGCAACGATGACTCCGGGATCGAGGTGTTTGCGCCGACGGTAGAGCCCGTATCGAGCGTTATTGAAGCGGTGCGATCCGCCCGAGGCGGAAGCCTCATTCGACGGATGCGGGAATGGTTGCGGCGCGTCGCGTGAGCTGACGCGCGCTCATTGCTTCGGCTTCTTGCCCTTTGGCAGTGGTGGCCGGCGCGGCAGCGCGGGCCGGTTTTGCAATGCGGGCCGCTGCAAGCCGGGCCGCGGCGATCCGGGCGCACCCTGTTGCAGACCGCCTTGCCGCGGCTGAACGCCGCCTTGTCCAGGTTGTCCTTGTCCAGTTTGTCCTGGCGCAGCCGGTTGCGGGTTTTGGCCGGGCCGCGGGAGCCCCGGTTGCTGCGGGCCGCCCGGACGCTGCTCCAATCCTTGCCGAGAAGGCGCGCCCGGTGGTTTAGGCGTGGCCGGTTGTTTGGGCGCGCCAGGTTGCTTGGGTGCGCCAGGTTGTTTGGGCGTGCCAGGTTGTTGCAGACCAGGCCGATTTTGTCCCGGCGTTCCGTTCTGTCGCTGCGGGCCAGGCTGACCAGGCCGGCTGCCGCGGTTGTTCAGGCCGGGATTGGCGCGGCGAAAGGCGCGTTGCTCGGTGACGATCTGCCTGCCCGTGGCCTGGGTGGCATGCAGCTGTCGCACAAAGCCCTGGTCGCGCTGTGCCTGTTGCGGCGAGATCGTCAGCGCCACCACGGCAACGCGGGCGCCTCCAATGCCAGGCCGGATGGCGAAGCCGCTCGCGCCTTGGGTGAGCGCGCCGAGCCGCACGCCGGAGCGGTCGTTGACCTCGATCCGGCCGACCCTGCCGTCCTGGTCGGGATAAAGCTTGATGTTGTTGGCGGCGGCGCCTCCTTCCACCTCGACAAGGCCGGTGGTGCCGCGAATGCCGAGCGAGGCGGTCGGCGTCGTGATCGACATGTTGCCGGTCTTGGCGACGGCAGAGGCGACAAAGGCCACGGTGCCCTTGGCGATGTCGAACACGGCGGCGTTGTCCTTGCCGCCGTCGTCATAGATGTAGTTGTCGATCGTGATCTTCGCATTGGCGCGAAGGTTGAAGGTGGTGGAATCGTTGAAGGTGATGCCGAGCGAGGAGCTGGCCGAAGTCTGCACCGTGTCGTTCAGAAAAATGTCATCGCGCAGCTTGAGTGCGATCGAATCCTTGTTGCGGATGACGGTGGCGACACCGGTGAGGGTGACGACGTTTCCGATCGGCTCGTCGGCCGCAGCCGCCGGCGCGGGCGCGGCAGCGTCCGGAGCCGCCGGTGCCGGCGGGGTCTGTGCCAGCCGCATCGGGCCGGAGATTGCTGCGACCTTGGCTTGCACATTGATCGATGTCCGTTCGTCCTCCATCAGCGAGGACATCGCGCAAACTTTTGCAGCGCCGCCCAGCATGACGCAGGCCAGGAGCGAGAGCGCTAACGGGAGCCGGCGCGATGTCACGATTTTTTCCGGGCGAGGAGGGACGGGCGGGGCGAGGGGATTTCAGCCTTGCCCGGCTGAATGCCGGATGAACGGTAGTCGTGCCCGGACCAAACGATCAAGCGCCACGACCGGATTACCGGCGTGGCGCTTGAAAATTGGATGAGTTGACGATCTAGAGCAGGATGAGATTAGGTTGGTGGCTGCGAGATGGGCCGCTTTTTCTCGTGCCCCGGACGCGGCGCGGTAGCGGTGCCCTGCTGGGCCGGCGCCTTCTTTACT
>Ga0210406_10003016_pt1 | contig 18739 bp, 13 predicted proteins | sample IncBWC30MmetaG_FD_155454 | JGI IMG/M metagenome (GOLD analysis project Ga0210406, IMG submission 155454) | Forest soil microbial communities from Barre Woods Harvard Forest LTER site, Petersham, Massachusetts, United States - Inc-BW-C-30-M | ecosystem: Environmental > Terrestrial > Soil >... | reverse complement strand
AGAATTCGATTGAGGTAGTGTGGCTACGGGAGCCTGTGAGTCGCTGATGGACAGAAGAATTATTCCACTGATCATGTGCGGCGGCGCCGGGACTCGGTTATGGCCGGCCTCGCGCGAGGTTCGCCCGAAACAGTTCCTGCCCTTGTTCGGCACGCGTTCGACATTTCAGGATACGATCCTGCGGGTATCGGATCCGACGCTGTTTGAGCGCCCCATCGTCATCACCAACGCCGCCTATCGCTTCATGGTGCTGGAACAGTTGGCCGAGATCGGGTGTGACGCCGATATCCTGCTGGAGCCGATGCGGCGGGATTCGGGACCTGCGATTGCAGCCGGCGCGGCCTTTGCACAGATGCGCGGCGAGGATGCAGTGGTTCTGGCACTCGCTGCCGATCACCTCGTTCGCGATAACCAAGCTTTTGTCGCGGCCTGTCGCGAAGGGCTTGTTGCGGCGGATGCGGGACGCATCGTGACGTTTGGCGTCCAGCCCGAGCGCGCCGCCACCGAATACGGCTATATCTGCCCGGCAGATGTGGTCGCCGGCAAGGTCCGCGCGGTTAAAAAATTCGTCGAGAAGCCGGATCCGGCAACGGCCGGCGAATACATCAAGGCCGGTTATCTCTGGAACAGCGGCAACTTCATGTTTCGTGCCGCCGTCCTGCTGGATGAATACCGCAACGTCGATGCTGAAAGCGTTCAAGCGGTTTGCGACGCCGTGACCAAAGCGGGGCGCGATCTCGGATTCCTGACGCTCGAGGCGAGCGCATTCGGATCGGCAAAGGCCATTTCGATCGACTACGCCGTGATGGAGAAAACCTCGCGCGCCGCAGTCGTACCGGTTGCGTGCGGATGGTCCGATGTCGGTTCCTGGCACGCGGTCTGGGAGCTGTCGGACAAGGACAGCCAGGGTAACGCGGCGCAGGGCACGGCGGTGTTCGAGGATTCGCGCAACTGCAACGTTTCGACCGACAAGGCGCTGGTGGCGCTGGAAGGCGTTGACGATCTGGTGGTGGTGGCGACGCAGGACGCGGTACTGGTGTCGCGTCAAAAGGATGCCAACGGACTGAAACGGCTGGTGGCGAAGCTGAAGACGGTCGCGCCGCAAGTGACCGAGGATCACCTCAAGGTGCATCGTCCCTGGGGTTCATATCAATCGGTGGACATGGGGGACCGTCACCAGGTCAAGCGTATCATCGTGAAGCCCGGCGGCCGCCTCTCGCTGCAGAAGCATCACCATCGCTCCGAGCACTGGATCGTGGTGCGCGGCGCCGCGCGCGTCACCGTCAATGAAGCCGTCAAGATCGTGCATGAGAACGAATCGGTCTATATCCCGATCGGGGCCGTCCACCGGCTGGAAAATCCAGGCAAGATATTGCTGGAACTGATCGAGGTTCAGACCGGGAGCTATCTCGGCGAGGACGATATCATCCGGATCGAGGACGATTACAAGCGCTCCTGACGCGTTCGGAAATGGTGCGGCAGCGACTCAATTTGCCGGCCGCCCAAGGGGGCCGGCATTTAACCTGGAAGTCGTTTCCCAGGGGCGCGCAGAACGTGTAATTCTTTGAATCAAAACGTGTTTGGGTTCATATGCCAATCATTCGCCACACCTGGGGCGACGTGCTAGAGAATCCGTGGCGCGGGCGTCGAAGTTCGAGCGCTGCTGGGGGATATCGGGGGTTGAATTATATGGTTTCCAGGGGATCCGCGTCCGGTCAGGGCGCCGAGGCAAAATCCGCGCTTCGTATCGGCGTGATCGGCGCCGGCATCATGGGAAGCAATCACGCCCGCGTGCTGGCAGGCCTACCCGATGCCACGTTGGTCGGCATTGTCGATCCGCTGCCGGAGCATCGCTCGCGCGCCACCGAGTTTGCGGGCTGCCGTGCCTTTGCGAGCCTCGAAGAGTTGATCGCCGAAGGCGTCGATGCTGTGACCGTTGCGGCGCCAACGCATCTCCATCACGAGATCGCGCTCACCTGCATCGCACGTAATATTCACGTCCTCGTCGAAAAGCCGATCGCCTCCTCGGTGGAGGAGGGGCGGGACATCGTCGCCGCTGCCCGCCGCGCCGGCGTGACGTTGATGGTGGGGCATGTCGAACGGTTCAATCCTGCAGTCGCCGCGATCAAGCAGGCGATCTCGAGCGAAGACATTCTTTCGATCGCGATCACGCGGGTCGGGCCGTTCCCGCCGCGCATGTCGAACGTAGGCGTGGTCATCGATCTTGCGGTGCACGACATCGATCTGATCCGCTGGTTCACTGAATCGGACATTGTGGAAGTGCAGCCGCAGCTCTCGAGCGCAGTGGCCGAACGCGAGGATATCGCGCTCCTGCAGTTTAGGACTGCCTCCGGCGTGCTCGCCCATATCAACACCAACTGGCTGACGCCGTTCAAGGCGCGCAACGTCACGGTTGCTACCCGCGGCAAATATGTGATGGGCGATCTTCTGACCCGTCAGGTGACCGAGTGCTTCGGCTTCAAGCCGGACGGCAGCTATTCGATGCGCCATCTGCCGGTCGGCCATGACGAGCCGTTGCGCGCGGAGTTGATTGCGTTCCTCCATGCGGTGCGGAGCGGCGGCGTGCCCGCAGTGACCGGCGACGAGGGCGTGGCCAGTCTCGAAATTGCAATCCGTTGCCTTGAAAATCCCGCCAGACCCGCCGCGGCCGCTGTCGCCCGCAAGGGACCGCGGCGCGTTGTCGGCTAGCCGCGTTCGCGCTGATGCCCGCTCCTTATCCTTGCAAGGCTCCATGAACCAGCACCTCCGTCCAGATCCCATCCCCTTCATCGATATCGCCGCGCAACGGCGCCGGCTCGGCCATTCCGTCGATGAGGCGGTTGCCCGCGTGCTCGCCCATTGCCAGTTCATCAACGGCCCGGAAGTGAGGGAGCTCGAGGCCGCGCTTGCGGCCTTCTGCGGGGCAAAGCATGTGGTGACCTGCGCCAGCGGCACTGATGCGCTGCTGATGGTGCTGATGTCGAAAGGCGTCGGCCGCGGCGATGCGGTGCTGTGTCCATCATTCACATTTTGCGCGACCGGCGAGGTCGTGGCACTGACCGGTGCGACGCCGGTGTTCGTCGATGTCGATGAGGCGACCTTCAACATCGACGCTGCTTCCCTCAAGCGTGGCATCGCGACCGCAAGAAAGCTTGGCCTCAAGCCGCGCGCGGCGATCCCGGTCGATCTGTTCGGCCAAAGCGCCGACCATGACGCGATCGGCGCGGTCGCCGAAGCCGAGGGGCTGTTCGTGCTGGACGACGCGGCCCAGGCGTTCGGCGCAAGCTACAAGGGCCGCCGTCTCGGCGGCTTCGGTGTCATCACCGCGACCAGCTTCTTTCCGGCAAAACCGCTCGGCTGCTTTGGCGACGGCGGAGCCATTTTCACCGATGACGCCGAATTTGCCGAAACGCTGCGCAGCGTCCGGGTTCATGGTCAGGGCCTGGACAAGTACGATAATATTCGTATCGGGATGACCGCACGACTCGACACCATCCAGGCGGCAGTGCTGGTTGAAAAACTGAAGATCTTCGAAGAGGAAATCACGGCGCGCAACAAGGTTGCCGAACGCTACGCGCAGGGCCTCGGCAACGTCGTGACCATTCCGCGACTCGCCAGTGGGACTACCTCGGTCTGGGCGCAATACACGATCCGCTTGCCTGAGGGTACCGACCGCAATGCATTCGCAGCAAGCCTGAAGGCGCAGGGCATTCCGACCGCGATCTACTACCCGAAATCGATGCATCAGCAGACTGCGTATCGGGATTTTCCGGTTGCCGATGGTGGCCTCGCCACCAGCGAACGCCTGTCCTCCGACGTCATCAGCCTGCCGATGCATGCCTATCTCGACGAGCCGACGCAGGCGCGGATCATCAAGGCTGCGCGTGACGTTCTTAGCGCATGATAAGCATGCCCTCGGACGCGATCCGAGGGTGGCGTCCGGTTTTCGGGGAAAGATCATGCGCAAACAGATTTCTGCTGATTTCGCCGTTTTGAAGCGCTGCTGCTTGCGCTAGAAGCGGTACATGCTCGGTCGAATTTTCACCGTCGGCGGCTACACGCTCCTTTCTCGGCTGACGGGATTTGCGCGCGACATCATGCTCGCGGCGATCCTCGGCGCCGGCCCGGTGGCGGATGCGTTCTTCGTGGCGCTGCGCCTGCCCAATCACTTCCGGGCGATCTTCGCCGAAGGTGCCTTCAATGCGGCATTCGTGCCGGCCTACGCGCACCTTTATGGCCGGAGCGAACAGTCGGCGAAACTGTTCGCCGACCGCATCTTCTCCCTGCTGTTGTCGACCCAAATCATGCTCCTGGTCGTGGCATGGTTGTTCATGCCGCAGGTAATTGGCATTCTGGCGCCGGGATTTTCCGATGATCCCGCACGCGGCGAACTCGCAATCGCACTGACGCGGATTACGTTTCCATATCTGCTGCTGGTCACGCTGGTGACGCTCTATGGCGGCATGCTCAACGTGATGCATCGTTTCGCCAGTGCTGCGGCTGCGCCGATTTTTCTCAACCTGTCGATGATGACGACGCTGGCGCTGGCTGGGTTTTTTCCAGGCCCGGGATACGCGGCCGCATGGGGTGTGTTGATCGCCGGCTTCCTTGAATTCTTCCTGCTGGCGGCAGATGCGGCGCGCAGCGGCATCCTGCCCCGCTTCGCAGCCCTCAGGCTCGACGACGATGTCCGCGCCTTCTTCCGGGCGCTGGGACCGGCGACCGTCGGTTCGATGGGCACCCAGGTTGCGCTGTTTGCCGACACCATCATCGCGACCTTCCTGCCCGCGGGCGCGCTCTCGGCGCTGTACTATGCCGACCGGCTCAATCAGCTTCCGATCGGGGTGATCGGCATTGCGATCGGCACGGTGCTGCTGCCGGAAATGTCGCGACGTCTGACCTCCGAAGATCACGTCGGCGCGACGGCCGCACAACGGCGGGCTTTCGACTTTACGTTATTATTTTCGGTGCCGTTCGTCGCCGCGTTCCTGACCATTCCCGATGTCATCATGCGGGCGATGTTTGCCCGCGGCGCGTTCTCGAAGGGGGACGCTGCGGCCGCGGGGGCGACGCTGGCGGCCTATGCGGTCGGGTTGGTTCCGTTTGTCCTGATCCGCAGTGCGGTCGCCACTTTCTACGCCCGCAAGGATACCGCAACCCCGGTGAAGGCGGCGTTGATCGGTGTGGCCGCCAATGTCGGATTGAAAATTGCGCTGGTAGGCTCCCTCGCGCAGGTCGGTCTGGCGCTTGCGACCGCCGTCGGCGCCTGGATCAATCTTTTGCTGGTGGTCGCCTTTGCGGTGCGGGCTGGCCATCTCGAGCTCGATTCCGCGCTGACGAAATCGCTGGCGAAGTTTGTCGTTTGCGGTGCCGTGCTCGGGGCTGCGCTCTGGTTCGCCGCGAAGTTCGCAAGCGCATATCTGGCGTCCATGAGCGCGTTTCGCGACGAGACCGCATTGCTGTTGCTGACCGTGGTCGGCGCCTTTGTTTATGCGTTTTCTATCGGGCTTCTATTCGGCAGAGGCTGGTTGCGCTCGCTGGTTCGAAGCTAAAGAGGTTTGCGCTGTCGCGCGATCCGCTGCAATATGGCGCATAACTACCAAACGGAGATACGATGGCTCCCATCAAATTCGGCGTCGGTCAAAGCGTGCCGCGCAAGGAGGACGATGCCCTGATCCGCGGCAAGGGCCGTTACACCGACGATTTCGCGCCACAGCCGGCGCTGCATGCACTGGTGTTGCGCTCGCCGCATGCGCACGCGAAGTTTACCATCAACGCCACCCGCGCCCGCGGTTTGCCCGGCGTAGCCATGATCCTCACCGCAGAGGATGTCAGGGATCTCGGCGACCTGCCGTGCCTGTTCAATCTGGAAGTCGATCCATTCACCGGCCCGCCCTATCCGATCCTCGCGAGGGATGAGGTGCGCCATGTCGGCGATGCCGTTGCGTTTGTCGTCGCCGATACGGTCGATCGGGCGCGCGACGCGGTCGAGGCGATAGAAGTCAACTGGACGCCGCTGCCGGCCGTGGTCGGCGTCCTCAATGCGGTCAAGAACGGCGCGCCCCAGGTCTGGGCCCAGCATCCAGGCAACGTGCTGTTCGATGTCGCGCTCGGCGACAAGGAGGCGGCCGAGGCGGCGTTCGCGAAGGCGCACGCGATAGCCGAAATTTCGGTCGTCAATCCGCGCGTCGTCACCAATTTCATGGAAACGCGCGCGGTGGTTTGCGAATATGATGCCAAGCGCGATCATCTGACGTTGACGATCGGCAGCCAGGGCAGCCATCGCTTGCGCGAGGTGCTTTGCGGGATGGTGCTGAAGCTGCCGCTTGAAAAGATGCGTGTGATCTGTCCGGATGTCGGTGGCGGGTTCGGCACCAAACTGTTCCCCTACCGCGAATACGCGCTGGCCGCGGTCGCCGCGCGCAAGCTGCGCAAGACGGTGAAGTGGACCGCCGACCGCGCCGATCATTTCATGGGTGACGCGCAGGGGCGCGACAATGCCACCACGGCGCGGATGGCGCTTGCCGAGGATGGCAAATTCCTTGGCATGGACGTCGATCTCCTGGGCGACATGGGTGCTTACCTGTCGGCCTTCGGGCCTTATATCCCGCATGGCGGCGCCGGCATGTTGCCCGGCCTTTACGATATCCAGGCCTTCCATTGCCGTGTGCGTACGGTCTTCACCAACACGGTGCCGGTCGATGCCTATCGCGGCGCGGGGCGCCCCGAGGCGGCCTACGTTCTTGAGCGGCTGGTCGACGCGTCAGCGCGCAAACTCGGGCTCACGCCGGACGCGATCCGGCGCAAGAATTTTATTGCGCCGCGGGCGATGCCTTACAAGACGGCAACAGGGAAGGTCTACGATTCCGGCGACTTTACCGCGCACATGAAGCGGGCGATGGAGATCGCCAACTGGAAGGAATTCCCCAAGCGCGCCAAGGCCGCGAAGAAGCAGGGCCTCGTGCGCGGCATTGGCTTTGCAAGCTATGTCGAGGTTTGCGGAACGATGGGCGAGGAGACCGCCAATGTGCGGCTCGATCCCGACGGCGATATTTTTATCCTGATTGGCACGCAGTCGAGTGGGCAAGGGCACCAGACCGCCTATGCGCAACTTGTCGCCGAGCAATTCGGACTGCCGCCCGAGCGCGTCCGCATCCTGCAGGGCGATACCGACAAGATCGCGACTGGGCTCGGCACCGGCGGGTCGGCTTCGATTCCCACCGGTGGTGTCAGTGTCGAGCGTGCGACCCGCGAGCTCGGCAAGAATCTGCGCGAGATCGCCGCCGAAGCGCTGGAAGCCAGCAGCAGCGATCTTGAGATCGACCAGGGAACGATACGGGTTGCGGGCACCGATCGCTCGATCAGTTTTGCCGAACTCGCAAAGCGGCCGGGCATCGATCCGGCAAAGCTGAACGCAAGCGCGACCTTCACCGCCGCCGACGGCACCTTCCCGAATGGCACCCACCTTGCCGAGGTCGAAATCGATCCCGCCACCGGCATCATCCGGATCGTCAACTACGTCATCGTCGACGATTTCGGGGTGACGCTCAATCCGCTGCTGCTTGCCGGCCAGGTGCATGGCGGCGCCATGCAGGGGATCGGTCAGGCCCTGATGGAGCAGGCGGTGTACAATCCGAAGGACGGCCAGCTCGTCACGGGAACGTTCATGGACTATGCGCTGCCGCGGGCGGCCGATGGCCCGTCATTCGTGTTCGAGACGCACAATATTCCGTGCAAGACCAATCCGCTCGGCGTCAAAGGTGCGGGCGAGGCCGGTGCGATCGGCTCCTGTCCGGCAGTCGTCAATGCGATCATCGACGGGCTGTGGCGCGAATACAAGATCGATCACATCGACATGCCAGCCACGCCCGAGCGGGTCTGGATCGCGATCCGCGAGCACCAGCGCCGACATAGCCTGTGATCTTTTCGTGAGGGAATGAAGCCCCGCCGCTGGGGTTGGAACGATTGTTGCTGCTGGGGTAAGTTGCGTAGCGCAGCCGGCGACAACAAGTTTGGGGCAACGAAGTCACCGTGCATTTGAAAAAAAGGGATCAGACTGATGATGCGAACTGTCTTGATTGTTGCAACGTTGTTGCTCGGTGTCGGCGCCGTGATGGCGCAACAGGATGTCGCCGTTCAGCAGCAAAATTTGATGAAGACGCAGGGCAAGAGCATGTACGGCGTGCTCGGCAAAATGGTGAAAGGCGAAATTCCCTACGATCAGGCGGCAGTCGATACCGCGCTTACCGACCTCGGAGGGGAGGTGACCAAGATCCCCACGGTGTTCACGCCGAATCCCAAACAGGATGTGGTGAACGCAAACTTCGGATCTTCGCAGAAAATCTGGCAAAACAAGGCTGATTTCGATTCCAAGGTTCCTCCCGTCACCAAGGCGATTGCGGACGTCAAAGGCAAGATCAAGGATGCCGCCAGCCTGAAGGTCTCCTTCGACGCGATCCAGGAGAAGTGCACTGGCTGTCACGAGACCTACCGCGTCAAACTCAAGTAGGTTGAAGTTCAGCGAGCCCCCGCGCCAAATCGCAACGCACGCTGCGCAATGATGCGTCGCTCAAAAAAACAAGGGTGGAAGCTGTCTGGCTTCCACCCTTTTTGTTGAAACAGCGAGAATGATCAAACCATTCCAGGCTCAGCCTGGCGTAAACCCGCCGGGCAGGTTTTTTGCGAAGGTTATTTCTTCACCACCTGTCCGCGGAGTTCGCCACCCGGATTGGCCGCGGTGTGGACGTTGATGTAGTACTTGCCGGCCATCAAATCCGCCGCCTGGGCGTCCGTCAGGACGGCGCTGCCTTCGGCAGGGCTTGAGGTGGCGCCGGGGATCGCAACCGCAACGCCGGCATTCTTGCCCGCTTCGGCCGGGCCGTGGAAGTGCGCGGCGGTGGCGGGACCGGTAAGCCCCGAATAGGTCAGCTTCCAGCTCAGCTTCTTGCTGGCGGCATCGTAGTCGACATCGGCGGTACCCTTGCCGGGGCTGGTATTGGGGGGTACTTCGGACGCGCCGTCCAGCATGATTGTCATCTTCTCGGCGAAGGCGGGCCCGGTGAAGGCAAATGCGGCCCCCAGCGCAAGCGTAGCAAGCATGGTCCTGGTATTCGACATGGTTCTCTCCCTATGGACGCCAGTTGATGGTGGCAATTTCAAAACAGCGGGTTTTCGATCTTATTCCCGCACAAGGCCTTAATGACGAGAAATTTTCAAGCGACGTATGGCTCGAACGGCTGGCATACTGGCCGTGAGGTGGCATGGAACGTGACGGACTGGTGAATGCTGCGACGAATCTTCCTTACGCTCGTTGTTGCCGCGACCATTGGCTTTGCAATTTTCTGGTGGCTGACCATGCCCCCGGTCGCCTCCGCGGTACCGGCCTATACGCCAAACCTGGCCAACGGTCTCATAATGTTTAATGCCGGGGGATGTTCCTCCTGCCATGCCGTGCCCGGCCAACCCGACCGCCTGCAGCTCGGCGGGGGTCTCGCGATACCCTCGCCATTCGGAACGTTCTACGCGCCGAATATTTCTTCCGATCCGGTCGACGGCATCGGGCGATGGACCGAGGCCGAGTTCGTCAACGCCGTGACCAAAGGAATCTCTCCCGGCGGAACCCATTACTTTCCCGCCTTTCCCTATCCCTCCTACCAGCATGCGAAGGTCGAAGACGTTCGCGACCTTTTCGCATATCTGAAAACGCTTAGCCCGGTGTCCGGCAGGGTGCGCGATCATGACGTGCCGTTTCCGTTCAATATCCGGCGCAATGTCGGGATCTGGAAATGGCTGTTCATGGACGGCAAGTCCTTCATGCCGGACCCCGCGCGTTCAGCCTCGTGGAATCGCGGCGCATATCTAGTTAACAGCCTCGGCCATTGCGCCGAATGTCACTCGCCGCGAAATTTCCTCGGCGGCATCATCACAGCGCAGCGCTTCGCGGGCGGACCCAATCCGGAAGGCGAGGGCTGGGTGCCGAACATCACGCAAAAGGGACTGGGGGAATGGAGTCCCAAGGAGTTCGCTTATTTTCTCAAGACCGGGCAAACGCCCGACGACGACTCTGCGGGCGGCGCGATGGCGCGCGTGATCAAGAACACCTCGCAATTGTCGGACGAGGATCGCGCCGCGATCGCGGAATATTTGAAATCGCTGCCGCCGGTGGATGGCCCGCCACGGCCGCCGAAGACGGCGGCAAAGGGCGGCGATAAGTCGTGAGCCGGGGCGTGCCGCGGTCCCAAACCGATGCCTTCAACCGGTGCCGGCTCAGCCGGTCGACGCAACACTTTATCTCAACGGAGAGATGGAGTGTGCCGCATCCATGGCACTCACGTGCCGGTGGAGGAGCCGTCTACAGCATCAAAACCGGAAGTCCACATCGCTCGTGAGACAGTCTCTTACGGCAGCAATTGAAGCTCACCCTGTGGGCAGGATCACGCGAAACGACGAGCCGTGAGGGTCTACTGGGGCGACCGAAATTTCCCCGTTGTGTCGCTCGGCTATCATTCTGCAAATCGCAAGCCCCAATCCCATCCCGCGAGGCTTGGTGGTAACGAACGCATCGAAAACCACGCCTACTTTGGTCGGGTCGATGCCCGGCCCAGTGTCCTCGACCGTCAGGACAATTGCATCACGGTTAAGGCGACCGGTGCTCACCTTGAGAAATCGACGATCATTATTCACGGTGGCCAGCGCCTCAATCGCGTTCTGGACCAGATTGATCACTATCTCATGCAGTTGGCCGCCATCGCCGAGGATCATCGGCAAATCTGGCGTCAGTTCGATCTGCATGATGATCTTATCCGGCGCGCCGCCGCGACGAAGGCCACTAAGGGCCTCTTCGACAACAGCGTTCAAATCGAGCAGCTCCCGCCGCGGCTCGGCACTCCCAAATAAACTGCGGAAGCTAACCAATGTTTGGCTCACACGTTGGCTATCGCGGATAACGTCGATGGCAATCGAACGCAGTTCCTCAAGATCGGGCGACGCTGCCTCAAGCATCTGGAGCGCGGTTTCTGTGTTCAGCGCCAGCGCCTCCAACGGCTGCCGGAGTTCGTGGCTCAAAGAAGCGGCCATCGCCTCCATATTCATGAGCCTGTTTCGGCGTTCACGCTGCAGCAACACATTCGCGCTCATTAGCCGCGACTGCGTCCGTATCGTCTCGGCGAGCAGCGCCGCCAGTACAAGCGTCGAGGTAGCCAAAGAGAATACGCGACCCGCGTAAAAACCAAGACTGTAGCGGTCGGTGACCAAGGCGACAGCAAGAATAATCTCTGAAAGGGCCGCCACGGCGACGACCAGCAGCCATTGATCAAGCACCGAACGTCTGCGTACCCACAGCACTGCAATTGTCGCCAAACAAATCACCATCGATACCATGCCGAGGTCGTGATTGAGCGGCTGGAGGTGCGTTGGGTCTAGAGAAAGGCGCGGCATGAATCCATCGCCCGCAGTGGCAAGCACGGTCAGTCCGCAGACGACCCCCACGACAATCGCGGCGCTTCCAGTGATCGCCGATGACGCCGAGATTATCGATTTGTTTGGGGGCTTTCCGTCGTTCAGGCATGCGTAGAGAAAAAGCGCGAGCGGAAAGCCGATGTGCCAAAACCAATAGAGCCACGCCGTAGTTTGGAGGCCAGCGCCGAGAAGGCCTTCCGGGGAAAACGCACCAGGAAATGTGAGAGCATGTGGAATGACGATCAGGGCGGAAAACAAGTACCCGCTCGCCAGCACCAGAAGCGCCCGAGTTCGATGGACCGAAAACTGCGAGAACAGCAGAATCGAAGTTATGAAGTCCGTTACAAATATCGTTGCCTCGAACGAGGGTATGTAGGCATCGATTTTTGCGAGTTGCTGTTGTGCGAAGGGGGCCAGGGCGGCCAGCCCGGCCAGCATCAATGCTGAAGCGGCGAGCGTCGTCCGGATGTGGTAGGTAGGCGTCGCCGTCAGATCTACTAGCGATCGTTCAGTCTGGTCCAGTTTGGTGTCCGGCAAGATCAGAGGTTCCCTGGCAGGCGGCAACCGACTTCCGAAAATGACTACAGGGACATTCGCTCCGAGCGGCCACTTTCAGGAATAAAAAAGCCCCGAACGTTGCCGGGGCTTGAGTTTGCTGGAGAAGCTTTAAGCGAGGTCAGTATTTCGATACGACCGGGGCACCGTAACCACCGAATTTGTAGTTAAAGCGCACGGTGACCATATCAACGTCTTGCTTGATCCGATTGAGCGCGCCGGCAACGATCGGGTTGGCGACCGAGAACGAATTATTCGCGTCGCCCATAAACAGATGGTCGTATTCAATACCGGCAGACCAGTTCGGTGCGAAGCCGTACTCCCAGCCGACCCCCACGGTACCACCCCAGCGGGTCGCGCTTGCCGCGGCCAGTTCATTGCCGGTAAGCGTGCTGAGTATGCTGAAACGGTTGTCCGTCACTGCCGCACCGCCCTTGAAGTAAAACAGTGAGGCGTTCCAAGCGTAGCCAATCTGGCCGGTGAAAAGGCCGATGCCATCAGTTTTTGTGCGGGTCGAGAACAGTGGATTGATAAGGCTGAGACGCGTGTTGCTGAGATCTGCCCAATCACCCTGAGCCTCCAAGCCAAAAACCCACTGACTGACTTGCCAACGGTAGCCGAGTTGCCCGCCGATCACGCCTCCAGACCGCTCGCGGCAGCCGTCAGCGAAGTCTGTTACGAGAATGAAATCCACACAATTGCGGCTCTGCGCCCAGCCGCCGTTGCCGCCAATGTAGAAGCCGCTCCAGTCATACATGGGGATAACTACCGGAGGCGGTGCCTTGGTATAGGTACGCGCTGGAAGATCGGCAGCGAAAGCAGGAGCCGCCATTGCAACGGCACCAATCGTGCCCAGTAAAAACTTTTTCATCGCATGTTTTCCCGTTATCTGTTGGGGCGGAGGTTGAATCAGCAACTACTTATGATCAAAGGATACTTTAGAAATCTTGAAATCCGCGTGCCTTTAAGGTCACACTCGATTTTTCAAAAATGGCAGAAAATGGACGAGCAGCAGAAATGTAGGTATCCCGGTATCCTCTTGCGCATTGAAAAAACGTGGAACAATGCTGGAGTGTATCGGCAATGTTTTCGTTGCGGGATGAGGCGTTCACGGTGTTACTCGCGCTTCTCCTCGCCTCTCAGGGCTTCCAGAAGTTCTTCGGCCAAGAAAGGCTTGATCAGGACAGAGATACCTTGCGCAGAAATCGAGTCCACCGTCTGCAATCTGGTGTCGCCGGTCATCACGGCGGCCGGAATGTTCCGGCCAAGGGCGGCACGCAGGTGCCTGATGGTCTCGACACCATTCGGTGAGCCACGTAGGTTGTAGTCACACAGCAGCACATCCGGGCGCAGGCCCTGCTCTCTGACCAAAGTCAAAGCTTCCGTCGCCGTTGCAACAATGGTGGCGTCAACCCCTCTCTTCTTCAACAGTCTCTCGAGCGCCGAGCGCACGGACGCCTCATCCTCGATCGCCAGAACGCTACCCAGGAAGGCATCATTTTGAGGATGCAGCGGCGGCGCTGCTTCCGGCACCTTGACACCGGATCGGCCGCGCGGAACCTGAATGAAAAACCGTGTACCCTTCCCAGGAATTGAGCGCACCTCGACCCTGTGATCCAGGATTTCTCCGAGCCGCTTCACGATCGCAAGGCCCAGCCCAAAGCCGCCCCGCTCAGCGCCGCCGGTCCCCTGATAGTACTCACGGAATATGTGCGGGAGCTGGGCTTCGTCGATACCGACGCCACTGTCCCAGACTTCGATGCGAACATTGTCGCCGGCTCGCCGGCATCCTAACAGTATTCGTCCCCGGTCAGTGTATCGGACCGCATTCGACAACAGGTTGCGGATCATCTCCGCGAGCATGCGCCTGTCGCTGCGGATGATGAGCTCGGAACGGACGATGCACAGTCGGAGCCCTCTTTCCTGCACAGGCGCGACGAAGTCTCCAGCGAGCGGCTCGAAGATTTCGTTCAGTGAAAACTCGCTCACGGTGGGATGCAGGTTTCCGGATTCCAGCCTGTTCACGTCGAGCAGGCTCGAGAGGATGCTGGTCATGGTGTCCAGTGATTGCCCGATTCCGGTGACAAGACTGCGTGCCTCACCGCTTGGATGGTGCAGCTCAAGCGCTGCCTTCAGAAATCTCAGGGTTTGCAATGGCTGGCGCAAGTCATGGCTCGCGGCGGCAAGAAAGCTCGATTTGGCGTGATCGGCCAATTCTGCTGATTTCCACGCGAGCGAAAGCTCCTCCTCAAAACGTTGGCGCTCGGTAACATCCGCCGTGAGCCCATTGATGCGCGCAGGCTTTCCGGCTGAATCGAAGTGGACGATCGCAATCTGTTCCAGCCAGACTTCACCACCATCCGGCCGTCGGTAGCGGAATGCGATCGAATGCGAGGGCTGGTCGGGACGCGCATCGTCGAGGCAGGATGCCAACCGCGGCTGATCTTCAGGATGGATATGTTTCAGCCATTCCGTCCCGGTGAGAACCCTTTGCGGGTGGATACCGAGGATCTCAGTTGCATTTTGGCTGAACCGTACTTCGTCGGCAGACACGTCCCAACCGAAGGCGATGACGCTACCGGCCCGCAGCGCCTCCTGCAATCGGGCCTCCCTCTCCAGAATGGCTGTTTCGTGAAGCCTCCGCTCGCTAAACAGGGCCGCAAGAACCAGGGCGCCTAGTGAGGTCGCCAGGATGGTAGCTTGGGCCGCCAGCACACGCTGTGCGATCGTCAGGTGCAAGTCCCCGAAGATGCCGATTGCGAAGATTGTCGTCCAGACAATCGTGGTCGCGCAGATGAACGTGGCAACCGCGGTGAACGCTGGACGAAGGCGAGCTGCGATCCAGAGCAGCAATGGGCAGAGCGCGCCAATCGCCAGCACCGCGGTCCAGGGCTCATTGGGCAAGAAAACCAGCAACGCGCATACGAGGGACACCACGGCAAGCGCTAAAACGCCTTCCGCGATCTCGCGCCGCGGCGGGAAGTTACGCGTCAACGACGCCAGCCCGATCGCGAAGGGCGCCACCGCAATGGTCCCGAGCGCGTCCGAGGAGAACCAGTGAAGCCAGATCGCCGGCGGGGACGCGGTCGAACCGTGAAACAGCACAAAGCCTACCGTACCCGCAATGCCGGAGAGACTCGTTGCTGCAACGGTCGCGGCAAATAGTGCCAGCACCCTTCGCAGTTCGTTCAACTCGAATGGGGAGCCGCAAAAGCGATGGATCAGGCCTGCGATGATGAGGGCCTCACCCGCGTTCGCGAGGGCAAAAAACACCGAGCTCCAGATGTTGCGATCACCCAGCAAATTGGCCGCGATCGTTGCAGCCACCACCCCGACGACGACAGGCCACCGCGCCGCAGAACCAAGGGCGATCAAAATCCCTGAAGCCACGCCCGCAGCGGGCCAGAATACGGCAACACCATCGACCGGCCCCAGCAATGCAAGGCTTAGCCGCGCGGTGAAAAAATAGGCCAGTGCCACTCCGACGGTCGTAATAATGTTTGCCCCGCTTACGAGCGGCTGGCGAGCCGAAATGACCGTCTGTTTTGCGGCTGCGCCCAGTGTTCCCTCCACTCGTCTGGGCCAAAATCCTTGACGTGCAAAGCCTTGCGCCGTCGCCGATGCGGCGGCTCCAGCGACTATAGGCCCGCATTCCCGCTCAAGCCACCATGTTGCGGTGCACTAGTCTCCTTGTGGGGCACCAAACGGACCTCCAGCAATGTCCGCTGTTAGGTCGCTATCGGGGGGACGGCGGACATGGTGCTGAATGCCCAATTCGGTCGCGAATGACCCAGGACCTCGTAACTTCTTAGGTGAAACGGTCAGAGTCAAATGTCTCGCGATCTTCCATGGCCCAAGCCCTCAAACGCACCAGCATGATATGATGGGATCGTGAGCGACAGACGATTGGTGCTGACCCGCTCCAGCGGGGATATCCATTTGACCGCAACGAGCTAAACTTCCCTCGATCAAAAGTGCAACAATCTGTTCATTTCCGCAGACCGATCGTAATGGGCATGACGGCCACAACAGGCAATGAAGCAGACAGATATGCTCCTTGGCTATCCGATCTGCCGGCTACAGCGTTTCAGACCTGGTCAGCCATCGCCGTCGCGGCAGTTGTGCTCGTCGCTTTTATGATTATCGCTCCGTTCGCCGGCATGCCGCTGGGGGCGCTGAACATATTCTTTCCGCTCCTGGATGCGATCGTCTTCGTCACCGACCTGATAACGGCAGTCCTGTTATTTTCACAGTTTTCCATTGCCGGCTCACGAGCTCTCCTGGCCCTCGCAAACGGATATCTTTTCACGGCGCTCATAGTTGTCCCGCATGCGCTTACTTTTACTGGCGCGTTTTCGCCAACGGGACTTCTCGGCGCGAATATCCAAACCGGCTCGTGGCTCTTTATCTTCTGGCATATTGGTTTTTCGGCAGCCTTGCTGGCGTATGCCTTGCTCAGCATCGTCAACCGCGCGCAACCACTCTTGCCGGGGAGAACGCAGTCAGCAGTTCGCTGGAGCGTAGTGGGTGTAGTTGCGCTGACGTGCGGCCTTACATGGCTTGCCACCGCCGGGACGTATCTCCTGCCGCCCATCATCTTGAACACCAACAGCCTCAGCCCTTTGGTGGTTTATCCCATTTGGCTGGCAATACTGATCTCGGCCGCAGCACTCTCACTATTGGCCTTGCGTCGGCGATCCGTGCTTGATCAATGGCTCATGGTCGTCGCCTTTGTCTACATGGGTGAACTGGCCTTCAGCGGCTTGCTTCCCGGCGTCCGTTTCAGTCTGGGCTTTTATGCCGGACGGGCGTTTTCGGTCATCACGGCCAGTATCGTTCTGATTGTCTTGTTGGCGGAGACCACGCGACTGTACGCGCTCTTGGCACGGTCCAACATGAAGCTGCAACGCGAGCAAGGCAGCAAGCTTATGAATTTTGAGGCGATAGTGGCTGCGATCGCCCACGAGATAAAACAGCCTTTGGGAGCGATCGAGCTAAATAGCGGTTCGGCACAACTGATACTTGAACGCGCTCCGGCGGACCTTGGCGAAATACAGGCCATCATGGACGAGACAAAGGATGCGGCTCGACGCATCAACGAAACTTTGGACGGATTCCGTTCGCTGTTTGGCAGGGTTGATCAGAAACGACAGCCAGTAGATATAAATGAACTCATTCTCGACGTATTGAAATTGTCGCGGACAGAGTTGAACGATCACGGCGTCTTGGCGCGAACGAAGCTAACATCGGAACTACCCGCTATCTACGGCCATAGGAACCAACTACAAGAACTCATCTATAATTTGGTCCACAACGCAATCGAAGCAATGGCGGAGATAGCAAGTCGCAACAAGATGCTGGAAGTGCGGACAGATATTTGGGACCGCAATGCCATTATCGTCGAAGTGTTGGACAACGGGCCTGGTATCGATCCAGAGCGACTAGCCGATGTGTTCGAGGCATTCGTAACGACGAAGCCGCACGGGACGGGACTGGGTTTGGCGATTTGCCGGAAGATCGTCGAACGTCATGGCGGTCAGATTTGGGCCACCTCAGTAGTACCTCACGGCGCTCACTTTCGAATTGTACTGCCTTGGAGCAGCTTGCGGTAAGGTGAGGTATCACGATGCTAGACGTCTGTTCGTGGCAGATATTGTTGCGTTGTAACAAACGATGTGGTCCTTCACGTCGCCGCGCGCGAAACGCATCGTTAAGAAATTTCGTTCGTCACCCTAAAAAGACTTTTGCAACGCTATCGGGGGTAAAGCGGACTCGCAGCCGACATCGAGGAAACGACGCGATTGACCCAGGCTGTGTAAAAACGCGGATGTTGAGGTTTGCAGGCGCAGCCAGCTGGCTCTTGAAGCCGCGCCTATGCTCGGATCGTTTCTGTTAGTCCGCCAACGCCGAGAATGCTCATGACCCGTTCGTTGGAATTAAACTAAGGTGCCAAGGGCGTCTGTCCGGGACCCGACGTCAAAACGCCGACCCGCTCGGCCAGAGACACCAGTTCCGCCACCGATCGGACTTGCATTTTTTCCATCACCCTTTGGCGGTGGGCCTTGATCGTGCGCTCCGTCGAACCCAAGGTGTTGCCGGCTTGCTTGTTGGTCTGGCCGCGAACGACCAGCTCGAAGACTTGCCGCTCGCGCGGCGTCAAGCTCGCGACAAGAGCGCGAGCCATATCCAGCTTGACCTTCCGGCCTCGCGCTACACCATGACGCGCTACAGCCTGTCCGACCGCGCGAAGAAGCTCGTCCGACGATACGGGCTTGAGCAGAAAATCATCTGCACCCGCTTTGATGGTTCGCACCGTTGTCGGAAAATCGGGATGACCACTGAGGAAGATGATGGGCAGGATCGAACCAAGCTCATTCAGACGACGCTGTAGTTCTGGTCCGCTCAATTCCGGCATTCGCACATCGAGCAGGATGCAGCCGAGTTCAATTTCGCTCGGCAAGCTATCAAGCAAATGCTGCGCCGACGGATAGGTCGCGACCTTGTAGCCAGCCTTCTTGAGACGGCGTTCAATCGCCGTTCGGAACGCAGCATCGTCATCGACTAAATGCACAAACCCCGACAAAGGTGCGTCTCCAAGAGATACGTATCATCCTACCGCAGATTGCACTCTAGCAGATTTTCTCTGAAGACGTAGGTATCCCAGCCCTGCTCGGCAGCGGCTTGCGCGGCTCACCAGTTCGATGCTCTCATGTAGAATTGACCTGGA
>Ga0210406_10003015_pt1 | contig 18741 bp, 18 predicted proteins | sample IncBWC30MmetaG_FD_155454 | JGI IMG/M metagenome (GOLD analysis project Ga0210406, IMG submission 155454) | Forest soil microbial communities from Barre Woods Harvard Forest LTER site, Petersham, Massachusetts, United States - Inc-BW-C-30-M | ecosystem: Environmental > Terrestrial > Soil >... | reverse complement strand
CTTGCGGCGCAGTCGAGCAAAGCGTCTTTGTACGGACTGGCCGAGTTCTCCTTCGGCTCAGTACTAGCCGTCGGCTTCCGGCTCTGCTGCGGATTCTATTTGGTGCTGTGGCTGACGTTTTCCGTCCAGACGGTTGCTCTTTTGTTGTACCAGTGGCCGTACCGCCGCGACCCGACCAAAGTGGAATCCGGACTGCTTGTGGCAGCTATCACGTTCTTCCTGTTTGCGACAGCCATGCGGAGCCTGCGAACGAACGCAAAACTGGCGATGTTCACGAACAAACTGAGTGTTGCGATTCTGATGGCAGCTTTCATTCGAGTTCACGCGGGATGGCCAGCCGCGTGGGAAGCCCTTTCCCATTCGACCGGCTTCATGCAGGCCATGGACTGGCGACGAGTACCTTTTCTATTTTTCTACTTTGCGCCCCTCGCCCTTCTTGCATCCGACTTCGGACGACGCAGCCGCACGCGTAAGGATGCAGGTCTGATCGGGCTTGGGGGTTTGGCGCTTTCTTTTGCAGTCAGCATCTTCGCGGCAGGTTTCATCGGACAAGCGAGTCACGTTTTGCACGGGAATATAGGCAACGGATCGCCCGTGGCTGCCGCGCTGTTCTCTAGAACTTCCTTTCGCTATTCACCACCCCGAATGATGGTGACCGCCATCACGATGTTCGGTTCGGCGCGTTTCGGAATAAGGGCACTCGCCAACTCTGTGCCGTTTGAGGGTCGGACGATCCGACGAGGAGTGCTCGCGCTGTTAGCTTGTTGCATCGTTATACTCGCGGTCGCGACGCCCGAGTCTATGCATTCAGTGGTTGAGATCCTGACGCGATGCCTGGTTGTGGCCGCAGCCGTATTCACTGCTGATTTCATCGCCGGAACTTGGCGGGCGGAACGGCCACCGAAAGTGGACTGGATCGGCGTTGTTGCCTTTTCATTAGGCCTGGTAACATCGTTCGGTCTTTGGTATTTAGTCGGACTCGATCTGTTCACTCCGAGCCTGGCCGAGCCTGAGTTCTATCCTTGGCTGCTGCCATCCTACGCAGTAAGTTTTATGGCGTGCCTGCTTTTGCGGATTACCCGCCGACTATGGCTTTCCCGAGGACGCCTGCAACTTCAGTGACGACAGATCCCGATGGAACATGTAGGAAATCTCGATGGGCATGTTGTCCATGGACTTCACTTTCAGCACCACCTGGTAGTAGCGAGGAAAGCCTGTCGGCGTCGTGAGCTTCGAGACCAAAGTACGGGCCAACGTCGGATCTGTGAAGGCTTGGACAGCCGCCATAACGCTCGCGATTTGATTGCCTGAAAAATAAAGCAGCTCGCCGTGACCGTAAATGCCGGGCATCAGGCTAATCAGAGCGTGACTCTCGTCGTTGTCCGACGAATCCGGGATGAAAGCCGGCTCCCCTGGCCGAGGATTCAGGTTCCGAATGCCCTCCGGCTCCAACACAATCGGCTCGCCGGCCGAGAGTGCCTGGATCTGACGATTACCGGTCGACGATCCGAGGAAGATGACATTGTCCATAGTGACTTCCGGCATCGAGACCAAGTCACTCCGGGTCAGCATGATGTTCGGCTTGCGGGAAGCTAGAAACTGACCAAGCTGGAATGCTCCACTCGCAGTACCGGCGCCTGTGGATCCGGATTCCTTCGACGTAGCCAGACAAAGCATGAGCGGACGATTCGATGACAGAAGCGGCCCCCAGAGCTGCTGCAACTCCGGTGTCCACGGAGCGGCAGCGGCTTCGGGCGCACGCTCGACGCGCCAAAGCCGGAATCCTAAAAACGAAGCCACCAAAATAGCCAGTGCCAAGGCGACACCCAGCGCCAGCACGCCTCGATGCGCCGGACGCGCCACCGGGTCGCGGTCAACCGAAGCCGGGCGCGGCTCAAACGTCATCTTGAACCCGCCCTTAGGCAGGTCTACGATCAGCGCATCGCCGGCGCCCTCGGTGCGATAATACTCCGCCAGTTTTTGACGCAAGCGCCCAACGTGCATGCGGACGGCAGATTCCTGCCGTGGGTCAAAGGAAGCGGGCTTCGAGAAAACATCGAGGCCTACGGTGTATTCTTTGAGGCCATCGGCGGACCCTTCAAGAGACTTTTCGGCTAGATAGACAAGCAGGTTGCGATGTACTTCGGAGCTTCGGAACGTTTTGCTCTGGATAATGCGCTGAATCTGCGCATGCGTCGCCTCCGCCTCAAGAACCATCGCTATATCGATGATACCGCGTGAGAGTTACTTCGGCTCTTTCGTCCCGAGATGCAGCAAGTCTTTGTTGTTCTCGAGACAGACGTACTCTTTGATTTCCCACCCAGGCTGGAACTTCACGTTGAAACTGGTTGTCCAGGGCTTGGTGTAGTACTTGGGATCTTCGATGGTGGCCTCATACACCAGAGTCCGGTAGTCGGGACGGCGTAGTTTTTCGATCACGTGCAATTGGTCGCTGGCCGGATGTCCGACATAGTCGAGCCAGGTTTTGCCGTTGAAGGCGACGGTATCGATGACCAGCGTGTCGTTGCCTTCCCAATGACCGACGGACTCTCCGAGCCAAGTCGGATCGGGATCCTTCGAATGCTCGGCGTTCATCAGGACGACGCGATACATGTGCGAGGCGCCTTCGTAAAGGATCACCACGCGATCGGGGAGCTGAATGATCTGGAATGGATAAGGAGTCCCGGTGTAGCGAGGCACGCCGGCCGGCAGACAATAGCCCTCCGGGTCGTCTTTCGAGTTGTTGGCGCGCCGTTCCTTAAACAACTCCAAGCCCTCGGGCTTGAAGGGGACATCGATAGCCTGGTTCACCCACTTTTTGTTAGCCCAATCGAGAACCCAGATAGGCGCCCAGACGCCCTTCCCACCGAAGTCGACTTTGCCGTCGGGCAGACGGGGGGTGGGCTGAACTTCCGTAGTGGCCGCTCCCGCAGGTTTCGCCGCAGGCTGCGCAAAGGCCTGAAACGAAGCCAGAGGCAGTAACACTGTCACCGTAGCCGCAAGCGCAATGCGATTGGTAAGTTCTGTCACGTTCAAATCTCCGGCAAATCCCTTTAGTACTTGGTGGAGCCGGTGGGACCACTCTTGGAATCGGGGCTGCCATCGTCAGCCGAGCCGGCGAATATCTTTCGTCCATCGGATAACTTCACATTTCGAGCGGACGCGAGAGTGGAGCCGTCCTTGGCGCGAAAAGCATCCACCACTATCGTGTCTCCGACCTTCAGCGAGTTTCGCGTCCAACCGCGCCGCGACAGTGCGTTCGGGCTGCCCGTTTCCACATCCCAGTTCACCACCTTACCGCTCTCGTCCTTCACGTCGATATAGAAGTGAGTGTGGGGATTCATCCACTCCACTTTCGTAACGACGCCAGTCACCGTCATGGGCTGGTTGGAGTCGAATTCGGCGGCGAAAGAATGATGTGCCAAGACCGGCACGGCGGCCAGAAGGAGTCCGGCGATAGCAGAGAGAACGATCAGCGACTTTGCGTTCATGGTGATTCCTTCTACACTTAGGTCCATCAGATGCCAGTGGCATCTTGAAATCAATCCTACAGCTTCGAATTCTGATATGTCAAGAGCCATTATTTCGTTCCCGTAGACGGCTTGTCGAACTTGGCAGAATCAATGGGGACATTGGTCTTAACGTCGCTTAGCTTAAAGGAATCTTTGCCGTCCAACCACGAGAAAGTATATTGAAACGGAAACTTGATGCCTCCGACTTCCCGATAATCGGAATAGTCGACCTGCGTGGGAACGCGGCCGATCGGCGTCCTGCCGTAGCGCACCAGCCGCACCAGCAGACCCGAGTCTTTGTCGAAGTAAAGCGTTGCGAGTAGGCCTCGAGGACCATTTCCTTGAACAACTTGGACATCGTGGCCGTTTACGCTGTCGGGGAAGCCGGCGTGCAAATTGGTCAGGACCTGCTTGATCTGACCTGGAAAGGATAGTTCGGCGTCCAGTTTGGCGCCGTCGAGCTCGCTTCCGGTCAGTTCGTACTCCTTCAGTAGTGCTCGCGGCGTCTTTATCCAGCCGATATGGCCGTTGAAAGTACGAGTGCTATCGCCTCGTTCCGGGTGATCCTTAAACTGGATGATGGTTGTACGCTGGTCGGGAGATTTCGCAAAAATCTGGACCGAGCCGCCGCCGCCCAGCCCTTCATACCCTACTCCGCTGGCGGTAGCAATAAAGCTGGTGAGACCGGCCAGCCGCTGAGCGCCGCCGAGCGCTTGAATATATTTGTCGAGAATCGGGTCGGCGGAAGGCTGATCGGGGGCCGCGGCGATGATGTCGTCGCGCTCTTCGTTGGGAGGGCCGTAGAGAGTATCGAGCGCGATGGTCGTGGGCGGGCGATCACGCCCGTGATGGCAGGTGTAGCACGTGACCATCTGGGCTCCGCCGAAGTTGCTGCGATTGATAACCGCGACCATTTCAACCATCTTGCGCGCGGTCCTCTTTTTGGGAGTGTCGGCGTCCCAAATGACCTTGTCAGTTCCTGCTCCGGTATGGCAGTCCGAGCAGTCAAAACCCAAGGCAGCCGACATAACTCCCATGCTCCCCATGAAATCGTCCACAGTAATGCCCTTGAGCGTGCTGGTAGTGACGTTCTTGAAGACCTCTCCGGCAGTTTGACCCTTCGGCGTAGGGGGAGCCTGAGCGGATTGTGCCGAAGCGCGACCGGCGAACGAGATACCTATCAAGGCTCCGGCCGTCATTGCCGAGAGAGCTATGTAGGCAGAGGCTGCCGAGGTCAGCCGGCTCGACGCGAACTTCATGATGTTGTAATCCTCCCCAAGAGTGTTGGGCCGCTCATATCGTACTTACGATTATTGCTCCGGTGCAAGCCGCGTCAAGATATATCAGTAATTGTTGACAGAACTTTCCGGGGCGTGATAGCATACGGCCCATGCGTCTACTCCTTGTAGTTGCCTTAGCGTTGCCCCTTTGCCTGGTTGCGCAAGATAAGAAGAAGGGCCCGCCGCCGGAGCCGAAGAACCTAAAAGTTCTGACGGGCATGTCCGGCACCGAGGTCATTCAGGCGATGCGGGCATTCCGCACCGCGCTCGGTGTCGAGTGCGTATACTGCCACGTGCAGGGTGATTTTGCCAGTGACGGAAATCCGAAGAAGGAATTCGCGCGCATGATGATTTCCATGACCCGCGACATCAACGGGAAGTTCCCCGATGGGAAGCAGCACGTGGGCTGCTATACGTGCCATCGCGGCGCCACCGAACCGCTCATGAACGCGCCGGACGCGCAAGCGAAGTAGTTTGCGGTTTCGGGGCGTGGCGCACTCAGCGCCCGATCTGCGCGGCTAGTTGATCGTACCGCAAGGATTCGAAAAACGGTTGCTGCTGCGGAGCGCAGAGGAACCTTTTTTCACCGGCCGCATCCCGCCACACCAGGGCGACCTCGCCCGAAAAACCATCGCGCGCAGCGCACGCCTGAAGCGTCATGTAAATCCGATACTGGGCTGCTTCCTGGCACGCGTCAAATCCGGAATCGGGAAAACTCGCTAAGACCTCTACCTCTTGGATTGTAAAGCGGGCTGTATCGAACTTGTCCGGACCCGCTTCGCATGGGCGGTGTAAATCTGGACGGTGGGTCAGGTAATGCATGAGAGGATTGCCGCTCATTTCCGGATGCGCGCACAGGTAGGACTTGCAATCAAACAATGGATGCGGGTTGCAACATTCGGCCGCTTCGCACTGGACGAAATGCACCAGCGGATTTCCTCCATTTCGCGCGGCGGCGCAAACGCTGAGGTAATAATCGGGCTGAAACAAAGGGTGCGGTGTTCGACGCTCGGAGGCGCCGTGGAGCACGTAGTGCAGCAATGAATTCATCCGTGCCTGGGGGACGTCGGGATAGCGGCGCGAGTAGTACCCCGGATCGAATAGCGGGTGCGGGCGGCGGCCTTGTGCCTCGCCGTGCCGCAGATAATCGCACAACGGATTGATGCCCGGAGGCCGAGGGCATTGACTGAGATAGAAACTCGTGTCGAACAAAGGATGGGGATTGCGGACTTCAAACGCGCCGATTAGGACGAAGTGCCAGAACGGATCCACACCGGAAGCTGCCACGTCGGGATAGGATTCGCGATAGTAGTTGGGGTCGAATAGCCGCCGGAACGCGCTTCCTGGCCGCGCGATCGGGATATTCGCCGCGAAACGCAGCCAGCGCGTCAGTCTGGTAAAGCCGTGAGGCTTGGGAGCGCTCCGGATGGTGATCGATCGCGCTCGGCGCTTTGGCGGGGTCTGCGGCGCTGGAATATTGGAAACGCCTTCCTTCAATAGCCTCAGACGTTCTTGGCGATCGGGAACCAGATCGAATCGGCGGCCAACCTCGGCACGCGCGCGGCGGAGAAGCTCGAAGTCCATGGCATTCAGCCTCAGCAATTCTGCATAGACAGCGTCATCACAGGCTTCCCGAAACTGCTCCGCGCGTTCCGTCAGCGTAGAGCCAGGCGCAGCCGAAACGTTGACGGGCGCGTGGACGCAATTCAACGCGGGAAATAGCGCTCTTAAGCCGAACTGGCCGGCAACCAGGCTTTCATCAAACTGATCGACTACACCCAGGAAGGACGTTTCGAGCATTCTCGAGGTCGCCACGGCCAAGTCTTCGATACCGCGTGGCTGATCGTGCACCAGGCCGTTGGCCAACAGATTGACTTGCACGTCGTTGACGGTCCAGGGCATTTCTTCGATCAGGCAGCGCGTGAATTCGCCAAGCGTGTATTGATTGGCGATTTCGGACATCAAGACGCCGTCCACTGGTTTCGCGCGAAAAAAATCGTAAGTGGACCTTATACGATCAATCGGATCACGGAGAAAGCAAATATCGAAGAAAAGGTACCCCGGCGCCCGGGGGACCGGATAAAAGATTTGATGACTCGAAAACACCTGCACGCCAGGATTACTGTCGAGGAACGACAACAGGTCGCGGGATGTGATTTCGGCGTCGCGGTCCGGAAGATCGTACTCGCAGAACCTTTCCCAAAAACTGCGGGCCAAGATCTCAATGATGCTCGACCCGCCATTCTTAAGGATGTGATAGTGAAGCAGAACCGAGCGCATGCCGTCTTCAGATTATCGCTTGGTTCCGGCGAGTCTGGCTGGGCGCAGGAATTTCTTTACTTTTCCTAAAATATCCGGCCGACTCGTTCGTCATAGATTGTAGATGGAGGACGTGCTGAGCGTCACAACCGAGACCGGCGATCAGCGTAGCGAGCAAAATCGTCGAATTTCGGAGGTGATTCAGCAGGAGCGCCTGCGTCTGCTCAATTTCATCCGCAAGCGAGTGGATGACGAGGGGGATGCGGAAGACATCCTGCAAGATGTTTTCTACGAATTGACCGAAGCGTACCGGTTGATGAGACCTATCGAGCAGGTAGGCGCCTGGCTGTACCGCGTGGCGCGTAATCGGATCATCGATCGCTTCCGCAAGAAAGTGCCTGTCGCGCAGGCTACTCTTGGCGACGATGACGCGGCGCCATTAGAAGATTTGCTTCCGTCGCCCGATGCGGGACCGGAGGCTCTGTACGCGCGCAACGTGATTTTCGATGAGCTGGACGCGGCATTAGAGGAACTTCCCGAAGAACAGCGTGATGTTTTTATCGCGCATGAAATGGATGGCAAGAGTTTCAAACAGTTGGCCGAAGAGACCGGGCTGAGCATTAACACACTTCTCTCGCGCAAGCACTACGCGATTCTGCATCTGCGACGCCGTCTGGAAGCCATCTATGAAGAGTTTACAGGTGCATGAGGACTGGCATATGAAAGCACGATGGATAAAACGAGCACTGAAGATCGGGTTGATCGCGGTGGTAGCTGCTGCGGTCCTCGGTTTTTTGGTGATGACTCTCTGGAACTGGCTGGCGCCGGCGGTTTTGGGACTGCACACCATCACGTTTTGGCAGGCGCTCGGCATTTTGATCTTGAGTAAGATCCTGTTCGGAGGATTTCGCGGAAGGCCGGGCCACGGTGGAAATTGGAGACGGCGGATGAACGAACGCTGGCAGCACATGACTCCTGAGGAACGCGAAAAATTCCGCCAAGGTGTCTTCAGCCGTTGCGGCCAGACCAACGTTGCACCGGAGGAATCACGTGAGGCGCGACATGTTTAAGCACCCTGAAAGCGTGCCTAGTTTAACGGCGCAGCGTGTCGCCATGCGCCGCGCCGCCCATCAGCTATTCGACAATCCGCGCGTGTTTGAAGACCCGCTCGCTATGGCGATCCTGGGAGAAGAGCCGGCGGCGAAGGTCAAATCTGAGACCGGAGGCTCGGTGCATATTCGCGCTTTCATGGCCGCCCGCAGCCGGTATGCGGAAGACGAGCTCACGGCGGCGATCGCGCGCGGCGCCACGCAGTACATTGTTTTGGGCGCGGGCCTGGATACCTACGCCTATCGCAATGCACATTCCCGATTGCGCGTGTTCGAGGTGGATCATCCCGCCACCCAGGCATGGAAACGAAAGCAGCTGGATGACGCCGGCATCGCGATACCATCGTCGTTGACGTTCGTCCCTACCGATTTCGAAGAGCAGTCGCTTAGGTCGGCCCTGGAGAATTCGGGCTTCCAGATCGACGAAATCAGCTTCTTTTCATGGCTGGGCGTGACTCCTTATTTGACAGCCCAAGCAGCCTTGGCAACGCTGGCCTTTATCGGATCACTCCCCGCAGGCAGCGGCGTCGTGTTCGACTATGCGGTGGAGCGATCTTCACTGGATCCGGTGGAACAGATGGCTATGGATGCGCTCGCCAGCCGCGTTGCAAAAGCCGGCGAGCCTTTTCGACCGTTCCTCGACCCGCGCGCGCTGAACCGAATGCTCAGAGCCGCGGGATTCCACAAGATCGAGGATCTTGGACCGGTCGAGATCGATGAGCGCTATTTCGCCGGCCGGGCAGATGGGCTGCGGGTGTCGGCGGGTCTGGCGCACCTGGTGAATGCCCGTGTGTGATCTTGTGCATAGGCTCGGCTTGTTCGAGCTACACTCGTGGCCTGTGCTCATGTGAGTTCGGTAAAATAAGGAAAATGAACAATGGCCAAGAGCCGACCGGCAGCGAGCGCCTGGACCGGATCGAGCGCGCCTTGGAACCGCTGGCCGATGATCATGTCCAGTTCCGCGAGGAGCATAAGCACCTGCTCGCCGCCCAGGTTCTACTGACCGGATCACTCGATAGACTCACCGAACGAGTCGATAGACTCACCGAGCGCGTGGATAGGCTCGGCGAGCGTATGGATAGCTTCACCGCTGACGTGGGCCTCATGCGCGAAAAATTTTGACATCCGACTCAAACGCCTGGAACACTGACCGTGCCGAAAGGCCCGTTTCTGCCCCTCGACCAACTGAAGCCCTGGAACCACGACTGGGAGTATGTCTATGCGGCGTAGCGTCTCCGGCTCAGCTCTGGCCGGGAAACGGAATCGGATTTAATTTTTTTCCCATACATAGGCGTAGAATCGGCGCGCCTCGCGGAAGCCACACCGCGTATACAGCCTGACCGCTTCTTCGTTAGCGGCGGTCACCGTAAGACTCACGCGCTTGGCGCCCGCGCCGCGCAGGGTTGCGATCGATTGACGCAGCAGTTCATATCCAAGTCCCGCGCCTTGGGCGTCCGGCGCGACGCAAATCTCGGAAATATGCCCGACTTCTTCGCCGACGAAACTCGAGAGGGAAATCCCCGCGGCGGCGCCGGTGATCATGTGGAATGCGATGTAAGAGGCGGCCGGGTGGAAAGCCGCGGAGCCGGGGAACTGCACGATGTTTTGCAGATAACTGGCTGCTCCGGCGACGGTGCGATAGTGGTCGTTCATTTCAGAATCGACATGCCCGCTGTAGGCCAGCGGAATGACGGTGGTGGCAGCAGCGAGGTGCTGATCGCCAAACGCCTCCATGCGGAATCTCTGGGTAACTGCCCCCCGGCCTGGCAGCAACGGAGTATTCGTGTCCAGTTTCATCAGCAGCCGTTCGAACAAACGGATGGAATACATGCGCTCGAGAGCCTTGACCGAAGCAGCGTCTAGCAGCATCAACTGGGATTCGATGCGACGCACGACCGGCGCGCCAATCAGCGCATCGATCAGCACGCCGAAGAGCAACTCTTCGGCATTCCCACTTCGCCAACTGGGCCGCACATAAAGGTCGGCGATCAGACCTTTATGGTCTTCGAGACCGGTGTAGCCATAGCCCGCGACTTCGCCGTCATCCAGCAGAGCCGCGCCGCTAAGCATTTGCGCGTCGGCGAACTTGCGCACCAGCTCCGCAGACTTGGAAAAGTCCCAGTCCAGTTCGCGGTTCCAATCGAGCGCCTGTTCGAGCAGCGCTGGATCGAGCTCGCGCGCACTCAGTTGCGCGATATCTACGATCTGCAGATCCCGCATCGCTATCATTAATTCGCCGACGAGCGAACGCGCCAACGAGATACGAAATGCCTGTCAACCAACACTCTCTGTCCCTGGAAACTGAAAATGCCGCGCCCGTGCTGGTCCATTTTTCCAATCGGCTCGAGTATAAGCCGGATCGGCGATCCATTTAAGACGATTGTGTCAAATCGGATGGCAATGACCACTTGCCGGCATGGAAAGTACACTCTCTGAAGTTCCGCCAAGTGACCGCGTATAATCGTGGCCGCCGGAATCGATCCGCCCTCCGTGTCCTGCACGGCGCGTACAAGCGTCGCTTCCAGATTGTCTCCAGCAGAACCGTGTTCTGAATCGATTTTAGATGCCAGCCGCAATGTTAGCTCACTACCGGCGACCGGCAGAGCTGACGAAACCTTAGTCTTGTCGTCGGTCAACAATTTTGGAGAGTCATCTCCGAACGTCAGAACCGATTCGGAAGTGTACTGACGGCAGCCCTCGTACGAGACACGATTCAAGGAATAGGAGCCGTCCCTGTCCAGGTACTCCATCTCAGTCGACTCCGGTATCATGAAGTCGCCCGCCTGCATGGTGGTCCGGATATATGTCATCCGCGTACGGATATCGCACGCTTCGGGTAACGCCTCGGAGAGCTCGGTGGGTGTAACCGTCATCCGAACTAGCTCCGCGGACTGCGGATCCACGTCAAATGTGCCATGATATCCCATCGTGGCTTTCTCCAATAGGCTTTTCACCATGTAGTGACTCACTTGCAACGGGACATCATATCGGTAACGAACGCAGGAACTGCCTGGGCAGCTGCCTAAGTATTCGAAAGTGATTTCATCGCCGGTGAAAACGCTGATGACAAAGCCGGCGAAGTCGCCGCTGCCGGACAAGCCTCCCCCCAGCAGGTCGCCCGGGTCGGAAGTATCGAAGCTCCGGCCGCCTGGCCACGAAAAAAACTCCGTGCCCTGGGCGAGCATTACATCCAAATGGGCGCGATCGGCCTGGATCAGGGATAAGCTCGGGACCTTTGGCAACCCCTGATCGGGCAGCGTCCAGCAGATTGCGGCCTTGTTGACGGATACAGTCAGGTTGGGCGCTAGTCGCGCAAGAGCAGTGCGCTCGATCTTTTGCCGGCAAACGTAGCGCGGTATCCTTCTGGCGTTATCACGAACTTTCGATTGCACGCGCGCGAGTAGCGCCACCGAATCGACGTCAGTGGCCCACACGGGCGACATACTTCCAGCCAGCAGGAGCGATATCCGCCAGTTCATCGTGGACTCCGGGATCGATCCATGATAACGCTGCCGTAGAGACGCCGAAACGGAATTGCCTGGAAATGGTCTTTTATCAAGGGGAGCGAATTTGAAAGCAATCAGGGCCTTGGGGCTGGGGGTAATCGTGCTAAATACCGCGGCCCTTGCCGGCACCGAGCTCGATCATCCCGCGCCCGGAACATCGGTCGTTCGTTTTACGGAATTAGACTCCAACGTGTATAAGGGATCGAAGCCGAAAAATGACGCCGATTACGCCTTTCTTCAATCAAAACACGTCAAATACATCTTAAATTTGAGGTTTCTACCGCTACTCTCGCGGCCGGAACAGAGAAAAGCTAGAAAGTACGGCATGACCTATGTCTCGGTCTATATCAACGCTTCGCCGCTGTCGCCATCCGAGAAGCACGTCGCTAAGATCCTGGAGTTTCTGCACGATCCGTGCTATCAACCCATTTATTTTCATTGTGATATTGGCCGTGATCGAACCAGTCTGATCGCGACGCTGTACCGCATGTATTACGGCGGCCTGGCCCCCGAAGACGCTTGGAAAGAGATGAAGGATTACGGCTTTAAAGACTCCTGGACTCTACTCGGCCTCAAGAAATATCTCAATAAACACCCCAAGGCGCCGGCGTCTCTCGCGACGATGCACCACGCCTGCACAACCGTACAACCCCAAGTGAGTGAAATCAAGTAGATACGGACTGCTTAGTGGTGTCGTTCCTCTTCGCGGTGTGATTCGCGAGGCACCGATCTGCCTTCCCGCGCGGCGTTTCGCTCAGGCTCAGAACGTGCATGCATCTCGTGCGCTTCGGCCGGACGCGCATAACCCGGCGCAGGCCGCCGATAGCCCTCATAAGGATGCACGTAACCGCCTCGATTGGCCCAAGTCCGGCCCCAGCGGGCATTATTCAAGAACACGTCGTGCCTGCCCCAATCGAAGCGGACGCCCGGTCCCCAGCCCCAGGGCGCGAAGAATCCGCCGATGCCTACGCCGTAGCCAAAGCGAATGGCGCCGCCTACGAAGAATCCAGGCCGCGGCGCATAGAAGACGATCCTCGGATCATAGTAGGGCACGACAATAAAGCCTGGATTCACGGGCATAACAGTAATGTACGGGCCGCCACTCACCAGTACCTGCCCGTTGCTCTGCAAGTAGCCATAGCGTTCCGCGATAGCTCGTTGGCGCTGCACTGACTCCATCACGTCCTGCTGTTGGGCTAGGAACGCGTTTCCGAGTTGGCTGGTCCAGTTCATGTCAGACGCCATCATGCCCAGCACCGAAGGGAAAGGGAGCAGCGATTGCACGCTCGGATCCCACGGCAGTTGGTCAGCGCTGATCGCGTTGGCGAGCGCCTGGCCGGTAAGGTAATGGTGCTGATCGGCCCACTGGGCTGCAGCGGGAATATCGCTCGGGTAGGTAGCCGCCGCCAGGACTTGCGCCAGCAGTGGGTCCGGATAAAGCGCGACGCGAGCCACTAGTTGATCCAGCTGTCCTGGAGGGAACGAAGGGGGCGGGCCCTGGGCGAAAGCCGGCGCGGCAACAATCCCCACCAGCAGCGCCAGTGCTGCCGCGATGATTCTTATTGGTTGCATCTTCATCTCCTCTAACCTCGAAACACGGCCGCTGGGCTCGAAAACGGCTCTTACTGCTTGGGAAGGCTGTTGCGAGAATCTTTTCCAACAATGTGACCCACATCCACGTTGTTCTCTTGGCAGATGTATTCCATGAGATCCGTGGCGGTCTCGAGCGTGGAGTGACCATACAGCGTGAACGGCTTGGTATAAGCTCCCGGGTCATCGATGGTGGTTTCCCATTCCAAGTGCCCTAGGTCCGGCCTGCGGTAGCGTTCGACGATGTGCAGATTCTCGGTGTGCGGGTGGCCGGCAAAGTCGAACCAGAATTTGTCGTTGAAACCAACCGTGTCGATGATCAGCGTGTCTCCTTCATACTTCCCGATGGATTCGCCATACCAGGTTGGATTGGGATCCGGCGAATGCTTGCGGCCATCCATGAAGATCTGGCGGTAGCTATGAATGTTGCCTTCAAACAGGATGTAGGTGTAATTCCGGTTCTGAACGATGCTCCACGGATAAGGCGCCAGCCGGGGTACTCCCGTGGGCAGGCAATTCGCCTCAGGATCGTCCTTGGATGGGCGCTCTTTAGCAAGCTTCAACGCCCAGGGCTGGATCGGAAGCTTCTCGCCTTTCTTAAGTGCGTCGCTGATGTCATAGGTGAAGTTGCGATCGGGACTCCAAACTCCTGAGAAGTCCGGCTTTCCGTCCGCGAGGCGGGGGGACGGCCCGTTGGGCACTTTCGCCAGGATGCCTTCGTTTAGGGCGCCGCCGCCGACTGGGCCGGTGGGGGCTTGGCCAGCCGCCGGAGCCGGAGCCAGCATTAAAGTCGCAACGACAACAGCCAGAGTCACTTTCCCTGAGAGGTCGTTCACTGAGTCGGACCGCCATCCCCCGACGTGCCGGCGAATACTTTCCTGCCGTCGGCTAAAGTGACCGTTCTCGCGTTAGCCATGTTGGATCCATCCTTTGCCATAGCTCCGGTGACGCTAACGACATCTCCAACCTTTAAGGAGTGCCTGGTCCAGCCCTGTCTCATCAAGCCATTCGGACTGGCCAACTCAAAGTTCCAGTTCGTCACTTTGCCGCTATCATCCTTTACGTCGACATAGAACCGGGCGTGCGGGTTGGTCCATTCGACTCTAGTTACCGTGCCCTTGAGCGTGACCGGTTTGTCGGCGTCATACTCGGCTTGAAACGAATGATGGGCAAGAGCGGGCAGGGCGGCGAGCAGGAGGCCCAGACTCGTAGCCCATCCAATCAGTTTAGTTCTCATAGCCGGATCTCCAACTCGTTTCTTTATTAACTAGCCGGCGGCAGTTTCACGCCCAGAACGTCTCGCAGATAGTTGATATTGTGTGCGATGTAATCATCCACCGCCACATCCATGTTCCCGCCGATGGAATCGAAACCGTCGTCGCCTTTTCTGGGGCCATCGACGTCGAAAATTGCCCAGCCCTTGTAGTGCTTGTCGCGTAGCACCTTGAAGACGGCGACAAAGTCGACGCCGCCACCGCCGAGATTGTGATAGACGCTCGCCCGACGGTGTTCCTCTTGAGTAGGGGTAGAGGTGTTGCCCCGATATTTGGCGTAGGTGTCCTTGAGATGCACTTCGGCGATGCGCGGGAAAAAGTCGCTGATAATCTGGGCCGCGTCTCCACCGCCCAAGACCAAGTGCCCGGTGTCGGCAGTCATCCAAACATATTTGGGATCGGTAAGCTCCATGGCGCGGCGCATGTCCTTTTCGCGTTCCATGGGGCCCCAGATATGGGGGTGCGGCGCCAGCCTGATTCCCATTTCAATAGTTTGCCTGCCGATCACGTTGAGAGTGTCGGCGAGCCGCTTGAGCTGTTCGTCACTGGGACCGCCGGGCGGCCGCTGGCCCATATTCACCTTCCAGTGATCGCACCCGAGCGGCTGTAGAAAATCGCGGGCGAAGGCCACATGATCGGCAATCGTTTTGGGAATCTGATCCGGATCGATGAAATTGGTGGACTGGCCCTGCTCGCCATTGGACGCGTCAATGAAAGTGATGCCCGCATCATCGAAAATCTTCTTGAGCTCCAGCGGATTTTTCCGGTACTTCTCAATGCCATCTCCGTACGGCTCGATGCCCTGCAGTCCCAGGGCGGCAATTCTTTTGACGGCCCACACGGTGTCGTGCTGCTTACCCCAGATCGAACTGGTGGTCCCGTAGAGAATATCCGGGTTCACGGGGTCGAGCGACTGATGTGTAGCCGCGCCCCACATCTTGGATGCCCCCATCGCACCAGCAGCGGCCGTGATGCCGGAGAAAGCCAGAGCGGAAGACATAAACTCCCGCCTTTTGAGCCCACGCTCGGTAACTGTTGCGGACATAAGAACCTCCCCTCGAACGTTGTTGGCCTTGAACCTTATTGGATAAAGCCTACCGTTCAGTCTACCTCCGGAGCTCAATCTATAGGATTCGTCGCGAAGATCGACAGCTCCGGAGTAAAGCCCCGGTCGTTCATCTCGAGGACGGCCTTGATCATGTGGGCGATATCTTCGCTTTGCAGCTTGCTGGGATTATCGACCTGCGGGAATCCGGCGCGGCGCGCGAAGCCGGTAATCACTTCGCTGGGATTGATCAAGAAGACGCGGACATTGTACTTGCGTAGCTCGGCACGCCAGCACTCGGTCATCCCGCGCAGCGCGAACTTGCTGGCGTAGTAAGCCGTGCCCTTGGGCGCGCCGCGCAAAGAGGCCGTGGACGAAATATTGATCAGGTCACCACGCTTGCGCTGCTTAAACAGCTTGGCTGCTTCGCGCGACATAAGCATGACGCCGGTGACGTTGGTGGCAAACACGGCGTCGAAGCTGGCGCGGTCCATATCGATTAATTCTTTGAGCACGCCGATTCCGGCATTGTTGATCAGTACATCCAAGTCGCCCAGTTTTTCCTTGAGCTCCCGAAAAGTTCGCAGGACATCGGCCTCGTTCGCGACGTCCGCATGTATGCCTACGACGCCCAGAGCTCGGGCGGCTTCGGCCAATCTTTCAGGGTCGCGCCCGGTGATGGCGACGCGCGCGCCGGCCTGTGCAAGTACCTGCGCCGCGGCGCGGCCGATGCCGCTTGACCCGCCGGTAACCAGAACTACTGCGTTCTTGAGATCCATGTGTCTATGTTAGGGAAAACCAGTTAGGGAAAACCAGTTAGGGGAAACCAGTTAGGGGAAACTGCGGCCCGGTTAATCAGCATAATAGAGCGTGCTCGATCGTGCCCGCGAGCACATCGTTGATCGAGAGGTCGAATGAAGTGAGCCGGCCGGGCCGAACCTGGATCTGTAGCGGCCGTACTTAACGGCCGAAAACGACGGCCCTGGCGGCTCCGGAACGCGGAGCAGAGCGCTTTGCTATCGTGACCTTTTACATACCCATTGGAACAGTCCGGCACAGGCAGGCTCACAAGATTGTGTAGGGCAGCGGCGATATGTCTGCTCATCGGGCTGCTGCCGGCCACGGCGCGGGGGCAAGGCCAGCGAATTCCCCGGCAAACCGCCCCGGCGGGCGCAGCTGTCCAGGGTGTCGTACGAACCGACGCGGGTCTGGGACTCGGGGACGTCGCGGTTGTGCTTCAGAATCTTTCAACTGGGATGATCCTCCAAACGACAACGACCGGCGACGGCGTGTATCGCTTCCTGAATCTCGCGCCAGGCCGCTATGAGGTGCAGGCTACCCGAGAAGGCTTTGAGCCTTTCGTGCGCGGCGAGATCGAGTTGGCGGCCGGAGCTATTTTTCCGCTCCAGTTCACGATGAAGGCGATCGCCGCTTCGGAAGGAGTGCGCACATTGCCGCGCCAGCCTGAATTGGGTCCAGCGCCTACAGCGCCGACCGGCGAACCGCTCACATCCTCGCCATATGGCCGTGCGCTCGAGACGTCTACACTTGATAACGGCGCTGAGCAACGTCCCGCAACGCCCCTTCCGCCTGACGACCAGGTCTTCAGTGCGATTCCGAACCGTTGGAATTATCAGTTTCCGGTCGATCATCGCCACCGCGACGGCGAGGCGCCCCACGTTCAGGGCCGATGGTATGATCCATTCAATCGGAACAAGCTGAAAGGTGACGAGCCTATCATCGGCAACCGGACGTTTCTGAATGTGACGCTCACCAGCGATACGTTTGTTGACGGGCGGCGCCTTCCCGTCCCGAGCGGTCTTGGTTCCGATAGTGCCGGCAGTCAAGAATTTTTTGGACGCTTTGGCCAGTACTTCATGAGCGAAAATATGGCCTTCTCGGTAGCTTTATTTCACGGCGATACATCCTTCCGGCCGATCGACTGGCAGATCAAATTTACGCCCGAGCTCAACATCAACTATCTGCAAGTCCAGGAAAACGGCATTGTTAACGTAGACGTGCGCAAAGGAGACACGCGCCTGGATACACATTTTGGACTTCAGGAAGCTTTCGTCGAAGCCAAGATCAAGGACTTAAGCAGCAGTTACGATTTCGTTTCGGTGCGCGCCGGAATTCAGAGCTTCACTAGCGATTTCCGCGGCTTCATTTTTTCAGACCAGGAGCCGGGAATCCGGATCTTCGGGAATCTTCGTTCCAACCGGTATCAGTACAACGCCGCCTATTTCGCGATGCTCGAAAAAGACACTAACAGCGGCCTGAATACGTTCGCTTATCGGGACCAGCAGGTGATGATCGCTAACCTGTATCGGCAGGATTTCGTCAAGCCCGGCTACACCATCCAGGTCAGCTTTCATTACAACAAGGATGATCCGTCGTTCCAGTTCGATACCAATAATTTCCTGGCGCGGCCGGCGCCCATCGGGCTGGTGAAGCCGCACGCGATTCGCGCTTACTATTACGGGCTCACGGGCGACGGCCATTTCGGCAAGCTGAACCTCACCCACGCGTTTTACCAGGTGCTCGGACACGACAGCTTCAACGAACTGGCCGGACGCCGTGTCGAGATAAACGCGCAGATGGCCGCCGCCGAGTTGTCGTTGGATCGGGACTGGCTCCGTTACCGCGTGTCGTTCTTTTACGCATCCGGCGACAAGAATCCCCGGGATGGCACGGCGCGCGGCTTCGACACGATCTTTGACAATCCGAATTTCGCCGGCGGATTTTTCAGCTTTTGGAATCGCGAGGGCATCCGGCTGACGGGAAGCGGCGTGGATTTGGAGAACGGTGGGACTCTAGTACCCGATCTGCGTACCAGCAAGCTGGAGGGGCAATCAAACTTCGTCAATCCGGGTCTGTTCTTATACAATGCGGGGGTGGACATCGACATCACACCCAAACTGCGCGGTTTCGTGAATCTGAATTTGATTCGTTTCGCCGATACGGAGCCGTTGGAGCTGTTGCTGTTCCAAAAGCCGATTCACGCTGGAGTCGGCGCGGACTCGGGTCTGGGGGTATCGTACCGGCCGCCGTTGTCGGAGAACATCATCATCACGGGAGGCGTGAACGGCTTCGAACCATTTCAAGGCTTCCGCGATATCTCCACCAATCGATTTTTGTTCTCAGTCTTCGCGAATGTCCGCTTCCG